>JAESFU010000036.1_pt1 | contig 379669 bp, 329 predicted proteins | sample 9269461 | NCBI WGS metagenome assembly JAESFU01 (sample SAMN14502556, study PRJNA617107) | algae metagenome | isolation source: Stenomitos rutilans HA7619-LM2 and co-occurring heterotrophs from cave walls | place: USA: Waikapalae cave, Hawaii | collected 2009-07-28 | reverse complement strand
GGGTTTATGATCAGCCATGTTGGTGCAGGTATAGTTGAATGGCGTACTCAACAGATATTCGATGTATTCATGCTTTGCAATCATACGGCTAAACTCTCAAATTTGATGCACAAGCGAAAGTCCTAAGAATAAACACGACGATAAAGATGTAATACCAACCGTCGGAAAAGATGTATGGTTTATACTCGTTATAGAACCTCCGAATCTTTTTCATGAAGCATTCATATCGAATAGGACTGTAAAGATAAGTTTGTTTCAGGCTTAAGAATAAATTGTTACACAGAGATACGCAGAGAAGCCCGGAGATGCACAGAGAAAAAGACATACAAATTCTCTGTGCATCTCCGGGCTTCTCTGCGTATCTCTGTGTAACAACCTTTTCATATCTCACAATGCCTGCCCGCCATTTACCGCCAGCACATGCCCGTTCACAAACGAGGCCTCGTCGGAAGCCAGAAACAGGTAGGCATAGGCAATATCTTCGGGTTTACCGATGCGTCGGGCTGGAATGGTGGCTACAGCCTGATTGCGAACCTCGTCGGGCATGGCATCAGTCATGGCAGTTTGAATAAAACCGGGTGCCACAGCATTGGCCGTGATGCCTTTCGGACCAAGTTCTTTCGCCCACGACCGAACCATGCCGATAATGCCGGCTTTGGCGGCTGCGTAGTTCGTTTGCCCAAACGCACCATGCACACCATTGATGGATGACGTACAAATAATCCGTCCGTATTTCTGCTCGACCATGTAGGGCGCAATGAGTTTGGTGCAGGTGAACACACCCGTCAGATTTACGTCGATGACCTGTTGCCACTCATCAAATGACATTTTCAACAGCGTTTTGTCGCGGGTGATGCCCGCATTATTGACCAGAATATCAATGCGACCATACCGTTCGTGGATATCGCGGGCAGCAGCTTCAATAGCGGATGCATCGGTGGTGCTGATTTTCATAAATTCACACCGAAACCCCTGGTCGCGTAGAGTTCGGGCCGTTGCTTCGCCCTCGTCCAGTAAATCCCAGATAATGACCGTAGCGCCCTCCCGGCAGAATACCTCGGCGGCTCCCTGCCCGATTCCCCGGGCGGCTCCCGTAATGATGGCAACTTTATTTTCTAATCGCATGGTTTAGCCAATAAATCTGTCTGTGGTAAATCGAAACGAATAACGGCAAAATAAGCTCGAATCTGCAAATTTGTCTTTCTATCTCTGCAATGCCCTAAACCCACGAATTGAATCCCTATCTTCGTAACAACCAATCCCTTTTTCCGTATGAAACAATTTATCCTTACGACTCTATTCAGTATGCTGGCTATAACTGCCTGGAGCCAGTTGATAACCCAGGATCAACTAAGCCGCGACCGGAACGCCATCCTTACCACTCTGAAACGCCAGACCAATGACTGGAACGCTGGGCGCGTCGATAAATTCATGGTTGGGTACTGGCCCTCCGATTCACTCACTTTTGTGGGCAAAGCAGGCATTACGTATGGCTATGAGGCAACATTAGCTAACTATAAAAAACGCTACCCCGACCGGGCCTCAATGGGCACTCTTAAATTCGACATTCTACTACTCGACTTTCCATCGCCCAATGTAGCCTATGTGATTGGCCGTTTTCACCTGACACGACCCAAAATAGGCGATGCCGATGGACACTTCACTCTCCTATGGCGCAGAATTAAAAAACGCTGGGTTATCGTGAGCGACCACTCAAGTTAATTTTGCAGAGTGATTGAATGATAGAATAGCTGGCGCAAAAGCCTATTCAATCACTCTATCATTCACTAATTGAGTAGGCTCTTTTGCTGATAACCGCTCACGCAGTTCGGTGACGGGTTTCTCGAAGAATTTGTAAAGCAGGGTTGATAGCACCAACACCAGTACCCAGAACAACCCGACTTTCGCCCAGCCAACTGCCAGTGAGGTAGTTGGTATGCGCTCAATGAACGTCATCATGATGGGCGTCAGGTTGAGCAAGTACATGGAATAGGAGATCAGGCTGACGTGCGTGATGGCCCGGGCAATACCCCACCTTCCCCACAGGCCGGAAGCCGTCCGCCAGCCATCCATATACGGCATCAGCAGCGCCATGCTCAGACCAATAACCGGAAAATAAAATGTGCGTTTATAAAACGTATAGGCCGGAAAAATCCCCCAGTCGCCGTAGAATTTCAGGATAACAATAGACGACGTGAACGCAGCCGATATCGTCAATAGTAAACCTATAGCCAGCAACCGGCGACGGAGTCTATCATTCCGCCAGGTGGTTGGGAAGTAATGCCTGGCATAGGCAGCCAGTACACCATAGGAAATAGCATCCAAGCGCATTAATACAATGCCCCGGTAGCCTAATTCCCCTTCCGAAATTGGCACCTGAATGGCTGCTACGAACCGGTACACGTTTGTCCCGCCGATAACCAGCAGAATAGACGCCAGCGTAATCTGCTGACGCGACCACCGCCCCGAAAACAGGCTATGCACACCCCACAAGACTAATGGCAGGGTAATATACGACCATTCCTCAATAGCCAAACTCCAGGTTTCGGGAAAGAAATCGGGAACGTAAGTGGCAAAATTCTGTATAAAAACAAAGTATTTAGCCAACACTTCCCCGGCTGGCAAGGTATCAGGTAAGCCACTGCGCCAGGCTCGCAAGAGAGCAAACAGGATTAAACCAAGCAGGACGAGGTAATAGTTCGGCAGGGTACGAAACCACCGGCGCGTCCAGAAATTGAGTAGCAGTTGTTGGTCGAAGCGTTGTTTTTTTTCGTAAGACCGGATTAGAATACCCCCAATTAGAAAGCCACTCAATACAAAAAATAACTCAACGCCATCGGGTAGCAGGTGGTGCCAGAACGCTCCGCTGTAATAATGGTTAAGGGCAATCGTCGCGTGGGCATCTACGACAATCAGGATAGCCAACGCCCGCATCACATCTAACCCAAATACGCGCTTCGTGCCGGCCGTATCGAGTTCAATTAGTTTTCTCAGCATAAGTTAGGGCGAAGGTACGGCAGAATAAAAAATGATGAATGATGAATGATGAATGATTTACTGCTACATCACGAACTTTGCCGATTTTTGTCTTATCATTCATCATTCATCATTCATCATTCATCATTCATATGGAGTTTGGACTTAATGCGGTTCATCGGTACCCGTTTCGGTTTTCGCAGGCCGACGTAGCTGATTTTGCCCGCGTAACGGGTGATAACAACCCGCTTCACCTCGACGCTGATTTTGCGGCTCAAACGCCGTTCAAACGCCCTATTATTCACGGGATGCTGGGAGCCAGTGTCTTCACGAAAGTTTTGGGTACGGAATTTCCGGGCTATGGTTCGGTGTATCTGGGACAAACGCTGGAGTTTCTGCAACCCATGTTTGTTGATACAGATTATGAGGCCACCTTCACGGTGCAATCAATTGATTCGGTGAAGCATACAGCGCAAATTCTGGGCGAAATCCGGGATGTTCAGACCGGCAAGGTTACTACGCGCGGAGTAGCCACGCTGATGCATAAGGAGAAGATTCTGTAGAGACGCGACCGCACCGGCGGCCCGGCCTTCGCGTCTCTACACAAACTAAAACTCCCTCGCCAGCACAGGATGCTTGATGAGGGAGTTTTAGGAATGGCCAGAACGGCCCTGGCTGGCCTTACTTTCCGGCGGTGTTCTTAGTGTTCTGAACTTCCGAGCGGATTTCCTGCGCCAGCGTTTTCAAATCCTGCATTCCTTTGCGAACGCGGGTTCCGGCTGCCTGGTTATTTTTTTCGTAAAACTTTTCGAAATCGCCTTCGAGCGACATAACCAAATTCTTTACTTCATCGAAGCGTGCCATAGCGATGCGTATGGGTTTAAGTGTGTGAAAAATGCCCAAATTCCGCTAAAAACGCGGTTTTCGGCTGAAATTTAGTCATTCTCTCATACAGCGCAATAGCTAAGCCAAAAAAATAGCGAAAAAATGCAAATTTTTCGCAAAAACCCTACTCAGTGGCAGCTTCCGCCGATACTTCGAGCGTTTTTGGGGCCACAGGCGCTATATTTTCACGATAGATACCCTTCGCCAATTTTTCGCCCATTTGCGAGAAGGCATTCAAGGTATATTCAACATCCTCCAGCGAGTGAGCCGCCGTTGGAATGATCCGAAGCATGATGGTTCCTTTAGGCACAACCGGATACACCACGATGGAGCAGAAAACGCCCATGTTCTCACGAAGGTCTTTGGTCAGCGTGGCCACTTCGGCAACTCCACCTTCAATGTGGTGCAGAAAAACCGGCGTTACCGGCGACTGCGTATCACCAATGTCGAAGCCCCGTTCGCGTAATCCGCTTTGAAGAACATTCACATTTTGCCAGAGTTTATCGCGGAACTCCGACGAGTTGCGGATCATATCTAATCGCTTCAGGCCACCCACCACATAGGGCATCGGTAACGCTTTAGCGTAGGTCTGCGACCGCATATTGTACTTGAGGTACATGATGATGTCGTGGTCGGCAGCAATGAAGGCTCCAATAGCAGCCATCGACTTGGCAAACGTCGAGAAATACAGGTCGATTCCGTCCTGGCAGCCCAGCATCTCACCAACGCCCGCGCCGGTTTCGCCCATTGTGCCGAACCCGTGAGCATCGTCTACCAGCAACCGGAATTCGTATTTGTCTTTCAGCGCGACAATCTTATCCAAACTGCCCACTTTGCCTGACATACCAAAAACGCCTTCGGTAATTACCAGAATGCTCCCGCCTTTTTCAGCGGCTTTTTTGGTGGCCCGCTGGAGGTTCTTCTCCAAACTGGCCATGTCGTTGTGGTTGAACTTATAATATTCGCCCATTTTCGCTTTGTGCAACCGAATACCGTCAATCAGGCAAGCGTGACATTCGGCGTCATACACGATTACGTCGCGATGGTCAACCACGGCCTCAATAGCCGACATAACACCCTGATAGCCATAGTTCAGCAGGAAGGCATCTTCTTTGCCAACAAACTGGGCCAGTTCTTTTTCAAACTGTTCGTGGAGGTTACTATTCCCCGACATCATACGGGCACCCATCGGATAAGCCAGTCCCCACTCGGCCGACGCGTCGGCATCGGCTTTTCGGATTTCAGGATGATTAGCCAAGCCAAGGTAGTTATTCAAACTCCAGTTCAGGACTTCCTTACCCCGGAAACGCATACGCGGACCAAGCTCACCTTCAAGTTTGGGGAATGCGAAATAATGATGGCCGTTGAACTCCCGTGCTGGCGAACCAATGGGACCTAAGTTGTTACGCAGTTTCTCGAATAAATCCACTTTCTGGTATTGTTTATCAGGCTAAACCCTTTTTTTTTACGCGGTAAGTGCAAAAATACGGCTAACTTTTGGTAGCGCAAACTCAAGCCGTAAAATTCAATTCGATAATCATTTTGCGACAAAAGCGTATTATTGCCTTTGTCATACTGTCAAATCGCCTGATGAGTTAATATATGGCCACAATCAACAAACTCCTCGTTGCTAATCGGGGCGAAATTGCCCTCAGAATCATGCGGACGGCCCGCGAAATGGGCATTCAAACCGTCGCCATCTACTCCGAAGCCGACCGCAACGCCCTTCACGTTCGGTATGCCGATGAGGCCGTTTGCGTTGGCCCAGCTCCTTCATCCGAGTCATATCTGCGGGCCGACGTGATTATTGAGGTTTGCAAAAACCTAAACGTCGATGCCATTCATCCCGGCTACGGTTTTCTGTCGGAGAATGCCAACTTTGCCCGGCTTGTGCGCGAAGCAGGCCTGATTTTCGTTGGCCCCTCGCCCGAAAGCATCGAAGTGATGGGGAGTAAGTTAGCCGCTAAAGCGGCCGTGGCGGCCTATAACATTCCGATGGTGCCGGGCACCCCCTCCGCCATTACAGACCGCGCCGAAGCCAAAACCATTTCGGCTAAAATTGGCTACCCGATTTTGATTAAAGCCAGTGCAGGCGGGGGTGGCAAAGGGATGCGCGTGGTAGAAAGCGAAACCGAGTTTGATGAACAGATGGATCGGGCCGTAAGCGAAGCCGTGTCGGCATTTGGCGATGGGTCGGTGTTTATTGAGAAATATGTGACTTCGCCCCGGCACGTTGAAATTCAGGTACTGGGCGATCAGCACGGCAATATCATTCACCTTTTCGAACGGGAATGCTCCGTGCAGCGACGGCATCAAAAGGTGGTAGAAGAAGCGCCCTCGGCCATTCTAACGCCCGAAATCCGCGACGCCATGGGCCGCGCGGCTGTTAATGTGGCCCGCGCCTGCGGTTACTATGGAGCCGGAACCGTTGAGTTCATCGTCAATGATAAACTCGATTTTTATTTCTTAGAAATGAATACCCGGCTTCAGGTCGAGCACCCCGTAACGGAACAGATTACGGGCGTGGATTTGGTGAAGCAGATGATTTACATTGCCGAAGGCAAACCACTTGCGATTAAACAGGAGGATTTGCAGATAAAAGGCCATGCCGTAGAGGTTCGCGTGTATGCGGAAGACCCGGCCAACAACTTCCTGCCCGACGTAGGCACGCTCGACACCTACGTGCGTCCGCAGGGCAACGGCGTTCGGGTGGACGACGGTTTCGAGCAGGGCATGTCTATCCCTATTTATTACGATCCGATGATTGCCAAGCTCATTACTTACGGCGAGGACCGGGAAGAAGCCATCCAGAAAATGATTCGCGCCATTGACGAATACCAGATTTCGGGTGTACAAACGACGCTGCCCTTCTGCCGATTTGTGATGCAGCACGACGCCTTCCGCTCCGGCCAGTTCGACACGGGTTTTGTAAGCCGTTATTTCACACCCGATAAATTAACCCCAACGCCGGACGCCACCGAAAGCACACTGGCGGCAGTGCTGGCAGCCTGGTTGCTGGAAAACAACAAGCCGAAACAGAATGGGAACGGAGTGCGGGTTGCGGAGAAGAAAAGTAAGTGGAAAGCGAATAGGTTGGGATGAATTGAAAAAGCGTATCTTTGATAAACACTGAAATCAATAAAATTAATGAAATTAAAAGTGGTTGTTCACAACGCCGAAGAAGGGGGTTATTGGGCAGAAGTGCCAGCTATTCCTGGCTGTATGACTCAAGGTGATAGCTTCGACGAATTACTTCAGAATTTGTACGAAGCCGTAGAGGGGTGTTTATCTGTTGATGTGGATGAACCAACGATGGATGCTGATGCCCGAATTATGGAAATTGCTGTATGAAGCAGGTTTCAGGAAAAGCATTATGTCGCCTGTTAAGTGAGCGAGGTTGGGAACTAAAACGAATTAATGGCAGTCATCATATCTTCGTTATGCAGGGAAGGCCCGAACGAATTTCGGTTCCAGTACATGGAAATCAGCCGCTTAAAATCGGCCTTCTTAAAGCGTTGCTGAAAACCGCCGGGATTGCTGAGGGTGAATTATGAATTTTCCCAAAATCACTCAATCACCACTTTCCGGCTCTCGACAACACCACTTTTTGTGGTAGTCTGTAGTACGTAAATACCAGCCGGAAGCCCCGTTAACGAAACGTCAATCTGTTTACTCGCAAGCATTGACTGAGCCACCACCGTTTTCCCCGACGAGCTTAGTAGCTGATAGGAAACAATAGGTTCCAGACTTGTAAACGTTAGCGTAGTCTGGGCAGGATTTGGGAATACTTGCAGGTTATTTTCCGTCTTTTGCCGGGCCGATACAATGGCGGAATAGGCAACACTACCATCTAAATCTACTAATTTCAGGCGGTAATAATAATAGATTTCAGGCTGGATAGCCGCGTCCTGATACGTATAGGTGCCTCCTTTCGCGTCGGCTCTGGGGGCTATAGTTGCCAAATAGTCAAAACGGTCTCTTGGGTCGGTTGTCCGTTCCAGTTCAAAGTGATCGAAGTTAGTTTCTGCGGAGGTTTTCCAGCTTAGATGAATGACATTCTGGTCTGCTCTGGCCGTAAAATTCGACAGCGTAACCGGCAAAGCACATAAAATAACCGAGATCGTAGCCTGCCCCGACTGCCCGCCCTGGGTGTCACGGATTATGTATTTCACAGACGACTGTGTAAATCCTGATAAAGGGGTGAACGTAACGACGCCTGTGCTGGTATTTACGGTGTAGGTTCCCTGGCCAGCAACTGTTACCGATGTTACAGCCGAACCACTCACCGGGTCAACTAAACGAACGGAAGCTGAATTGAGGGGAAAGCTACCCGCCCCGTCGTTCGCGACCACACTTATGGATATTGGAGTCGTGTTGGATAATCCACAGGCCTGGTCATTGTTAGCTGAGGGTAAAATCGCCTGATTGGGGCATCGGGCACCATCGCCAGGGAACTTTCCGGCGAGACTGGTCGAAAACAAAGTCGCTACAATGGGCGAAGCAGGCGAGTGAGGGGTAGGAATTTTATAGATGTTACCACTGGAATTATTGCCTATGTACATATTCCCGTAACTATCCATAAAGGCCGTACCAAAAGCCCCGGACTGGCTGGCTAAGCCTGTTACGGCCCCAATTGTTGTTACAGTATTGGCAACCGGATCATATCGAACAAGGGTTTTCGCAGTAGTCACACCATAAATTTTCCCATCTATCGGACTAATTGCCCAGTCGTTCAAACCACTTAAGGCTGAAGCCGCCGTGCCACTGAGCCGCGTTTGCGCGACCAGGTAGTTGGCAGAGGCTGGATTAAGATCAATAGCCACAACGCTACTGGAGCCATATAAGTACAAAATTCCAGCAGCGCTCACATCGCCTGTTGCATAGGCCCCTCCTGCACTCAGTCCCGAAACTGTTAATAACTCTACCGCTCCATTGCTACCCAAACGTGCAATCTGATTGGTATTGTAGCGATAACCATATAAGTAATTGTCAACCACATTATAGCCGAACGCATTCAGAAAACGGTCAGGTTCGGGTAGAATCCCTGCCTTAATCAGCGTGGACGCACCATTAGACAGATTAAATGAGTAAAGGCTGGTTACATTACCATTGGCGTTAGTGGTGGGGTTGGTTAAGATATAACCCAGGCCGGTTGAGCAGTCGAAGGGAGGAAGCGATTGCGAAAAAGCAAACGGGCAGGTGAAGGTTAGTAAAAACGCCAGATGAGCACGTATAGAATTATAAATCGATTTTCTAAAAACGTAGTAATATATAGCTGTTACGAAGTAATTCTTTTTCATGGCGCTGAGAACGGGCAGTTGGATTAGATGCACAAATGACCCAATTTTCTTAGCAAATCAAAAGGTTTTTGATAAAAACAGAGGCTCCGGTTCGCAGGAGTTACAGCGACGCATTTATTTATAACAACAAAATCAAGAGCCGGGTCTAAGCGAACGGTATGAGTCTGTTCAAAACCCCATCTTTACTTCCTGCCTCTCGCCCGAAACGGTTTGCTCATCAAGGTTGAAAATATCGGCTAAGGTCATCGGCTGATCGGTGCGGAATTCCATACCGAGGTGTATGAGCAGGTTGTTGGCTTTGGCAGGAGCCAATTTGCCAAACGCATAATCTACCATCAGGCGACCTTTACGGAGCAGTGCCTTATCTAACAGGTGCTTGCTGGCATTGAACGTGGCAATGACCTGAATATGCATACAGTCGGCCAGAAGGCCGTCGGTGAGGTTCAGGATGTTCGAGACGCTATTGGTGTCGCCCCCGGCTTCGCGTGATTGCAGAATTCGTTCGGCATCTTCAATAATCAATACCGACTCCTTGTTGTCTAACAAAAACGGAATGATTTCGGGCGAAGTCAGGTAGTTGGTCATGTAGGGCGGCAGAATAAGCATGTCCTTCTTGACTAACGAACTGAGGTATTTGATGTAGGTCGTTTTGCCGGTTCCCGGTTCGCCATGCAGCAGAATCAGTCCCTTGCTTTTGGGCTGCGCCAATAGACTCACTAACCGTTCGTGAACGTTGGGAAAATCATCGTTATAGTGTAAATCGAGGTCAATGTCGGGCGGCAGGATTTCAACCCGCTCGGTATGCAGGCCACCTAATCCACTTTGAATCAGGTAGATATGCGTTTGATTATCCTCGTGAACATATTTATGCTCCTGAAAGCCGTCGAGTAACGTTTTGGCCGAGATTTCGTCGCGGTAAAAGCCGTAGAGCCGGAAGAAGCGGTCGCCCACAAACTCGGCCTTCAGAATCATGCCATCTTCATGCTGATAAATCCGCTCCACCACATGCCACCCCTCGTCGTTTACCCGCGTTGAATGGTTGATGAGCACAAAGCCACGGTGATCTAACAGTTCCCGGGCTGAGGGCTTAAAATCATCATTGAAATGCAGATAATTCGGATAGCTGCCAAACGTCTGCACAAAATGCGGAGCCAGCGGAAACTCACGGTCGAGGTCGCTGGGAATATATAAATTCTGAATGATGGCTTGGTTGGGCATACGACTGTTGGCCGATAGATAGCGCAACATATCGGCTCTGGAAATCTCGTTGTTGGCTTTCAAGCGGGCGCTGCGTTACGTTTCTACGGGCTAAGTTACCGCTTTTTTTCGTTGCGTGTCCAGAACAGTACGCACCAATTAGTTAATAGGTGAATTTAAGCCCACCCGGCGAAAAGCGCAGCATAATTTCATGCACGCTTTTCTGGTCGTACTGCATAGCGTTGGGACTTTCGGGCGTTTGTGAATTGAACACGTAGCCCAGCCGAATGGCTTTGGTTAGCTGGTACTCAATGAATGCCTGCAAATAGTTGGTCTGAATGAGTCCAGGGCTGTTTTGCCGGTATGACAGGCCCAGACCTACCTCTTCATTGAACCAGAGACGCACGTTTATATCGACACCGAGCGGGCGGTCCGGTATTTTCGAGATAAGCACAGACGGAATGAGCACCGCGCCCTCGTCAACCTCAAAGGGAACCCCTGCCTGGAACATCACAGGTCGAACGCTTTTATACACATACCGCCCCGTAGCATCAGTAATCTGACCACTCAGTTCGGGGGCCGAAAGGCCAGCAAAAAAACGATCTGACTGGTAATACAGCCCCACGCCCAAACTCCCCACTGCCCGATTGATAACACCCGCCGTCGTAACATCCTGAATAGGCAGCACACTTATCCCTCCCTGAACGCCAATCGCCAATTTAGCCAGCGCAGGCAGGTTGAACCGGTAGGCTACGCTGCCGTATACGCCCGTATTCGTCAGCAAGCCCATGCGGTCGTTTAGTGCCTGAAAGCCCAGGCCCACGCGTCCGTTAGCAATTGACCCATCTGCCGAAACACTTTGGGTAACAGGTGCATACCGCACACTAAGCCATTTACGTCGGAGGAAAGCCGTCAAATGAAAGGACTCCCGGCTACCGGCGTAGGCCGGATTGATGCTTAACGGATTCAGCAGATATTGCGAATACAGGACTTCTTTTTGAGCCTGCGTTTTTAGGCTTACTAAAAGTAGAAAACCGGCAAGGGCAGAACGAAAACGCATACGAACGTTGAATAAATAGCATAAAGGTAAAGGTTGTGACACAGAGATACGCGGAGAAGCACGGAGATTCACAGAGGTTTTAATTCTTTTCTCTGTGAATCTCCGTGCTTCTCCGCGTATCTCTGTGTCACAACCCTTAACCCTTACTCTAACTTCAGAATTTTAATCTCGGTCCGGCGGTTTTGCTGATGCTCTTCTTCGGGGCAGTTTACCCCATCTTTACACTTATTCAGCAAGGTACTTTCGCCATAGCCTTTAGCTACCATTCGTTTCGGAGCGATTCCTTTCTTTTTCAGGTAAGCTACCGCTGCTTTGGCCCGATTGCCCGACAAGGTTTTGTTATAGGTTGCCGTTGCCCGACTATCTGTATGCGACCGCATTTCGATGGTCATGGTCGGATATTTAGTCATCAGCGATACTACTTTGTCTAATTCAAGGGCTGCATCGGGGCGGATGGTTGCTTTGTTGAGGTCGTAGTAGATGTTGTCGATTTTAATAACATCGCCTTTCTTAAACATAAGAATGTCTGTTACACCAACACCCGCCTTATCAACATGAGCGCCGGTTGTTCCCATGTTATCTTTCATGGCTTCGAGCGCATACGCGCAGCCCGTTTGTAATGAAAACTCATACGACCCATCCGGGCCGGATGTTGTTTCCTGCGATGTACCATCACACTCATTAATCGAAACAACTTTGGCATTGGCAATGGGCTTTAAGTCTATTTGTGTCAGAACACGCCCACGTAAAGTTGTTGTCGCCGGTTTCTCGGGTTCTTTGGGTTTATCCAACAGAATTTCTAAGCGGGATGGCTGGTCGTCGGAGAGGTCTTTGGTCGAGAATCCAACTTTGTTATCAACATAGCCCTCCCGACTGGCCGAAAACTTGAAATCACTGTCGACATTCAGGCAAACCCGGACAACGCCCTCCGCATCAGTTTTCAGTTCTTTCTGTTTGTCGTTCGCCGGATTATCCATTGCGATGGTCGTATTGGCCAGCGGCTCCCGCGTGTTGGCATCCACCACGCTCACGGTTAGTTCGCGGCATGGGTAAAGGGAACCTTCGCGGGTGAACCGATACACATCGTCGTCAGCACCTCCATGCTTACGGTTGCTGCTGAAATAGCCACTGTTCCGGTCGCCATCCGTTACGATACCAAAATCATCTTTAGGCGAATTGAGCGGCTCACCAAGGTTACGCACCACTCCTCCCTGCTGCCCATCCGCACTTAGTTGTGCGTAAAACATATCCAGATCGCCTAAGCCGGGGCGCCCATCGGAGGAGAAGTATAGATTTCCCTTTTCATCGGCGAATGGAAAAAGTTCGTTCCCCTTCGTGTTCACGTCTTTGCCCAAATTAACCGGCTCGCTCCACTTGCCTTTGGCCCATTTAGAAACGTAGATATCCGTTCCGCCAAAGCCGCCAGGTCGGTCGGATGAGAAGTATAGCAACTGGTCATCTTTCGATAAGGACGGGTGGCCGGTCGAGAACTCATCGCTGTTGAAAGGTAATTCTTCGGCTTTGCTCCAGAAGCCGTTGGTTTGCGTGGCTGTATAGAGTTTCAGTTTATTGACCCCGTCACTGCTCTTTCGGTATTGACCGTCGTTAAAATTATTCCGCGTGAAAATCACCCGCGATCCATCTTTGGTAAAGGTAGCAGGGCCTTCGTGGTATTTTGTGTTGAGTGTCCGGCTGAACCGATCCGACTCGCTGATGGGCTGATCTTCGTAGCCCATGCTAATGTTGTTACCCCCGAAAAACCCAACGGTACGGGTGTCGTTGGCGGTGGGTGCCGTATAGTCATCACTGCCAAGAGGCCGAATGAGTCGTGTGCGAACTTGTTTAGCAGACGCTGAACTGCCACCCATACTCGACGCTTTCGACCCGCGTATGGTTTGCAGATCGGGCAGGTAGTAGAGGTCCAGAAATGGGGTATTATTCCACTTAAAAACCCGCTTGACACCGTTCCCTTCGTGGCCCGACGACACAAATATCAGACCATCTTTATACACCATCGGGCTAAATTCGGCCCGGCGGGTGTTCATACTCAAAAATTCGACTTTATAGCTTCCTGCATTGCGCGTGAGGGCGTTCACGTCACGGTAGAGTTTCGAGAACGACGCACTCCGCTTATCGTTCGATTGCAGACTGCCATACTTATCATAGGCCTCCTGCGCTTCGCGGTATTTGCCGTTACTGGCTAACGCCTGGGCGTAATACAGATAACATTTGGTATAATCAACGGGGAGTTTTCCACTACCAATCAGGTCCCGATAGACGCGCTCGGCGTTCGGCATATCGCGTGTTTGCTGGTAGCTGTAGCCTAACCTGACCCGTGCTTCCATCCGCTCGGCATCCGACAGGGCCGTTGGCGAGTTAAGCGCCTGCTCATACAGTTCTATAGCTTTGGTATAGGCTAATTGGTCAAATTGCCGGTTGGCCTGTCTGGTAAGCGACTGGGCCAGCAGCGAATCACCCATTAGCCAGGCAAGTACGAGAATAGAAAAGATACGTGTCATACACAGAAGATGTTGGTAAGCCGCATAAAACGATAAGGTACACCCTCCCCGATAGTCTGAGAAGAATGTACCTTATGAATAAGCAAATACTGAGCCGAAAATTAATGTTGAATGCGTGAATGATAGAATGAGTGAATAGCTGACGCGAGTCCCCTGTTTTATTCACTCATTCTATCATTCACGCACCGCGCGGGCGGCTCCGTCAACATTCTAAAAATAGCGCGGGGTCAGGATGCGGTTCTTGCCGAAGCCGAGTTCGTACCGAATCATGATCTCGTGCGAACTGGGTGCCACACTTTGAAGATTATTCATCGTGCGGTCGTAGGCGTAGCCAAACCGGAACTGATCCGTCAACTGGACCTCTACCATACCTACCACGGCATCGGTAGTGTATTTCGTCCAGGAGGAAAACTGATTCCGGCGAATCGATGCGCCAATGGCGATGCGGTCGGCAAACCAGAAGTTGATGTTACCGTCAAAACCCAGCGGTGCGCCCTCGGCATATTTCACCAACATAGACGGTTTCATTTTCACACTCGGACTTAAGCCCACCACAAAACCAGCCGCTAAATACGCATGACGAGCCTGCACAGATCGTAAATCGCCGACGTTGTACTCACTCAATTTATTTTTGATTAAGCGCGGCACAGACAGGCTCAGATACGACCGGTCGTTGCTCAAATAAATACCCGTGCCGAAGTTCGGGAGTATCTTTGAGACATTGCTGGCGAAGGCCGGATCAATCGTGCCATCAGGGGACGTTTTCACCTCAGTCAGATTGGCCTGGTAACTTGACGCACCCGCCTGCAAGCCTAATGCCAGCGTGCTCTTGGCACCTACCTTGATGCGGAACGCATAGGAAGCAAACGCTCCCGCTTCCGAAACAACTCCGGCTTTGTCGCCATAAAGCTGCAACCCAACGCCAACCCGCTCATTGTTTAGGGGCATGTCGGCTGTAAAGGTTGCCGTTTGGGGGGCTCCCTGAATGCCGGTCCACTGGTTTCGGTAAAGGGCCGACATGCTCAGCACATCCCGGCTACCGGCATACGCCGGGTTAAGGGCCATCATGTTGAACATGTATTGCGAGAACATCTTGTCCTGCTGTGCCCGGACCTGGCTGCTACCGACCCCAAGGATCAGTAGCAGCACGACTGCCCAATGTTTGTTTGAAATCTGGTTTGACATCGGTATTAGCGGTTAATCGTCATGTATCGTACAAACTTGCGTCCGTCGCTCAGGTTAATCACGTAGTAGTACGTTCCGTCGGGCAGGCCGTTCGCATCCGAGTTGAGGGCGATGCCTGTGTTTGGCTTACCATCCCAATCGTTTTTGTAATCGTCATTTTTATAGACTAAATGACCCCAACGATTGTACACCTCCAAGCTAACCGTCAGGCCGGTAGCTCCCCGAATTACGAACAGGTCGTTTATTCCATCGTTGTTTGGCGAGAAGCCTTCCGGGATGAAGACCGATAGGAACGTTTGCGGCAGGTTCAGCGGTGTAGCCTCACGTTCGTTCGAGTCGGTTGGGTTTCCGTTGCCATTCAGGTCAGGATTCAGCCCACTTGTCGATACATCACTAACCGTGCCTGTTTTCGCTACGGCGTTGCCATAGGCAGTATTCAGGAACGTTGTCGTGCTGCCATCCGAAGCCACATTCACTACAACCCGAATCGTATCGGTTTTCCCGACGGCTAATGAACTGGTGCTGTCGCCCAGAACCAGAACGGGATCAGAGTCGCCGTTGAAGTTCGGGTTCAGTTTCAGCGCACTACCCGTTGAGGTCGTGTACGGAGCCTGGGCTATCGAGTAGGCCGAGCCAGTCTGGCTGTTGAACACCTTCGAGAGCGTATCGCTGATTGTTACGTTCTTCAGCACATCGGGACCGTAGTTTTTCACCACAATCTGATACGTAACGTTGAAGCTGCCATCAATCTGCCGGGTCGTATCGCGAACAGTCATTGCCAGACCAATATACGATGTTGTCGACACATTGTTGAGCGCAACTGGCGTTGGCTGGCTGTTGTTACGTGGGTCGAGGTCATTGTCCGGGTCATTGTTGACACCGGCCGTCGACACATCTTCCACCATATCGCCACCCGACGTTACGGCCGTTGCTTTGGCCGTGTTGTAGAACGTCAGCGAATCAGCGTTTTTCACATTCACCCGAACCGTGAAGCTTAGGTTGCTCTTCGCGCCTACCGCCAATGTACTCACGGAGTCAATCAGCATGTTCGTAATCAAACCCTGACCGGTGTAGTTAGAATCAACCTGCACGGTACCCGTGTTCGTCACATGAATGCGGTTGCTCACGATTAGCGCACCAGCACCGAAGGCATTGGAGAGGTTGTCCACTACCTGTACCTTATTCAGGGCTACCGTACCCATGTTGGTCACCGTGATCGTGTATGGGATGTCGTACACACCCTCTTCAACCCTCACTGGCGTACCTACCGACTTGGCTACCCCAATCAGACCTTTCGGCAGATCGAAGCGAACCGTTGTTGAGACAGAACCGGCTGGCGCTGGGTCAAACCCGTTGTTCGAGATGTCTTTAACGACCTGGCTCGAATCGGGCGTGTGACCAACTACCGTGGCGCTGGAGTAGAACGGACCGTTGTTGCCATTGGTCTTGATGTTCACCGTAATCAGCACCGTATCCTGAGCGCCTACCGCCAGTTGGCTGGTATTAGCCAGTATGTTCGGTTCTGTGTTTCCGTTGAAAGCTGCGTTAGCTACTAAGGTGCTGCCTGCACCAACCACCGGTGCGCCAACCACGCTGTACGACGCGGGCGAAGTAAAGGTCCGAATCAGGCTGTCGGTCAGCACCACACCTTTCAGGGCTACATCACCGAAGTTCTTAATCGTCGCTTTGTAGGTGACGTTATAGGAGCTGTCGGGTTGCTGCTCTACCTTAACAACCGCCAGCGCCAGGCCAATAGCTGGGCCATGTTGCTGCGTTGTGTCGAGCGTGAAGGTCGCGAAGCCCATGTTGTTGGTCGGATCTCCGTCGTTATCGGGGTCCGAATCACCACCATCCGCTGACAGGTCAGACACCACCGTCACGCTGTTCATTGCCGATGCACTGGCGATGTTCTTGAACGTTCTGGCTGTGTCACCCGCTATGCGTTTCACCACTACATCTAATACGAACGACTGCGAGGCACCCGGCAGAATGTAGCTCGCTGAATCAAGCAGTTGAGCGTGCGACCCTATACCCGTGAAGGCGGGGTTCGCTTTCAGCGTCGATCCATTCGCCACCGTCACCGTCGTTGATTGTACACCGTTCGGCGTGAAGGCATACGCTAAATCATCACCCACCTGCACATGCTTCAGCGTATCCTCACCAAAGTTCGTAGCAATGAAGTTATATGATACCTTGATAAGCGAATCGCCCACAGCCGTTGGCCGACCCAGTACAGCTTTCGCCAAACCAATCAGGCTGTTCTGATGCGTGGTCGAATCTTTCACGGTCACGCTTGCTGTATTGTTAGCCAAGTTGGTGTCATTATTGTCGAGATAGGTAATCTCGGCTTTATTGACCACCTGCTGACCTTTCGCCGTAATGCGGGCCGCGAAAGCGAACTGAGCCGACTGACCCGCTTTGAGGCTGTCAATCCGTTTCGTAACGACGCCATTCGACACTTTGTAGTCAGATGTTGACCCACCTATCAACTCCAGCCCCTGCGGCAGCACATCCCGAACGTCGATGTTGTACGCTGTATGGGGGCCTGCGTTGTTCACCTTAATGGTGTACGTTATCGGTGCCCCGTTTTTCACAAAGGCCGTGCTGGCGGTTTTAGCGATGCTAACGTCCGTGTTGAGCGTGTCGGCAGCACAGTTGAAGACTTTTACAACAATCTTCGCTGGCTTACTCACGCAGCCCAGTGCATTCTTCTCGACCACCCAGTAGTTGCCTTCACAAACTGAATCGGGGCGAATGACGATGTTCGATGTCACACATTCGCAGATTCGATATGTGTAGGTGCTACCTACCGTTGTGGACGACAACGCTTTGGTCAGATCGACAATCTTCGATGGGCAGGTGTTCCGCAGGTTCGTTACCAGCGGTGGCAGAACAGGTTCGGCCACTTTCACAACCACATCGTCTGACTTAGCCGAGCTACAGCCGTTGCCATCCAGCAACTGAACGCTGTAAGTGCCACTGTTTTTCACCACAATGTTCTGTGTACCAGCGTTGTTGCTCCACTTGTATCCGGCAGCTCCGGCCGGTGCTTTCAGGATGACCGAGTCACCATAGCAGAGGTTCGTTGCCCCTACTACCGTTATCACCGGTATTGACTTAATGCCATCAATGGTCAGCATCATGTCGTCCTTCGCAACCGGGCAGGCCGCGTTGTTCGTGCTTACTGAGAGTGTCAGGGTTACTTTGCCCGACAGAACATCGGCGGCACTGGCTGTATAAACAGCGTTCAGCGCATACGCATTGTCGAACGTACCCGTACCACTGGTGGTCCAGTGGGCGGTTTTACCCGCACCACCCATAACACCACTCAGTTGATAGCTCTTCGATGCACAAACACTGGCATCTGCCCCCGCGCTGGCCGTAGCCGGATTCTTCGTATCGCAGGGCGATGGTTCCGTGCAGGGATTAATCTGCACATGAATCGCCAGCGGCAGACTCATGCAGCCGTTCGTAGTTTTCTCAACCACATAGTACGTTCCCGTACCCACGGCGGCTGGGTTCGCCACTTTCGTCGTCAGCGTCGCATCTGTGTAGTAGTCAAACACACCACCCGTTGTGGCCGGATTGCTGATTACGGCAGTAGCCAGGTCAACCGTTGTGAACGGACAGGTATTCGTTTTATCAACCACTTTCGGTTGCGGCACTTTCGGCATCACCATTACTGTAATGGCATTCGAGGCATCGCTCTTACAGTAGTTCGAGTTGCAGCAACGAGCTGTGAAGGTCTCCGAGTTAGCCAGCGATACGGTAATCGACTGCCCAACCTGATTGTTCGACCAGGTCACGTAGCTGTTTGGCGAGCAGCCTTCTGCTACGAGCGTTACCGGACTACCGAAGCAAACCGTCGTGCTGGCCGTTGCGCCAACAATCGAGATTGTCGGAGCGGCTGGCTTACCTACTTTGATAGTCGATGTAGCTGACCAGTCACCTTCGCACTCCCCTACTTTACATTTCACGCGGTAGCTCAGGTCCGAGTTGGCGGTTACGGTCAGGACACTGCCTACCGTTTTACCATCCGACCAGATGTATGTACCGCCTTCGCAACCCGTAGCCGTCAGCGAAACGACTTCGCCGACGCAAACTTCAGGCGTATGGCATACGATAATCGGAATAGCCGGTGTGCCTAAGGTCACGTGTACGCTTGCCGATGGCTGGCTGCTGCAACCGTCAATGGTGCAGGTAGCCGATAGCCATTGATCGCTGTAGATGGCTTTCGCGTAGGTTGCGCCTACCGTTCCATCCGACCATTTCACCGTACCGCCCGCGCAGCCCGTAGCCGTCAGTGAGAGTGTACCGCCACTGCAAACCGTGAGCGAGGAACCAGCCGACAGCGTTGGTGGTGCCACGATGCTGACCTTCACTTTAGCCCCTGCTGCATCCAGATCAGCACACTTGCCGCTAATCAATTGCAGCACGTCGGCGGCTGTGGTAATACCTGGCTTCACTACTGACAGGTCGATGTGGTTCTTATCGGTCGTGTCCGACGTGAACACCAGCGTATGGATGGTGTATTCACCCGCATCAGACGAGACAGCGAACTGTGGCGTTGCGCTGGTTTGCTGAACTACTTTGTCAGCGCCTTTCGTCAAGATATACAGAACCGAGTAGCCTGTTGGCTGCACCAATCCGCCATTTGGCGTGGCAGCAATGGCAACCGTTGTGCTTGAGCCACCGCAAACCGTTGGATTCACCGCTACCAGCGTACCGGCTTTAGCCGCGCAGTCGCCTGGGTTGATGATGATCGTATTCGACGGATCGCTCAGGCATTCGTGGAACTGACATTGAGCGTAGAATGTCTGCGTACCTTCTGGCCGCACGACGATTGATGCCCCTCTGTTGTTTCCGTTGACATCGTTAGCCGACCAGATAACCGTACCGACACAACCCGTAGCCGAGAGCGTTACCGTTCCGCCTGGCTCAACTGCTGTAGCCGAAGCCACGATGGTTGGTGGTGTCACCGGTATTACCGTGATGGTGTACGGCTCCGTCGTTGTGCTCCGGCAACTACCTGACTGACAGTAAACTGTGTAGCCCGTCGTTACCGTTGGCGAAACCATGATGCTTGTGGTCGTTTCACCCGTGCTCCAGTAAGGCGTACCCTGGCAGTTTTTCACCGACAGTTTCACTTTCTCACCCGGGCAAACCGTATCGGCGCTGCACAGGCAGCGAACAATCGTTGGCGTTGGTGTCGGTGTTACGCCAATGTTGATGACGTTCGACTGGCTGGTGCCGCAGGCCGTGCCGCTACTGGGTGTGCAGAGCGCGTAGTAACTGTGATTGGCTGCCGTTGGCGTTACCGACACCACAGGACCTGTTTGCCCATCCGACCATTTGATGGTGCCACCGGTGCAACCTGTAGCGGTCAGTGATACAAGACCACCGTCGCAGATTGCCGATGTCGAAGCTGCAATCGTTGGAGCCGGAGCCGGTGAGGTATTCACCGTTACGCGCACCTTGTTCGAGGCATCACTTACGCAGGCACCCTGCTTACATACTGCGTAGTACTCAGTGGTAGCCGTCGGATAGACGTCGATGCTGGCACCCATCCGATCAATACCATACCATTGTACTGTACCGGCGCAACCTTTTGCGGTGAGGGTCACTTTATCACCACTACAGATGAGCGTTTTGCTAACCGAAACAATCGGAGCCGTTGGTGTTACTACCGTAATGTTCACAGTGTTCGACTGTGCGCTAAGGCATGTCCGGTACTTACACTGGGCATAGTAGCTGATGTTAGCGGTTGGACTCACCGTAATGCTATTCCCCGTTTGACCAGTCGACCACATAACGGTTCCATTGCAATCGGCGGCCGTCAGAGTTACCGAACCTTTCGCACAGATGGTATCCGCGCTGGCCGTTATCGTCGGGATAACCGGTGCTACAATGCTGATCGTGTACACAGGCGACGATTTGCTCACGCAGCCACCATTCTTGCAGTAGACCGAGTAGCTGTTGCTGCCAATGGTTGGCGTCACAATAATGCTACCAGTGGTTGCGGTGGTGCTGTTCCAGACCGGTGTGCCGAGGCAGTTTTGAACGGTGAGTGTTACCGTTTCGCCCGGGCAAACCGCCGAGGTGCTGCACACAATCGCCGGTGTTGGGATATCCGTTATGATATTGATCGTTTTCACCGCCGGGTTGCCCAGACATCCACCCATCCGGCACTGCGCCGTATAGGTCGTTTTGCCGTATGGCGTTACCACAATCGACGCACCCGTTTGTGCTTTATCCGACCATTCGATTACGCCCCCTTCGCAACCCGACGCCGTCAGCGTTACCGACGTTCCCGGGCATACATTGTCGGCGCTGGCCGTGATGGTTGGCATTTTGGGTTCAATCACCGTCACTGTCACGGTATTCGACGAGCCACTGGTGCATTTACCCACGATGCAGCTTGCGCTATAGGTTGTCGTTACGGTCGGGGCGGCAAAAATGGTTATACCCGTTTTGCCATTCGACCAGATAACGGTTCCCTCTTCGCAACCCGTGGCGCTAAGCGTCGTTGTGTTGCCTCGGCAAATCTCGGAGATAGCACAGACAATCGTTGGCGCTTTGACTACGCAGGGGTTAACATCGATGCTGACCGCCGAGGTATCGTTCGCTGTATTGTTCGGATCGTTGTCCGGGCTGCCCACAATCGCCGTATTCTTAATAGAACCAGTCGCGTTGATGGTCGCTTCAATCAGCAGGTTGCGGTTTGAACCCGATGTCAGCGTACCGATGGTCCAGATTCCCGTTGCGGGGCTATACTGACCGGACGGCGTCGAACTTACATAGGTCAGCGTGGCGGGCAGAATGTCGTCCACTTTCACTGCATTGGCCATTACCGGGCCATTATTTGTTACCGTGATGGCGTAGGTAATTTTCTGACCTACTGCATACGGGCCTGGCGTTACGACTGTTTTCACAACCGCCAGATCAGCGTAGCATTTGCCAACGGTGAGTGTCAATGACGAGCGTTCACTTATGCACCCTTCTTCGGTGAAGGCTTCAGCCGTATAGACAAGCGCACCAGCTTTCGATGGGGTTACGATTAACTTACCACCGCTCTGGGTTGTGCCAATCAGTTTACCGTCCTGATCATACCAGTTGATTTTAGCGCCTGGGGCAAAACCAACCAATTTGGTGCTGCTACCCTGGCAGACGAGCGTATCGTCGCAGGCAACATTCACAGGTGGCGCCGGGCGTTTGTTAATCCGAACAATCAGCGAACTGTTGGCTGCCTGGCAAATGCCACCCGGCCCATCCGGGTCGTTGGTAGTAGCCGTCAGTACGACATTGCCCGTTGCAATATCAGCCGCCGATGGCGTGTAGGTCGTGGTCAGGCTGGCTGGGTTACTAAATGTACCCGTGCCATTCGTTGCCCACGTCACACTCGTTGCCGAGCCGGAGAGAACTGCTTTCAGAGGAACAACATCACCTGAACAAATTTCTACACCCGGGCCTACATTCACACCCGCTACGTTCTGGCAGTTGCAGTCAACAATTTCAACCGTCAATACGGTTGGGTTGCTGTAGCAGTTACCCGACTTGGCAAACAGGTAGTATTTACCGGCTCCAACCGCCGTCAGGTTCGTTACCCGTGTGGCTACTGAGCGATCAATGCTGGTGTACCACTCGTAGGTTATGTCTGTACCGGGGTTCGTAACCTGAATTTTCGTCAGGTCGACCGTCGTTGCCGGGCAGGTATTTTTGACATTACCCACAATGGTTGGTGTTGGCACCGTATTAACCGTTATAACAACGGGTTTGCGCGGACTCTTACAACCATCTGGGGTAGTCGCTTCTGCGTAGTAGGTTGTTGTTGCTGTCGGTTTAACCGTAATGCTTTCACCACTTTCTACTGTAGCAAATGCAGTTCCACCAGAAGCAGTCAGATACCAACAGACTTTAGCACCCGGAACTGGTGTCGAAGCGGTCAGTTTTATAGAATCACCGTTACAAATCGTTGCATCATTCGACACCACTAAGCTGAAGTCAGTTGGGCATGTCGGATAGAAGCCAGCGTCCAAGTTGGGATTGTTCTCCCCCGGAGCCAGCGTCACCGAACGGGTTTGACCCGTGGTCGGATTAGCATCGCTGTCCTGGGTATCGTTTCCCCCTACCTGCGCCGAAGTAGAAGTGTAGCCCGTTGGTGAGACAAAGCTCACACTATACGGCACACCCGGCGTTAAGCCCGTGAAGCTATAAATACCTGACGCATTGGTGGTGGTGCTGGCGATAGGCGTGTTGGTACCATCGAGCAGCACCACCACTACGCCCGGGATGCCCGGTTCACCACCATCCTGAATTCCATCCCGATCCGTGTCGACAAACACAAAGTCACCCAAGCTCGCACTGGGGATGTAGAAGCCCGCATCCAGGGTCGGGTTGAACTCACCTGGGGCTAAGGTCACCGACTGAGTCCGGCCTGTGATTAGATCGGCATCACTGTCCTGGGCATCATCTCCTCCCTGATTGGCCAGCGTGGCCGTGTAGCCCGCCGGAGCCGTAAAGCCCACACTATATGAGGTGCTGCTGCCCGGGGTTAAGCCCGTGAAGGAGTAAAGTCCTGAAGCGTTGGTCAGGGTCGTCAGCGAGGCCACCCCGTTGACGTACAGGGTCACGGTCACCCCGGGAATGCCCGGCTCGCCCGCGTCCTGAATGCCATCCCGGTCGGTGTCGACAAACACAAAGTCACCCAGACCGGCCGTGGGCAGGTAGAAGCCAGCGTCCAAGTTGGGATTGTTCTCCCCCGGGGCTAAGGTTACACTACGAGTCTGTCCCGTGGTCGGATTAGCATCGCTGTCCTGGGTATCGTTTCCCCCTACCTGCGCCGAAGTAGAAGTGTAGCCTGTGGGTGTTACAAAACTCACACTATACGGCACTCCCGGCGTTAAGCCCGTGAAGCTATAAATACCTGACGCATTGGTGGTGGTGCTGGCGATAGGCGTGTTGGTGCCGTCGAGCAGCACCACCACTACGCCCGGGATGCCCGGTTCACCACCATCCTGAATTCCATCCCGATCCGTGTCGACAAACACAAAGTCACCCAAGCTCGCACTGGGGATGTAGAAGCCCGCATCCAGGGTCGGATTGAACTCCCCGGGAGCCAGCGTTACCGACTGGGTCTGGCCTGTCACCACATCCGCATCCGAATCTTTCGTATCATCGGCTCCCTGATTGGCCAGCGTGGCCGTATAACCCGCCGGGGCGGTGAAGCCTACACTATACGAGGTGCTGCTACCCGGCGTCAGGCCCGTGAAGGAGTAAAGTCCTGAAGCGTTAGTCACCGTGGTGGCCGAAGCTACCCCGTTGATATACAAAGTCACCACTACGCCCGGTATGCCCGGCTCGCCCGCGTCCTGAATGCCGTCTTTGTCGGTGTCGACAAACACAAAGTCACCCAGACCGGCCGTGGGCAGGTAGAAGCCAGCGTCCAAGTTGGGATTGTTCTCCCCCGGAGCCAGCGTCACCGAACGGGTTTGACCCGTCGTCGGATTAGCATCGCTGTCCTGGGTATCGTTGCCCCCTACCTGCGCCGATGTCGAGGTATAACCCGTTGGTGAGACAAAGCTCACACTATACGGTACACCCGGCGTTAAGCCCGTGAAGCTATAAATACCTGACGCATTGGTGGTGGTGCTGGCGATAGGCGTGTTGGTACCATCGAGCAGCACCACCACTACGCCCGGGATGCCCGGTTCACCACCATCCTGAATTCCATCCCGATCCGTGTCGACAAACACAAAGTCACCCAAGCTCGCACTGGGGATGTAGAAGCCCGCATCCAGGGTCGGGTTGAACTCACCTGGGGCTAAGGTCACCGACTGAGTCCGGCCTGTGATTAGATCGGCATCACTGTCCTGGGCATCATCTCCTCCCTGATTGGCCAGCGTGGCCGTGTAGCCCGCCGGAGCCGTAAAGCCCACACTATATGAAGTGCTGCTGCCTGGGGTCAGACCGGTGAAGCTGTAAGCACCACTGGCGTTGGTCACCGTGGTGGCCGAAGCTACCCCGTTGACATACAGGGTCACGGTCACCCCGGGAATGCCCGGCTCGCCTGGGTCCTGAATGCCGTCTTTGTCGGTGTCGACAAACACAAAGTCGCCCAGACCGGCGGGCGTCAGGTAGAAACCGGCATCAACCGTCGGGTTGTTCCGCGCTGTGCTCGACGTTGGTTGGCTTGTATCAATCTTATAGACACCCGTGAACCCATCGGTACCGGCATCACTATCCAGACTGTCTACTACTCCCGCTGCATTGGCAGAAGTTGAGGTATAACCCGTTGGGGCAATAAACCGCACAACGTAACTACCATCGGTGAGGCTATCAAACAGGTATTTTCCGCCACCAGACGTAACGGTTGAATCTAACTTAGTTGTACCGAGCTGATCGTATAAATAAACAGTAACCCCATCGATGCCCGGTTCGCCTGTGTTCTGAGCACCATTCTTGTTGGTATCCACCCACACATAATCACCCAAGCTTCCATAAGGACCCTGGATGACCTGAATCGCGCAACAATTTGTTGTAGGGCACCCACCACGTAGTGTTGTAAAACTATAATTGCCTGGGCTTTTAATGGTCAGGGAGAAATCAGCATTGACCTGCGCCAGCGACGTTGATACTGTCGTCGTATTAATGGGTGTTGTTACACCACCCACCTCCCGATACCAAATAATCTGGTCGTAGCCAGATGGGATCGTTACTGTATATTCATCACCGACATACCAAAGAATAGGCACCGAGAAACAAACCGCATCGTAGTCGTCCTCAACCAGACTCTGGTTATTCGGGATCGAATTAGCGTCGGTTTGATCAGCGGCAGTAACTTCGGTGGTATTAAACCACACACCCCGCTGGTTTACGATTGCCTTCAAAACTAATACGGCTGAATCGCCGGGAGCGATAGATGGAATAGTCCATGTGCCAGTAATAGATGAAGCAGAAATTACCGGCGTAAACGTTCCACCACCACGGATTACGCTGGCCGACCCAGGAACATAAGCGACGCCATCAGCAGGCAGTTCGTCTTTCACCGAAACAGTCGTAGCCGTAGTTGAGCCAGGCGCGTTAGACACAACAACCGTGTAGGTAACTACATCACCAATGGCTGGGGCCTGCGTACTGATTTTTTTATGAAGACTTAGATTTATGCTTGGTGAAGTTTGTGCCTGAACGGACAAGCCAACCAGCCAAACCAGTAGCAGGGTCAACACCGAACAAGCGCCCTTCAGCACAGGCATAGTGTTTCCATGAGCAGCAAACAAGCGTAGCAATCCGTTCAGGTTGCTTTCATTGGGCAACTTTGCGCTCACGGCCATTGGCCCTCCACCTGCTTCGAGAGCCGTTGGGCTGGAATCTTCGTAAGGTGATTTGCTTAGTATAAATTGCTCATTCATTGGATATTGTACAAAAGAAGTAGATGCTGTTTTTAAGCGGGTAATTTGACGGCCTGGTGGCCCGGACCCGGATACATCAGGCGGTTCGCGGTCAAATCCTCCCATAACCAGTGTGGTCTCTTGCCGCTTTATGACGCCGTATACCTGATTGGTCATTGACGATAAGGCCGTGAATTTCAAGAAAGAAATTGCCCGAAGTGGCAGAGACCTGGCCGATAGCAATTCCAAAAAGTAACGTATCAGTCGTCCGGCCAAATGAGTCATTTGTTTAGGCCGACCGACAGCCCGTTGACGTACTGGATTGGCTGAGCGGCCTATGCGTAGGTCCAAACGGTCTGCGTGTAGTGTAGATATTTCTTTCATCTGCAACTTAATTTGAGACGGTCTCTTCATAGCAAAATGACGCCTTGCAGATTCGTAATTCCAGCAAACCATCCTACCGATAATACGTCACGGTCTGCTGGTCTGCCATCGAAAGGCACTTTTGCTCATAGAAAAGTCAACTAAAACTATGCCAAACCGCCATATTCATCATTTTTCCTCCAGCTATTCATGAGTTAAAAGCTGTTATTTAGGGAGTTACCGAGGAAAAGGGCTTTTATTCTATTCTACGGGTTAGTATATACTATTTGCCGCAAGCTCTTAATCAGGGGATAAACACAGCGGCAGAGGGTTAGCTAAAACTATGCCAACTGTAAGGTATGTAATGAATTTTTGGTTACTTGTCTTGTAAGAGTCGACAATCGAAGGCCAGCCAGTCACTATTTCCGGTGGGCTAATCACATCTAAAGGTAAAGATCGATGAGTGGTGCGGGTAGCACTATTCATCACCAGCCAATCCTGCGGAATCGTCGGCAAAGGATTGCATAAAAAAAGCCGCCCTGTTACGGCGGCTTTTCAAAAGAGTTGGTTCTATTTAAAAATCATACCCCAGTGTTAAATAGGGAATTGGCTTGCCAACTGATCGATCTTCAAGTCCCCAACCATAATCGAATTTAATAAAATAACCAAAAATCATCGTTCGAATTCCGGCACCATAGCCAATCAGGAAAGGGTTTTTGAAGTTGGTTACAATCGCTCTGAAGGGAATGCTACCTCCCCCAACGACCTCCGTATTCAGGTTATTTTGCTTGCTGAATGGACCACTGCCCGTCCAGGCGGTTCCAATATCAGTAAAGGCAACCAATTGCAGATTACGCAGGAAATTAGAGGTTATGTTACCCCGATACAGATACCGGATGAGCGGCAAACGAAGTTCGGCATTGAACAGCATATAACTGCTGCCGGTTAGTTTACCCTGATTGAACCCCCGCAAGGGTGCAGCAAAATCGAGGAAGAAAACGTCCCGGTAATCATACGGAATTTCGTTGCGGGTGGTATTCGGGAATAACAGCGGGTTGGAAGGAATAGGCTCTTTCTGCCCGCCAATCCAGTTTTCCATACCGCCCAGTGTGCTTTTCTTGGGCGACGAACCGCCCGATTGACTCAAGGCGAATCGGGTAGCCAAAATCAGGTCGCGGTGAATTTTCTGATAATGACGTATATCGAGCGACAGTCGTCGGAAGCCCTCTCCTGGAGATCGAAGTCCGGCGTATTCTTCATACCGCACTTTAGCCCGCGTCCCAACTGTCATATTCATACCATTTACTTTTGTGTTATCGAACACATATTCAGTCCGCAAACCCGCATAATCGGACGTATGATCCGGCTCGGCAAACGACGATAAATCAATCAGGCGGGTGAGCGCATAAAACGGCGATACAGTAAAGCGGCTATTCACCGAGATGGGATAAGAAGCCGACACGGCTACGCGGTTATAGCGGTATTTTTGCAGCATACCCGCCCCATCCAGAAATAAGGTCTGCCGGTCAACCCGGGCACCATAATCAATTCGGTGCGTCAGGTTCGTGTATTCGGCAAATAACTCGCTGTTTTTCAACGTATTGGTCAGACTAACGAACCCACCGGCGCGAAGCACGTGATTCTCCAGCAAATCGGTGAGCGTCACTTCCTGCGCGTAGCCAAAGCCTTTAATGGGATCAACACGCCAGGTGGAAGGGGCCTCATTTATGCCAAACGTGCCTTTATAATCGAAGGGACCACGAATGGTAATGTTTTCTCGACGGCGATTGCGGGGGGGCGCAGTGGTTAAGCCGGGCGACACGCCCACCACCGAACGACGCTGCCGATATTCAGCGGCCTTCACCACTTCCGGGTCAAACTGATAATTGTCCGTATCGACCTCGCCCGGTTCCAGCGCCAGTTTTTTTGCGGGTTCTGGCTGGGTAGTCCGGGGAGCAGTGCTGGAATCAGCAGGTGTGCGGGCGGCCTGAACGGCGCTGTCGGCTTTTACTGGCGTGGCACGGGTTGCACTTGTTGCATTGAGTCGGTTCAACGCAATGCTTCGGGGCGTAGGCGAAGCCTGAACCGACTGGGTCAAACCTAATTGAGCCTCAAACCCAATATACTCCTCACCGTTTTTCAGACTACTATAGACGAACCCACCATTAGCTGGCTTCAGGTCATATAACCGAATGCTCTCAGGAAAAGCAGTTACCTGACTAATTGATTTGCTTTCCGTATTCAGCCGGTAGAGATTCCGAATGCCGCTGCTTTCATTCAGGAAATACACCGTTGTTTCATCGGCTGGTATGGGCTGGGTGGCATACGACAGCGAATCGGTTAAACGGGTAAGCGACAGGTCGCGGGCGCTGCCTTCGTGCGAAAACAGGCTCAATTGATCCCGAACCGTTTTGTAAGAACCTTTATCGACACCCAGCGAATCGTCTTTCCGGTTAGAGCTAAACACAACCTGGCGGGCCGTGCGCCCAACGAAGGCCGGGTAGAGGTCGTCGTAGAGGTCGTTGGTCAACTGCTGATAGGACCCGCGATTGATGCTATATAGAAACAAGTCGTTCTGCCCTTTCCGGTCGGCGCTCATAATCAGGCTTCCCCCATCCTCCGACGCATCCATCCAGACCACCTGTGATAACCCATTCACCTGCCGTTTGAACTCCCGCTTGGGCCGTTTATCAAAACTACTGAACTGATACAAATTGGTCTTGCCCAGTTCATCGGTCAGCACAAGTAAGTTGTTATCGCGTTGCCACGCCACCAGAGGAGTACTGGTTTGCGATGGCTGTCCGTCGAGCCGGTAGCCACCTGACAAAACAGACATCTTTTTACGATTGGTGGTGTTAACAACCTCAACAGTAAACTTACCATCACGCTGTACTGAATACGCAATAAACTGTTTATCAGGGCTTAATTTTAAACTAATCAGCGATGTCTTATCATCAGCCGACCCTACTTTAATTTGAAAATTATCGGTGCTGGCACGGTACGACTGAGCAACGTTATTGGCCATCCCGGCATAATATTCACGCCATTCGCGCAGGAACCGGCTGTAAGGTACCCCCAGCGTACTGGAAATACTACTCTGCTCATTCCGAATAATGCGGGTGAGGTTCAGAATATTCGACACGTTATCCCGGCCATATCGCTGAACAATGTAGTTCCAGATGGAATGCCCTACGCGCTCGGCATCGGCTCCGGCCAGTAGTGACGGCTTTTTGACCGAACGCGTCAGCGAAACATCACGCATGTAATCGTCTAATTCTAAGCTGTTTCCCTGGGCTATGTAAGCGGCAATACCCGGCATGAACCAATCGGGTAGCGTTAGAAGTAACGAACTTTGAAGGGCATCTTTCAGACTTCCGCCGTACAGCATGTCATACACAAAGAGCATGGCAACGTCGCGAATGATCTGCCGCCGAAAACTGATTTGATCGCCAGTGAAGGCCAATTCAACACGGGATTTGGATAGGTTCTGTTCGCGACTGCTCAGGCCACTTTGGGCCGTGATGCCCACGTTGCTCTGCGCCAGTTCTTCGGGCGAGTTGAATAGAAAAATCTTCACCCGATTATAGGGCGTGTAGCCCAATAGCTCCGTAATGCGGTCGAATTCCGATTCGGCATATTGAGCCGTTAAGTTGGCAATCTGATTCCCATCCTGATAGTAATAGATTTCAAAGTTGGAGGTTCGGATAATCTTCCACTCAAAACTGCGGTATTGAATACGGTTTTTCCCGAACCGTTCCATCGACGGGTAATTTTGTGCCGTAGCCACGCTCAATCCGCCCAGCCACAGCCCCAACATCAGTATGTATTGATTTCGCATAACGGGTATAAAAGACGCTAACTACCGATTTTTATAGTAAGGTTTACGAAAAAATCACCGGCATAGTTTTACCGGATTAACCCACTAAAAAACCGAAGTCTGGAAAACTAATCAACTGCCATGATATAACGAAATGCATCGGCTAATATTCGCTTCGGGTTCCAAATCTTCACCATCCAATAAGTAGCGGGCAAACTGCTCGGCTAAGTACGGTGCCAGCGATACGCCTTTGGTGCCCATTCCCCCAAAAATACCGATGCCCGGCTGAGTTGGGTGCATTCCGATAAACGGTCGGCGGTCTTTGGTTGAGGGGCGAATACCCGCCTGCTGATTGACGACCTGATACGGAACTTTGAGCACGGCACCTATTTTCGATTCTAAAAACGCACGACCATCCTCGGTTGTTTGCCAGTCTAAATCATGCCAACTATAGGTAGCACCAATTTTGACCAAACCCTCCCGAACGGGCAGTATGAAAATTCCCTGATTGACTATATTCTTAATGGAGTAATTCTCGACAAGGGCCGTTAGAATCTGCCCCTTGACAGGATTGTACGGAAGCCAGTTAAATAACGGATTCTCGCGGGCTAACACCCCATCGCAAAATATAACTTTATTAATTTGTATTCCTTTCCATTCCACTCCCTCCTCTCTGACTGTCAAATCGGTGACGGTGACTTGTCCTTCAAAATATTGATTTTTTCTAACAAAATAGCCTTTGATAATTCTAACAAACTCAGTTAAATCCAACCAGCCTGCCTGGGTTACTTCCAGCCCGCCAAACGGGTTATGAATATAGTCAGAGTAAGCTTGATTATCAACCGATTCAGATACGTATTGACGGATGTCAGGATCGGCTGTCAGCGCAGTATAAGCCGTTTGTTCGTCAAGAGACCGAAACGGGCGGTAGATGGTTTTGGGATGAAAGAACTGAACCTGTAGGTGCTGCTCAATGCTACTGTAAAACTGATGCAGAAACGGAAACAACTCATTGGCTTTCCAGGTCTGAACAAGTTTGCGCCCGGTTAATGGATTAACGATACCAGCCGCCACCCTCGATGCTGACGGAAGCGCCGGGTTATCAGCCAGCAGCACCGAACACCCGCGCTGGTCCAACGTCCAAGCCAGCGCCGACCCGGCTACCCCCTGGCCCACAATGAGGAAATCGATGGTCACCTTAAAGAATGATGAATGATGACCGGGTCGCCGGTGCGATGATGAATTATTTTAAACATGTGTGTAGGCAGATTAGGGGCATATAGGAATATCATTCATCATTCATCATTCATCGCTCTTCACTTTCACCCTACTCCGCTTCCGGTGCAGTTCAGCTAATTTCCGGTCGGCTTGTTCCATGACCCAGTCTACCTGTTCTTCGATGGTCATGTGCGACGTGTCCAGCAGTTCGGCGTCGGGGGCCTGCACCAACGGGCTTTCGGCGCGGGTCGTGTCAATGAGGTCGCGCTTTTCGAGGTTTTTAATAATGTCTTCTAAGTTTACCAGTTCACCTTTGGCGAGCAGTTCCTGCTGTCGGCGTTTGGCGCGGGTGTAGGTGTCGGCGGTCATAAAGACTTTCACTTCCGCGTCGGGAAATACCTTCGTACCAATATCACGCCCGTCCATTACCACCCCGCGCCGACGGCCCATTTTCTGTTGCTGAGCCACCATTGCCCAGCGAACTTCTGGAATGGCGCTTACCTCACTGACGATATTGGAGATATACATTTTTCGGATCTCCTCCTCCACGTTCAGACCATTCAGGCAAGTTTCGTTTTTGCCCGTGCGATTGTTGTGGCTGAAGGTAATGTGAATGCGGTCGAGGGCGGCCGTTACTTCTTTGTGATTAGAGAGGGAGACCCGCTCCTGAATAAAAAACAGACTGACAGCCCGGTACATAGCCCCGGTGTCGATATACCCATAACCCATCCGGGCAGCCACAGCCTTGGCCGTCGTACTCTTTCCACAACTGGAATACCCATCAATCGCAATAACTATCTTCGGCATGAAAATCGGGTCCGCCGAAGCGGTAAGAAGTGAATAATATAACCACAAAAATGGGGCATAGTTATGTAGTTGCCAACTCGGAGCGCTTTTACCCCTAAATCCCCTGAAGGGGACTTTGGCTAAATATGAGCGAGCCAAGTTCTCTTCAGGGGATTTAGGGGTAATTTTTATTTATTTCCCCGCCCGATGTTCGGCGCGAAGCATGGCAAAAATATGTTCGTCCAAATACTGATTGTTTTTGACAGCCGCTTTCCGATGAATAGCCTCCCGGGTATAGCCCGCTAATTCGAGTACGCGCATGGAACCGATGTTTCCTTCCAGCACGCAGGCAAAAATGCGGTTGACCTGAAAATTCTGGAAGATATAATTCGTCATGATGGGTAACGCTTCGGTCATGATGCCCTGCCCCCAATATTGTTCGCTGAGCCAGTATCCTATTTCGGCATTATACCGGTAAATATCGTCCTTGACGGTGAAGCCAATATTTCCCACGGCTTCACCGCCGATCTCAACCGCAAGGTTATTGGGCTGCTGGTAGGATTTGTTGGAGCGCACCCACGAATGGGCGTCGCGGGGGGTGTAGGGATACGGAAAAAAGTCGCGGACATTGTTCCAGATATGCCGATTGCTGGCGTGGCGAACCAACGATTCTTCATCGCCCTCGCGCCAGGGACGCAATTGGCCTATAGAAAGCGGGAACGTAATCAACGTAGTAGTCAAGGGAAGCAGCGGGTTAATTACGCTATGAACAAGGTATGAATCCAAATGTTACCCCAAATTTATCCGGCTTACACCCTGTTTCACCCCATTGTTTCGGGCTTTTGTCAGAAAATCCGGGTGTCCGGCACTTGGTCGCGGTAGTTTTGACCCATCCAATCAGCAACCAAAGCCGAACCGCCCGACCATGAACCGATTCTACCTTCTTCTCATAAGCCTGCTTGTCAGCCTTACGGCGTCGGCCCAATTGACTCTGAGCGGGCGAGTAACCGACCAGAAAGGCCAGGCACTCCCCGGCGCCAATGTATTTTTAGTTGGTACCTATGACGGTGCCAACACCGACAGTACGGGGCATTTCCGCTTCACATCCACCCGCAAAGACACCGCCACGCTGATGGTATCCTACATCGGCTATGAGCCATTTCGGCAAAAAATTACGCTTGGACCAACCAGCCCGCTCACCGTCCGGCTCACCGAAAGCGCCAATGAACTGAACACGGTGGTGATTACGGCCGGTTCGTTTGAAGCCTCCGACGAAAAACGCATGACGATGCTGAAACCGATGGACATCGTAACCACCGCCGGAGCCAACGCCGACATTACAGCCGCCATGAACTTATTGCCCGGCACGCAACGCGTAGGCGAGCAAACGGGCTTGTTTGTGCGGGGCGGTTCGGGCGAAGAAGCGAAGGTGGTAATTGACGGGATGATTGTGCAGAACCCCTATTTCAGTTCAATGCCCGATGTGCAGTCGCGGGGGCGGTTTCAGCCGTTCATGTTTAAAGGAACTTCGTTTAGCACAGGCGGTTACTCGGCTCAATATGGTCAAGCGCTATCGAGCGTGCTATTGCTCAACACAACCGATAAAACTCAAAATGAGGGGCTTGGCGTAAGCATCAATTTAGCCAGTGCAGCCCTTAGTTACGACCATGCTACGGAGAAATCATCGGTTTCGGCAACGGGCTACTATGGCAACCTGAAACCGCTGTTCGCACTCGTCCCCCAAAACATCGACTGGACGCAGGTGCCGGAGTTTGCAGGCTCGTCGCTGACCTATCGACTGAAACCGTCCAAAACCGGGCTGCTCAAATTCTACGGCATGTACTCCGACAGCCGACTGGGCATGAACTTCGTTGATCCGGCTAACGAGATCGGAAAAACAGCCATGAAACAGCTAAATCGCAATTTTTTTACGACCAGCACCTACACTGATAGCTGGGCCGATGGCCGATGGTTACTTAATTCCGGCTTGTCGTATAGCTACGATACCGACGCCACGACCTTTAGTGGAGCCGACTTTGGGCGGTCAAGTGAACGCTTACAAGGCCGGTTCGTGCTAACCCGATTGCTTCCGGGCAATAATTCGTTGTTATTCGGGACAGAAGTCAGCCGGGTTACGCTCAGGAATTCTGTTATGGGCACTCAGTATGCGCTGCACGATAACTACGGCGCCGTGTTTGTCGAATCGCAAACCTATTTAGGCCGCAATCTGGCTGTGCAAGTGGGCATCCGGGGTGAATATTCTTCAGCGATCAGTCGGTTTAATCTGGCTCCTCGTTTGTCGATGGCTTATAAAACTGGCCCCTATAGTCAGATATCGTTCGCCTACGGGCAGTTTTATCAAACACCGGATTATCGCTATCTCTATCTGAACACAAATCTGAGCTACGAGCGCGCCGATCACCTGATTCTGAATTACCAGATTATCAAAAACAAACGCACGTTCCGAATCGAAACGTTCTATAAAAACTACGCACAGTTAGTCCGCGAGTTTACCGGTCAGCCCGGTTCGGCGCCCCGATATGACGCAAACCCATACCGTTTCCCAATTGGGCGCACCGACAACACCGGCAACGGCTATGCACAGGGATTCGATGTGTTCTGGCGCGACCAGAAATCGGTGAAAGGGCTGGATTACTGGATTACCTACAGTTATGTCGATACAAAACGGCTTTTTCAGCAGTATATAGTCGCGGCCACGCCCACCTTTATCTCGAATCACAACGTCAGCCTGATTACCAAACGATACTTTGAAAAAATCAGTACGAATCTGGCGCTTACGTATACGATCAGCAGCGGCCGCCCTTATTATAACCCGAATCGCACTGGCGAACCGAACGAGCAATTTCTGGCCGACCGAACCCCGATGGTGAACAACCTCAGTTTTTCGGCCAGCCACATCACCCGCATCAAGAAAAACTTAGTCGTACTCTACGCTACAGTCGATAACATCCTGAACACCCGCAACGTGTACACGTATCGTTACACACCCGACGGAAAGACACGCTATGCCGTAGGCCCTCAGTCGTACCGAAGTTTCTTTATCGGCGGCATGATTATGCTGAGTAAAAAAGCGAAAGTGAATCCTGATGAATTATAGTGTCTGAGCCAAGCTCCAGCCTGGCCGTTATCAATCATTTATAAACGGGCCAGGCTGGAGCTTGGCCCAGACAAAGCCAACCAAATTCCATGAAAACTATCGTCATCTTCCTAATCACGGCCTTAGCCACCAACACGCCCACATGGGCCCAGTCGGATCAGTTCAAGCAGGCGATGAGCCAGGCCATTAATGCCATGCAGGCCACAAACGAAAAATCGCCGGTCACGGATTTTCAGGCAACGGCTAACCAGTTTGAGCGCATTGCCGCAGCCGAACCGAAAGAATGGCTCCCCCGCTATTACGCCGGTTTGAACTATGTATATATGGGTTTTCTGGGTAAGGATGAAGCATCGAAAGACAAATATCTCGACCAGGCCGATATCAATCTGAAAGCCGCCGAAGCTATCGCGCCGGATAATGACGAAGTGGCCGTACTGAAGGCCTATATCGCTCAGGCGCGCATGGTGGTTGACCCTATGAATCGCTGGCAGCAGTATGGCCCCTTATTTCAGGCAGGCATCGAAAAGGCTAAAGGACTGAATGCCAATAATCCACGTCCTTATGTGCTGGAAGGTTCGTCGCTGATGTACACACCGGAGCAGTTTGGCGGTGGTCCCGGCACAGCCTGCCCCGTATTGAAGCAGGCAGTTGAAAAATTTGCTACTTTTAAACCAGCCAGCGACCTCTCGCCGAACTGGGGGCAGAAGCAGATTGAACCGTTGCTGGCGAAGTGTAAATAGCAGTCGATAGTCATTAGTAGTCAGTCAATAGTGGCTGGCGCATGCGTATTGCTGACCGTAACAGCAGTCCGTAATTAGCCACTAATGGCTATCGACTATTGACTGACTACTATCGACTACCATTATGACCCGCGAACAACTCATCGGCACGATTGGCAAAAACGGTCGCCGTATAAAAATGCAGGCCTCAGACCTGGCTGGTTTTGATTTCAGTGGGCTTGATCTGAGCCAGGCCGACCTCAGTTTCTCCAATCTCGGCAAAGCCAATTTTCGGGGCACAATTCTGCGGCAGGCCAACCTCAGTTTCTCCAATCTGAACGGAGCCGATTTCACGGATGCTGACCTCTACGAAGCTAACCTGAATTTCAGTGCGCTGGAAGAGGTTGACTTGACGGGCGCGAATGTGGAGGGGGCCACATTTAACTTCTCGGGTCGTAGTCGCTATAAACCCGAGACGGCAGAACGCCCAGAGCCTATTACACTAACTACTGTTCTGCAAAAACCGGGTTGGGGTACGCTCATCGGCATGTTTCTGGGTGCCTTGCTCGTGTATGGGAGCAATGCCATAATTTATTTTTCACACCTGATCTGGTCCTCCACAGACCCGCTCATGGCAGGTCTATACCGCTTTTTGATTGTGCAGAATATTACCGATGGAGCCGTAGTCTTTCTCATCACCTGGGCTTTATCGGGCTGGCTCACGCGCCAATTTCAATCCATTTGGCAACGGCACGTAATTATAAGCGCAGTCGTAATGGTTAGCTTCTTTATCGTCAATATAGTGATATACATGGCCTTAGGCAAACAATATATCGAGGCATTAGCGCAACGGCCAGGAGGCATTGAAAAAACGGCCCCCTGGTATATTTATGTGCTGGGCGATTTGCTGATTGCCAACGCATTTTTATATGTGCTGCAACAGGGGCGGCAGTTAACCCGCAAACTCTCCGATCAAGAGTTTCAGTTGCTGAATATGGAAAAGTTGAAAACCCGTGCTGAACTGGATGCCTTGCAGGCCAAAATCAATCCGCATTTTCTGTATAACGCCCTCAACAGCATTGCCAGTTTAGTACACGAAAACCCCGACAAGGCCGAAGAAATGACCCTTCTCCTCTCCAAACTTTTTCGGTATTCGACCGGACGCGACGGCGAACTATTTTCGTCGCTGGCCGACGAACTGGAGATGGTTCGCACCTACTTGCAGGTTGAACAGGTACGGTTTGGCAATCGGCTTACGTTCAGCGTTGATATTAGTGACCCTGCCCTGAACGAGTTGAAATTGCCGCAGTTTCTGCTGCAACCCATCGTTGAAAATGCCATCAAACACGGCATTGCCAAACGAGCCGACGCGGGCCGGATTGACGTCAGGATTTACGAGAAATCCGGCGAGTTGCACCTTTGTGTACATGACAATGGCCCGGCGTTCCCTGAGGATATGAGTGGAGGCTATGGCCTGCGGAGTATTCAGGACAAGCTTAAGTTACTCTACGGCGACGACGCCCGCGTTGAACTCCAGAACTGGCCGCTCAAGCAGGTGCTGATTTCGATTCTGATGACCAAGATTCGGGCCAATCCATTGGTAATCACCGACGCTTAACTCACTTATCATGAAACTCCCACTGAAAACCATACTGATCGACGACGAATCGCTGGCTGTGAGTCGCCTACGCCGACTGCTGGATAAACACCGCGATACGGTTGAGATTATTGGCGATGCACCCAACGGAGCCGAAGGACTGACGCTCATCGAAAGTTTGAGGCCTGACCTGATTTTTTTAGACATTGAAATGCCCCTGCTCAACGGGTTTGAGATGCTCGCGCGACTGACAACCATGCCAATGGTGGTGTTTGCTACGGCCTTCGACCAGTATGCTATCCGTGCCTTTGAAGAAAACTCCATCGATTACTTATTGAAACCCATCGAAGCCGAACGACTGGCCCGTAGCATCCAGAAAATCAGAATATTGATCGAACGCAACGAGGGTTTCCAACCCGCCAGCAATCCCATGACCGAGAGCGTTATGCGGCTGCTGGCGCAGATGCAGCCGAAGAAAGAAATCTATTCGATTTCGGTAAAAACAGGCGAAAAAATCAAGCTCGTGCCCTTATCTGACATTGCCTATTTTGAAGCGGAAGATAAATACGTCTTCCTAGCAACGATGGACGGACAGAAATTCCTAACCACTTACACACTTACAATCCTCAACGAAAAACTGCCCGACACGTTCGTGCGCGTGAGTCGGTCGGTGATGGTGAACCGCCACAAAATTGCCGAAATCCACCGTCATTTCGATGGCAAGTTTATGCTTGCGATGAGTGATAAAAAGAACACTAAGTTAACCTCGGGCAGTACCTATGGCGAGGCCGTTCGGCAGTTGCTGGAACTTTAATTCAACCGAATGCCATTATTTTGAGTAATGGCATTCGGTTGAATTATGAGCAAGAAGAACCGCAGTGGAGTAGTGTACTCCACTAACCCAGATTTCCAGTACGAATCGGACGATCAGCCCAAAGCTGACACATTGCCCCCGGCTCAGCAACAGTTGAAAATCTGGTTAGTGAAATTAGGAGGAAACAAAGTAGTAACCGCCGTGCGCGGTTTTATTGGCACCGATGCTGACCTGACCGACCTGGGTAAACAATTAAAAACCGCCTGTGGATCAGGCGGTTCTGTTAAAGACGACGAAATCCTCATTCAGGGCGACCACCGCGACAAGATACTGGCCTGGCTAATTGGCAAAGGATATAAAGCAAAAAAAGCTGGTGGCTGATTTACTGGCGTAGCACATTGATAATGGACTCCACTTCTTTTACGTCCAATTCAAACGTACTGGCAATCGTTTTGGCATCCATACCTAACTTGAGCGCCCCTTTCACGAATTTATAAGTAGCCTCGATACGACCTTCTGTACGGCCTTCTAAACGGAGTTGATCAGCAGCAGTCATAGCAGCGTTTTGCGTTTTAGGGGATACTGTACGTCAATTTGAGCAGCTAACGCTGGTGGAAACAAATCTTCAATTAACGACGCAACAACATCAGGCCGTGAGAATGTCGCTTTAAATAATTTATCGTGTGGATGATTCATAGAGCTACTCGATGCCTCCCATCCAGCGTTTGAGGGGCTTCACAAAGAGCAATAGCAGAACGCCAAACCCTAAACTGAACACGGCCACGCTTTGAAACAACTCCGGCATCTGCTGCACGTTTTTCTCATCGAACCCGCCCGCAAACAAACCGGCAATCAGATTGCCAAGCGACGAGCCAATAAACCACAATCCCATTAACTGACTGGTGTAGCGTTTAGGCGATAGCTTCGAGAACGCGCTCAGACCTACCGGACTCAGAAACAGTTCGGCGAGAGTGAAAAATAGATACGTAAAGGATAAATACAGGGGCGATGTCCGAACACCGGTCAGAGCGACTTGAGCGGCAAATACCATCACGACATAGGCCACACCCAGCAGCAGGAGCGATACGGCAAACTTGGCCGGAACGGGAAAACTAATCTTGCGATTGGCCAGAAACAACCAGAGCGAAGCCAGCACCGGCGAAAAAAGGAGAATGAACGCCGGATTTAGATTCTGAAACCAACTCGACGGAATCTCCCAGCCAAAGAATACTAAATTGGTGTATCGGTCGGCAAAGATTTGAAGCGAGGAACCTTGCTGTTCATTACCAGCCCAATACGCAGCCGATGCCAGAAAGAACACAAACAGCACCGCCACGCGCCTTTTCTCGGTGGCGTCCAAACCGCCTGCCAGCATAATGTAGGCAAAGTAGCCCAGCGCCACCGACGAAATAATAGTACCCATTCCCCTTGCTAAACCTTGTGCGGTCGTCAAATCCAATACGCCTGTTAATTGGAGCACCGCTAACAGTGCTACCAGCGCCACCACGAACACCAGTAGGGGACGATTACCAGCCGATGAAGTTCCGGTATCAGCATGGACTTGCCGGGTTGTATAGTTACCCAGATCGCCGAGATAGCGTTGCCCAAACGTACTAAACGTAATGATTCCCAGTAACATCGCAATAGCAGCCGCCCCGAAGCCGTAGTGCCAGCCCACTTTCTGACCTAAATAACCAACAACGGAAATACCCAGCAGCGAACCAATGTTGATGCCCATATAGAAAATTGAAAAGGCGGCATCCTTACGAGCGCCCCCCTCGGGATAAAGTTCGCCCACGATGCTGCTAATGTTGGGTTTCAGGAGGCCCGTTCCAAGCACTACAACGCATAAGCCTGTATAAAATAGCCCCGGTCCTGACGGGATGGCTAAGATGATATGACCAAGCATGATAATGATACCGCCATACAGAATGGATTTACGCTGCCCCAGCAGGTTGTCGGCAATCCAGCCGCCGGGCAGTGAGAGTAGGTAAACCGATGCGGTATAAATGCCGTAAATGGCGGCTCCGTCGGCTTCGGTCAAGCCCATGCCGCCCCGAACATTATCAATGAGAAACAGCAACAGAATGGCACGCATGCCGTAGTAGCTGAACCGCTCCCACATCTCAGTAAAAAATAAAACAAAAAGGCCCATCGGGTGACCAAACAGGGTGGCTTGCCGAGCGGGCTTGGTAAGGATTGATTCCATACAGTTAGGTTAATTGGACAGTTTGCCGAAGAATGTTGGTCAAGTAACGAAAAAATAGTTTCAAATATACTGCCGCCCAATAAAACCGGCAACTAACTTACCGGGCAAAATCCTCCATTTATGCTCCTCCCCCTCGACTTCCAGCGTGACACATACCTGATTCTTGATTTCTCAGCTACCAACCCCGACCTTGCTCCCAACCGTGACCTTGACCTGACGGATACAGGCCAATTCACTCAGTATGTGTTTAGCAAGTTACGGGCAGCGGGAGCCAGCGTGGGCGTGGGAGGTTATAACGAACACCGGGTTATCTACCGCCGGAGCCAGCATTTCAACCAATTGGACGAAGAACCGCGCGAAATTCACCTCGGCATCGACTTCTGGGTCGAAGCCGGAACACCTGTTTTTGCGCCGATGGATGGCGTCGTCCACAGTTTTCAGGACAACCACCATTTCGGCGATTACGGCCCGACCATTATTCTGGAACACACGCAAAATGGCAAACCACTATACAGCCTTTATGGCCATTTGACCCGGAAATCGCTGGAAGGACTATATGAAGGAAAACCGTTTAAGGCAGGCGAGAAACTGGGTGAAATTGGCCCTTATCCCGAAAACGGCGACTGGCCCCCGCATCTGCATTTTCAACTGATGACCGATATGCTCGGTTTGAAAGGCGACTTCCCCGGCGTTTGCTCGGTAGCCGACCGGGAGAAATTTCTAAGCATTTGCCCCAATCCAAATAGGCTGTTGCACATTCCGGGTCTGTAGTGCCGTGCCTCCGGCTCGGCAGTAGAGATTCTGGTTCACGGATCTATTACTTTGTCAAAAACTCAACCACTGCCTGTGCAAACTCCGGCGTTCGCATGGCCCCGCCATGATTGCCCGGCACAATTACCAATCGCGAACCCGGCACCGCATCCACCAGCAGTTGCGGATCACCATTGTCTTTATCCTGATCGCCGTTCACCACCAGCAGGGGTGTTTTAATAGCCGCTAATTCAGCCCGGCTCGTCACAGGCTGAAACTCCTGCATACGCGCCAGTGCCACTGTGTCGGCTCCCGATTTTTTAGCGTAATCGACAGCAGCCTGTAATTCGGGATGGCTGCCGGGTTTGGTCAGCGCTTCGTGAAAATTTTTGCGCCGGTACCAGTTCGGGTCCGAAAAATCGACGCCAATGCCACCCATCACCGCCCGACGAACCTGCTTGTCCATCGTCAGAAGTTTAGCCGTTAGGATGGCTCCGCGTGAGTAACCCACCACGTCATAGTTCGTCAGGCCGAGGTGTTTCATCAGCGCCATGACGTCTTTCAACTCAGCGTTATCGCGGTAAGCTTCGGCTGTGTGCGGCTTGTCAGACAGCCCATTACCCCGCAAGTCGAGGGTGATCACCTTAAATCCGGCATCGGCCAGCGCCTGCCGAACGGGAGCCCGTTTCCAGCTTTCGCTGTTGCTGATAAAGCCGTGCAGCAACACTACCGGTTTGCCTTCGCCCACTATGTCGTAATGAATCCTGGTGCCGTCGAAGGAGGTAAACAGTGGCTCGCGGGTTGATTGAGCAATTATTGAATGAATAATGGAAAATGCACAATGAAAAAAGAGGAGTAGGCGCATGGCGGAGGCAGGTTCGTTTGGTCGAATAAGTCTAACCTTTCGCCATTCTACCGGGTTATACTCCTATTACCCGAAACTCAACGACTATGGCAACCCAAACCAATGATTCGTCCCTAACCGATACGGAACTGATTAGTTCACGAATGGTCCGCGTCGACCCCGACAATGTTCAGTCCCAGTCTGCCATTGACGACGAAGACGGACTTGAAGAGGACATGGCTGACGACGAACCTAATGAAGATTTGTACAACGAGCCCGTCGATGAATACGGCGACCCAACCGATGTGTCGGATCAAGGCGAACCCGATCATCATCAGGACGATAACTACGCTTTAGGAGGCCACGTAACCCGATCAAGTTCCTAAACCAATAACAATCAATAAGATGACACCCAACGATAATACAAATTATAATCCGGCTGACGACGATAATCAAGGCGTTATACAGCCGCTGATTCAGGCGACTAACGGGGGCTTCTCGCAAACCGGCGGTATTACTGTTCCAACAGCTTCCGGCCCGGAACCTGAAAAAGCCGAAGTAGCTGACTCGGAGGCCGATAATGGACTGAACGACGATATACTCGAAGAAGAGGACATTGAAAAGGGCAACGTTGATGTGGATTACGAAGACGGGGATAATTGACAAACTCTGGTCTGAAAATAGGTATAAGCCAGTTGTATAGAAGAGGAAATCAATGAGTAATAATCAATTAGCGCAGTGGGTTATGCGTATTGGCCTGGGTATAAATATGCTCATGCACGGGCTGGTACGCATACCAAAACTGAGTGCGTTTGTCGCTAAAACGGAAGCCGGATTTGCTAATACCCTTCTACCGTCGATGCTGACAAAAGCCTTTCTTTATACACTTCCGTTTGTCGAATTGACCGTTGGCATTCTGATTCTACTGGGTGGTCAATTTGGCAAATGGGGCTATTTTATTGGCGGCTTAACCATTAGTGTCCTATTGTTTGGGACGACCCTCAAAGAAGACTGGAATGGAGCAGGCACTCAGATGATTTATGTAATTGCCTTCTACCTCGCTCTGCGCGGCTTAAGCAATTCTGAGCGGGGAAGATTTCGGTAAAACCACCAATGTTTTATGGGCATTTGCCCACTGGGCTCACTTTATTACGGTCAAACTGCCAGCAGTTTCCATATACATCAGCATACCCTATCTGAAAATGGAATGAACTGTCCTGTACAACGTCCCGAAGTTTAAAACTGAGTGGTTCATCATTCCGGGTTATCTTAAATAACTCATATTCATCACCAGCCTTCAAAACCATTTCCTGCTCTAAATTCCCATACAGGTACCCACCATCTAAACGACCGGTTTGTTGAAGCAACAATTCCGATAGTGACGAGTACTTACGGCCTTTATAAATGGTGTTTACCGATTTTATAATGGCTGGTCCCACCCCCTGATTAGATATCGTAAAATAAAAATTTAAATCAAGTACGTCGCTGCTGGTCGCAAGTCGGGGCCACACCGATGCCTGTTGTTGCTCACGGGCAATTTTAGTCTGGAAAATAGAGACGACAAGCGCGGCTAAACTCAGAAATGTTGCCGAAATTCCCAGCAGGAGTTCAATATTGATGCGTCGGCGAGGAAGGGCCATAAGTAGATAGACTACAGGAGTGAAATGCCCGAAATAACGGAAACTTTCCGATATTTGTCCAGCCTGCCCGGAACGTACATACACGATAACTTGTTAAAAATAGAGTGCGGTGGTTAACGAATCACCTAATTAACCGAGACTATGAGCAAGGACGCTGACATTTTAGAAAGCATAACCAACGCCGAATATAAATACGGATTCGAGACGCTGATTGAGGCCGATGAGGCCCCGGCAGGTCTCGATGAAGATACGATTCGTTTTATTTCTGCCAAGAAAAACGAACCCGACTGGCTGCTCGAAAACCGGCTGAAAGCGTTTCGGATGTGGCAGGAAATGACCGAACCCAAGTGGCCCAATGTCTTCTATCCCAAGATTGACTATCAGGCTATTAAATACTATTCGGCACCGAAGCAAAAGAAAACTGTTAACTCGCTCGACGAAATCGACCCCGAACTGATTGATACCTTCAATCGGCTGGGCATTTCGCTTAAGGAACAAAAACGGTTGGCCGGTGTAGTGGATGGAGCCGATGATGAGTCGCTGGATTCCGAATCGGGCGACCGCCCGCGCGTGGCTGTTGATGCCGTGATGGACTCGGTTTCGGTCGCTACGACATTCAAAAAAGACCTCGCCGAGCGCGGCATTATCTTCTGTTCCATTACAGAGGCCGTTCACGAACACCCCGAATTGGTGAAGAAATACCTCGGCTCGGTGGTGCCCGCAAAAGACAATTATTTTGCCGCCCTCAATGCCGCTGTGTTTACCGACGGTTCGTTCTGCTACATTCCCAAGGGCGTTCGTTGCCCAATGGAGCTTTCGACCTATTTCCGCATCAATGCCGCCGGAACCGGGCAGTTTGAACGGACGCTGATTATTGCCGACGAAGGTTCGTATGTAAGCTACTTGGAAGGTTGCACAGCCCCCATGCGCGACGAAAACCAGCTTCACGCGGCTGTGGTTGAACTAATTGCGATGGCCGATGCCGAAATCAAATACTCGACCGTACAGAACTGGTATCCGGGCGATAAAGATGGCAAAGGCGGGATTTATAATTTCGTAACCAAGCGCGGCATCTGCGACGGCCCGAACGCCAAAATTTCGTGGACGCAGGTAGAAACCGGCTCGGCCATCACCTGGAAATACCCATCGGTAATTCTGAAAGGCGATAACTCCATTGGCGAATTTTATTCGGTGGCCGTTACGAACAACATGCAACAGGCCGACACCGGCACCAAGATGATTCATATCGGCAAGAATACCAAGAGCCGGATTGTATCGAAAGGGATTTCGGCGGGCAAAAGCCAGAACTCCTACCGGGGTTTGGTGCAGGTGTTGAAACGCGCCGAAAACGCCCGCAACTACTCGCAGTGCGACTCGCTGCTGCTGGGTGATAAATGTGGCGCACATACCTTCCCGTATCTGGAAGTAAACAACCCCTCGGCCACGGTCGAGCACGAAGCTACCACTTCCAAAATCGGCGAAGATCAGTTGTTCTACTGCAACCAGCGCGGCATTCCGACCGAGCAGGCCGTAGCCCTCATCATCAACGGCTACGCCAAAGAAGTACTCAACCAACTGCCGATGGAATTTGCCGTCGAAGCACAGAAGCTGCTGGCGATTAGCTTGGAGGGTAGTGTGGGGTAGTTCGTAACTTGGACGGCTACGTCCGAGTATGTATCTTAGAGCCTCTGCGGAAACGTGGGGGCTTTTTTGTTATATTTAGTTAGTTGAATGACCCACGAAGAACGGAGCGATTTACTGGAATTGAAGGCGTTTCTGGAAAAAGCACTTCCGCTCACTGAACAAGAATTAATTTACTTTTCGCTAAATGGCTCTAAAGAAAATTATCAATTCCTGATTGATAAAGCCATTATGTACCGGGAAACGTTAAAGAAGATTAATCAACAACTCGAAGAAGACGGATACTATGAACGACCCTAAAGACGTAATTGCATTCTATCTCCAGCGTATACAGAATGCCAGCCATCCTATTGAAGAACGTATTATAAAAGATGACCTGTTTTTATATTATTACCGCCTGTCAGAAACCGAATGTGAAGATGTTCGGCCACTTATGCAATCATTATTAGACGAGAAACGGATTGAGATGGAAGCGCATGATCCACTGCTTAAACGAGCGGGCGAGTTGCTCCATCGTTTAGCTGCAAAGCAACCGACATCCGTATAAAAATTGAACACCGACAGTTACAACGTTAGTTGATTCATGGGACTGTAGGTGCAGTGACCAGTCATGAAGATGTGAAAAATTTAATCGTTACATGGAGCATCCGTAAATGTAACGAGTAAATCAATTTTATGAAACAATTTGAATACCGAATCTTAAACGTAACCGCCGGAGGATTCTGGGGGCAGGACTTTGACGCGCAGGCACTAACCGACAAACTCAATGAACTTGGTCGTGAGGGTTGGGAAATTGTTTCAACCGTCGATACGGAAATCTATGGAGGTAGCTCGCGGGGACTATTATTCACTCTTAAACGGGAAATCATACCCTGACTTCTTCCTGCTTGCGCCGATTATTTTGTTCAGAAAAATCCCGGAAGTACATTACTAAAAATGAGGTTAGGTATCTGAGTGACTTATCAAAATTTTACGGAACTTCCCGTCAAATTCCTCGTTCACTCATGATCAAAACCGCTTTTCAGCAAGAATTACATTTTACGGCTACGCTTCAGAATGGAAGCACGGGCACCAGTGTTCGGCGGGTGCAGGAATGGCTTTGCCTGAATGCCCTGCGTTTTCCCAATGCCGCCCTAACCACCACCCTCGACAGTGAGTTTGGCCCCGCTACCGAACGCGCCGTGAAAAACTTTCAGGCTGCATCTAAACTTCCCAAAACGGGCGTTGTTACACCCGATTTGTTCGTCAGCCTGAGCGAGCCATTGGCTACGGCTTTTCAAACGCAACCAACCACTCCCGATGTTCGTAGAGCCGTTGTGCAATTGGCCCAATCGCACCTCAAGCAGCGTTCTGCCGAACTTCAGACCGACGACGCGCAGAATCTTGGCCCCTGGGTTCGCAGTTATTGCGACGGGCTGGATGGAGCAGCGTTCAAATGGTGCGCGGGTTTTGTACAGAGTATTCTCGATCAGGTTGCCTCGGCGTTTGGTCGACAGCTTACGGCCGTCATGCCGCAAACACTCAGTTGCGATGAACTGGCGAAGAGTGGTGAGCAAACCGGACGGCTTACTAAAAGCGTAGACTTACGCAAAAACCCAAAAGCCATTCGTCCGGGCGATGTTTTTCTGCTCCGAAATCCTGTAAACAATGATTGGTTTCATACGGGCCTGATAACAGCGGTTGCGGGTGATGTGGTTGAAACCATCGAAGGAAATACTGACTCGAAAGGCGGCAGCAACGGCACGGCGGTGTTTACCCGTGTCCGCAATTTCCAGAAAACAACGCTGGATTTGTTTTCGATTGAAGGCCTCTAACCGGTAATACGACCGAAATCAGTCGGTTAACTCAAGACACATATCGTAGTTTAGTACATCATTCTCAAACTGACCAATCTGAACAAAGCCGTATTTCTGATAATACCGGAAGGCTCGTTCATTACGTGCCTGCACCCCGCCCCACAGGATTATTCGTTGTTTATTCGTGGCGCGGGCAATTTCCAATACTTTACTCATGAGATAATTCCCTAAACCCAGACTCTGGTACGCATCGGCAATGGAGGGCGCTATTGAGTAATCGGTTTTTGTATTTACGGGAATACCCAGTGCTTCGTAACGAGCCGTATCAGAGGGTGTTGCGCCCGACAATAATAATGTATAGGCAATGATGGTTTGGCCGTCTGCCAATGTGGCGACAAGACGAACAATCTCGCTGGGATTGAGTGTACTGCAGATATGCCGCACAGTTTCTTCAATAAATGAATGTGGAGCAAAATATTGTTTGGTCTGTTCCGACAGGCCGTTGAAATACGCCGTCAGTTTCGGCGCATCTATTGGTTCGAGCAATCGAATAGCAATGGATTCGCCAGACGGAAGCGTTATAAGTTCGGCGGCAAAAGGGGCAGTCTGAGGAAGGTTCATGGTTTATTTTCAATTCCGAACGACAAAGTAGTAATTTAAAAACTCTCCTTGGAATCCACTGCCATTTTTTGTAAATTAGCCAGATTATCAACGGCACTGATGAACTTCCAATTAACCTCAGAATTTCAACCCACCGGCGATCAGCCGAAGGCCATCGAACAATTAGTAAAGGGCATCAACGAAGGCGAACCGGCTCAGGTCTTGCTGGGCGTGACGGGCAGCGGAAAAACCTTTTCGGTAGCTAATCTCATTGCCCAAACCAACCGCCCAACGCTCGTTCTGAGCCACAACAAAACCCTGGCGGCCCAACTCTACGGCGAATTCAAGCAATTTTTTCCTGAAAACGCGGTCGAATATTTCATCTCTTATTACGATTATTACCAGCCGGAAGCCTACATCGCCACCACGAACACCTACATTGAAAAAGACCTTGCCATTAACGAAGAGATCGACAAGCTGCGACTGTCGGCCACATCGGCCCTGATGAGCGGTCGGCGCGATGTGATTGTAGTGGCTTCCGTGTCATGTATTTATGGCATGGGCAATCCCGAAGAGTTCAAGCGAAATGTGGTACGGATTGGTGTAGGCGAACGCATGAGCCGTAACCAGTTTCTACATCAGTTGGTTGGCATTTTGTATAGCCGAACGGAAGGCGATTTCCAACGCGGCAACTTCCGCGTGAAGGGCGATACGGTTGACCTCTATGTAGCTTACGCCGATTTTGCGTATCGGGTCATTTTCTTTGGCGACGAAATTGAGACCATCCAGCGCATTGACCCCTCGACCGGGAAGAAAATTTCCGATGAGCGAATTGTTACGATTTTCCCGGCCAACCTGTTTGTGACGGGCCGCGATACGCTCAACGGTGCCATTCACGAAATCCAGAATGATCTGGTGGCACAGGTACGTTATTTTGAATCGGAAATGCGGGAAATGGAAGCCACCCGCATTCAGGAGCGCACCGAGTTCGACCTCGAAATGATGCGCGAACTGGGCTATTGCTCTGGCATCGAAAACTATTCGCGCTACTTCGATAAGCGGCTGCCGGGCCAGCGCCCTTTCTGTCTGCTCGATTATTTCCCAGACGACTATTTACTGGTAGTCGATGAAAGCCACGTTACGATTCCGCAGATTCGTGCCATGTGGGGGGGCGACCGTTCGCGCAAAACAGCGCTGGTGGATTATGGATTCCGGCTTCCGTCGGCGATGGACAACCGCCCGCTTACGTTTCAGGAATTTGAGGATTTATCGGGACAAACCATCTACGTATCGGCCACGCCGTCGGACTATGAACTTCGCAAAAGTGAAGGCGTAGTTGTAGAGCAGCTTATTCGGCCAACGGGCCTGCTCGACCCAGAAATTGAGGTGCGCCCCAGCCTGAACCAGATTGACGATCTGCTCGAATCCATCGACAGTCGCATCAAAAACGGTGAACGGGTGCTGGTGACGACCCTCACCAAACGCATGGCCGAAGAACTCACCAAGTACCTCGACCGGGTGGGTATTAAAACGCGCTACATCCACTCCGAAGTAAAAACCCTCGACCGGGTAGAAATTCTGCGCGATCTACGACTCGGTAATTTCGACGTGCTGGTGGGCGTGAACCTGCTGCGTGAAGGACTTGACCTGCCCGAAGTATCGCTGGTGGCGATTATGGATGCCGATAAAGAAGGATTCCTGCGCGACATCCGCTCATTGATTCAGACCATTGGCCGGGCTGCTCGGAACGCCAATGGCAAAGTGATCATGTATGCCGACACCATTACGGGTTCGATGCAGAAAGCCATTGATGAAACCAATCGTCGCCGGGCCATTCAGATGGAATATAATTCCGATAACAACATCGTACCAACAACTGTGTTAAAATCCCGCGAAGCCATTATAGGGCAGACCAAAGTGGCCGACTCGAAGGTGAAGCATTTTTATGTAGAACCCGAAGAAATCCGCATTGCCGCCGACCCGGTGGTGCAATATATGGGTAAGGGTGATCTGGAGAAAATGATTAACGAAACGCAATCCAAAATGGAACGGGCTGCCAAAGACCTCGATTTCCTGGAAGCCGCCCGCCTGCGCGATGAACTGTTTCAACTGCGGGATAAGCTGAAGAAGGAAGCGGTGTGATATTTTAATTGAACACAGTTAAATCTCCTGCAACAGAAGATAATGGAGATTTAACTGTTAACGAGGGAGATACTAAAGATTTTACTACTGCCAATTTAGGTATTAACAATAAATATAATTAGCCTTGTAGCGGTTGGGGTGAGAGCCTCGACCGTTCCTTGAGGTAATACGACCGGCCGGATAGCATTACCTCATTGTATTTTACGGCTGATGGTCTCGTCAAAAATCTCTTTTCGCTTCAGTTTTATCAATTCGCCTTTCCAGATTATCCGTAGCTCCTTTATAGTGAGTGCGGCTTTCATGCGGTTCTTTATTGCGCCCTTTTTTGATATTACTCCGAATGTGCAATAAAACATAATCGGCCTGACGACGAGCATCCCTAATCTCATTATCAATCGCTGACTCCGTAGGGCGCTGGTTGTGCTTAAATTCAATCGAAATTTGTTCCTTAACCAAATATGCATCCGGGTTTTTGACGCCCTGTCTATCGTCGATGGCTAATAAACGTACCTGATAGCCTAACTTTGCCAGTAAAATGCGGTTTCGATATTAGCTTCTACTTCGTGTGAAGCATGGGTTATATGAACCTCAACATAGCCCACTGAAGGCTCTATTTGGCCTGTTTCCAGGTCAGGGTAAGCGAGTCGATAGTTACGGGTATCAGACATTCGGGCAATAGAAACATATGAAGACCCGCAAGTTACAAAATCTTATTATCTTGCAGTTCGATCTAAACCAGAACATATCCCATGAAACGTCTGCTTATTATCCTCGGTGTTATTGCGGCTGTGGCCCTCATCGGTTTTTTTACGCTCCGTAGCTGGACCAAATCAAGCAGCCCTGAAGCCATTGCCGAGATTAACCAGAATGGTCTGAAAATAAAAGTTGATTATTGCCAGCCGTATAAAAAAGGACGCAAAATTTTTGGCGGATTAGTTCCCTATGGAAAAGTCTGGCGCACTGGTGCCAACGAAGCCACCGTTATTGACTTCGACCAGAACGTAATTGTGGCCGGGCAACCTTTAGATGAAGGAGAATATTCACTATGGACCATCCCCTCGCAGGATGGCTGGATAGCTATTTTCAACGGCGAAACCGGCCAGTGGGGCACCAGCTATGACCAAACCAAAGATGTCTTGCGGGTACCCATTGTTTCGCGCAAACATAGCCCCATGGCCGAACAGTTTTACATCAGCTTCAGACCTGCCACCAACGGAGCCGACATGGTGCTGATCTGGGACGAAACCGAAGCCATCGTACCTATTCAAAGGCGATAAAAATTAATGAAAAATAGATAATGGATAATGTGATTGCCGTTCATTATTCATTGTACATTATCCATTATCCATTTTTCACAATCAGTACCCAATCATCCTGCGGAGGTGAGATTATCCGCTTAATGCCCTGATTGCTCAACTTTTCTTCTTTATTGAACTGGCCCGTTTGCGGATTATACCAACGCGCCGAGAAATTAGTCCCTTTTAATTGGCTCATGTCAATTATAACGGGGCCAGGTTGAGGCAGATAGGCAACAAGCAACGTTTTATCCTCCGAGACAGCCGCCGATACATAGTTGGCTTTCATAAACTCGCCATACCCACCTACCAGCGCCGTATGCTTCTGGTCAGGGATGAGTGTCCACCAGGGAATGGCCTCGAAAAACGACCGCACATGCCGTAGTTGCTGCGAACCGGCGGGGTAGTTGATAATCTGCCGCCACTGTTTCGGAAAATCCCAGCCATCGTGTCCATAGGCATGACCTGCTCCCCCGCACAAGATGGTCCACCAGGCCTGTCGACGGATTTGCTGTGGAGTACCAATGTCGTTGGCGTATCGAACGCCATCACCCTCATACTGTGACTCGCCCAGAACAAAAGGCATCCGATCTGTTTTGTTATACTCGCGTAACGCGGCCTCATATACGTGCAGCATTTGCTGAGGGTCGAGCCATTCATTCGGTTTTTCGCGCCAGTAGGTATAAATCATGCTGAACCCCAACCAGGGCGCATACTGAAACAAATCCGTGCTGGAATGGGGCGGTGAACCATGAAAGGTGAGTAGCTGTTGCGGAGCCGACGCATGCAGCCCCTCCGCCAGCGCAACAATTTCGGCCCGGATGGTTCGGGGGTCATTATCCCCGCCCATCGTCCAGAGAATATTTTTGTATTTTCCGAAGCGCTTTCCCAGATACTGGCCCATTTGCCGGGCTTTGGCCGGGCCGCTCTGGGCATATACCTCATGTTTTCCACCAACGCCGTAGCCCTCGCGGCAACAGCCTGTCCAGAAGGGAGCAATATTCAGAAGAAGCCCTAATGAATCGGCTATTTGTATGACACGCTCAGCATGAGCAAAATAAGGCTCGTTGGGTTTACTGAAATCATAGTCGATCAACGCTTTTTGACCAGCCCGATTTACTGAATCGGGATTCATCGAAATTTGTAGTTGTATGGTGTTGAATCCATGTCGGTGCCGGGTAATTAAATACTCCCGGGCTTCCGGTAGCGTCAGGCGGGCAAAAAGCTGCCAGCCCGTATCGGCCTGATAGAAGAATGGCTTATTGTCCTGGTCAACAAAATAACGGCCATTCTCGGCTACTTTTACCGGAAAACGGGGAACAGTCTGAGCAGTAGCAAAATCAGCCACTAACAGCAGTAGCCAACTCATATACAGGGCAAATTTCATAAGCGAGTTATATTATTTCGGATGTATGATTTCGGATTTCGGATTTATTGCTGTCGCCCGAAAAATCCGAAATCCGAAATCATACATCCGAAATCAAATTAAGGTTTTACCGATGAAAGCTTGTACCAATAAATCTCAGGGCATCGGGCAGGCCAGTGCGCCAGTACGACCACGTATGAGCGCCATCACGGGCGCGATACTCGTGTGGAATTTTACGTTCCAATAGAGCAATATGTAACATAGCGTTTCCTACCGTTAGCCCGTCATCGTCGCCACAGTCGATGTACCAGCGCACTTTTGTTAGATCGCTCTCCGGCGCTGAGCGAGCCAGTGTAATGGGGCTATTGCGTTTCCAGGTTAAGGTTAGCCGGTCCTGGCCTTTAACAGGGCCGCTGAATACGGGCGCATAAATAGTGTTGTAGCGGTCGTCGGGAACGCTGGCAAACGTTTCGTCGGTGCGGACAGCCGCACTCAGGGCAGCACACGCGCTGAAGAGTTCGGGGTGGTGCATAGCCAGCGTGAGCGACCCAAACCCACCCATGGACAGACCTGATAGGGCGCGAAATTCACGCCCAGTGCGTGTCCGAAAGGTAGAATCGATATGCGGAATCAATTCCTGCACAAACATATCTTCGTAGCGAACCTTATTCTGATAATCATTCACATAAAACGTAGCTCCTGCATTGGGCATAACAATAATCATAGGCGGCAACTCACCCGACTTAATTCCCTCATCTGCAATACGGTCGGCCTCACCAAATTGCACCCAACTGGTTTCATTATCGCCTAAGCCGTGCAGCAAATAAATGACTGGGTATCGTCGGTTAGAAACATAATAGTCGGGAGGCAGGTAAATTGAGAACCTGACGGCCTGATTCATCAGCGAGCTGTTCATAACCATGCCCTCCAATAAGCGAGCCTGCGGGGCCGCTACTACCGGAACGGGACCTGTATTTTGTGGAGTAGTTAACTGAGCACGTCGGCGCGACTGGGCAGGGAGCGACAGGCTCCATAGAATCAGGAAGAAGCAAATGAGCGAACTGCGTACAGACATTTGTTTATGGGCAGAGTAAATGATGCTTAAATTTAGAAGGAAATCGCCTTCCTCTAAGTAGCAACTAAAGAATTGACTGGTATATTTTTGAATACGACTAAACGCAGACCAACCGTGTAACATGGTCGTTTGTGAAAAAGAAAAGAGATTTTAGCAAATTTCGTTTCCTTTATAACGTATGCCGATGCAAAATCCCCTATTTTCGGCCCTATACAAAACCATTGTTTAAACTTATCCCCATTGTATGGCCAAACTGATTATCGTGGACGACGAAAAACCTATTCGGGCGGCTCTACGCGATATTTTAGAATACGAAGGCTACGAGGTTGACGAAGCGAAAGACGGCGAAGAAGGGCTGGATATGATTATGCGGACGAGCTACGACGTGGCCTTGTGCGATATTCGGATGCCGAAGCTGAATGGTCTGGAGTTGCTGATGAAAGTCAGCGAAGCCGAGAAGAGTACACAAGTTGTCATGATTTCGGCTTACGGCAACGTCGAAAATGCTGTTGAAGCCACCAAGCGTGGCGCGTTTGATTTCATCACCAAACCACCCGATTTGAACCGCCTGCTTATTACGGTTCGCAATGCCATTGAGCGGGCTAAACTGGTACAGGAGACCAAAACCCTTAAGAAACGCATCTATAAACTAAATGAGATTGTTGGGGAATCTGAGCCAATCCAGAAAGTCAAGGATACGATTAACCGGGTAGCCGCCACCGAAGCGCGGGTGTTGGTTACGGGGGCTAACGGGTCGGGGAAAGAAATGGTGGCCAAGCAGATTCATGAGAAAGGTAGCCGCGCCAGCCAGCCGCTGGTTGAAGTAAACTGCGCGGCCATTCCCAGTGAATTAATTGAAAGTGAACTCTTTGGTCACGAGAAAGGAGCTTTTACCGGGGCGGCCGCCCGGCGAGTCGGCAAGTTTGAACAGGCCGACGGCGGTACGCTGTTTCTCGACGAAATTGGCGATATGAGTTTGTCGGCGCAGGCCAAAGTGTTGCGGGCTTTGCAGGAAAACAAGATTACCCGCGTGGGGGGCGACAAAGAGATTAAAGTCAACGTGCGGGTGATTGCGGCTACCAATAAAGACCTTCGGCAGGAGATCGTCAACGGCAATTTCCGGGAGGACTTATTTCACCGCCTGAGCGTGATTATGATTCATGTTCCCCCGCTGGCGCAACGACGGGTTGACATTCCACTACTGGCCGAGAAATTTCTCCAGGACATCGCCACTGAGTATGGCTCGCCTGTTAAGGAACTAACACCCGATGCCATGACATATCTTCAGTCATTGCCCTGGACAGGTAATGTGCGCGAGTTACGCAACGTGATCGAGCGTTTGGTTATCATGTGTGGCGATGAAATTGGTGTGGAGGATGTGAAGTTGTATGCGTGATGTCTGAACCGGGATTTTTATGATTTACCTGACCGACTATGATTATACTGTTAAGCTTTCTCTGAAAGCATAATCATAGTCGGTCAGGTAAATCATAAAAATCCCGGTTCAGCCAATCATTAGATTACACCCCCGTATATCGGAATTATCGAAGCGGCCGATTACGCGGAATGCGCCCTCTTCGCCTACATATTGACCTAAGTCCTGGGTTTCGATAAACGAACATGAATCCAGATTAGCCAGGTCAATTACGTTAATGCCGCCGGTGCGTGTGTGGCTGTCTGGATGTAAGAAGAATGGGTCGTTTGTATCGCGCAGAATAACCCGCAGGGTGGAACTGGGCTGGAATACGCCTTTACCGGAAGAATACGCCTGGGAAAGCAATTCCGTCATACCATATTCGGAGTGAATGGTAGCAACGCCCAGCCGCCCGGTCAGGATGTCGTGTACCTCTTCGCGCAGGAGTTCATTTCGTCGGCCTTTCATGCCTCCCGTTTCCATCACAATCAGCTCAGGAAGCTGTTTCAGAAACGACAAATCCTGTGCAGACTCGGCCCAGTCCAGCAGACCGAACGTAACGCCAATAAGCAAAACTCGTTTCTGGTCAGGCTTTTGGGTTAGCTTTCGCAATCGGTCAGTTAATTCAGCATGATTATCGAGGAAAAAACCGGATTCAGTTGAATGGGTCTGCGCCATAAAACGCTGAACCATGTACACTAATGAGGAGTTATTTCGTTCAAGGTAGGAAGGCAGTAATGCCAGAATATGAACGTTGCTGAGTGGGCCATACGCCTGCTCAAAAATTTGGGCGCTAATGGCATCATAAAGGTCCGGGTCGGGCACTCTGTGGCGACTGGTTTGTTCTGGTCCGGCACCCCGGCTGGTGGTGCCGCTACTGGCAAAAGTGAGCAGGTCAGATGGGATAGTATTTATGCCTGTCAAAACGGTTTGGCTTTTGAAAAACCCAATCGGCATAAACGGTATTTGACGTATGTTAGTGACCCGTTCCGATACTATATTCAGGTGATGCAGGTAAGTCTTATAAATTGTATTGTGCATTGCCTGATATTGGAAAACCGCTAAGGCCAGCCGCTCAAACGACTGGCGGTCTGGCCGACCGGCACTTAGCGTCAGAATTTCCTGCCGAAGTGATTGCCGATGGGCAGCAACGTCGGCAATGTGTGTAAATGAATAAGACAACGTAACAAAAGCGTTTATTGCAACACGAGTATAACAGTATGCGACGGCAACTAATTCACCCGTATCTCTTCGTCCTGGGCGCGGCCCTTACCCTATCGGCCTGTTTCAACGAACCGAATTATTCAAACACGCCCGCCATAGATTACAAAGGCATGTTCAAGTATCCTATTGAAGCGGGGAAGGGCGTGGGAAAAAGCAAACGTGATTCGCTCGTGATTACTATTGGGTTTAAAGACGGCGATGGCAACCTCGGCACCGACTCGCAAGCTGATACGGCTTTTTATTCGGCTAATGGTAAATGGGGGAATTATGAAATTAAAGCCTTTCGGTTTATTAATAAGCAGTACATTGAATTTCCTTCTGCAATCTATAAGACGCTTATTTTCCCCGATTTAACGAAAGGAAAACCCAAAGGCGCAATTGAAGGAACGTTGGATTTTAATCAACTTTTCTATTACACTACGCCTTATCGGCTTTATCCAACCAAATTTCAGATACGGATTCGGGATCGCAGCCTGAACGTGAGCAATGTTATCGAAACGGACACGATATCCTTGCCGTTTTCCACGGGTGGGTAATTATAGAGTTACTTCCCATTCAGCACAATCCGAAAGGTTGTGCCTTTGCCCACTTCTGAGCTTTTAACAAAGAGTTTCCCATTATGATACTCTTCCACAATGCGCTTAGCGAGCGTAAGGCCTAAGCCCCAGCCACGCTTTTTAGTGCTGAAACCCGGCGAGAACACCTTTTGCATATTGGCTTTTGAAATGCCCTTGCCCGTATCGGTAATGTCGATGGCAACCTGCTCATGGGCTAACGGCACCATCGCCAGCCGCAATTCGCCAACGCCTTTCATAGCATCGACCGCGTTTTTGCAGATATTCTCGATTACCCACTCAAACAGCAGCTTATTGATTTTTACAGTCTGATCGGCGGGTAGCTGCGAGCTTAGGCTCATGTTCACTTTCGTTGAAATCCGTTTCGCCAGGTAGTCGGTTAAGTTTCCAACTACGTCGTTCAGGTTTTCTTCTTTCAGCGTTGGGATGGAGCCGATACTCGAAAAACGCGCCGTGATAGTTTCTAATCGCTGCACGTCCTTCTCAATTTCGTCGGTAATAGAAGCATCATACTGGTCGGGGTCGGAGCGCATATACTCCACCCACGCCATCAGCGACGACATGGGCGTCCCTAACTGGTGGGCCGTTTCCTTAGCCAGCCCCACCCACACCCGGTTCTGCTCCGCCCGGCGCGACGAACTGAACGCCAGATAAGCCAGAACGCTTAGGGCCGCCAGAATAGCCAGCAACGCATACGGAAAATAATTTAACTGACGCAGTAAATTGGAGTTATTATAATAAACCAGGCCACGCACGCCATTGCCAATTTCAACAGGCAAAGGCATGTGATTTTTACGCATCTCGGCTATTTTCTGCCGTAGAAATTGCTCCGTTTCTTCAGGTGTATAGTTGGCCGGAACGTCAATGTTGCGCTTCATTGCAATCTGCCCGTCTGGGTTAACGTAGATGGCCGGAATGGTTTTGTTTGCTTCCAGAATTTCGCTGGTCACGAAATTCAGGTCGCCTGCATCAACGTGGTTAGTATCAACTAAGTAAGCGATGCTTTTTGTGTAGAGTTGCACATATTGCTCCTCACGCGCTTCGAGTTTAGTAATGAGTCGATTGGTGTATAGCAATGACCCCGTTCCAACTAACAGTAAGTTGAGGGCAACAATGATTTTCAGAATATTATTCTGACTATAAATGTCAAACGATTTTAGCATAATGTCATTCCGCTCTGGCAAGTCAGTTTTCAGTAAACCAGCCCTTCTCCAGCAATCGGCATTGGATATTCCAGTCTGTGTGGGGTTCTAACCGCCTATATAACGCATTCTACCCGATAAAATGCCTGTTTGAGCCGCCAAAAAATACGGTTGATACAACAAAGCAGAACGCTTGCCGCTTATCCTGTGTTTATTTTGTAAATAGGATTGAGGCAAGATAAATCTCAATTATTTAGATGCGTTCTAAATAGCTGGGTTACCCATTACGGGTGTTCCTACGTCTGTAATTGTGTTGTAAATTTGTAATGGCTTATGGCCTTAATAGCGTGTTTTACCGGCAATGTTAGATACCTTCAAAGCAATTAGTTTATCCTACAAAACGGCCCCTCTTCAGGTTCGGGAGCTAATTGCACTTAATGAAGATGAAGCCAAGCGATTCATGTTGCGGCTTCGGGATTTTTTCGGCTTAACCGACTTATTGGTTATTTCGACCTGTAACCGCACCGAAGTGTATTACGCGGCTGAACAGGCCAGTCCTGCCCTTGACCTGAATGCCGACATTGCGCGGTTGTTGCTCATCGAAAAAGGCCTGACCGATACCGACAACTACTTGCCTTATTTCCAGTTTTTTGGCGTACACAACGAGGCCGTTCGGCACTTGTTTGAAGTGTGCGTTGGCTTGCACTCACAGGTGGTAGGCGATATGCAGATACCCAATCAGGTGAAGCAATCGTACCAATGGTCGGCAGATTTAGGTATGGCCGGGCCGTTTCTGCACCGACTGATGCACACGATTTTCTTTACCAACAAACGGGTAGCCCAGGAAACGCCGTTCCGCGACGGGGCCGCTTCGGTTTCTTATGCTGCCGTTGAGTTGATTGATGAGTTGGTAGGCGAACATCAGAATCCAAACGTGCTGGTCATTGGCTTAGGCGAAATTGGCACCGACGTCTGTAAGAATCTCGAAGCGCGTCAACTGACAAACATTACCCTCTGCAACCGCACACAAGCCAAAGCCGACGCGCTGGCGAGTCAATACGGGTTCCGGGTAGCTGACTTTGCCAACCTGACCGACGAAATTCACCGGGCCGATGTCATCATCTCGTCCGTTATGCGCGATGAACCGCTCATTACGCCCGCCTTGTTGCAGGAAGTTACTATTCTGACTTTCAAATACTTTATTGATTTATCCGTGCCCCGCTCGGTGGACACAACCGTTGAGCAGATTCCGGGGGTGTTGGTGTATAACATCGACCACATCCGCAACCGCGCCGACGAAGCGTTGAACCAGCGGTTAGCAGCTATTCCGCAGGTCGAAGCGATTATCACCCAAGCCGTTGCCGAATTTGGCGACTGGTCGAAAGAGATGGTTGTTTCGCCCACGATTAACAAGCTCAAAAATGCGCTGGAGCAGATTCGTCGCGACGAGATTGCCCGGCACATGAAAAACCTGACTCCCGATGAGTCGGAAAAAGTAGATAAAATTACGCGGGGCATCATGCAAAAAATCATTAAACTGCCCGTGCTTCAATTAAAAGCCGCCTGCAAACGGGGCGAAGCCGAAACGCTGATTGACTTGCTGAACGACCTGTTTGACCTCGAAAAGCAAGCCGCCGATGAGCCAAAACATTCGTATTGATTCTTAATAGATGACACTCATTTAAACTCCCGATTCGGTAACGATTTGGGAGTTTTTTTTGTCAGCATGACAAAAAACTATGTCCAGACTCATTAACACCCTGCTTCGCTTGTTCCTGATTGCCGTACTGGTAGCGGGCCTGATTGCCATTTGGGAGCAAATTCGCGGCAACAATTGGATGAGCCGATTTCGGCGGGGCGATAACACGACGCAGCGCATTGTATTAAAAGAAATTACGGCGCTGGGGAAGCTGGAGTTAGTAAAATACACCTTCAAAGACATTGTTGAGCATGAGCAGGTGAATACTTTTTTACCCAATGCGAATGCCATTCTGATTGTAGAAGGGGAAGCCACTGGTTGTATTGATTTAACCAAAATCACAGCCGACGATATCACAGCCGATGGCGATTCGGTCACCGTAAAACTGCCTAAGCCAGAACTCTGTACCTGGAAAATCAACCACGACCGCTCACGGGTGTATGACACGCGCTTTTCGTTTTTGAACGAGTCGCAGTTGGTGAGCGACGCCTATCGACAGGCGGAGCGGCAAGTCCAGCAATCAGCGCTGAACGGCGGGATTCTGGATCAAACCCGCCAGAACGCCGATAAAATTCTTCGACCACTGTTGGAACGGGTTTCTGGAAAGAAAGTCGGGTTTATATAACCGCACGGGCGGCCCCGGCGGATTTTTATGATTGATATGGTTTAAAATGATCTTCATTTATCATATCAATCATAAAACCAGCGTTCTATTTTACGCGAAATAATACATAATCCAGACCATTATGCCCGTGAGCAGGCCCGCGTAGAAGATATCGGACTGATAGAAAGGAATTGGCTCAGCTTCCCGTTTCCAATACCAGCCAAACAGACCAATAGTGAGCAGTGATGCCGGAAAAGAAGCCATTTGTGGTGTAATAACCTGCAGTAAAACCAACGCGATAATTGGAACCTGAATAGCCGCGAAGCGGAGTAATGCCCCCCCGCTTCCGCCAACAGAAACCGTTAGGTCATGCGTATTGACAGGTCCACTTCGCTGGTTAAAATACTGACTCAGCAGGGCGATTAGACCCGAACCAATCAGGAAAATCAGGAATACCCGATATAAAAAGTTCAATTGCTCTCCAAACGTGTCGCGTACCCAGGCTGAGTTGACCAGTACATGATCGTAGAGTAAATCGCAGCCAAAGCCAATGAGTGGGGAGCTAATGAGGACAATGACAGCCGCTATCGGATTAGTTTTTCGCCAAAGGACACCCCAGAAAAACACCACTACTAACCCCGGTTTCAGATACGATGTCTGATTGGCCAGAACCAGAAAGAAATTATCTGACGAATTAGGGTCAAAGGTCGTGTAGGCCAGTGCAGTGGCAATGGCGCACATCACAAAAACGCCTAATTGCCCAAACCGAACTGTTTGCTTATCAGAGGCTTTAGGCTTCAGGTATTTTCGAAATACATCATAAGCGAGCATGGTCGAAACGGAGTTCATCATGGAATAGATGGCCGAAAAAATGGCGCACATCAGTCCCGCCAGAATGAGTCCTACAAAGCCGTAGCCTGCGGGCACCACCGTTTTCAGGAGCGTTAAGAACGTGTCGTCGGGTTTAATGGCCCCTTCGCCAAAGCGGCTTCTGAACAAATAAAAAGCGGCCGATCCAGCCCCAATAGAGAAAAACGGAATAATCAATTTCAGAAACCCAGCCGCTAATGAGCCTAATTTGGCATCGCGTTCGGTTTGCGCGGCTAATACCCGTTGCACCTGGTATTGGTTGGTGGTCCAGTAGAAAAAGTTGAGGATGGTCAGGCCCGTAAAAATGCCAAGCCAGGGAAGTTTAGGGTGATTGGCTGGAAGATACAAATGCATTTTATTGGCATTAGCGTGATCTATTTTCAACAGTCCAGACAGACCCCCGATTTCAGGTTGCAGGTACGTGAGTGTACCCATCAGCAGTACGGCAATAATCATTACCACCGTCAGAATGTTGTCGGCAATCACGACCGATTCCATACCACCAAATACCGTGAACAGAATCGTTACGGCAGCAATGACCAGAATGCCCTGCAAGTAAGAGGGTTCCCAGGCCGTACCATCGAACAATATGCCCAGCGTGCGACTACCAATGTAAAACCCGCCGATAAGCTGAATCATGATAAAGGCAATCATCAGCACGGTATAGACTAAACGGGTGTTGGCATTATAGCGATTTTCGAGAAACTGCGATAGGGTGAAAAACTGCCGTTTGCGGTAGATTGGAATGAAAATATAGACCAGCACCAGAATGGCAGGAACTGCCCAAACCTCATAATGACTCTGAGCAAACCCGATGGAATAACCCACGCCCATCATGCCGATAATTTGCTGTGCGTGAATATTCGTACCAAAAATAGACCCCGCCACCGAGTACCATTTCAGCGAATGACCCGCCATGAAGTATTCTTCGGAGGTTTTCTTTTTGAAGCTCGAATACATACTCGCTACCACCAGAAACAGCAGCAGCAGCACAACCACAACAAGGTCAACGGTACTCAGGGATTGCAGCATTTAGAACGGTGGGTTAAGAAAATGTATAATGAAGAATGTACAATGAACAATAAAGCTGTTAATCAAATAATTATGCACTGTACATTAATTTATCCGCAATTCACCCGTTGTCAACGGCGTAACGGGGGTGTTGGCGGGGGTTCTCCCCTGCTCAACCGAGAGTTTTACGTTTGGCAGATGCGGCAATACATACTCGCCAAACAATTCGCATTCCTCAATGAGCGGATAGCCAGACAAAATAAACGCCCGAATACCCATATCCATATACCGATTCAGTTTTTCAATGATTTGCGCGGGCGTACCGACCAACGCGCCCCCGCATCCCGACCGGGCGCGACCAATGCCTAACCAAAGCATAGGTTCTATGAAATCGTCAGGATCAGCACTCTGGCGAATTTCGTTCTGCCGAAGCACCCCCGCCGATTGCGAGTCCTGTGTGCGGTTTTTGAGCTGTTCGCCTACAGCGGCATCGAACTTCGACATCAGCGTTTTGGTATAAGCACGAGCCTCCTCTTCCGTTTCGCGCACGATGACGTGAATACGCAGCCCAAAGTCGATGGTGCGGCCATATTGAGCGGCCCGTTCGCTCATGTCCTGCATGGTGGCGTAGATAGCCTCTTCGGGTTCGGGCCACATCAGAAACACGTCGCAGTGTTTGGCGCATACGTCTTTAGAACCCGGCGAAATACCGCCAAAATAGAGCAACGGTCCCCCATTTTGCTGATACGGTTTCACGGGGTCGGCCTTCATGCTGATTTTGCCGTAGATTTCACCGTCAAACTCAATGCGATCCTGTGTCCAGGCTTGTTTTAGAATTTCGATAACCTCTTCGCAACGTTTATAGCGAAACTCATGGTCTTCTTTCAGGCCCGGCAAGTCGGAGTTAATGATGTTGATCGTTAGCCGTCCTTTCGTCAAATGATCGAGGGTGGAAATATGCCGGGCCAGCATAGGCGGGTGAATTTCGCCGGTGCGGATGGCCGCGAGCATCGAAATGTTTTCTACCTGCGGAGCCATTGCGCCCGCAAAGGGAATGACTTCCTGCCCAACAATATAGGAGGTAGGCAACAGAATATTTTCAAAGCCCAGCCGGTCGGCGGTTTTCATAATGTCGGCGCAGTGGGCGTAATTGCTGCGCCGGTCGGGGTCGAGCGTGCCCAGAAAGGCAGTATCGCCCCCGCATAAATCGTCAAACCAGGCTACTTCACAAATACGTTTTTCCGTTCGGATCGGTACGGGTTGAATGGGGTCAAAAATCATAATGCGTAATGTAATGCCAAAGCTCCGGCTTCGGCGGTAACAGACTTATCATTAGGCAACACAGCCGAAACTCCGGCTTCGGCATTACTTAGAGTTTATACCATTGAATATCTTTCAACGGAGTACGTCGGAGGGCCGCTTTTGCGGGTGTAGAAGATGGGCCGTAGTACTTCTCTAAATAGTCCAGCACAACGTTCTCGGATTCGCCCAGGTCCCAGAGTTTGTGGTATTTCTGCATCCACCGAATACGCTCTTGCCAGCCCGCCCGCGTGAAGCGGTGCTGTAGAATGAGCTTCGAGGAATGGCAGGCCGTACACTGTGCCTTCACCATCATCAGGTTTGCATCGTTGACCAAGCCGCTTTCGGCGTCAATTTTTAGGGTGTCGGCGGTAAAAACAGAAGCTTTGGAAGCGCTTCGTTGGGGTATAGAACTTGCTCGAAAACTGGCTAAGCCAACAAGTATAAAGCTGATTAAAAATAGTGTTTTTACTGTGTTCATAGCATTGCTCACTTATAGCTTCGCTTTTGTCATGCTGACGAAGGAAGCATGAAAAAAACACCTTTTGACTCATTCCAACAATTTAATTTTCAAATCAGGAAAACCATTACGTCGCTTTTACTGCAATTCGATGGCAGGCATTGTTCAGATACCCGCCCGGGTTCCATTGCGGAATCACCATCGGTTGCATAACGCCACGACTGTCGGTTGCCCGCACCCACACTTCATAATAGCCCGGTTTCGGAAAGGTGATCTCCGCCGACCAATGCTGCCAGGCCAGCCGATTTTTAGGTGTCTGTAGTTTACTTTTTTGCCAGGTGGCGCCATAGTCAATGGACGTATGTACTTCATTTACAGAATAGTCGCCCGCCCAGGCGTGCCCCCGCAAAGCGAGGGGCTTCGTTGCCTCAAACATGGCTCCTGTTTTTGGGTAGGTAATGAGCGATTTTACCGGCATTGACTCGATGATACGGAAATTTTCGGGCGTTTCAGGAATTTTTTCGCCGGGCTGCACCGGCCGAATCGGCATCCGGTAGCTGTGGCCCTCCATTTTTGCTCCGTCATGTTCTTTGTTCCGAACGGCTATCGTATGCAGCCATTTTCCCGACACTGACGCGGGCCAGCCACCAATGACCAACCGCAGCGGGTAGCCATGTACCAACGGAATATCCTGCCCATTGACGGCCCAGGCAATCAGGGTTTCATTTTCGAGTGATTTTTTGATGGGCACGCCACGAGAGATAGCGATTTTGGTAGGGTCCTGACTCAGATGCGGGTCTTTGCCATAATAACCTATATACACCGCATCGTCTTTTAGGCCCACATCGGCCAGAATATCTTTCAGGCGAACACCCGTCCATTCGGCGCAGCTCACCGCGCCCTGATCCCAGGGGTTGCCCGTGGTTTGCGGCTCAAACCCGGAGCGACCATTGCCTCCGCACTCCAGTACAAGCTGGTAGGTATGAACCGGAAATCGTTTTTTGAGGTCGGCCAACGTATAGGTTTTGGTAGCTTTCACCGACTCGCCTTTGATGGTCAACGTCCAGGTAGCCAAGTTAATCGGTTCGGTGGGTATCAGACCGTTGTTACGGATAAACATCTTTTCGACGGGCGTAACGGCATCGTCAAGCAAATGAATGGGTGACTCTACATTCCAGGGTTTATCGCCCAGCACTTTCATATCGGGGCTTTTGCCTTTAAGCGGGTCATAATCCAATCCAAGCGGTGTGTAGTAAGGCGGTAGATTATCGGCGAACGCAATCTCCGCCCCTACCAGCGTTGTCAGCGTTACGAGTGCGCTTTCCCGAAGAAACCCCCGCCGGTTATGAAGTTGATCCTGCATTGAGTCAGTTACGTTTTCTTGTGGCGACAAAGTTGGTAAATAAGTACTCAACAATTCGTCTGGCTTTTTAATTGAACGAACGGCAGCACTACATTTGGTTATGAATTACAAAGATGCAGTCATTTATCAAATCTACCCGCGTTCGTTTGCCGATAGTAATGGCGACGGCATCGGCGATTTGCCCGGAATCATTTCTAAATTAGACTATCTGGCTGACCTCGGCGTGGATATTCTGTGGCTCAGCCCTATTTTCCAATCACCCAATGCCGATAACGGCTATGACATTTCGGACTACGAAGCCATCATGCCGGAGTTTGGCACGATGGTCGATTTCGACGCGCTGCTGGCGGGCGTTCACCAGCGCGGTATGCGGCTGATTCTGGATTTAGTGGTGAACCACAGTTCCGACGAGCACCACTGGTTTCAGGAGAGTCGCAAGAGCAAAGACAATCCGTACCGGGGGTATTATATCTGGCGAGCCAATACCCCGCCCAACAACTGGCAGTCGTTTTTCTCGGGTCCAGCCTGGGCGTTTGACGAACCAACCGGGGAATGTTACCTGCACCTGTTTGCTAAAAAACAACCGGACCTGAATTGGGAGCACCCACCTCTGCGGCAGGCCATTTACCAGATGATGCGTTTCTGGCTCGATAAGGGCGTTGACGGTTTTCGGATGGATGTAATTCCGTTCTTGTCTAAAGATCAGGCCTTTCCTGACTACCCCGACGGGCGCTATGGCGACTTAACCATTCATGCCAATGGCCCGCGCATTCATGAGTTTTTACAGGAGATGAATCGGGAAGTTTTGGGTCGATATGGTACCCTAAGTATTGGCGAAGGCTTCGGTGTTTCGGCGGAACAGGCCAATTTGTATGTAGGTCGCGACCGGCACGAACTCGACATGATTTACCATTTCGATCATGCCGTTCCGCGCGAAGAACACCGTTTTGTCGACCCGGCCCCCGAGTTTACATTGCCTGAACTGAAGGCCATTTTCGCCCACTGGAATCAGGCGCTTGGTGATGATTCGGGCAGCGGCTGGCAAAATATTTACTTCGGCAATCACGACAATCCGCGTGCCTTGTCGCGGTTTGGCGACCCAGCGAATTACCCGTATGAGTCGGCCACGATGCTGGCTACGGTGCTGCTTACCCAACGCGGCACACCAACCATTTATCAGGGTGACGAAATTGGCATGACCAACTGCCCGTTCGATTCCATTGACGAGTACGACGACATTCAGGTAAAGAACGCCTGGCAGGCTCTCGTCGCGTCGGGGAACCATCCGGCTGAGGTGTTTCTGAAAACTGCCAACCGCATTGCCCGCGACCATGCCCGAACGCCTATGCAGTGGAGCGATGCGCCCAACGCCGGTTTCACGACTGGCCAGCCCTGGTTAAAAATAAACCCTAATTATTTGTCCATCAACGTCGACCAGCAGCAGATCGATCCTAATTCAGTGTTGGCTTATTACCGCCATCTGCTTCGCTGGCGCAAACAAACGCCCGCCATACACGAAGGCGCATACCGAGATATTCTGCCTGACCACCCTACGCTTTGGGTGTTTGAGCGCACGTTACCTAACCAATGTTTCAGAATCATAGCTAATTTCTCACCAATGATTGTTTCACTGCCGGAAACGGTTGTTCGGGGCAAGTCGGTGCTATCGAATTGTCAGAACGTTACGAATGTCATGCGCCCGTTTGAAGCTCGGATTCTGTCGGTAGACCGTGAATAAAAGAGGATAGCATAGTTTCCAGTATAAATCGAATAGAATCCATGTCGATTTATCCGCCGTATAAACAGTATCTGCCTTCTGTTTAGCGTTTTTAACAGATTTTAAGGAATATCGTATCTGAAAAAAGCGTTTGATCTAATAATCAATTAAGGACTCGATGGACTATGAATACAACCCCCACTCCCGTTACGAATGGCGATCTGCTCATTGCCGAACCGTTCATGGGCGATACTAACTTTGAGCGTAGTGTTGTACTGGTCTGTGAGCATAACAACGTCGGCACGTTTGGGCTCGTGTTGAACCAGTTAACCGATATTCACCTGAGCGACGTGATTGAAGACGTCCATACCGATTTACCCCTATTTGTAGGCGGCCCGGTCCAGCAAAACACACTGCACTTTATTCATCGCCGACCCGATTTAATTGACAGTTCAATAAGAGTGGTGGATGGTTTATACTGGAGTGGCGATTTTGAACAAATCAAGCAGGCAGTCAACATAGGTACACTGACCGAGCGCGACGTCCGGTTTTTTGTTGGTTATTCGGGCTGGAGTGAGGGGCAGTTAGACAATGAATTAAACCAGAAAGCGTGGATTATTAGTCGCACCAAAGCCGATTTCCTGTTCGATACACCAACGAACGAATTCTGGCGCGAAGTGCTGAAACGCATGGGGGGCGAATACAAATCAATCGCCCATTATCCCGTCGACCCCCGGCTTAATTAGCTGCAGGAAGCGGTAGGGCATGTGGCATTGAGAACTGTTTCTTAACTTTTTTTAACCAATTTTACCGGGTAAAAACTCGTTATGGAAGGGTTAATTACCTTTCAACAGTCCTGTATGTATAGCTATCGATTACTACTTTTTTTCCTTTTTGTTACCTCTCCCCTGATCACCCGGGCGCAAAGCGACAAACCTGTTGGTGGTCATTTCGGCCTTAAACTGGGCGCTTCGTTCACACAGGTGGCTATTTCGGGAACCAGTGTCAATATTCCCAAGCGAGCGTTAGAGCCGAATCTGGGCGTTATGTACCGCTACCGTTATAATCGCTTAGTGCTTCAGCCCGAAGCGTTGCTGGCTGTTAAAGGCGGCACATTTCAGCAGGAAGTGGTGGGCGGTCGCAGCACAACAAGCCATTCGTACTATTACGCCAGTCTGCCGATTCTGTTAGGCTATATTCCTACTGAAGGCATCACCATTCAGGCAGGCCCCGAATTTAGTTATGCCCTCAATGCCGGTTCGACCAATGGCCCCGGTGCGAAGAATGACTTGGGTGTGGTGGTAGGCGCTCACTACGATTTCTTAGATATGCTGAATAAATTTAGTCTGCATGTGCGGTATGTACACGGCCTCACGAACGTATCGCCCGAAGCAACGGCTTCGTACTACAACCGTAATGTGCAGGTGTCGATTGTGTATAATCTGTATCCGAAGAAGAAAAAGTAGAGACGCGAAGGATCGCGTCTCTACAACATAAAAAACCATGCTTTCCGATTTCGGCATTCTGCTCCTGTTTATTCTGGCGGCCTTCGCGTTTATTGCGGTGGTGCTGTTTGTGGCGCGGTTACTGCGGCCAACCAGACCGAATATCGAAAAAAACAGTACGTATGAATCGGGCGAAGAGCCAGTGGGCAATGCCAATGTGCAGTTTAACATCCGGTTTTATGTGGTGGCATTGGTGTTTGTGCTGTTCGATGTAGAATTGGTCTTTCTATTCCCTTGGGCAACGGTTTTCGGGCAGGCCAGGCTGATTCAGACAACAGGTGGTTTATGGGGCTGGTTTGCCCTGACCGAAGCCGTGTTGTTTGTCGTTATTCTGGCCCTGGGACTGGCCTACGTATGGGCGAAAGGTTATCTCGATTGGGTAAAACCTCAACCAAAAGTGCCGTCAATCGAAACCAAAGTGCCAACCCGGTTGTATCAACAGGTAAACGAACGATACAAACGTTGAACCTGAATTGGCTATGCGGCTGGTGGCTAACGGCACTCCTGACCCTCTGGGTTGACAGTCCCATTCAGGCTCAGCAACCGGCTATTTCGCCCTATCAGGTGCGCGTAGTTACTATCGATGGCGCTCGCTACCGGGGCGTATTGGAAGAGGTTACTGATTCGGCTTTGTATATTACCCGAACAGGGTGGGTATCGCTCAACGACATTCGTAAAGTGGCCATCCGACGGAAAAAGAAAACACCGGCTTTGGTGAGCGGGGCCATTCTGGGCGGCTTGCTGACAGCCTTTGTCTCGAATCAATCGCTGCAACGGAGACAGGCCCGAAGCCCGGTGACGTATGGCCTGACGCTCACCTTCGCTGCGGCTGGCGGTGCAGCCGGGGGTTTGCTGGTAGGCTCGTTGGTGAGCAGTATCACGAATAAGGTGATTCGTCCGCCAAAACTGGCCAACCCAACGGTATATTTATACCGGCAGCTACAACCTTATTCCACGCAGTATCAACAGGACATTATTAATCGACTGCCTAACTCACAGTAATATGTCATCCTCGTTAACCCCCGACAAATCTGGTGAAGCCAGCGTCATGCTAATGCACTCAGAGGACTTGCTGAACTGGTCGCGCGAGAAGTCGATGTGGCCGCTCACGTTCGGGCTGGCCTGCTGTGCCATTGAAATGATGGGGGCAATGGCCTCCAGCTACGACCTCGAACGGTTCGGGATTTTTCCACGCCCCTCACCCCGCCAGTCCGACATCATGATTGTTTCCGGCACGGTGACCTATAAAATGGCCGACCGCATCCGCCGACTCTATGAGCAAATGGCCGAACCGCGCTATGTAATTTCGATGGGGTCGTGTTCAAACTGTGGTGGCCCTTATTGGCAACACGGTTATCATGTCGTGAAGGGCGTAGATCGGATTATTCCCGTCGATGTGTATGTGCCGGGCTGCCCTCCCCGTCCCGAAGCCCTGATCGACGGTTTTTTGAAATTGCAGGAAAAAATCAGAACCGAGCATCCGTTGAAAAATAATGGATAATGTACAATGGATGATGAATAATGATCCTTCAGTAAACACTATTCATTGTACATTATCCATTTCTGATAAAGAACACTATGGCTTCACTCCTTACGGCCTTCCGCCAGACTCTCCGTTCGCTCCGGCTCCTGTGGTTACTTTACGGCATCACGCTGGTGCTGGGTTTGGTGGCGGCACTGCCTTTTTATACAACCTTAATCAGAGAAGATCAAAACTCGCTGGCGTTTCTGAATCTGCTGAACGGATTTGACTATACGGTCTATTCCGATTTTATGCACCGCAGTGAACGCACCATTATGCCGCTCCTGAGCGTTGGGCGCTGGTTAGGTGTATTGTATCTGTTTCTAAGCCTATTTTTTGCCGGGGGTATTCTGCTGCGCTTTTCGCAACCTGCTGCTCGTTTTAGCGTCGGTATGTTCTGGCAGGGGTGCAGCCATTATGTCGGGCGATTCCTACGGCTCTTTGGCGTTACGCTGCTGTTTGTCATCGTGGCAGGAGGCATTTGGTTAGTGCTGGGATCGTTGGTAGGTGTTTCGCTGAATGACACCCTGACCGAGCGCGGACAGTTCTGGATTGGAGTCGTCTTCTTCGCCCTGTTTGCCCTGACAGCCACGCTTGTGCTTTGCATTGGTGATTTTGCCAAGGTGCTGATGTTCCGGGAAGACGAGCACCATGCGTTTCGGGCGTTCGGGCAGGCGGGTCGGCGGGTTCTTCGAAATCTGGGCCAGACTTACGGCCTGTATTGTCTCCTAATTGGGATTGGCACAGGCTTATTTGGTCTTTATTTTCTGCTTGACGAGGTCATTCTAATGAGTGGCTGGCTAACGATTATCGTGATGTTCGTTATTCAACAGGGGTTAGTGTTCGCCCGCGTCGGGTTGAAAGTCTGGTGGTTAGGAACGGCCTACAACCAGTATCAGACCCTTCCTCGACCTGTTCCTGTTTCAAAACCCGCGCCAGAACGCAGTATTGAACCTAACCCGGAAGCTTCAGTAAACCCGATTGAACCCGAGTCGGGATTAACGGCTTAGCGAGGAGAGTTTATTGAATCCCCCATTTGATTAAAATCAGCACCGATAAGATGGTGTATCCCGCCAATACCAAATAGGTTCGGGGATTGAGGAATCGGGGGAAAAGAACAACCAGAATATAGCCCAGAAACGGCCACGGGTGAATAAGGTACCGCTCAAAAAACGGGTGATTCCCACCAACAAAAGCCTGCGAAGCAATAAAAAACGCCACAAATAAAACCGAAAATACCAGCCCTTTATCCGCAAACCCTTCCGCCAGCATCAGGCGAAATAACTTCTGAATAACAAGAGCTAAGGTTAAAAAACTCAGGCTATACACGACAAACAGGCCAATGCTTAACCCCAGACTATTCTTCGTTTGTATGAGTTGTAACGTGTGTTCAACCGGCCCGCTGGTGACGTCGTCAACGGAGGAAGCGTCGTGAAACAGGTTGATTCCCAAGGCCGCTAATAGCAGCGCCACAGGCACTACAAAGGCTAAGGTTCGCAGAAATAATTTAGAACGCCAATCTATATTCAACAGCACGAAAGGAGCGGCATAGACCCCCGTCAGCGCCAGTGCCGAGAGCGGCCGAAGGCCATTAAAGCTAATGCCCGAACGCAGTTTCGACCATTGATGAAACAAGGGCGGTGTGAGTCCACCCCATAGCACAATCAGGCCAATTAACGGAAGTAAGGCTGTGCCTATGCATACATACAACAGCCATTTGCTGGCCAATACGTGGGCAAATCCATACTCAGCATAGTGCTCCCAGTCGGTCAGTAGTAGCACGATAAACAGGGCGGGCAACAACGGTATATAGTAGAAACGGGCTATGGTTGCCAAACCTAACAGCATACACCCCAGAAAAAATGGAAGCAACTGCTGAAGCCGCGACCAACGAACAAGCAGCAAACCCGCGAACAGAAAAAAAAGCCCCGGCCCCTCCGTCATGACGGTCGAGACACTCAGGAAAAAATACGGACAAACCAGCGTAAATAGACTGACGGCCAGAATTTTCCGCTGCGATTCAACTGAATATGTCCTGAGTTGTCCGTAGGCCAGTAAGGCCAGCAACAGCAGAGCAATACAGGTCGTGAGCCGAAGACCGATGTAATTGATACCGGGAATAAGCCACAGCCAGAACGCAAACCAGATATGACTGGCCACACCGGTGGGTGGCACATGGCGATATAAGGTTGTCAGGTTCACACCATTATGGGCGAAGGGGAGACTGGAATCTAAATGGAAATCCTCATCCATCACCCCAAACTGAACCAGCACAGCCAGCACACCCGCCACCACTAAGTAAAAAACGCAGTTAATTAGAAAATACTGACGATACGACTTGCCGCTATTATCTATGGTAGCAATACTTGATGAATGAGAATACGTCGTGGATAACTTCATCAACCGACTATGAGATAAACGATAAAAAAAGTACCAGTTCTATCACCGCTAAAAACGGCCACAAAAGTACAGGGATTTCGTCAGTTCTGAAACCACACGAACGGTATGGCTATCTTATGGCTCGCTTTCTCGTGTTAAACGGGCCCATCTGATTTGCCTTTTTACCGCAATCTTCTTTGGTCATTTCGTATAATTGCAGAATCATTTTGCTTTTTTAACCCTTACTCCCGCCATATGGCTGTCCCCACTGTTTCATCTAAATCACCAGCTACGTCGGCTGGTTTGTTCGGTTTGCCGGTTATTGTGGCCGCTCTTGGGTACTTCGTCGATATTTATGACCTATTGCTGTTCGGCATCGTTCGGGTGCCCAGCCTGAAAGACCTCGGCCTTACTCCCGACCAGATTTCGGCAGTCGGGGCCAGCATCCTGAACTGGCAAATGGGGGGGCTGCTGCTGGGCGGTATTCTGTGGGGCGTATTGGGCGATAAACGCGGGCGGCTCTCGGTACTCTTCGGCAGCATTATTACCTACTCTATTGCCAACGTTGCCTGTGGATTTGTCAAGCAAATTACGTTCATGGACCCGACCACCTATTATGCCCTCATGCGGTTCATCGCAGGTATCGGGCTGGCGGGCGAATTGGGCGCGGGCATTACGCTCGTGAGCGAAGTGCTGCCAAAGGAAAAACGCGCCATTGGTACTTCGCTCGTGGCTGGAATTGGCTTATTCGGTGCCGTAGTGGCTTATTTCACCGTTAAGCTATTCGACTGGCAAACGGCGTTCTTTGTTGGGGGCGGATTAGGCTTCGGGTTGTTACTGCTCCGCGTCGGGGTAGTTGAATCAGGTATGTTCAAAGATATTGCCGACGAGAAGCACGTAAGCCGGGGCGATTTCCTGTCCTTCTTTACCAACGCCGACCGGCTGAGCCGTTATCTCAAATGCATTGGGATTGGACTGCCCACCTGGTTTGTGATTGGCATTCTGGCTACGTTCAGCAACGAGTTCGGCAAGGCGCTTGGTATCGCCGAAGAAATCCAGCCGGGGCTGGCCATTATGTGGTGTTACGTGGGTCTGGCGATTGGGGACTTAGCCAGCGGATTCATCAGTCAGGCGATGGAATCGCGCAAAAAAGCCGTTGCATTGCTGATGGCTATCGCACTCGTGTTTGGGTTAATCTACCTATATATTGGCGTTAAAAGCGCGACAGTATTGTATGGCCTGTGCTTAGCGATGGGCTTCGGCATTGGCTACTGGGCCATGTTCGTGACCATTGGTGCTGAGCAGTTCGGCACGAATCTCCGGGCCACTGCCGCTACGACTGTGCCAAACATGGTGCGCGGTACGGTTATCCTGATGACCAGCCTGTATGCGTACCTCAAACCGTCGCTCGACATCATCAATGCGGGTGCTGCCGTTGGGCTTATCTGTTTCATCCTCGGCTTCTACTCCATCCTGACCATTCCCGAAACACACGGCAAGGACTTGAATTATTTAGAAGAGTAATCTGAACCGGGATTTTCAGGATTTAACTGATCTTCTTGATTAAAAACTGAACTCTATGGCTTCAGTCCAAATTAGGTGCTTTTTTATCGTGCGACTCATTTTTTAGCTCTATTTAAACCACCCTAATCAGCTTCGTTGCATACGTTTTATTAATTGCATTTAATTAAGAAAATCCGTCAAATCCTGTGAATCCTGGTTCAGACATTCTCACTCCGCCCCGCGTGTCATTTCGCCCGTTGTTTGCCCTGCCCGTCATTGTATCGGCGCTGGGTTTCTTTGTGGATGTGTATGACATGCTCATTTTCAGCATTGTGCGGGTACCAAGTCTGCAATCGCTGGGGCTGTCGGAGGTTGAGGTGTCGCAGGCCGGTACGTTTATTCTGAACTGCCAGCAGGCCGGATTAGTCGTCGGTGGGTTTTTGTGGGGTGTGCTGGGCGACAAGCGCGGGCGAATGTCGGTGCTGTTCGGAAGTATTCTGACGTATTCGCTCACGAACATTGCCTGCGGTTTTGTGCAGGACGTGAACACGTATGCCCTATTGCGATTTGTGGCCGGGGTGGGTCTATCGGGCGAGATTGGAGCCGCCATCGTGCTGGTTTCCGAGATTCTGCCGAAAGAAATTCGCAGCTATGGTTCGTCGATGGTAGCGGGCATTGGTTATCTGGGCGCGGGTGCCGCCTATCTCACGGTCGAGTATTTCAACTGGCGAACGGCGTTCTGGGTTGGGGGCGGCATGGGGCTGGTGTTGCTGCTTTTGCGGGTAAGCTTATTCGAGTCGGGGCTGTTTAGCCGCTCAAAAGCTCAACACAAAGAGGTACATCGGGGAAATTTCCTGCAATTTTTCAGTAGCTGGCCACAAGCGATTAAATACCTGCGTTGCGTGTCGGTGGGCGTTCCCACCTGGTTTGTGGTAGGCATTCTGGCTACGTTTGCCAACGAATTCGGGCAGGCGCTGGGCATTGCCGAAGTGGTGAAGCCGGGCCGCTGTGTCATGATGATTTACGTAGGTCTGGCCGGGGGCGATTTGCTTAGCGGACCTATCAGTCACTGGATACAGTCCCGCCTGAAAGCCATTACCGGCTTATTAATGATGAGTGCATTGCTCAGCAGCATTTATCTGTTTGGCGGCATCAACACAGCCAGCGGCCTATACACCATCTGCCTGCTGGCAGGTTTCTGCACCGGCTACATTGCCATGTATCTGACAATGGTAGCCGAACTCTACGGCACTAATCTCCGCAATACGGCCACCACCTCCGTGCCCAGCGTGGTGCGAGGCATGCTGATTCCTATGACACTGCTGTTTCAGGCTTTAAAGCCATCCGTCGGTGCGTTAGTGGCTGCGGGTATACTGGGGGCCATCGTGTATGGACTGTCGTTCTGGTCGCTGAGCCGCATGGAAGAGACATTTGGAAAAGATTTGGACTTCATAGAGCAACCATAATCCGTTCATCATTCTTCTAAACCGCTGCTCCATAATCACGGCGGTTCCTGGTGCGTCAGGCATCATTGGGTTGACAGCTAAAGGTTCTACTTAACTCCTAACAACTCAATGAAAACGCCACTCAAATTGCTCGCCAGTGCTCTTTTATTAAGCTTAACCGTATCTGTATCATCGCCCGTTCAGGCTGGCGACGATAAAACTGGCGACGACAAAACACAGGCAAAAGCCTTTGCGGCTGCCATGTTTCCCGCAACGGCGGCATCCAAAGTCTGGTTGTGCATGGATAAATACCAGAAAGAGAAAAAAGTTACGCTCGAACTTCTGAACGAACAGGGGCAAGTTCTTTTCGAAGAGATTGTATGCGGCAGGAACAGCAAACAAAAAGGCTACCGTCAACAATTTGACATGAGCCAGCTTGCCGATGGAAATTATACATTCCGAATTGCAGCCGGTACCCAGAAGGAGGAGTTTGCGTTTAAACTGTCGACGCCCACGATGCAGACGATTCAACCCACACGCCTAATTGCTATTAAGTAATTTCTGTTTCGCTACACAACCACCGCGTAGGCACAGAGTTCGCTCTGTGCCTTTTTTTGTAACTGAACTATCTTGATGAAATAGATTTATACCAATCAATACTACTGAATTTGTTTATTTTAAAATGATTTTAGCCCATAGTAAGCCTATTTGAAGAAATAATTGCTTTTTTACAGGCTCATTCCAAAACCTATTTCCCGGGCTGCTACAATGAACCAACTTAACCAGACAGATTACATTATTTTCCTCCTGTATTTTATTGGTGTTTCTTCCTACGGGTACTGGATTTTTAAACAGAAACAGAAAACCAAGCTCGATACCAAAGACTTTTTCCTGGCCGAAGGCTCGCTGACCTGGTGGGCCATTGGTGCCTCCATGATTGCCTCCAACATCTCGGCAGAGCAGTTTATCGGCATGTCGGGCAATGGGTTTACGTTCGGCGTGGCCGTTGCCGTTTACGAATGGTTTGCCGCCCTGGCGCTCATCATTGTGGCCATATGGTTCATGCCAATTTACCTCAAGAATCATATCTATACCATGCCGCAGTTCCTGAAAACGCGGTATAACGAAACGGTTAGCCTGATCATGGCTATTTTCTGGCTATTCCTGTATGTCTTTGTTAACCTGACCTCCATCCTGTTTCTGGGCGCACTGGCAATCAGCACATTGGTTGGCGCAGATTCATTCCATCCAATCGTTATCGGGTTGAGCGTGTTCGCTATTGTTATTACGCTGGGCGGCATGAAAGTAATTGGCTACACCGATGTAATCCAGGTAGTTGTGCTGATTATTGGCGGGTTGGTAACGACCTACATTGCGCTAACATTAGTGAGCGAGAAGTTTGGTTTTGGCAGTGATATTGTAAGTGGATTTTCAGCCATGATGAACGATGCCGACGATCACTTCCACATGATTTTCGAGAAGCCCGGCCCCAACACGCCACAGGTTGACGTGAACAAATACCTGACGTTGCCAGGTCTGGCTATGTATGCCTGCGGTATCTGGATTGTGAACCTGAACTACTGGGGGTGCAATCAGTACATCACGCAACGGGCACTTGGCGCCGACCTCAAAACAGCCCGCACCGGGATTCTGTTTGCCGCCCTGCTCAAGATTTTCATGCCCCTGATTGTGATGCTGCCGGGCATTGCGGCTTATGTGCTGTATAAGAACGGTAGCCTTCAGAACGAGATGGCGCCGGGTGGCAAACTCCTCGCCGACAACGCCTATTCGGCGATTCTGTCGTTCCTGCCCAACGGTCTGAAAGGGCTGTCGATGGCGGCACTAACGGCGGCAATCGTGGCATCACTGGCTGGGAAAGCGAACTCTATTTCGACCATTTTCACGCTCGATATTTACCAGAAATACATCAAAAAAGATGCTACCCAGAAGCAGTTGGTGTGGGTGGGTCGCATTACGATCTTCTTCGCCATGCTGCTGTCTATTGCCCTGACCTGGCAGGACGCGCTTGGTATTGGTCGGGAAGGTGGTTTCACGTTTATCCAGAAATACACCGGCTACCTGAGTCCGGGGATTTTCGCTGTGTTTATTCTGGGTTTCTTCTGGAAACGCACCACCGGTGCAGCCGCCGTAGCGGGTATTCTGGGCGGCTTCGCCTTAACGACGCTGTTCAATAATTTCGCACCTGAACTGTTTGGTCATGATACGTTTCTGTATACGGCATACCGCAATGCAGACGGTGTTTATGAAATTCCGTTCTTAGTCGCGATGGGCTTAGCCTTTATTTTTACCATTCTGTTAATGGTGGCCATCAGTTTAGCAGGGCCGATGATTAACCCGAAAGCCTTCGCCATTGATGCCAGCATGTTCCGGCTAAACCCATCGGCAACCGCCTTAACGGTCATCATCGTACTGTTAATTACGGTGCTGTACGTGCGATTATGGTAGACAAATGAATGTAGAAGGTGAGATTATTCTGGATACCCCGAAGATAACGGATTACTTATTAGTTTGGAAAGCCGAAAGTGATAAGTCGGCTTTCCTTGCTCATATAGGCTACACACAGGATAACTGGCAGGAATTGGAGCAGGATATTCGTCAAATTATTGCTGATGGTGAGCCTGTTTATTCCCGTCCGGCCCCATTTGGTGGTGATTTATACAAAGTAAACGGGACATTGCGTAACTTCGGAGTTGTTACTATATGGCTTTACACAAGTGAACCGCTCTCATGGCGTTTCGTTACTTTATATCCTCAGAAAATATGAAATTTAACCTGTTTAGTCGGGCCGTGCTGACCAAAGATTTTCCGCAGTACGGTTTAAAACATGGCGATATGGGGGTAGTTGTTGAACACATAGACCGTGCGCCCCAAGAGGATGGATACATCATTGAATTTTTTGATGGGCAAGGCCAAACTATTGATGTTGTTCCAGTTATGGAATCGGATCTGGAGTTACCGCGCCCTAACACTATCCTGACATATCGGGAGTTAGACCGGGTAGCTTAGTACAAATGCAGTCTATTCCTTCAACCTCCCTCCGTCCGCTCTTCGCTCTACCGGTTATTGTGGCCGCGCTGGGCTATTTTGTGGATGTATATGACCTGCTTCTGTTCAATATCGTTCGGGTTCCCAGCCTGAAAGACCTCGGCCTTTCGGAAGTTGACATTTCGCTCGTGGGTGGAAAAATCCTGAATTATCAGCAGGCCGGGCTGTTGCTGGGTGGTATTTTGTGGGGCATTCTGGGCGATAAACGCGGGCGGCTCTCGGTACTCTTCGGCAGCATTATTACCTACTCATTAGCGAATCTGGCCTGCGGATTCGTGCACGATCCTGATGTGTACGCTATCCTGCGATTCGTAGCGGGCTTAGGTCTGGCGGGCGAATTGGGCGCGGGCATTACGCTGGTGAGCGAGATTTTACCACCCCATCTGCGCGGATATGGGTCTTCGTTGGTAGCCAGCGTTGGCCTGCTGGGCGCAGTAGTGGCTTATTTCACTGTCACGCTGTTCGACTGGCGCACTACGTATTTCATTGGTGGTGGATTGGGCCTGGGTCTGCTGCTCCTCCGGGTGAGTGTACTGGAGTCAGGTATGTTCAAGCGGGCACAAGAGACGGGGGTATCGCGGGGAAACTTCTGGGCGTTGTTCCGGGGTAGAAAGCAGGTTCTGCGCTACTTACGCTGCATGGGCATTGCCCTTCCCACGTATTTAGTCATTGGCATTCTGACCACGTTCAGTAATGAATTCGGTAAAGCCGTTGGTATTCAGGAAGCCATTGTGCCGGGTCGAGCTGTCATGTTTACCTACGTCGGTACCGTAGCAGGCGATTTGTTCAGCGGCATACTTAGCCAGTGGTTCCGGTCGCGCCGAAAAGCCATCGGTTTGATGATGAGCCTGACGTTTGTTCTGGTTGCTCTGTATCTATTCGGTGGCATTAGCTCAACGGACACTTTTTATGGCCTCTGTCTGGCAATGGGCTTCGGCATCGGCTACATTGCCATGTTCCTGACCATCACCGCCGAGAGCTTCGGCACGAATCTTCGCGCTACGGCTACCACCTCTGTTGCCAACAACGTCCGTGCTACAACGTTGCTCACTATTCCGGCATTTCAGGCCATGAAACCCTCATTAGGTGTGATTGAATCAGCCGCTATCGTCGCGCTGGTTTGCTTTGCGCTGGGCTTCTGGTCTTTATGGACGATGGAAGAAACGTTTGGTAAAGAGTTGGATTACAGCGAATAAACCTTGAATTTTCGTATAGAAATTACTATTTTTAGCTATCCACATACTATTATAGCAAAAGAGTAAGCCAGGACGATGGAACAGCCACCAAAGTTCTACTGATACCAACTGATAGTTCAACCTCACCAACCTGATGAAGACCAAAACGAATAAGGCTAAAACATGGGTAATCATCCCGCTGATAGGTTTGGGGATAGTCAGCTTTAGTTGTCGACCTCAATCGAATCAAACACCGGCACCTCTGCCCGTAAATTTCGAGTTTGCCGGTCAGTATTCGATTGCAGCAATCCAAATCGACCCGCCACTTCGAGAGGGGCAGGACGTTATAGCGATGTATGCCGACTCATCGGGCCAATCGACTTGCCTGAGCGGGACAACTATTCGCTTTGACCCCGCAGGCTGGGTTGGTCTTACAAAGCCTGTGGGCTGCGAACAGAACGACGATTTCGCCCAAATCACAGGCCTTCGCAATGGTGGAACATGGTCGCTGGAGGATAATACATTAGTCATTGAGGCTACTGGCCAGGCAACCCAATACAATCTTACGGTGGATGGGGGCCAGGTCTTCATGAGTTTAGACATTGATAAAGGGTATGCCAGCAGCTTAGATGATAACCCGCCGGGATTCACCATAACGATTGAACTGAAGCGGTTGTAGGAACGGGTGGGTTGGCGGCAGGCAGCAACAATGCTAAGGAATTACAGCAAACAAGAAAGGCCGTTCGAGACCATCCAGTTACGGTAGTAGTTCATGTAGCTGGTATTAGTATGAACGAACACAGCAAAACGGTCGACAGAATCAAACAGTGGTTCCAGAAACACGCAGAGAGAGCACTGACTCAATACCAGCCAAAGTTCTGGGTGATATTTTGGACAACGGCGACTTTGGGTGTATGTCTGTATTATTTAACAGATGAATACATAGCGCCCATCCTTAACCAGAGTGGCAGATTCCTGTTATCTGTATGCTGTTTAAGTTTACCCTTACTGGCCTTACGTAATCTTCATCCAGTGGCTTTTATATTTCTGGGAGGAAGTGTGCTGAGCCTATTGTGGTAGAAACTGAATAATGTAGAATTACTGATACAACAAAAGCCGTTGATTGTTAACGACTTAAACTCTAAATTTTATCAAAAATTTACGTTTACTTCTCGCATTCGTTGGCCTGCTGAGCTGCGAGCCAGACGACCGGCTCACGGGTGTAGCTGCGGGGGCTGCGGGTAAATATCTGGTTACGGCATATATCATGTCTGGTGACACACTATTCTCATCATCGCCAACTTCTACAGGATTCAAGTCCGAAATCAACAGGATTGGCGTTGATAACTTCACTATAGCGGTTGATGTTACAGAATCGGATCAACTAATCATAAAAACCTCTTACTGGCGAAATGGGTTACGGTCTACTTTCAGCAAAGAAGTCGCTGTCAGATTAACCAATTATGATTATCAATTTTCGCCTATAAAAACCGTTGCTCCTTCCTCCTATGAAGGAAGAGTAGGACGATTCTCAAAGTTCTTCTACGAACGGACAGTAGGTGGAGGAATAGTAATACCACTTGCTGGTTCTTCAACCACTTCCAACCAGTCAGCCTCACAAGATGTTGTTATCATCGCGCATCCAGCAGGGTGATCCGAGAATTAAGTACTTATACACCCTCACAAAACTGGTCGTTTCTCAAACCATGGGCGTTCCTGTTCCAACTGCCCCGCCAGCCGGAATAAGGTCGCTTCATCGCCGAGCTTAGCCGCAAACATTACGCCAATAGGCAGTCCGTCGGCAGACCAGTGCAACGGTACCGACATGGATGGTTGACCCGTCATGTTCGTAATCACGGTAAACGAAATATATCCCAGCGACCGTTCGGCTAAGTCATTCACGGTTTTGCTGCCGTTCAGGTATTTCAGGCCACCAAGCGAGTCAACTAATTTGAGCAGCCGTTCTTCCGAGGCTTTGTTCTGGAAAGTTCCAATAGTAATGGGCGGGCGCGGCAGGGTGGGCGTTAAAAACACATCATAGGTTTCGTGTAGTTGTCCCATAGCGCGGTTGAGCGTGTTCCAGCGACGTTTCTGGAAAGCCACGTCAGCCGCCGAGAAACCCTCCGCCAGCCGGGCCTGCGCCCAGGTGTTCAACTCAACATCGGTGCGCCGAACCGGGCGACCTAAGTAGTGACCCAATTCACGCAATACACCCGCCGTCTCGCTAAGGACATTCACAAAAAAGGCTTCCGTCACAATCGTTTTCTCATACGGCAACGGAATTTCCTCTACCGTATGACCCAGCCGTTCGAGCAGTCGCGCCGTTTCCTGAACAGCCTTTATGCATTCGGGGTCGGTGGTTTGTCCGGGCATCAGTGCCTGCGTCGAGAAGGCGATCCGCAATTTGCCCGGCTCACAACTAACCTCTTCCGTGAACGGACGTTCGGGCGGAGCAATACCGTAAGGATCGCCCGCCAACGGACCGGCGGTGGCATCGAGTAAACCGGCACTGTCGCGAACACTGCGCGTAAGAGCATGACCAATCACGGCCCCGTTCCACAACTCGCCAAAGCGCGGCCCCAGCGTGACGCGCCCCCGCGAGGGCTTAAGGCCAAATAATCCACAACACGAGGCTGGAATCCGAATAGACCCGCCCCCATCGGATGCTGTAGCCGCTGGAACAATACCAGCGGCCACGGCTGCCGCCGATCCACCACTCGACCCGCCCGGCGAGTGGGTTAGTTTCCAGGGATTTCGACATGGGCCATAGAGTTTCGATTCGGTATAGGGCGTCAGACCAAATTCGGGCGTGTTGGTTTTACCAAAAAAAACTAACCCGGCCTTTCTCAGCCGTTTGATTACTTCACTGTCCTGCGCCGATACATAATTCTGGTAGCCTGCACAACCCGATTTCATGGGCGTATCGGCCCACTCCAGTTCTAAGTCTTTCAGCAAAAACGGTACTCCCCGAAACGGACCATTTTCCGGCAAGTGTTCTGCCATATCGCGGCCTTTATCGTACAGGGGTGTTACGATGGCGTGTAGTTGTGGATTAACCGCTTCAGCGCGCGCAATGGCTGTTTCGAGCAGGTCGGCAGGCGTAAGCTCACCGTTGCGAACAAGGGCAGCTAAAGCGGTGGCGTCGTGTTTAACGTATTCGTTAAAAGACAGGGTTTGCGGGCGAGCAGTTTGCATAATAGTAGAGCGATGGCGCAAGGCTCCAGCCTTGTGCCGTTATTAACCGGCCTCCGGCCGATTGTATAAACTAATCTATACTGCCGGCCAGAGGCCGCATAATACTGGACACAAGGCCGGAGCCTTGCGCCATCCTTACTGCTTCGCCACAGCTACACCAATCTTCGAGTCGGCTGTACCGTAATATAAAAACCACTTTCCCCGAAACGGAACTAAGCCTTCCAGAAAAACGACCTGATTGACCTGTCCCTGAATTTCATAAGGCTGATCGGGTCTAATGAAATACGTTTCCGAACGGTCGATGAGTTTGGTCGGGTCCTGTGTGTCGAAGAGCAGTTGCCCGCCCGTGTACGCATCTTTCGGGAGATTTTCGTCACCGTCTTTAACAGCGTTCATGCCATTATAAATCAGCAGAATACCTTTCTTAGTGAGCATAGCAAAGGGGCCCGGTTCAATCAGGCGGGAATCGTACTTACCTTTCCGCGACTCAGCCGCTACAATCGGTTTGCCCTCGCTGCTTTCAAGTGGACTCCAATGGAGCAAGTCATCGGAAGTAGCCAGCCGAAGTTGAGGTTGATCGCCCCAGTACATCCAGTATTTACCGTTTATTTTCTGCGCGACAAACCGGTCACCCACCCGTTTACACACAATAGCACCCGATTTAGACCAGCTACTACGGTATTTGCCGTTATCGAACTCGCCAAACGCCAGTCCCTGTTTTTGCCAGTTTATCAGGTCGTGCGAGGTAGCCACGCAAAGCCGGGCCTTATCGCCATCGTAGGCGGTATAGGTCAGCACATACACGCCATTCGGACTTTCCACCACGCGGGGGTCTTCGCAGCCGCCCTCCCACTCGTAGGTTTTCATCGGATCGTTATTCGGGTAAAAAACGGGCTTCGGCATTCGCTTAAAATGAACCCCATCACTGCTGACCGCCAATCCCAATCTTGACGTGCCACCCACCCGCCGAACGGTGTCTTCAGCCCGATAAATCATGTATACGTTCCCCTTTCGCACCACCGTTGCCGGATTATAGACGTCCTTCTCCTCCCATCGAATCGTCTGTTTCCGAACCGGGCAATCGAAGGTGGTACTGGCTTTGGCATCCAGAATGGGATTCTGGGCATTGAGTTTCTGAAACGGCCCCAGCATCCAGAGCTTTTCGGGATTGGACTGAGCCAGTAAAGAAACTGGCAGGAGAAGGAATAGCAACGGTAAGCGTTTTACCATGAATTTGACTAATCGGGTTTTGTTATAAAAAATACCTAATGCCAGTGCCATTGGAAACTATTTCGCTACTACTTTTTTGCCTAATTTTTGTTCCGGTACCAGTTCGGCATGGCCTTCGTGCGGGACATGAGTGAGCTGTCCACCAAACCACTTCGCCCGCTGTGTAGTCCCGGCTTCGTCGTCTAATTCCAGCAGTCGAATACCGCCGGGCTGTTCACCAGATGGCTCTTCGTAAACGACCTGCAAACCCACCCAGGCCAGATATTCGTTAAGTTTGGTTTCGAGGGATTGATTGCCAAAAATACACAACGTATAGTACCAATCCAGCGATTCGCCCGCAATCGCTTCGGTTGCCTCCCGATAATCAGCCAGCGTGTAGCCTATAAACGCTTTTCCGAAGCGTTGCCACATCAGGCGCATCACGTCGTCTAACGAACGGGCATGATTAGTGAGTTGGCGAATGTGCAGGTCCAGGATTAACGCAACAATGGCCCCTTTATGATAGACCGATACTTTGCGGTCGGGCACGCCCTTATCGTAGCCATCGAGCCACAGATCCCACGACGATTCGGTGAGCGATTGAAACGCCCGCCCGTTATTCTCAAAATGCCGTTTGAACAACACCTGTAATTCTTTTAAATACGCTTCGTCCGTAAATACACCCGACTGCCGAAGCATCAGATCACCATAATACGTCGTTACGCCCTCGGCCACAAAGCAGGTTGGGAAGTAATTTTCCTGCGTGAAATCGTAAGGGAGCAGTTCGACAGGCCGAATGCGAATGATGTTCCAGGCATGAAACAACTCATGCGACGACACGCCCAGCAAATCCTGATACAAGCCCTCACCTTCGTCGTTCGGGCCAAGCACCAGCACCGTCGAGTTGCGGTGTTCAACACCATGATAATAGGCCACCGGCAGTACCAGCGTCAGAAAGTGATAATCGCGTTCGGGAAATTCGCCAAAGAGATCAATTTGCTGCTGTGAAAACCGACTAAAATCCTGAATAATACGATCCACATCAAACGTAGGGTCACCATCCGTTCGGCGCCCTCCCTGAATCCATACGTGAAACTGCGTTTCGCCGATTTCATACTGAATATATTGAAGAACGGGCGCGGCCATGAGCGGGCAATCGACCAGTTCATAAAAATCTGTCGCCCGGAGCGTCTTAGGTCCAATCTGCTCCAGTCCACAGGCAATGGTCCAGCCGTTAGGAATGGCTAATTCCAGCGTACAGGGATCATTTATACGCCCTTCGGCATACAGGCATAGGTTTACTGGATTCACATACAATAATGTATCATTCACAAAACTGCTGCCCGCGTTAAGCTGATTCGGTGTAGCCAGTAGCGCATAATAATTGTAGTGAACGGTAAATTCGGTGGCTCCGTTAGTCTGCACCCGCCAACGGTCTTTCGTGATTTTGCGAAAGGGTAATGGGTTCCCCTGCCCATCAACAACCATAAATCGCTGAATATTTTTAGCAAACTGTTGTAATTCATACCGACCCGGTCGCCAGGCTGGTAGCTGTACCTCAATGTCTGGTGTATTGATGTCTGTCAGCCGGGCTTCGACGGCGATGTAATGAGGAAGGTTGGGGTCGGCGTAGAGACGGTAGTGCATAGGCTATTGAGTAATGAATAATGCATAATGTAGAATGAATAATGCATAATGAAGTGCCAACTCAAGGCATTTTCCATTATTCATTCTACATTATCCACTCCTTTTTTACAAACCTGGACTTGGTAAACTGTTGCTATTCATCTATCTTTGCGGACTCATTTGGAAAAATAACGATTTTTAGGGAAGATAGATCATGAAAAGAACGTACCAACCATCAAACCGGAAGCGGAAAAATAAACACGGTTTCCGGGAGCGGATGTCAACCGCCAACGGTCGCCAGGTGTTAGCCCGCCGTCGTGCCAAAGGTCGCCACAAACTGACCGTCTCCGACGAGAAAAAAGGTGATCGGTTCAAAATTTAGTTAGTTAATTAGTTGGTCAGTAAGTTAGTCAGTAACTGACGCAAGTTTTACTGATTAACTCACTGACTGACCAACTAATTAACTATTATGCTGCACACCTTTACCAAATCGGAACGGCTTTGCAGCAAAAAAATTCTTACTGAATTATTCAAAAAAGGTAGTGCGACTGTCAGGACGTTCTACCTTTTTCCGTTTCGGGTGCTCTACCTCCCCCCCGAATCTTCTCCCGAAAGCAACGTTTCGTTGCCCGCCATTGTCATTACCGTACCGAAACGCACCTTCAAACGCGCCGTTGACCGCAACCTCATTCGCCGACGCGTGCGGGAAGCGTATCGTTTGAACAAACATCTGTTCGATCAGCCGGATAGTAGTCCTGCCTATATCGCTTTTCTTTATACCGCCAAACAGATAATTTCGTTTGAAGAGATAGAAAAAGGTATGAAATTAGCTATAAAAAAGAGTCAACAGTCATCAGTCGATAGTCGTCAGTAACTGACGTTGGCGGCTACTGACTTACGACTTACGACTTACGACTTACGACTTACGACTTACGACTTACGACTTACGACTTACGACTTACGACTCAATCTATGCGCTTCTCTAAACGCCTTACTCTTTTAGCCTCGTCGGCCCTCGTAGCGGGTGGCATTGGGTTCTTTTCGTTCAAGACCGACGACCGGTTTTTCGAGATCGCCCGTAATCTTGATATCTACGCCACTCTGTTCAAAGAATTGAACCTGTACTACGTGGACGAAATAAACCCGAACCGGATGGTCAAAAGTAGCATCGACGCGATGTTGAAAGGCCTCGATCCCTACACCAATTTTTTTGCGGAAGATGAGATTGAGGATTACATGACCATGACCACCGGCCGCTACAATGGCATCGGTGCGCTCATTGGGCAACGGCAGGGCAAAAGTATCGTATTGATGGTGTATGAAGGCACCCCCGCCGAAAAATCGGGGCTTCAGATTGGCGATGAGGTAATAAAGATTGATGGTATCGACATAAAAACCCGCAAGGAAGCCGATCCGGGCAAGCTCCTGAAAGGCCAGAACAACACGGCCGTAAAGCTGACCGTTCGGCGGTATGGACAGAAAGATCCTGTTGAACTAAGTGTTATCCGCGATGTGGTAAAAATGACCAACGTGCCCTACTACAGCATGGTATCGGATGAAGTGGGCTATATCGACCTCAAGGATTTTACGGCAACGGCTTCGCGCGAGGTTCGGCAGGCGTATCAGGAATTGAAAGGCAAGGGCATGAAAAAACTCATTCTCGATGTTCGCGAAAATCCGGGTGGGCTGCTCAACATGGCTATCGACATCTGTAATACTTTTATTCCAAAAGATTCGGAGGTGGTGACGACCAAAGGCAAAGTGACCGAATGGAATAAAACCTATACGGCCCTTAACCCTTCTTTAGACCTCGAAATTCCGATCATTGTGCTCACCAACAGCCATAGTGCGTCAGCCGCCGAAATCGTGTCGGGGGTGATTCAGGATTACGACCGGGGCGTATTGATTGGTCAGCGCACGTATGGCAAAGGCTTGGTGCAAACCACCCGCGAACTGTCGTTCAACACGAAGCTGAAAATCACAACCGCCAAGTACTACATTCCAAGTGGGCGTTGCATTCAGGCGATTGACTACAGCCACCGCAACCCCGATGGCAGTGTCGGTAAAATTCCAGATTCGCTCAAGACGGCCTTTAAAACCAAAGCGGGTCGGGTGGTGTATGATGGCGGGGGCGTGTTGCCTGATGTGGTCATTGAAGCCCAAACTCCAACGCCCATTGCCCTGAGCCTGACCAATAAAGGACTCATTTTCGACTATGCCGTAAAATACCGTCACGAGCACGCAAGCATCAAGCCCGCCCGCGAGTTTCGTATGACCGATGCGGAGTATGCTGACTTTACGAAGTGGCTGGCCGACAAAGAATACGATTACACAACGCAGGTTGAAAAAGACCTCGGTACGCTCGAAGCATCGGCTAAGAAAGAGAAATACTTCGACCAGATTCAGGATCAGTTAAAGTCGCTGAAGACCAAAATGTCGCACAGCAAAGACGCCGACCTGAATACGTTTAAGCCTGAACTGAAGACCTTACTGGAGCAGGAAATTGCCGGGCATTATTATCTGCAAAAAGGCATCAAAGAAGCGTCGTTCGCCACCGACCTCGAAATGAAAGCCGCGCTGGATTTGTTTAAAGACATGGGACGTTATGGAACGATTTTGAAGGGGAAGTAAAGAAGGGGGATTAGGTTAAATCTTCTTAAAAGTTTTAAGAACAGGGCGTTTTTGTCATTCCGACGAAGGAGGAATCCCAAGCTTGATTAATACGAAACTTGAGATTCCTCCTTCGTCGGAATGACAAAAACGGCTTTTCATTAAATAGCTTTTCAAACCATCATCACGCCAAAATATACACCCTCAGCGACCGGGCACCGTGGGCGCCAATCACTAAGCTTTGTTCAATATCGGCGGTTTTGGATGGACCACATAGGAACGTACCAAAGCCAGTAGCATCAACCTGTATCCGTCGGTACGCATCGTGCATGTTCGCGATAATGGTTGATTGCCGGATAATGATTACCAAATACTGCGTAATCATCGGCACGACGCGTTGCGGTAATTGCCGTTCATCAAGCCAGATGGCTGCGTTTTCCGCCACGCCCAATTGACCTTCAATAATAGCCAGATTCAGTCCGGCCAGGTCATGCGGGTCAGTAACATCAAGCGAAACATCAGCCAAAGCTTTCAGTTCCGGGCAGGTCGTTGCGACGTTGGTCAGGTTGGGATAGTGTTCCCGCAAATCAGCTTCAATGGCAATATAATCGGGAACGACCGTCGCAGTACCACCCACGAAAGCCAGCACGTCCATAAACTGCCGGGTCAGATCAGGATAGGAAGACGTGAATGTAAACTGACTGGGCAAGGGGAGCGTTTCGGGTTGATTTTCCCGAATGCTGGTCAGCATTTTCTCGCGAGTGGTCATGATTTCTTATGGTTTATATACCAGTCGCGGAAACTCTCGGCGGGTGGTTCGGGCATGTCGCGCTGGTTATACCAGGGATTAAACCGATTCTCAACGGCTACCGCTGCAAACCGCAAGACACCCCGGCCCACTTTCCCGGCAATTCGGAATAACGTGGGTGACTCCAGTACGGTAGACATGGCTTTCATAGCCACTGTTTTGCCCGTCGGTCCATAGCCTTCCTGCATCAGCACCTGCCGCCATTTATAAAGCTGGTCGTGAATATCAATCTTGACGGGGCATACGTTGGAACACGACCCGCAGAGCGTGGAAGCAAACGGCAGGTCGGCGTTTTGGCGCATGTCTAAGTTCGGGGCCAGGATCGACCCAATCGGCCCGGCCACGGCACTGTGGTAGCTATGTCCACCCGACCGCCGATAGACCGGGCAAGTGTTCATGCAGGCCGCACACCGGATGCACTTGAGCGAATTCCGAAAATCAGGCCGACCCAACTGTCGGCTCCGGCCATTATCGACAATCACGATATGCATCTCCTGACCTGAGCGGGGGCGGTGGAAATGGCTGGAAAAGGTCGTGATGGGTTGCCCCGTTGCCGAGCGTGTCAATAACCGCAGAAATACGCCTAAGTGTTCAGCGCGGGGGATGATTTTCTCAAAGCCCATAGCCGCAATATGCACATCGGCTAAGTGCGCGCCCATATCGGCGTTGCCTTCGTTGGTGCAAACCACAAACCCACCCGTTTCGGCAATGGCGAAGTTCACGCCCGTGAGCGCCACCTTGCGGGTCAGGAAGGTTTCGCGGAGGTGCTGGCGGGCCGCTTCGGTCAGGTATTGCGGATCGGTAGCGCCTTTGTCGGTGCCGAGGTGCTCATGAAACGTTTCGCCCACGTCGGCTTTAGTCAGGTGGATGGCGGGCAGCACAATATGCGAAGGCGGCTCTTTCCGCATCTGCACGATGCGTTCGCCTAAATCGCTGTCAATCACTTCAATACCCTGATGAGTCAGGTAATCGTTCAGATGGCACTCCTCGGTCAGCATCGACTTCGACTTCACCATGCGGGTAGCGCCCGCCTGCTGAATAATCTGGTGAACGATAGCGTTATGCTCGGCGGCATCGGCAGCCCAGTGAACCGTTATCCCATTTTTTATGGCATTGGCTTCAAACTGCACCAGCAAATCGTGCATGTTGGAAAGCACATGATTTTTTATCTGCGAGGCTGCTTCGCGCAACTGCTCCCATTCGGGCACCTGCGCCACTGCCCGGTCGCGTTTGGTGCGAACGAACCAAAGCGTTTCATCGTGCCAGTCAACGCGGGGTTCATTCTTGTTGAACTCAGCGGCTGCGTCGGCGTGGTCTAAAGTGAGCTGATTCATTGGGTTAAGGTCGTAAAAAGTTGTTACACAGAGATACGCGGAGAGAACAGAGATTCACAGAGGATATAGTAAACTCTTTTCTCTGTGAATCTCTGTTCTCTCCGCGTATCTCTGTGTAACAACTCTATCATGAAGCCGTTAAAATTTCCGCAATATGTTTGACCTGCACGGCAGAGTTGGCTCGTTTCAGAATGCCTTCGAGGTGCATCAGGCACGACACGTCAACACCGGTAATATAATTGACCCCGTGACGCAGGTGATCAGCCACGCGGTCTTTGCCCATCTTGACCGAAACGGCCTCTTCCGTCACGCAGAACGTACCGCCAAATCCGCAGCATTCGTCGCGCCGGTCAAGTTGAACCAACTCTAAGCCATTCACTAAGTTAAGCAATTGTACCGGCTTGGAAAACGGGGGCGCTACCAACTCCGACATCTGGGAGAGATGCAAGCCTCGCTGCCCGTGGCAACTCTGGTGTAACCCAACCCGATACGGAAACGTAGCTTCCAGTGATGATACCTTTACCACATCGGTCAGGAACTCAGTGAGTTCGTAAATTCGCGAGCGGATAACGGTAGCGGCTTCCTCATTGCTGGCGTGAAGATGGTGTTTGATGTGCAGCGTACAGCTACCCGAAGGGGAAACGATGTAATCGCAGTTAGCGAAGTTCCGCACGAAATTCTCGTTACAGCCACCCGCCAGATGCTCGTAACCTGAGTTAGCCATCGGCTGACCGCAACAGGTCTGCTGCAGTGGGTAGGTCACATTACAGCCTACTTTTTCCAGTAAAGTAAGCGTGGCAACCGCAACCTTCGGATAAAATTGATCGATGTAACAGGGGATAAACAGCCCAACGTTCATAGTGGATTCAGGCTAAACCATCGGCTTGGTAACATGAGCTGCTACTACAGGCGAATTGAGAAACAAAAGTAGCTACCCGTGCGCTAAATCCTTCCTGTACTTTCCTACTAATATAAAAGTTTGAGCCTGCTTTACCACCCCCAACCCCCTCCTGTTTTAGGAGGGGGCTTTTCCTAAGACAATCATGCTCCCTCACAAGCAAGTTGAGAATGAGTAAAATACTGCCTTTTTAGCCCCCTCCTGTTTTAGGAGGGGGTTGGGGGTGGTAAAGCTGCCGGTGATCTGTTACACCCGCTGCAAAATAACCACTCCATAATCTGGAATAGTAAGCGAATCATTACGGCTAAGCCGCGCATCACGGCCCCAGTTGGTATGTTCGCCCTCCCACTCGCCAGGAATGGCAAAGGCGGGCCAGGTTGAGTTCCATAGTTCCCGGTAAACGCCGTTGGGCAGATTCAGATAGGCCAGGCTGTTGCTCCCCGACCAGCCGCCGAAGTTCAGCACGACAAAAAACTCCTGACTACCCCCACGCGAGAAAACAAGCAGTTTACCCGATGCCCGATGCACCGTCAGTGGCGATGGCCCTTTGATGCGGTTATCGTCCCGGCGCAGGCCGCACAGTATTTGAAACCAGGCCAGTACCTGTTTCTGGTTGATGTCGGTGTCGTACTGCGCCAGAGGCAGCGTATCGAGCCGGTCTTTGGCAAACTGGCGGGTTTCGCCAGCTTCTCCCCCCATGAAAATCAGTGGGATACCCCGGCCCAGCAGCACCGATGTGAGCGCCACCTTTGCTACCCTTAATCCCGTACCAAATTCGGCACAGGTCGGAATGCGGTTATCTTCGTTACCCACTTCGTCGTGGCTTTCAGCGTAGTTGGTTGAGTTGAACCAGTTCTGGCAGTAATGCTGCGTAATTTGCATCGCCTGACTTAAGCCCGACACATCGCTCCGCCGACGGCATACATCGACCATTCTATCATGAAAATCGTCGCACCACTGGCTATCCATCGACCCATGATTAGTGAGATACCAGTCGTTGGGCAGTTCTTCAGCAATCAAAATGCAGCGTTCGTCTACGCTCTTCAACACGGCTCGCATGTCATTCAAAAATTCCCAGCCGCCCCCCGAACCCGGTATTTTGATGAATCCCTGATGCAAGTGTCCGTTAATGATGGTGGCCGTATGGTCGAACCGGAACCCGTCGATGCGAAAGGTTTCGGCCAGATACATTAGGTTGGTTCGGAAGAAGAAGCGGCAGGTGGGATTATCGAAATTAATCAATGGTCCCCATTCCGTGTCTCCATCAATGAAGGTATCGTAAGCCGTGACAAACAGAATATTATCCGTATTGCCGGTATGATTAAACTCTACATCGAGAATTAAAGCCAGCCCGTGTGAGTGGCAGGTATCGGCCAGTTCCTGTAAATCGGCGGGGCCGCCATAACTCGACTCAATGGCAAAGAAAAAAGCCGGATCATAGCCCCAGCCGTAGGTGGGTGATCCGACTTCGTTCACCGGCAGGAGTTGAATGGCCGTTACGCCCAGGTTATGCAGGTGTCCGGCTTGTTCGTCAATCTCACGGGCTACCTGCAAGAGCGGACTTAACTCAGGATGTCGGTCGGAGAAACGGGCCGGATGAAGTTGATAGACAATCAAGTACTCCCAACCGGGCCGTTGCCACGAATTGGAGCGCCACTGATGCCGACCCGGATTGAACAGCAACGAATGCAAACCCGGTGCCGAGCCTTCGACCCATTGAGCCGCCGGGTCATGAATTTTCCGGTCGTCGTTGAGCAGGTAGTTGTATTTTTTACCGTGATAGTCCAGCGAGCCAGGCGCAACGGCCGTAATAGGCACACGCGCCCAGAAGAATAATCCATCGTTGGTGATTCGCATGTCGATTGGTTGAGCAGTCCACTCACCAATCAGCCGGGCACGTGCGGTGTTCAGCGCATGGAGAACGAAGTGCAAATGCCCGTCCTGCTCCCAGACGCCGGGCCTCAGTATGGCAAAGTCCGGTTCAGCAAATGACCCTGCCGGGGGTTCTTCCTGTAAAATAACGGGCTTCGACAGGATGGCAAAACCCGTGAAGTTGTTTCCCAGGTCGGGCGTTTGAAACGTGTGCGATGACACCAAATTTTCCGTTCCGGCTTGCAGATAATCAAGTTTTAAGGCAACTCCACGATAGGCCATAAAACTAATTTCGTTCGTGGCAGAAACGGCCAGATTCGGCTCAGCCCAGCCGTTAGCATCACGCACCCCAATCCGCGCCTGCAACGGGCCTGCAAACGTTTCGCCATTGGGCCGGTCGGCGATGCGAATGGTTATGGCTAAATCGTGTTCGGGTTTGGTATTGAAAACAGCCTTATCGCCCTCAATGGTCCAGCATTCCCTGTCCTGGGTTATGGTTATCCGACTATGCGCCCGCTCGTTTTCAATCCAGTCGCCCCCCGGCGAACGATAGCGCACGTAGAAGTTGTACTCAATGTCGGTATAGAGCAGTTCGCGGTGGGCTGTCCAGCCATCTGCTTCGGGTTCGGCGGGTAAATCTTTCTCAAACCCGGAGCCGGGCTGCCAGAGGTGCATCAAGGGCGTTTCGGGTCGGTCTGATTCTTTATGCAGGTGGATGGTCAAGGGGCGCAGAACCGGTTCTGTCGTCCGCACAATATCAGCTTCGCTATGCACCCAGATTTCAGGTCCATCGCCCGCTACGAATACGCGATTAGCCGTGTCCGGCTCAAACTCGGTTCGGTTGCCGTTCTGGCGTTCGCCCTTTACAAACTTGAAATAGAAAAACTGCTGCCGGGAGCCGGTCAGGTCAAGGGTAAAGACAGGGCCAAGATGGTCGGGCGATCCCGTTGGCTCAATACGAGTACGTTGCCCGTCGGTATCCCACAGGAAAAGCTGGCTCTCGCGGTAGCGGTTCAGCGTGGCCAGATGAATGGTTAAGCGGGTGGAGGGCGCAGCCGCAAACGGGTCAGTCGTTATAATCCGCCGGGCGTCTTCAAAAAACCAGATTTCGGGCGGGAAACTTCCATCGGCCAACTGCTTTATCTCCCGGTTAAATACGTCATTTTCCCAGTCAGCACCTTTGCCTGCCGCATCGCGCCCGACGAGTTTAACATAAGGCTTGCCTTCGAGTTGTAAGTCAAATCTGATCTCGAACGTCGATCATCCCGTTGTGCGGTCATCGGTTAACGGAGCAATCAGATTACCGGCTTTCTCGGTTCGCCAAAAATAGATGGCGGGTCGCGCTAACCGCGAAAAAGTGTGAACGAGTGTGATCATGTGTGTGGTGATTTTTAGAAGGTTGTATTGAATTACCCCACCCCCGGCCCCTCCCCGTCAGGGAAGGGTGAAAAATCTCGCGTCAGCAAGCCCTTCCCTGACGGGGAGGGGATGGGGGTAGGGCGCTCACACAAGATAACCCACTATAGCTCAGCGAATGGATAGCTTTTATTAATCGGTTCTGACAGCCAGAATTTTTGAGGAAATATGAACCCTTCGCTGCTTTCTGAAACAACAGCCCGACCCAGCATTTTTCTGACGACCAAATCCCAGGATAAGCTGCCGTGTTACGTGGCAATTTGCGACCAATTCACCCAGAATAACTATGACAAAAACGTTCGCATTCATCAGTTGGCTTTTCATAACCTGGCTATTTGCACCGGGCCTTACTGTGAAGGCGCAGTCGCCACAATCATCCGCTCAGCTTACAGTTGATATGAGCCGAAAAGTTGGCGAGATGACGCCTATCTGGGCCTGGTTTGGCTATGATGAACCGAACTACACTTACATGAACGATGGGCGGAAACTGCTGTCTGAACTGGCCGCGCTCAGCCCTGTGCCGGTGTATGTGCGGGCGCATAACCTCATGACGTCCGGTGATGGAACGCCCGCCCTGAAATGGGGATCGACGAACATGTATACCGAGGATGCAATGGGCCGCCCCGTTTATCACTGGAATATCGTAGACAGCATTTTCGATACGTATGTGCAGCGTGGTATGAAACCGCTGGCTCAGCTTGGGTTTATGCCCGAAGCGTTGTCCACCCATCCGCAACCCTATCAACACCAATGGAAGCCGGGGGTATCCTACAGCAACATCATCACGGGCTGGGCGTATCCGCCGAAAGATTATACCAAATGGGGCGAGCTGGTCTACCAGTGGGTTCGGCACTGCGTGGAACGCTATGGCCAAAAGGAGGTGGAAAGCTGGTACTGGGAACTCTGGAACGAACCCGAAGGCGCTTACTGGAAAGGAACATGGCCCGAGTTTTTTAAGCTATACGACTATAGCGCCGATGCTGTAAAGCGGGCACTCCCCACGGCGCGCATGGGTGGGTGCAACGTGACGGGTGGCGGCATGAAAATGCTGGATGCCTTTCTGAAACATTGTTTGCAGGACACTAATTACGTGACTGGGAAAATTGGTGCGCCATTAGATGCCATTCTGTTTCATGCCAAAGGAGCGCCTAAGTTGGTCAATGGCACGGTGGTGATGGACGTTCGGCGGCAGTTACGCAACATCGCCGATAATTTCCGGGTGATTTCGGCTTATCCGCAATTAAGACAGATTCCCATTATCATTGGCGAGTCGGACCCGGAAGGCTGTGCGGCATGCGGCATGTCGACCAACCCGGAGAATGCCTACCGCAACGGCACCATGTATTCGAGCTATACGGCGGCTTCCTTTGCCCGCAAATACGCCTTAGCCGATACCTTCCAGTTGCCGCTACTGGGTGCTGTTAGCTGGTCGTTTGAGTTTGAGAATCAACCCTGGTTTGCCGGATTCCGCGATTTAGCCACCAACGGGGTCGATAAGCCCGTGCTGAATGTGTTCCGTATGTTCGGGATGATGAGCGGGCAGCGCGTGGCCGTGACCGGCAACCAGATGTATCCATTGAAAACTATATTGGACGCCAGTATCCGCAACCAGCCCGATATTGGCGGACTGGCTTCTGTCGATAAAAACAGCGCGGGTGTGATGGTCTGGAATTACCACGACGAAGACAAGCAAGGCCCGGCTGTTCCCATCCAGATCAATCTGAATGGATTGCCCACCAAAACCGCCCGACTGACTCGCTACCAGATTGACAACGAACACAGCAATTCGTATGAACTATGGAAAAAGCTGGGATCGCCCCAGAGCCCGACTCCGGCTCAGATTGCCGAACTGGAAAAAGCGGGCCAGTTACAGACAATCGGAAAACCACAGCAACTGCGGGTGGCCAATGGCGCATCAGTAGTGACCATTGACCTGCCTCGGCAGGGAGTGGCATTCCTGAAAATAGACTGGTAAACATAATCCTTCCCTTACCTACGCAAATCCTATGCAACGCAGAAACTTTTTACAGTCGGTCGCGATGGGAACAGCCGCTATGCTGGCGGGTGCACCCTTGCTGAACGCTGCGGCTGTGCCGAAACTAAAAATCACTAAAATCCGCTACTACGCGGCCCCAGGCTATACGAAACCTTTGTTCAATCAGGCACGGGGCATTGTCGAGATTGAAACCGACGGGGGTATTGTGGGCCTTGGCGAGGGCGGCTCCAAAGACATGATTGAGCAACTGGCACAGATGCTGATTGGCGAGAATCCATTTCGCATCGAGCACATCTGGCAGAACCTCTACCGGGGCATGTTCTATCCGCCAGGCCGCGAAAAGCTGCACGCACAGGGAGCGTTAGACATGGCCTTATGGGACGTCAAAGGCAAGGCCCTGGGCGTTCCGGTTTATGAACTACTGGGCGGTGCTACCCGCGATTATGTGGAATGCTACGCCACCGGATTTCGGGCGTCCAAAGCAAAAACCGAAGAAGAACGCGCCCGCGACTGCATCGAAGCCGGTCTCCGAAGCTACCGGATTGGCCCTACCGGCGGCAATGGTGAAACACCCTTCGATTTCTACGATAACGCAAAGAAAACCATCGACTTCTGCAAACGCATCGACGCGGCCGTAGGTGGTGGCGGCAAATGGGCGATTGATTTGCATACCCGCTTCGATACGACTGAGGGCGTTAAAATCTGCAAGGCGCTTGAGAATTTAGAGCCTTATTTTGTGGAAGACATCGTTCGGTCAGAAAACCCGGATGTGTATAAAACCGTGCGGCAGATGACCAACGTCCCCATTGCTGTGGGCGAGCAGTTCGGCGACCGCTGGGACCTGAACACCTTCATCGAGCAGCGACTAATTGACTACACCCGCGTCACGCTTCCCAACACGGGCGGCATTTCTGAACTGAAAAAGATAGCGGCCCTGTGCGAAACGCATTACGCCGGTCTGATTCCGCATTTTACGGGTCCGCTGTCTACGGCCGCGCTGGTGCATGTGCTGGGATCGAGCAGCCCGACGCGCTGCCTGATGGAACTGGCTGGTGGTGAACCCGAACGACCCGCTTATTTCAATGAAGACATGATTAACTTCAAAAACGGCAAATTGTATCTAAATCCCGAACCGGGCTTAGGCGTAAAGTTTGACCCAAAGAAGGCAACGTTTCTCTTTGAGGTAAAAGAAAACACGAAGTACCCGCACCCCATTCTGAAAGCCCCCGACGGGTCGATTCATAACTGGTGACCGACCACCCCCAACCGAAGCGTCGGCCCGGCCCCTCCTAAAACAGGAGAGGGCTAAAAACCTCCGGGCCAAAGTCCCCTCCTGTTTTAGGAGGGGCCGGGCCGACGCTTCGGTTGGGGGTGGTCGCTTAAAAACTCTTAACCAATCACAGCCTTGAAAACACTCCTTACTCTCTGCTACTTTTTCGGCCTGTATGCAGGTGTTTCGCCCCTTACCGACCCGCCGGAAGTCACGCTCTCTAATGGCTTGATCGAATCTACGCTCTACCTGCCCGACCAGCAGAATGGCTATTATCAGGGCACCCGCTTCGACTGGGCGGGCGCGTTCAAACGACTTGATTACAAAGGTCATAGTTATGTGGAGCAGTGGTTTGAAACCTATAACCCCAAAACGCACGATGCCATCAACGGCCCTGCCGAAGAGTTCACGGCGCTGGGATTTACAGAAGCCAAACCCGGCGATACGTTTATAAAGATTGGCGTTGGGGTGCTTCGGAAACCCGACGACAAACCTTATTTCTTTGGGACAAATTATGAGGTGGTCGATGCCGGAAAATGGACCGTGAAAACTCATAAGAATTATGTTGATTTCAGCCACGAGCTTATGGATGCTACCGGCTACAGCTATCGTTACACGAAAACCGTTCGGTTGAGCAAGAGCAAGCCCGAATTAGTGCTGGAGCATCGGCTGAAAAACACGGGTCAAAAGCCCATCGAGACAAGCGTGTATAACCACAACTTTTTCATAATTGACCACCAACCGACCGGCCCGACCGTCAACATTCAGTTTCCATTTGCCGTACAGGGCGAGGGGAAAGGCTTTGGCAATACCATCCGGGCCGAGGGAAATCGATTAGTGTATAGCCGACAATTAGAGAAAAAAGAGCAGGTGTACAGCGACAGGTTGCAGGGGTTTGGCCCATCGGCCAGCGACTACGACATCCGGCTCGAAAACCTGAAAACCGGGGCTGGTCTGCGGGCAACGAGCGATCAGCCGTTAGAAAAACTCGTGTTCTGGGCCTGCGCGACTACCTCCTGCCCCGAACCGTACATTCATCTGAAAGCGACTCCCGGCCAGGAAATAAGCTGGACAATCCGATACGAATTCTACCAGAAACCCGCGCCATGAAAGTCTCTTTTCTCTTAGTGGTTATGGGTATATGGTTTACCTATGCAGGCCTACAATGGACGGATGACCCACACACTCGGAACCCTCATCAAAACCAGCCCCAAAACGAAGACTGGCCGGTTTATGGGGGTAATCAGGCGGGGAACCGATACTCGTCTCTTAGGCAGATAAACACCAGAAACGTACAGCAACTACAGATAGCCTGGACGTTCGATACGGGCGAAAATAAAGAATCCGCCGGGCAGGGCATGGACATTCAATGCCAGCCAATTGTGGTAAATGGCGTCCTGTACGGAACCACACCCCGGCTGAAACTCTTTGCGGTAGATGCCGCAACAGGCAAACAGCTCTGGCGATTTGATCCCTTCGCCGACCCCGCTAAAAAACCACGTTTTCATCCGTTACGGGGCGTTTCGTATTGGGAGGATGGCAACCGCAACGGCGGACCGAACAAACGGATATTGTATGCAGTTGGCGCATCACTCTACGCCATCAATGCCACAACAGGCGAATTAATTAAATCCTTCGGCACGAACGGCGAAGTTGATTTGCACGAAGGATTAGGTGATGCAAAAACGCTTGGACATGAGGTGAGTAACTTGTCTATTCGCAGCACTACGCCCGGCGTTATTTACAAAGACCTGATTATTATGGGGTCGAGCGTATCAGAAGGGGGTGATGCGCCACCGGGACATATTCGGGCATTTAACGTGCGGACGGGAAAGCTGGCGTGGGTGTTCCGAACGATTCCTCTGCCGGGCGAGTACGGTTACGAAACCTGGTCGAAAGAAGCCTACAAAAAAATTGGCGGGGCCAACTGCTGGGCGGGCATGGTAGTCGACGAAAAACGGGGCATCGTGTTTGCCGGAACCGGCTCACCCTCCGTCGATTTTTACGGGGGCGACCGCGCCGGGCAAAACCTGTTTGCCAACTGCGTGATTGCTCTAAACGCCCAAACCGGCAAGCGACTGTGGCACTTTCAGACGGTTCATCACGACCTTTGGGACCGCGACCTCCCCTGCCCGCCCAACCTACTTACCGTAACGCACAACGGCCCCGACGGTCGGCCCCAGCGAGTAGATGCAGTGGCGCAGGCAACCAAAGACGGCTATGTGTTTGTCTTCGACCGCGACACGGGCAAACCGCTTTTTCCGGTTCGTGAAGTGCCCGTGCCAACCTCGCCCGCTCTACCCGGTGAGAAGCCCTGGCCTACGCAACCCGTTCCGACTAAACCGGCTCCGTTTTGCCTTCAGGAACTGACCGAGGCCGCCATTACCAACCGAACGCCCGAAGCGCGGGCCTACGTGCTGGAACGCTTCCGCAACAGTCGGCACGGGAGCAAATACATGCCACCTAATGAAGAGGGAACCCTGTTTTTCGGGTTTGGCGGAGGGGCCGAATGGGGCGGTACAGCCGCCGACCCGACGGGCGTGTTGTATGTCAACTCAAACAACATGCTGTGGTGGCTCAAAATGCGCGACAGCCGAATACAAACAAAGGGGGCAACGCTGAGCCGGGGTGCGGGGCTGTTCAATGCCAACTGCTCAGTTTGTCATGGCCTGAGCGGGAAAGAAACGCAAAACGATAAACAGACGTACCCTGATTTAACCAACGTAGGTAAACGACTGACGAAAGACCAGATGAACAGCCTGCTGACAACGGGCCGGGGCCGGATGCCTTCGTTTAGCCATATCGCTAAAGAAGACCGGGAAGCTATTGTCGATTTTCTGCTCAACATCGAATCGAAATCGGCTGCGATTGTTTCAAACGACATTCACCAGACAAACCCTGTGGTTGCAACATCTCCCGTAGCCGATTTTCCTTATACACCACCTTATTTAAACAACGGCACCACGCAGTTTCGGGATCAGGACGGCTACCCGGCCATCAAACCGCCCTGGGGCACGCTCAACGCCATTGACCTGAACACGGGCGAGTATAAATGGCAGGTTCCGCTGGGTGAGTACCCGGAATTGGTCCGGTCTGGAGGGTCAAAAAAAGGGCTTTCACCAACTGGTACTGAAAATCACGGTGGGCCAGTCGTCACAGCAGGCGGGTTGCTGTTTATTGCGGCCACATACGACGAAAAACTTCGGGCGTTTGACCAGAAAACGGGGAAGATTTTGTGGGAATATAAACTGCCAGCCGGTGGATTTGCCACGCCCATTACGTATATGGTCGATGGTCGCCAGTATGTGGTTATTGCCGCCGGGGGTACGCGCTATGGCCTGAAACCCGGTGGTTCGTATGTGGCCTTTGCTTTACCCGAAACGAAGCCAAGATGAACAAGCCTATACCCGAATTATCCACGCAAACCAGCCACGTTCCCCAATCGCAGGTATTGTGCTGCGACTGGGGAACGTCGTCTTTTCGATTACAGCTACTGAACGCGCACGATTATCAGTGCATCGGTGAAGTTCATTCATCCATCGGCGTATCGGCGACGTTTAACCACTGGAAAACAACGGGCGAACCATCCGGCATTTCCCGCGAATCGTTTTTCCGCGACCAGTTGACAACGAAAATCGACCAACTGGCGGCTGAGTTAGGCACTTCCCTGATTGATGTACCACTGGTACTTTCGGGCATGGCTTCGTCTTCCATCGGCATGGCCGAACTACCGTATGCGGTCCTGCCTTTTCCAGTTGATGGCAGTCAGGGGGTAGTTCGGCGGTTGGCGAGTCAGCCGGATTTTCGACATGAGATGCTGCTGATTTCCGGTGTACGGAGTCAGGACGATGTGATGCGGGGCGAAGAAACCCAACTCATTGGCGTGCTGGCGTTGCTCGATGCATCGGGTGAGGGGATAAAAGATGCCATTTGTTTGTTTCCGGGTACGCATTCCAAACATCTGCACATCCAAAATCAACAATTGACTCATTTCGAGACATACATGACAGGCGAACTCTTCGACCTGATGGCCCATCAGAGTATTCTGGCCAACTCAATAGACACAAGTGCTTTATCGGTTAACGCTGAGACAGATATAGCAATTTTCCAACAGGCTGTTAATCAGTCAACTACATCCGAAATATTGAACAGCTTATTCCGGGTCAGAACCAACAGTCTGTTCAATAAATTGACGAAAAAGCAAAACGCGCTGTATCTGAGCGGCCTGCTAATTGGCGCAGAGCTACAATCCTTACGAGAAAAAGAAAGCGAGCCAATTGTGTTGTGCAGCGGTCGCAAATTGTCTGCGTTTTATCAACTCGCCTTCGACGAACTGGGTCTCGCTCACCGCAGCCTTATTCTACCCGCCGATTTGGTTGATAAGGCCGCCAGTGTCGGGCAAATCCAACTTTTCCAAAACCAACCCACTCAATGAGTCAGCCCACCTTTTCCTGGGAATTATTTAATCAGTGCCCTATCGTGGGCATCATCCGTCACTTGTCTGCTGATGACGTGCGCCAGATTCTGCCTGTCTATCAGGACGCGGGATTAACTACCATTGAAGTGACGATGAACACGCCAGACGCCGAAAATATCTTGCAGGAATCCCGCCAACACTACTCCACCGGCCTGAACATTGGCGCGGGCACAGTCTGCTCGGAAGATGATCTGGAACGGGCTTTGGCCGCCGGAGCGCAATTTATCGTTACGCCGATTCTCAACAAAAAAGTCATTCGGGCCTGCGTCAAACAGGGGGTTCCCATCTTTCCGGGTGCGTTCACGCCCTCAGAAATCTACAAAGCCTGGACGCTCGGGGCATCTATGGTAAAAGTGTTTCCAACAACGGCCCTGGGTCCCGGCTACATTAAGGACATAAAAGCCCCGCTCAGTCAGCTAAAACTAATGCCCACCGGCGGCATTACCCTAACCAACCTGCGCGATTTCCTGAACGCCGGAGCCGACGGCTTAGGCATTGGTAGCCACCTGTTCGACAAAACGCTCATCGCCGAAAAGAACTGGCCGGGCTTAAAAGTTCATTTTCAACGGTTTGCGAATATGCTCTCTTCAACCTGAAACTGTTTGAGCTTTTCTTTTTAAGTAAAAACTGAGTGCGTTTTCTGTCATTCCTCCTTCGTCGGAATGACAGAAAACCAAAATCCTTTAACCCCTCTTCACCCGTGACTACCACCAAAAACTACCGCTGGCTAATCGTCCTGCTGCTGTTCACGGCAACAACCATCAATTACCTTGACCGTCAGTTAATCGGCCTACTGAAACCCATTCTCGAAGTTGAGTTTAGCTGGACGGAAACCGATTTTGCGCGCATCGTTATGGCGTTCACAGCAGCTTATGCGGTGGGGTTGCTGGCGTTCGGATGGTTCATTGATAAAGTTGGCACAAAGGTCGGGTACTCAGTCACGATTATATGGTGGAGTGTGGCCGGGATGCTTCATGCGCTGGCCCGAAGTGCGGTTGGTTTTGGCGTAGCCCGCGTGGGGCTGGGCCTTGGCGAAGCGGGTAATTACCCGGCGGCCGTAAAAACCGTTGCCGAGTGGTTCCCGCAAAAAGAACGGGCATTGGCAACGGGCCTGTTCAACGCCGGAACCAGCGTGGGCGTAGTCGCTTCGCTGCTCATTGTCCCCCCGATTTTAAGTCGGTATGGCTGGCAGGAAGTATTCTGGATTACGGGGTCGCTGGGATTCGTCTGGTTACTTTTCTGGGTTTGGCTCTATGAAATTCCAGCCCGGCAGAAGCGCCTGTCCGCTGATGAATACACTTACATCGTCAGCGGGCAGGAAGCTGTGACGGAAGCACGGGCAAGCATCAACTGGTTTAAGCTGTTTACCTTCCCGCAAACCTGGGCGCTGATTACGGGCAAAGGGCTAATTGACCCCATCTATTGGTTTTTTCTGTTCTGGCTTCCCTCCTATTTTTCGTCCACGTTTAAGCTTGACCTCAAAAAACCAAGTCTTGAACTGATGCTGATTTACACCGCCACCACCGTGGGCAGCATTGGGGGAGGCTATCTGTCGTCGTGGTTAATTCGGCGAGGCTGGCCTACGCTAAAGGCCCGAAAAACGGTTCTTATCGGGTTTGCTGTCGTAGAGTTATCGGTTATTCTGGTTCAATTTGCAACGGATGTCTGGACTGCTGTTGGCCTGATTAGTTTAGCCGTAGCCGTGCATCAGGCGTGGGCTACCAACGTTTTCACAATGGCTTCTGATCTGTTTCCGAAGCAGGCTGTGAGTTCGGCGGTGGGTATTGCGGGGATGGCCGGGGCCGTGGGAGGCATCCTGTTTCCAATACTGGTAGGCAGCTTGTTGGACAGCTACAAAGCCGCCGGAAACCTGGCCGGGGGCTATAATGTGCTGTTCACCATTTGCGGCTTCACCTATCTGACAGCCTGGCTCATCATCCATTTGTTAACCCGAAAGCCTAAATTAGTCGACATTAATCAATTGATCTGATGACCAACCTGAACCAATCCATAAATCCGGCTACCATACCTGTCGGCGTAGTCGGGCTGGGCCTGATGGGGTGCAGCATCACCACCTGCCTATTGCTGGCGGGGCATCCGGTGGTGGCGGTGGCTCCGCTTCCCACCGATGTGGAAACCGCCGAACCACGCATCCGGGAGCATCTGGCGAAATCGTATCAGGAAGGGCTGTTTACGCAACCTCCCGAAACCTTTTTCCAGAACTTTATCATTACCGAAAACTATAGCCTTCTGGCCGACTGCCAATTGGTCATCGAGTGTACGCTCGAAAACATCGACATCAAGAAAGCGGTCTATGAACGAATTGAAGCGGTCGTTGCTGATGCGGCCATTATTACCAGCAATACATCCGCCATTCCCATTAGCCTGCTCCAGCGCGAAACCCGCCTGCCTGAACGTTTTTTAGGCCTTCACTGGGCCGAGCCGTCGCATACAACCCGCTTTCTGGAAATAATCTGTGGCGATTTGAGCGCGATTCACTTAGGCGAATGGCTTTATGCACTGTCGCATCACTGGGGCAAAGAACCCACGTTAGTTCGCAAAGACATTCGGGGATTTATTACCAACCGATTGATGTATGCGATGTACCGCGAGGCATTTCATTTGGTCGAAAATGGCTATGCAACCATCGAAGACGTAGACCGGGCGTGCCGGAACAATGCGGGGTACTGGATGACCCTCGTAGGCGTTTTTCGATGGATGGACCTGACGGGCGTACCGGCTTATCATACCGTAATGAAAGACTTATTCCCGACTTTAAGCAACCAGACGGACGTACCTGCGCTGATTGACGACATTGTAAAGGCTGGAGGAAAAGGTGTCTTGAACGCACAGGGTTTTTACGACTACACACCCGAAGAAGCCCAATTATGGAAAGAAACCTACGAGGAGTTCAGCTACGAAATCAGGCGACTTGCCCTGAAGTACCCGGCAGATGTAGTGAAGGAGAAAGTAACGAAGAAGTGTAAATAGTTTTAGTTGTCATTTTATGGTCATTTAGTATCTCCATTATCCTTTGTTCATATACAATAGATCAGTCAACAAATAGCCCTTCGTGGTAGAAACACCCTCATTTAAACAGCAAATAAAAGGAGTTCTATCCTCCCACTCCCATAAATAGCAAAGCCCCTCACGTGAGGGGCTTTGCTATTTTAAGTATGCATAAAAATGATTATTCGTCCTCTTCATCCTCTTCATTTTTGGTTGGATCGGAGAGCTTAGGTTCTTTGGTTAGACCATTTTTTACTTTAGAAAGACCAAATCCACCAGCCAACCCTGTTAAAAATGTAAGCCAAGGAACAAAAAACTCTGACTTATAGAATATAATTACTATTGTTAAAATAAGGAAAGTCGCTATTGCTGCGTATACAATATACCTAACATTCCTCCTCCCAATGGTTGAAGCATCTATCTGTTTCGAGTTAAGTCGTTCTAAAACTTCTAACTTCTTGGTATGATACTTATAAGCATTATCCTCATTCTTGGCAACAATATCTAATACTTTGTCCCTCTGCCCTTCATTTAAATCCGCTAAAGAGAAAGATGGTGCGCTGTTTCGTTTAGCCGAAAACATCTCCAAACCCTCAAGCATAGCTTTTAGTTTTAAAGAAGGTTCGCCCTTTTTGGCTAAACCATTGGAAATTACTTCTTCACCATCAGTTGGGGCTGTATTGTCACTTTTATCATCAAGTAAGGAATCATCAATTTGATCACTCATTTGTTAGGAGTTGTTTGGTATGCTTCAAATATAGCAAGTCCGTGTATTGCCTTTTATTGTCTTCCTCTTCCAAATTAAAAGCCTTGCAGAAAGCCGTGTTTAAATACAAACCTATCCTATTGAGTTTGTGATCAATTATGTACTCAGCTTTTTTAAATGAGTATACTTCAACAAGTAGTTGAGTAAGCATTAACACGTCTTCTTCCGAAAGATTTTCCCGTTCGGCATACTCTTTCACTATTTCTATAAGTGCCGAATACGCCTTGTCAAGTCTTTCTATTTTCGGGCTTTTAAAGGCGAGGGGGTTACCTTTGTCTAACTTCATGACTATCCCTTTAAAAGTTTGCATCTCTGTTTCTGACACTTAACGAGTTATGTCAAGCAAAGTAATATAAAAACCTGCCTCAGATCAAAAAAGTTTTGCAATATTCCGCTAAATTTATTGCGGATCGAAGACAAAATCATTGTACTTTTCTAATAAAGCCAGTCGCACTTTTTTTCTACTTATACTATGTATAATAGATTTTTTGAATAATACAAACATTGTAGTTTTTCTATTTCCAGCCTTTTGACTATATGATATTGGTCAAGCTGTTTCCAAAGCAAGATTAAAGGTAAAAAACAAGCTAAAGGGTAAAACAAACCTAAATGCATCCAATAAAGCAAAACAGTATCAAGTGGAATTAATATCTACTTGTCATGACTGATTGTCATGACTAACGTAAATTGCTACATCCTTACTTTAATTTTATACATATTACCCGTTTATAACTATAAATGACCATCAATATTCTATGACCTTTATCATCGACGCTCACCTCGACCTGTCCCTGAATGCCATTGAATGGAACCGCGATTATCGCCTGTCGGCGCACCAGATTCGGCAGCAGGAAAGCGGCATGACCGATAAAATTGACCGCGCCAAAGGCACGGTTTCCTTGCCCGACCTGCGCCGGGGCCAGATTGGTTTAGTGGTGGCTACGCAGATTGCCCGCTTCAATCAAAGCAATGGTAACCTGCCGGGCGCGGGCTGGAACTCGCCCGAACAGGCGTGGGCCATGACGCAGGCACAACGGGCGTGGTATGAGACCATGTGCGACGCGGTCGAGATGGTGCAGATTCGCGACCGGGCCGGGCTGGAGAGCCACCTTGGCCTTTGGCTTGATAATACGCAGCCAACTGACCAAAAGCCGGTTGGCTACATCCTGAGTTTAGAAGGAGCCGACTCATTGGTCAACCTGTCGTACCTCGAAAAAGCGTATGGATATGGGCTGCGGGCGCTTGGCCCCGCGCATTACAGCACAGGACGCTATGCACCCGGCACGGGCCTGAGCGGGCCGCTCACCGCGCAGGGCCGCGAATTAGTGCAGGAAATGGACCGGTTGGGTATTATTTTAGACGTAACGCACTTAACCGACGAAGGATTTACGGAAGCCCTTTCGCTGTACAAAGGGCCCGTCTGGGCCAGCCACCACAATTGCCGGGCTTTAGTGCCCCACCAGCGGCAGCTTACCGACGATCAAATCCGGCAACTGACCGAGCGCGGGGCCGTAATTGGCGGTTGTTTCGATGCCTGGATGATGAAACCCGGTTTTACTCAGCGCGTGAGTAATCCGGCGCAGTTTGGCATTAGCCTGGAAACCATCATCGACCACTACGACCACATTTGCCAGCTTACGGGAAATAGTCGGCACATCGCCATTGGCAGCGACCTCGACGGCACCTACGGCACCGAACAATCGCCCACGGATGTAGACACCATTGCTGATTTACAAAAGCTGACCGGCCTGCTCGCGAAACGCGGCTATTCGACAGAGGACATTGAAAATATTTTTTACAAAAACTGGCTTCGTTTTCTGCGGAATGCGTGGGCGTAATCCTCCGTTCTATCCGACGCAACCATACGAATCATTTTGAAAGGCTTAGTACGTCCATAAGGGGTTAATGTCGGTTCATTAGCTACTTTTTCCAGTTCAACGGGTTGCCATTCCCCAACCAGTCTGCGACTAACTACTTTAGTATCAGCATTAGCGACTACCCTCTTAACAGCCAACAAGCCTCTACTAATGACTGCTAAACGTATTTTATTCGCCACCATGCCCATGGACGGGCACCTTAACCCACTGACGGGACTGGCCGTTCACCTGCAACGGCTGGGTCATGATGTTCGCTGGTACACTGGCCCGAGTTACGCCGACAAAATTGAGCGGCTCAACATCCCGTATTATCCGTACCGGCAGGCGCAGGAAATCAATCAGCTTAATTTGGATACGGCACTGCCGGAGCGTCAGCGCATAAAAGGCGCACTCGCCCGGCTGCGGTTCGACATTAATAACGTGTTTCTACTGCGTGCTCCTGAATTTGTAGCCGATCTAAAGGAAATTTACGAGGAGTTCCCCTTCGATCTGCTCATCTGCGATGTACTATTTTCGGGCGCCCCATTTATTCAGCAACTGCTGAATGTGCCGGTGGCGGCTGTAGGGGTCGTACCGCTTTCCGAAACCTCAAAAGACCTACCCCCAACCGGGCTGGGCATGGAACCCTCAACCCATTTTCTGGGTCGCCTGAAACAATACCTTCTGCGTTATATCACGATCAACCATCTGTTTAAACCCTGTACGGATTTATACAATCGGCTGCTTTCGGAACATGGCCTGCCCACATCCACCGATTTTGTGTTTGATACCTTCATTCGCCAGCCGGATATATTCCTGCAAAGTGGCACACCCGCTTTTGAGTATGCCCGTCCCGACAAAAGTCCGAACATTCATTTTGTGGGGCCTATGCTGCCCTACAGCCGGGGAATGCGGCATCCGTTTCAACAAGCCACGCTGACCAAATCCTACGAGCGCGTTTTACTGGTCACGCAGGGCACCGTCGAGCGTGACCCGAACAAGCTGATTATTCCGACGCTGGAGGCTTATAAAGACGACACTCGAACGCTGGTGATTGTCACGACGGGCGGTTCGCAAACGGCTGAATTACGGGCACAATACCCACAAGCCAACGTTATTATCGAGGATTTTATTGATTTCAATTCGGTGATGCCGCACATGCATGTATACGTCACCAATGCGGGTTACGGCGGAGTGATGCTGGCCCTGCAAAACGGCTTACCGATGGTGGCTGCGGGCGTTCACGAAGGCAAAAACGAAATTGCGGCCCGCATCGGCTACTTCAACGTGGGCGTTAACCTGAAAATAGAAACGCCAACTGCTCAACAGATTCACCAGAGTGTAGAGCAGGTAATTGCCAACCCGGCCTACAGGCGTAACGCCAAACGCATCGGAATCGAATTTAACCAGTATGATACCAACGAACTCTGCGAAAAATACATCACGGACCTGCTGGGAAAGTCGCAGGGGAGTACAGAGTCGGTTAGCCGGGGAGTTGCTGAAGTGATACGGGCTTGATTCACCACCCCCAACCGAAGCGTCGGCCCGGCCCCTCCTAAAACAGGAGGGGGCTAATAAGGAACCTATTCTACATATTCTCGACTTGCTTGCGAGGAAGCCAGCCCGACTCAAAAAAAGCCCCCTCCTGTTTTAGGAGGGGCCGGGCCGACGCTTCGGTTGGGGGTGGTGAACACTCAATACGTAGCCCGCCCCCCCGATAAATCGAAAATAAAGCCCGTGGTAAAACTGGCTTCTGCCGATACAATCCAGGCCGCTAAAGACGCTACTTCCTCAATAGTACCTAACCGTTTCATGGGTATTTTGGCGGTCATATAGGCCAGTTGATCGGGGGCGGTATTTTCGTTCATAGCCGTGCGGATAACGGCTGGAGCAATCCCGTTTACCGTGATACCCGTTTCAGCGTATTCTTTTCCCACGCCCTTTACTAAGCCAATTACGCCCGCTTTGGTGGAGGAGTAGCCGGTCATGAATGGGTTGCCTTCTTTCCCGGCAATGGAGGCCAAATGCAGGATTCGCCCGTAGTTTGCCTTTTCCATCAGTTTCAGTGCCCACTTGGTCATCAGGAACGCGCCCCGCAAATTAATCTGATAAATGCGGTCATAGTCGGCTACGGCATAGTCGGTGATTTTGGTACTGGTTGGACCGACTATACCAGCCGAATTGACCATAATATCCAATCGACCCAGCGTTTCGTCAACAGTCTTTACCGCGTTTTCGACAGCGGCTTCGTCAGAGACGTCAACTACCTGGCCCGATACAGACCACCCCTGACCAACCAGTTCACTAACGGTACGTTCGAGTAAACGACCATTAATGTCAAATAACACGACCGTTGCTCCTTCCGACGCCAGGCGTTTGGCAATCCCTTTCCCAATACCTTCAGCGCCCCCGGTAATAATAGCCACCTGGCCCAAAAAACGGTCCGACATAATTAATGAATAATGAGTAATGGATAATGGACAATGAAAGCTAAATGATAATCAACATTATTTATTTAACGTGAATACGGGCTTAGAACCCCGTACTCACGTTCATTTACTACGTCTAAAGCGCAATCATTCCATATATACTGATGGGTCCAGTCGTTCACTAACGTGATTCTGTAAACAAAATCGGTATATATATTCGTTGTAAAATTTAGGGAATCAGTAGGAGTATTTGACATACCCAACCGGCTTTATCAGGGTACAACCTATCTATTTCCTACCGACATCTATTCGGATCGAACGAATGCATAAACGGTATCTCATGGGTAAGCAATGGTATTATATTGGTCTGTTTTTGGGCGTAGTGGGTATTCTGCTCACGGGCTTAGTCGGTTTTAAAGGTAATCTCAGAAGCCAGCAGAACGAAGGCCCTTCGCCCGCCTTGACCCCAGCGCAGGAACTGGCCACGTTCCAGACCGAGCCGAATTTGCAGGTTCAGTCGGTGGCCGCCGAACCAATGGTTCAGGACCCGGTGGTCATTACCTTCGACGAAGATGGTCGGCTTTGGGTGGTCGAAATGCGGGGCTTCATGCCCAACATCGACGGAACCGGCGAGGATAAACCCGTTGGGCGCATCTCCGTACTGGAAGACACCAACGGCGATGGGCAGATGGACGTTAGCAAAATTTATCTCGATAGTTTGGTGATGCCCCGCGCTTTAGCCTTAGTGCCGGGAGGGGCTTTAGTGGTCGAAAATGCGGCTCTATGGCTTACCAAAGACACGAACGGTGATTTGAAAGCCGATACCAAAACCCTCATCGACCGGGATTATGCCGGTAGCGGCCTGCCCGAACACTCCGGCAACGGCCTCTGGCGAAGCATGGATAACTGGTATTACAACGCCAAATCGCGCTTTCGGTATCGCCTGAATAATAACAAGCCGAACGCGGCTGAGCGCAGCCCGGCCCGCTGGCAGCGCGACAGCACTGAGTTTCGAGGGCAGTGGGGTATCAGTCATGACGACAAAGGTCATTTGTATTATAATTACAACTGGTCGCAGCTTCACGCCGATCTTGTGCCGCCTAACTATCTCTCCCGCAACAAACACCACACGCCCACAACCGGCATCGACTACGGCGTTACCCTCGACCGGCGCGTGTATCCCATCCGGCCCAATCCAGCCGTAAACCGGGGCTACATTCCAGGCACTCTGGATAAAGAAGGGCATCTGCGGGAGTTCACGGCCGCCTGTTCTCCGCTCGTATACCGGGGAACGGCCCTGCCTGCCCCTTATACGGGCAATGCGTTTGTGTGCGAACCCGCCGGTAACCTTATTAAACGCAATGTGGTCGAAGAAAAAGAACTACTGCTCACGGCCCATGACCCACACCCGGGCACCGAGTTTCTGGCCTCAACGGACGAACGATTTCGCCCGGTTCACTTAGCTTCGGGACCTGACGGAGCGCTTTACGTGGCCGACATGTACCGGGGACTGATTCAGCATAGCGCCTATGTAACGCCCTACCTGAAGGAACAGACGCTCGCCCGCGATCTGGTTTTACCCATCAACCGGGGGCGCATCTGGCGAATTGTTCCGAAAGGCTGGAAACCACAACAAGTAAAAAAATTATCGAAAGCCTCGATTGACGAATTAGTGCAGCAGTTATCAAACCCGGATGGCTGGTACCGGGATATGGCGCAACGGTTGTTGGTTGAACGGAATGACCAACAGGCGCGTAAGCCATTAACAGAGTTGGCCCTGAAAAGCGGTAATCCGCTCGGGCAGTTTCATGCCTTATGGACCCTCAACGGCCTGAATCTGACTGACAAAGCTGTTTTATTCAGCTCATTAGAAGACACCAATCCGCTTGTGAGCAGCACCGCCCTGCGACTGCTTGAGCCAATCGCGAAGACAGACAAAGCCGTTCGGACCCGGCTGGGTCAAACCTTGCTGACTACTTGGGAGAAAGCGCCGATGGAGCAGGTTTTACAAATGTCCCTATCAGCGGCTGTGCTCGATCAGCCGGTGGCGCATCAATTACTGGCGGGCATTGTCGGGCGGTACGGCGCGTCGGCCTTAATTCGGGATGCTACGCTAAGCAGTCTCCAAAATCAGGAATTTGCCTTCTTGCAAACCCTGCTGGCTTCGCCCCAATGGCAAACACAGCAACCGGCGAAGGAAATTTTCGTGGAGATGCTCACCACCTCGGTCATTCGGAAACGCAATCCAACCGAACTGGCGGCTCTGCTAACGCGCTTAGATAAAGCTCCTGACATAGCGGGCTGGCAGGAAAAAGCAATACTCACCAGCCTGGCAATTCAGGGCAGTAATAGCAAACTAAAGCCCATTAAACTGGTAGCCGCCCCTGCGCTGTTGACGAAATCAACCCCTAAACTTGACCCAACACGTCAGGCTACACTATCCGCCATGTTTGAGTGGCCGGGGCATATTGCCAGCAAAAGCAACTTACCTACCAAAAAGAGTTTGCTCAACGACGACGAACAGAAACTTTTTGCGTTAGGTCGTCAGCATTACCTCACCACCTGTTCGGGCTGTCATGGCACCGATGGGGCCGGACTAAGCCGGTTTGCGCCACCGCTCATCGGCTCCGACTGGGTGCTGGGTGACGAAAAACGGTTAGCTCTGATTCTGTTGCATGGCATGGAAGGACCGGTGGAAGTGAACCGAAAGGTGTATGACGTGCCCGACATTCTGCCCGTGATGCCCGCCCACTCGACGATGGACGATGCCACGCTGACTTCCATTCTGATGTACATCCGCAACGAGTGGGGCAACAACGCCGGGCCAATTGGCAAACGGGTCGTGGGCATGACCCGCATTACGGCGCAGGGGCGCATAGTGCCCTGGACCGCTAAAGAATTGAATACTTATGTGCTTGAAGCCAAGGCAAGCCCAGGAAAGTGAAACGGCCGACCACCCCCAACCCCCTCCTAAAACAGGAGGGGGCTTTTCCTAAGACAATCTCACTTCCTCACAAGCAAGTTGAGGATGAGCTAAGTAGTTTCTTTACTGGCCCCCTCCTGTTTTAGGAGGGGGTTGGGGGTGGTCAGCCGCTGCCGGTGGTAAAACCCACCAACCCTTAAAACCCTTTACCCTCTACTCAATTAATGAACAGGCGAGATTTTATACAGCAGGCTTCCGTAGGTACAGTAGCCTTGTCATTGCCGGAACTTCCCCAATTTGCGAAAAGCAGCCCAATGGGCATTGTTTCGTACTCCTACACCAGCCGATGGGACACCAAGACCAACAGCCCAAAATACCCCGCCTTTTCCTCAGCCGTTGACCTGCTCGACCGATGCAAACAGCTTGGCGGAGGAGGCATCCAGATTGACGTAAAAAACTGGACAACAGACTTCGCCGGAAAAGTACGCGACAAGCGGGAGTCGTTGGGGCTCTATCTGGAAGGTTCCATCGGTCTGCCCAAAAAAGCCGAGGACGTAGCCGCCTTTGAACAGGCCGTTGGTCGGGCCAAAGAAGCGGGCGCGGGTATTCTGCGAACCGTTTGTTCAAGTGGTCGGCGTTACGAAACCTATCATTCTGCCGACGCTTTTCAGGAGATGAAAAAGAACGCGCTGGCGTCCATTCAGTTGGCCGAACCTGTTTTAAAGAAACACAAGGTTAAACTGGCAGTCGAGAATCACAAAGACTGGCGGGCGAAGGAGTTGGTAACGCTGCTTCAGCGCATCAGCAGCGAATGGGTGGGCGCTACAATTGATTTTGGTAATAACATCGCGCTGCTCGAAGACCCGATAGAAGTAGTACGAACACTGGCTCCCTATGCCTTCACGACCCATGTGAAAGATATGGGTCTTGAGGAATACGCCAACGGGTTTTTGTTATCCGAAGTACCTTTAGGCAAAGGCCTTCTGGACTTACCGAAGATGGTTGAGGTTTGTCGGCAGAAAAACCCCGCCGTTACCTTCAATCTGGAAATGATTACCCGCGACCCGTTGCAGATTCCCTGCTTGACCAACGAATACTGGGAAACCTTCGCCGACATGCCCGCCACCGACCTTGCTCATACGCTTCGGAGGGTGCGCCAGCAGAAAGCGTCTACGCCACTACCCCGGATTTCACCCTTGGATACGGAAGGTAAACTCGCTGCCGAAGAAGCGAACATTGTTGCCTGCTTAGCTTACAGCAAAGAAAAACTGGGACTTACTTAAATAGATTGGAACGCGGATTTTCATATGCCTACACAACCACTACCTGGCGTTAAACAATTTGATCTTACCGGAAAGTCGGCCATCATCACTGGCGGCTCCAAAGGCCTTGGCCTTGCTATGGCGGCTGGTCTGGCTTCTGCCGGAGCCAGCGTAATGCTCGTTAACCGCAACGCCGACGAAGGCCAACAGGCCGCTCAGGAAATCAGTCAGCTTTATGGCACACAGGCCATTGCGTTCGCTGCCGATATTACAAACCAGGCCGAAACGGAGGCAATGGCCGAAGCGGCTATGCAGGCATTTGGCCGCATCGACATTCTGATTAATAGCGCCGGTATTAACATTCGCGGCCCCATCGACGAACTTACGCCCGCCGACTTCAGCAAGGTTATGGAGGTGAACGTAACCGGTACCTGGCTCTGCTGCCGCGCCGTTACGCCCCACATGAAGAAATCCGGACGGGGTAGCATCATCAACTTAGCCAGTACCCTCGGTTTAGTCGGACTGGCGAACCGAACGCCTTACACAGCCAGCAAAGGGGCCGTTGTGCAGATGACCCGGGCACTCGCGTTGGAACTGGCCCCGTTCAACATCAACGTCAACGCCATTTGTCCGGGACCCTTCCTGACGGATATGAACGTACCCATTGCCGACACGGAGGAAGGCAAAAAATTCGTGGTTGGCGCTACGGCCCTGGGGCGCTGGGGCGAACTACGCGAAATTCAGGGAGCCGCTATTTTCTTAGCCAGCGATGCGGGCACCTACATGGTAGGCTCTATGCTGACCGTTGATGGCGGCTGGACCGCCCGATAATCCGCTTAAACTTGACCATTCCTGACAACTGCCTGACCACCTTTGCCAACCCCTGACCTTTATGGAAACCACCTACAATCAACGCACCCGGGTACGCTACAGCATGTTAGCCTTGGTTTTTGTCAACGTGGTTATCAACTATTTAGACCGCAGCAACATTTCGGTGGCCGGAGCTATGCTCAGCGAAGATTTAAGTCTATCACCGAAACAGTTAGGACTGGTTTTCTCAGCCTTTGGCTGGACCTATGCGCTGCTGCAAATTCCGGGCGGTTTGGTGGCCGACCGTTTTGGTCCGCGAATTCTATACGCCTTCTGCCTGATTACCTGGTCGCTGGCAACGCTATGCCAAGGGTTCGTGCGGGGATTCGCGTCGCTTTTTTCGTTACGACTGGCAACCGGGGCGTTTGAAGCGCCCTCCTACCCCATCAACAACCGTATCGTAACGAGTTGGTTTCCCGACCACGAACGGGCGTCGGCCATTGCTTTGTATGTGTCGGGGCAGTTTATTGGGCTGGCGTTTCTAACCCCGGTTTTGACCACTATTCAGTACAACTTTGGCTGGCAGGGCCTGTTCATTGGCACAGGCTTAGTTGGTCTTTTGTGGGGTATCATCTGGTATGCTTTTTACCGTGACCCACTGGACCATCCACAAGCGAATCAGGCTGAATTAACATATATCGAGGAAGGGGGCGGCCTAATACGGGGGCGGAAAGCCAGCCCTAATCAGGCATCCGTCTGGCGATGGAGCAACTTAAAGCAAGTGTTCTCCAACCGAACTTTGTGGGGGGTTTACATAGGGCAGTTTTCCATGAACGCTATCCTGTGGTTTTTTCTGACTTGGTTTCCCACTTATTTAGTCAAATACCGAGGTATGGATTTCGTGAAATCGGGTTATCTGGCGTCGATTCCGTTTCTGGCGGCCTGTGCGGGCCTGTTGCTGTCTGGTTTTATTTCGGACAGCTTAGTGAAGCGGGGCTGGTCGGTGGGGAAAGCCCGCAAAACTCCCATTATCATTGGATTGCTGATCGCCATCAGCATCATCGGACCGAATTATACCGACGATACGGCCTGGGTTATTTTCTTCATGTCGCTGGCCTTTTTCGGAGCGGGCATGGCGCTGATTTCCTGGGTATTCGTATCTATTTTATCGCCGAAGCACCTGATCGGATTAACCGGGGGCGTATTTAATTTCATGGGCAATCTGGCCTCCATCGTCGTGCCCATTGTAATTGGGTACATTGCCGAAGGTGGCAATTTTAAACCCGCGCTGGTCTTCATCGGAGCAATAGGCTTACTGGGTGCCTGCTCCTACATTTTCTTAGTGGGAAAAATAGAACGGATAGTTGTGCCCGACGCGCAGGCTGGTTTGTTGATTTCGGAGAAGGAGTAAGAATATTTGGTAATATCCGGTGCTGTATGGCGTAATCTCTCCGCTCTGAGTCGGGTAAAAGTACCCGACACCACTCAGGCTGTCTGCGTGTTATGCCATCTTCCCAACTATAATCGTTCTTAGTGTGGGGCCTTCCGTTTTTTGTTGGCCAACTGATTTTGTAGCTTTGGCAAGATTACACCGTTATGAACGCCTGGGAACGATTTAAGAAACGATTTACCACCCATTCGGAAGAGGAACCGAAAATAGGTGATGAAGCCTGTTTCTGGAAAGTAGATATGCACTCACATCTGCTTCCCGGCGTTGACGATGGCGTGAAAGATGAAGAGCAGACCGTAGCCTGTCTGCAACAAATGGTAGCCTGGGGCATTCAGCAAGTCGTTACTACACCCCACGTAAGCCGCGACTGGTTCCCGAACGCATCAGCAACCCTGCGCGAAGGACAGGCTGACCTACAGGCCCTCGCCGATGCAAACGACCTGCCCGTTCGGATAGAGGTAGCCGCCGAGTACATGCTCGATGATTTCTTCCCGGATTTATTGGCGAATGACGATCTGCTCAGTTTCGGTGCAGAGCGGTATGTACTAATTGAGACGGGCTGGGCTTCGGCTCCTTATCAGGTCGAAGAAATCCTGTTTCGGATGCAGACGCGCAACTATACGCCCGTATTAGCTCACCCCGAACGCTACACTTATTATCACGCCGATGAAGCGAGTCTGGCCCGGCTACACGATGCTGGATGCTTGTTTCAGCTTAACTGGCCTTCGCTAACGGGCCGTTACGGGAGCAAAGTCCGGGCACAGGCACACCGGCTCCTAAAAAATAACTGGGTTGATTTTATCGGCAGCGACCTCCACCGACCAAACGACTTACCGGCGCTGAGTGCCCTATTCTCATTACCCGAATATGATTTGCTTCGCTCACAGCCACTACGGAATGCATCGTTGTTAGGTGAGTAGTGAATTGGCGATCATCAAGTTTTTCCGGCAATTTGTTAACTTCCACCGACTATCGTTTCCGGCAAGTCTGGTTAATCTTTGTCTGGTCATACCTACCAGTTGACCTAAACGGAGATGGGTATTTTAGATGAAATTCGGCAGGCAGAGCAAAATCTCGCTGAGGCCCAGTTAGCCAGTGACGTCAATTCGTTGGCTTCGTTATTATCCGATGACCTTCTGTTCGTTAGCCCAGCGGGTGAGTTAGCCAGCAAAGCTATGGATCTGGAAACGCACCGCTCCGGCACAATTCGCCTGACTTCATTAGTACCGCGTGAACCAGTTATCAAACTGCTGGCTCACGCGGCCATTGTATCCGTCATTGTGGACCTGCAGGGCACGTTTGCAGGGCAACGCATTGATGGGGCCTATCGCTACCTGCGCGTCTGGACGAACCAGCAAGGCACCTGGCAAATCACAGCCGGCAGTGTTACGCAGGTGGTAAATGCTTAGACCCAGACTTCAGAAACAGGATTAGTTCCATACAGTTCCTGTTCCGCCACCGATGCCCGGTAAACGCGCCGAACAATGTAATTTTTCTTTCCCTGCGATTCGTAGTAAGTCCGCATCTGAAGGTCAAGGATGAGACCAAACGCCAGAAATTGTAATCCAGCCAGCAGCCAGACAATTCCTATAGCAAAGCGGTCAAGACCAGTAACAGCGGGGTCAGTATCCCATAAAAAGCGCGTACTTAACAAAAAACCACTCAACAAAAGCAGAATCCCCATACCGCCGAACAGGTGCATGGGCTTATGCAGATATCGTTTCACAAACAGCAGCAGAAGCAAATCGCTGATAACGCGCCCCGTGCGGCCCAGACCATACTTAGACTGCCCAATCCGGCGCGGGTGGTGCCGAACAGGAACCTGAACAATCCGGGCACCGTCGAGATGAGCCAGCACGGCGATGAACCGATGCAGTTCGCCATACAGTCCAATTCGTTTGGCTGTCTCGGCTCGGAAGACTTTAAGCGCACAGCCATTGTCATTAACCGGTAGGCCCGTCGTTTGCCGGATGAGTTGGTTCGCCAATCGGCTGGGCCAGCGTCGCCAGGCATTGTCCTTCCGGTTTTGTCGCTGACCGATCACGACATCAACATCCAGTTCCCTAACGATCCGAAGCATGGGAACAATGTCGAGTGGATCGTTTTGCTGGTCGCCATCCATCGTAACGATGAAATCCCCCTTTGCCGCACTAATACCTGCCGCCAAAGCCGCACTCTGTCCATAATTCTTCTGCAAGTCAAGTATAGTCAGCCGGTCGTGGGGAATTGACCGCAACTCCGCCAGCGTCGAGTCGGTGGAGCCGTCGTTGACGTAAATGATTTCGTAATCAAGTGTATGCAGAGCCGAGTCGATTTGTTCGATCAGAGGTCTACCGTTTCCGGCTTCGTTATAGACACAAACCACGACCGATACATAGGGATGTTCCATAGCTCTGCGGTTAGCTGACAGGTTCTGTGATGGCCTGGGTGTGCTGATAATGGCTTACCATTCTGCGTAAACCTTCTTCCAGACTGGTAGCCGGATGATAATCCAGCAACTGAAAGGCTTTCCCAATAGCCGCATGCGTATAGGGCACATCGCCCGATTGCTCCGTTAGCCACTTAATCGGGACTCGCCGTTCAGTTAGTTGTTCGAGCAGGGCGACGAGATCGAGCAACGTAACCGGATTCGCGCTGCCCAGATTAATAAGTTCGAAGCCCTTCACGCGCTCGATGGCCCGACTGATACCCGCCACCACGTCATCCACATACGTGTAATCCCGCTGACTTTGCCCATCACCAAATAAACAAAGCGGTTGCCCCGTATAGAGTTGATTGATAAACCGGGCAATAGCCATATCGGGCCGTTGCTGTGGTCCATACACCGTAAATAAGCGCAGGCAAAACACGTTCAGCCCATACAGCCGGTGGTGCTTCTGGCATAACCGTTCGGCGGACCGCTTCGACAAGGCATAAGGCGAAACCGAATGCTCGGCAGAATCGGTCTCCTGTAGAACACCCCCCGACCGAACGCCATAGACCGATGATGAGGAGGCAAATACTAATCGTTTTACGTTATTCGCCCGCATAGCATCCAGCAGAACAGCCGTTCCATTCACATTATGATCGAAGTAGGCTGATGGGTCGCGTAGAGAGGCCCGCACGCCCGCTAATCCGGCCAGATGCACCACGCAGTCGACTGTATGCGTTCGGAAAATCTGGTTCAGAAATTCCGCATCGCGAATGTCGCCCTGATACAGCGACCAGTTCGGTAAGTGCCGAATCGACTGCACATGCTGCCACTTTATGGACGGATTATAGCAATGATTAAAATTATCCACGATCAGTATTGTATGCCCCTGAACCAGTAATTGATTAGCCAGCGTGTGACCAATAAAACCCGCCCCGCCCGTAATAAGAATCGTCATAAGGTTGATGGTTAGTGTACTATAGTTGTCATCAGTTATGAATTAGCCCGCTGCTTCAGCTATGGGCTGTTAGAACCTTTTACCCTATTCACTTATCTGAATTGAACAATGGAAGCAGGATGTCGGTCGAAGAGCACCAACCGACCCAGGGTCTTGTACGGCTCATTCGCTAAAGTGACCGAATCGCCGATATACAAAGCCCCTGGTATTTTCTGCCGGGTTCTCCGCAGAATCTCTCCCCGCACGGCGGTAATGTGGAATGAACTTACATCGGTAGCCGGACCATCCCCTACTGTATTTTTGTACCCATAGAGCGGATGGCCCAGCGTTAAGCGGGCAGCCTGTTCGGCGCTCGTTTGGTAAAACTCCCGTTTGGTAGCCCGACCCGGCAAAACAAACCAGTTGAATCCCAGGCGAACCACAATCAGCACCGCAACCATTAATCCCAGCCGATTGGCAACCGGGCGGGTCATGTTATAGGCCAGAACGAACAGAAGCCCGGACACGAGCGTAGTTTTCCAGAAGACATTTGGCAACACGCGGGTAGCTGGGTAGAATAAGGTCGTCCAGGTGCCAACGCCCACCACAATTGTGGCTACTAACCAGATTCGTTCAACCCACCAGCGTCCGCGATTCAGCGGATACGTATGCTCATAATAGAAGTACGCCAGCACCGTAAACAGCAACGGAACCAGCCCAATCAGATAACGGCCGTACACCTCCGGCGAAACCCAATAAATAAGTATGGTCAGACAAAACGTCAGGACATTGAATGCGATGAACGAGTTTTTCTTTAGAATATTCCCAATGTCACGGCGTATCAGGAGAACAATCAACAGTGTATACGGAACAAAGTGATAGACCAGCTCGAACGGAAACGTAAGAAGATGCAGCAACGTTGCCCCCCATCCCAGGCGAAGCCCGGTTCGCTTGGCGCTCTCGCTGAATAAAACCCCCGCTACATCCTGAAACGGAATGTCGTTCTGGCTGAAATAAGCCCAGTAATAACTACCCGTAATCAGCACAAATACGCCGATACCGGCAAAATGGGCCGGATGAAACAGCAACCAGAAGCGACGGGTGTAGACAAACCAACCTGCCAGCGTTATCGCCTGAAATGCCAGCGGAGGCAGTCCTTTCAACAGAAAACCAATAGCCGTAAGCAGGTATGTGGTTAGATAAAGCAGCCAATAGTTTCGCTTCTGGTCGTAATAAAACACCAGCATCATAGCCGAGTACGTCACTAAGGAGAACGTGATCTCAATTAATCCCAGCATGGAATCGTAAAGCAGCACCCGCCCACTTGTTAGGGTCATCAGGGCCGCTCCCCAGGCAACGGTCGGGTTGGTATATTTCCGAATAAAACCAAACATTGCCACCCCCAGGAGCAACACCGAAACGACCATTGGAAACCGTAACGCGAACGAGGAATAGTTGCCAAACAGGCGATAAGAACCAATAATCAGCCAGTTATAAAGGGGCGGCTTATTGAAATAACGTTCGCCATGGAGCGTAGGCGTTATGTAATCCCCGGAGATCATCATCTCCAGCGACACTAACGCCCGCCGGGCTTCGTCGCCCGTATCGAGCGGCATAAGCCCCAGATGCGACATTAATACCACTATTACCTCCACACTAAGGAGTATTGGCCACCATTGGGTTTCAGACCGAATCGATGGCCGCGTAGCTGTCGTTAGCATTTCCATTCGCTGCAGCTATTTCATGGTTTCTGAATCACTTTTCGCAGACTTAGCCAGCCGCCCACATTGTTGGTCAGCCATTGGCCCTGGTCGAGCGCTATAGCCATGTTGAGTTGCGTTCCACCCAGCCACCGCACGGGCAGACCTAACTCAGCCATACCTGAAAACTGAGACAAAGGGATTCTTGGATCACTACTAATGGGTCGTCCGAAGTTTCGGCTGTACGAAAGAAGCGCCTTCAACTGAGTGCCGGAAGGCCATTGACCCAGCAACCCCAGATGACTCACTTGCACCCGGTTGTTGCTGATCATCATGGGGCCATGTCCTTTGAAACCTCCCTGTAGATTATGCAAATCTTCGCGAGAATCTAACCAGCGAGTCAGGAAGGGCGTACCAATCACGCGCTGTCGGTGGGTCCAGCCATCGACATACTGGTAATTATTGAAATAGTCATCAGCGCCGTTATAGAGTCGGCTTCCAATCTCGAAATTGAAGTCGGTCTGGTTCAGCGTAGTCAGGAATTCGGCGGTGACTTGCATAAGCCGGAAGCCAGTTGGCTGACCAGACGGCTTCGCTTTCCAGCGAACACCATACAGGCCATCGGGCATGTTTTGAAACGCGACGCCTGATTTATCTTCAAACGGATGCTGATAATAAAGGAACCAGTTCGATTGATTGTTATCAATTTCCATTGCCACATCAATCGAACCAAGATGATTGCCGGCCTGATTCAATAAGTCGAAACTACTATACTGAGTTGGGTCATTAGGTGGTTGCCTGACTAATATGATATCCTTGTAGGTGTCTAACGAACTGGGGATTTTGCCGTTCACTGTGATGCCATTCTTGTACTTAGTGGAGGAGCCTCCCCATTGGGCATGGTGCGTTACGCCCCCATACAGCCGCACCCGATTGCGGAAAAGACTAACCCGAATAAACAAAGCTTTCTGGTGAAGAAACGAATTCTGAATCGAGTCTGTATTGCTGAACCAGCCATGAGCATACATACCATTCAGGGCGACAACCCCCTTCGTGAATCCTAAGGGAACATACCCACGAGTACCCAACTGAATTTTATAAATCGGTAACGCATTCCCCGACCAGGCATAAGACCCCGACGACAACAGGGTATCGACCAGACCAAACACTTCCCGCCGACGACCCACATACAACTCAAACTGATTCGACAGCAGGCTGGCATAAGCCACCGGCAGAACAACCCGCGAACTACTGCCCACATTTGCCACCCCCTCTACGGCCACTTTGCCCTGAATTCGCCGGGGTTCTGCGTCGCCGAATTGCTTCGAGAAGCCTACCCGAACCAGACCAGCCGGACCAGTTAAAGGCACAATTCCGTACTGGCGTGAACGAAACCAAAACGGCGTTTGGATCGCCGATGAACCGAACCCGCCCACTTCCGCTATAAAATGCTGTCGGGCGGCTGGCGCATCGAACAGGATTTGGCCGGATACGTGGCGACTTAATAATAGGCAACTAAAAAAAGGCAAGAAAAAAAGGAGCCGATTGATCATAAAATCAAGGTCTTTACTACTGTATGAGATGGGTGCGTATGAATGGATATGAATATTTTCTACAGGAAATGCATTTCGTTATGTTTAGCAATTTTAATAATTATTAACTAATATTTTACTATTTAACTTAAAATTTGACTTATAGTACAAATTCGGTGTAGTATAATCTTATTTTAGAAGCTGGTTGAGTTAAATTATGATCCCGGTTTACCACCGGCCGCGGCCGGTGGTAAACCCTCAAAACGTCATCCCCGCAGCGGCCTGAAAATTTTTCGTATTGTCGCCGTAAGCCTTTACCACAATTCCGGTCGTGAATCCATTTTCGAATCGGTAGAGGAGCCCGTATTTCTGATAAGTGGCGGGCTTATACCAGAGTGGACGCACGGCATTCCAGCCCATATGCGCCGTAAACGAAAAATGGCCCTGCCAGAATTCGTAGCCCGCCAGCAGCGTTCCCTGCCGATAGGGTTGATATCGGCCCGTCCAGTGATGAATTTGTTCTTTAAAAAAGTGGTCATCAAGCAGTTCCACCCCGCCCGACAGTACGTGCGTTCGGGTGAGATGATAGCCAGCAATCAGGTTCAGGCCGAAGATGGGATATCCCTTCTCCGGCGACCGATCAATAGCTTCCATTACTTTCACTGATCCTAACGCCAGTACCCGAAACATCCACCGCTTATCCATGCGGGATACTCGCCACGCACGAGGATCGGACAACATTACCGAACCTGTATAATGTTGAATACCAATCGCTAAAGTAGGAATATTTAATCCCTGATTTGGTAACCGGATGCCCGCATTGGAGATGTGTTTATAATCGAATCCAGCCATCAAACGCCAGTTCGGGGCAACTGTATAGCGGGCGTAAAGACCAATTCCGGTTAGTCCATTGATGGGAGTTCCGAAGGCCACATTACCCGGATTTTTGACGGCGTCGTAACTGCGCGATACGTAGGCCAGGCCTGCCAGCGCCCGAATGGAAAGCCCCCAACGGGGCGTATGGACCAAAATAGGCTCAAAGAACAACCCTGCTCCTATCGACTGGCCGAGTGCTACCGGATTACGAAACGAATAGCCATTGACAAAATACCCCGACCGAAAAAAACACTGGCACTGGTTCCAGGACGATTCGTCGGCATGTAAACGACTATAGCGCAACTCAAGCCCCACCGGCGATTGCGTCGAGACGGGCATAATGTGCGTCGGTTTATTTATACCCCACAGCGTAGTTAGGCTTATTTCCCGTTCGTTGGTCGGCTCATTTAACTGACCAAAGGCAGCAGGCGAGCCATAAACAAGCAGCCCCATCAGTAAAAAACATCTCATTGGACATAGATCAGACCACTACTTTAGCGGTGGGTTTAAGGAATTGTAATCCCCATTCACGAACCGTTTCAACGGTTTTGGCAAGCGTAAACCGTTGAAACGGTTCCATTATTAATTGGTATTCTTTTTTAAATCCCACAGCTAAAGCAGTGGGCTACTACCGCCAAATAGCCTGCTATATTCGTTCTTTTTGGTTAACTAAAAAATAAAATAACATAAATTAGAGATACGAATTTATAAAAACGTAAATTTACAATTACTTATAAACGGCTGAAGATCGAAGCTGGCCAATACTATGACTCGTATTTACCTATGCTTTCTCATAAGCTGGCTCAGTAGAGGTGCTGTGGCTGGAGCTACAGCGGGTCTTCCTGACTCATTGCACGACCATCGGCCACAACAGTCTGTTAGTGTGCAGATTGGCACCACCGGGCCGGGTGTATTCTACAATCGGGTGCTGAGCCAGGCCAACCGGCTGACCCTGCGGGTGGGCGGGCAATATTTTGCGTACCGAAAACAAATACGCGTTAAAGCAGAGTCTGATTCCTACATAAACATTAAGCCCGACCTTACAATTGGCATTGTTCAGGCCAATCTGAAGTGGCATCCGTTCCAACAAAGTTCATTTTTTGTTACCGGGGGACTTGGCTACACCTGGCATCCAGACACCCACTTTGTCATAACCGCCGAGAACAAACTGGATTTAGGCGGGCTGGAACTAACGCCTGAGTCTGTTGGCACCATTCAGCTTGGTTTTAAATGGCATCCGGTTGTGGGTTACCTCGGCTGGGGCTTTGGGCGGAGCATGCCCAACAAACGGCTGGGGGTTGGCTTCGAGATGGGCGTTTTTTATCTAGGCAAACCCAGTGTCCAGCTTGATTATGAAGGCTTTCTGGAAACTACCACCATCGACGAGCAGGTGCCCATTGTTGAACGGAATCTATCAAACTACCGCTATCTGCCTACTATTAATGTAACGTTCTCGTATAAACTAACTAAAAGCGCCAGCGATAAAGAGTGAATAATCCTCACTCTTTATCGCTGGCGCTCTTTCATTATGTCTCTACGTTATCTTATCTATAGTCTGCTGCTACTTCTTGTTACTATTGATGCCTGCCGTAACCCACTCGACGGGGTAACGCTTGGCCTGAAAGACCCGATTCAGGATGGGGTGGTGGAGGCTCGGTTTTATGACCCGGCTGGTAGTTCCCAACCGACCGATAACCAAATCCAGATGGCCGGCCCAAATGGGGATCAGGTTGTTACAACGGTCAATACAAAGAAGTATAAAATCAACAGCGACGGAAATCTGCTCGTAGCAGCCGCGCCGGGCACAGGGTTTTCAACCCAAAAACCGTTTCGCTTCACGCTTGTTGTCGACGCCGATGAGTATTTGACTGTCGTTCAACCATTTGTGCTGACCAGTCCCGACAAGCAAACCCGTTCCATCCGGCGAATTAATTTACGCAAATCACCGCCAGCCATTACTGCAGCCCGAACCACTGGAAACGCTGGTTCAGACGGGGTGGTGGCCGCACCATTTAGTGCAACGACTGCCAACCAGAACAGTAGCATTGATCACGCAACCGTGACGGTTCAGCCGGGCACTAAACTAACGGATCGAGATGGAGCCGTTGTTGGGGGAAATCTGACGCTACAGGTCATTCATACCAATACTCGCAGTGGGGAAGCGAATAATCACATCCCCGGCGAAGGAATCATGACGGCCGTGGCTGGTCGGAATGGCGGCCCATCGCTCGGAACCGTGAGGCTGCTGTCGATAGCCGGATCGGTAACCCTACAGCTTTTTAATGAACAGTATGCGCTGGCTACAACCCTGTCGCCGGGGGTGGGCTGGACGATGGATTTGAGCCCATCAACCTACAATGTTGTGGCCAGACGGGCCGCGCAGGCAGGCGATTCGATTCCCCTGTTTCGGTTCGATGACTTCACGTATCGCTGGCAGGAAGAAAAACCCGGTGTTGTGAAAAAAGACCCACAAACGGGGCGGCTACTCTATCAGGCTACAGCATTGCACACAGGGGCCTATGTCGTTGGCTGGACGGAATCCATTTGCTCGGTAGGGCCTGTGTTTAAGGTGAGCAGTCAGTTAGCCAATGTAGACGTGAACTACCTCTGCAAACTGGTCGACGTGACTACGGGCAAGACGATTTCCGCGTTTTACGCCAACGCTAACAATAGTGCGACTATTCCGATTTACAACCAGTCGAAAAACCGAACGCTAAAACTACAGGTGTTCGATCAGACCGATGCCTGGGGGAATGGGGCCAAAGGGGGACTTATTGCCGAATCTGGCCCCGGCACCACTTGCGACCAGACGCCCGTGGCGATCAATCTGGCGGCCCTGCCGGTGCCACCCGTCATGAAATTAGCGTTCGAGTATACCTGCCCTGGTGGCAAAACGCTGGATCAGTCGTCACTGCCTGCCCTCATCAAAACCCAATACAGCGAAGCCGGAAAGAACGACTGGCACGATCTCATTACCGTTACCCGTACTCAACGCAAAACAGCCTCCTATAAATTAAAAACAGGCCGCTATTATGATTTCCGGGCCAGTACCGACGGCGGTGCTACCTGGCCATTACATCAGGATAACTATTTAGTTGACAAGCCCGAATGGACGTTAAAAATCCGGGCAGAAATGTATTGTAAATGAAAATACTGATTCTTCGCTTCTCATCAATTGGCGACATCGTTCTAACAACCCCCGTTATTCGCTGTCTGAAACAACAGGCCAGAGGGGTCGAAATTCATTACTGCACCAAGCGCCGGTATGAGCCGCTGGTTGCCTATAACCCATATATCGATAAATGCCATTACTTAGACGACAATCTGACGGAATTAACAGATCAATTACGACGCGAAGACTATGATTTCGTGATTGACCTGCACAATAACCTTCGCACGAAGCTAATCAAATACCGATTGGGCAAGCGGGCGTTCACTGTCGATAAACTTAATCTTCGGAAGTGGTTGTATGTACGCTTCAAGGCTAAAGTCATGCCGCCGGTCCATATCGTTGACCGATATATGGACACGCTATCGTGGTTAGAAGTCATCAACGATGGGAAAGGTTTAGACCATTTTATTGGTCCCGATGAACATGTACCCGTGAGCCACCTGCCCCACACGCACCAACGGGGCTATGCTGCTTACGCCATTGGTGGGCAGCACGCCACCAAACGACTGCCGGTGGCCCGCATGATTGAACTCTGTCAGAAAGTAAGAGGCCCCGTTGTTCTGCTGGGTGACCAGCGTGACTGGGCCGTAGGCGAAGTGATCCGGGCGGAACTGGGCGATTCGCTGATTTATAACGCCTGTGGTTCATTCAGCATCAATGAGTCGGCTTCATTAGTCAAACAGGCGCAGGTTGTGTTTAGCCATGACACGGGCCTGATGCACATTGCGGCCGCCTTTAGAAAGCCAGTTGTGTCGATTTGGGGCAGCACAACGCCCCAGTTGGGCATGTATCCGTATAATACCCGCCATCTGGTGCTGGAAAATACGAGTCTCGGCTGTCGCCCCTGCTCCAAAATAGGCCACGATAAATGTCCGCTTGGGCATTTCAAGTGCATGAATGAGCTCGCGCTAACGATTGATCCGGCATTCATTCGGGAGAATGTGAAGGTGACTGATTGAGGGGGTGGTTCCGCCTGTATACCTGGCGTTCCCGGTTAGATTCTCCCAGTGTCGTACTCATTCAAGTGATCGGATTTATTATTAACTAACCATATTTCAACCTGTATTTACCCTGCATATGCACACACAATTTTCAAAAACAACCTTGTTTGGCATTTCCTATGCATCTGTTGACTACACGTCAGCAACGGAAATTATCCTGGAAAATGCAGCGAAGCGAACCAGTTTCGGCGTTTCGGCACTGGCCGTTCACGGATTAATGGAATCCAAACGAAATGAACTAATAGGAAAATACGTATCCCGTATAAATATGGTTGTTCCCGATGGCAAACCTGTCCAATGGGCGCTAAACGCATTTAATAAGGCAGGTCTAAAAGACCGGGTCTACGGACCTGATTTAACAAGACATGTGTTAAAAGCCGCCGGAGAGCAACAACTTCGGGTTTATTTATACGGTAGTACAGCGTCAACGCTGGAGAAACTTAGCCAGTACATACCCCGTACATTTCCGGGCGTAATTGTATGTGGCATTCATGTAGATCGGTTTCGGGATGCCACACCGGAAGAAGATGCTCAGGATATCCAAAAAATTAATGCATCGGGCGCTAATATTGTGCTGGTGGGAAGAGGGTGTCCACGTCAGGAGATTTGGGTATCTCAGCATTTAGGCGAAATAAATGCGGTAATGATGGCCGTTGGGGCAGCATTCGACTATTTCGTTGGTAACATCAGACGACCGCCGGTATGGATGCAGCAAGCAGGTTTGGAGTGGCTTTTCCGGTTATCGCAGGAACCCCGCCGATTATTTAAACGCTATGCGGTCACAAACTCACTTTATATTTACTACGTTTTGCAACAGTTAATTAATCAACGGCTTTTGGGCATCAACGCACAACGTTAAGATTACAACAGGTATTTCATCTTGCCTATTCATGAGCGAGCCGCCAGTCATTTACGATTGGCGGCTCGCTCATTAGTTATGGTATAGAAGCTAATCTGTCACTGGCAAACGTTAAACAAGCTGACCTAAGCGGGCCACCATGCTGTCATGGATTTGACCCATCGTTTGTTTTAAATCATAGTGCCAGGTCCAGTCAGGGTAATGATCTTTAAATTTATTCAGGTTAGAAATATACCAGATATGATCCCCGATTCGATTTGTTTCTGAATACGTATAGTTCATTTTGTTGCCCGAAATCTCTTCGCAAAGGGCAATGGCTTCCAGCATGGAGCAGTTGGCATACCGGCCACCGCCTGCGTTATACACCTCGCCCGCACGTGGGTTTTGGTAGAAGTGCCAGAACATATTCACCAAATCCCAGCTATGGATATTATCGCGAACCTGTTTGCCTTTATAGCCAAAAACCGTGTATTGTGTACCTGTAATGGCACATTTCATCAGATACGACAAAAATCCGTGTAGCTGCGCCCCCGAATGATTGGGCCCCGTCAGACAGCCACCCCGGAAAACGCCGGTTTTCATACCAAAATAACGCCCGTATTCCTGCACCAGAATATCAGCCGCTACTTTCGACGCGCCGAACAATGAGTGCTTGGTATGATCGAGACTCATGTATTCGTCAATACCATCCTGAAAATAGGGGTGATTCTGGTCAATTTCCCAGCGCGTTTCTGTCTCGATTAAGGGCAGAAAGTTGGGGTTATCGCCATACACTTTATTGGTTGACGTGAAAATAAAGACGGCTTCAGGGCAATGCTGGCGAGTCATCTCCAGCATATTCAGGGTTCCGTTGGCGTTGACGGTGAAATCAGTAAACGGCTCACGGGCTGCCCAGTCATGGCTGGGTTGGGCGGCTGTATGAACAATCAATTTGATATCCGTACCGAACTCCCGAAAAATAGGGTCAAGCTGACTGGTTTCCCGGATATCAGCCGGACGATGCGTATAGTTGTCGTAGGTTTCCTGCAATCGGTTTTGATTCCATTCAGTAGATGCGTCCGCACCAAAGAAATACTGACGCATATTATTGTCGATTCCGACTACTAAATCAAACTTATCAGCAAAAAAGGCAACTGATTCGCTGCCGATTAACCCCGCAGAACCAGTTATTAGAGCAATACGCATAAGACAATTAGGTGTTTAAGTTCAACGAAGAAATCTATTTGGCTAATCCAATGAATGAATAGGTAGCAATACCATACAAGTAAAGAGTTTTGATCGCCGGTCGGCAATAGCCAAAACTAATAGAAATTTTATTAACAAAAAATATAATTTATTAACTTGTTATATAAATATTTCAATTTTTATACTCTAATACATACTGCGATAGGGCGAATTTCATAGATATATGAGGAACAGATTTAATGCAGTTTTCATAAACTGGCAAGGGTCATCGTCGTTATTCTCTGTAATGACTTCATTTTAAACCTACATACTACCTCATCACCTAATTTAAACCTTTCGTGAAGAGGCCCAAAAAGCCAAAAACCGAAAAAAACTCATTCTTTTCAGAAAAACCCCTGATTCCGGTCATTCATCGAAAATGGCCGATTCAGGGGGCTGTAGCAGGCGAGATTTGATCATCAAATCAAAAACAACTCGCTAACACATACCCAAAATGCTACGGTCAATCGCTTCTCTGCCAGTAACTTATACTTCTAAATTCTTCTCCGTTTTGATCTCCTTCATCATCTTCGGTCTTCTGACAGCCTGCAACCCAAAGGATACGCTGATTGCTCCGATGGATGCAACAAGCACAGGAGCCCGTGCAGATGTAACTTCGGCAACCAACCCACCACTTGACAGCAACGCAACGCTGAAATCAGTAGCCCGCTTCCCCATCGGTGCCGCCTTCAACTCCAACATTATCACCTCCAACCCTAAAGCCTACCAACTCTTTGCCGCCCAGTTCAACGCCAAAACCGTCCATGCTTACTTGAATACCGAGCAGACTCAAGGCAAATTCAACCTCAAAGAAGTCGATTACTGGGTCAACTTCGCCCAAACCAACCCCACCCGGTTGCATGGCCATTGCTTACTGCACAACGGCAGTATCCCCGAATGGATGCTCAAATTCTCGGGCAACACCCCTGCCTTCGAGCAAGCCATCAAAAATCACATCCAGACCATTGTGGGCCGTTACAAAGGCCAGATTAAAAGCTGGGATGTGGTCAATGAACTCTTCGAGTACAACTCAGCCAACCTGCGCCAAACCCCATTCCGCTTACTTTATGCCAATGATGCCGCCTATTTAGGCTTTGTAAAACGCTGCTTCGAGTGGGCCCACGCAGCCGACCCCGACGCCCTGCTGTTCTACAATGATTTTAGCTTAGAAGCCTACCCCGCCAAATTACAAGCCGTTGTTAACCTGGTCAACGATTTCAAGCGCAGCGGTACGCCCATCCACGGGATTGGTTCCCAAATGCATATCGATATCAATACCGATGAAGCGGGCATCAAAAACTCACTTCGTCAACTGAGCAGCACGGGGCTTCAGGTTCATATCTCCGAGCTGGACATTGCGGTTAACCCCAAGAATGATCAGACCATTACCTTTTCAAATCAACTCCTGAATGTACAAGGCGAGAAGTACAAAACGGTGGCTACGCTCTACAAACAGAATGTACCGGATGCTCAGAAGTACGGCATCACCCTGTGGGATTTCAGCGACGGGGATAGCTGGTTAATTTCGGTGAAGAAGCAGCTTGATGAGCCCACTATTTTCGACAAGAAGTTAACCAAAAAAGCAGCTTTCTACGGATTATTAGCTGGTTTAAAATAATATGAGTAATTTAACATAGTACATCAAAAAGGCTTTACGTAAAAGTCCAAACTCTTTTGAGAGTTTGGACTTTTACGTAAAGCAGAAAACAATACTACTATTCAACGCATAACACTCGTATAAATATCCAGCATCATATTATAATTTGATTCTGGCGTGTATTTATCCAAATAGACTTGGCGAGCAGATAATCCCATTTTAGCAGTAAGGGGTTCATCTTCATAAATACGCTCTATTTGACTCGCTAAATCATATTTATTTCCAGCCTCAAACGTGTATCCCGTTACACCATCTTCAATTAATTCGGGAATTCCACCCATACGCGATCCAATAACAGACGTACCTTTCGCATACGCTTCAACCACTACCCGACCAAATGGCTCATGCCATAATGATGGAATAACTAAAGCTTTTGCTTTCCCAATTATATCGTATGTTTCAAGAAGAGTTTTCTTTCCCAAATATTCGATATTTGTCCCCTGAATTTGCGATAAAACATCTGATTTTAAAGTACCTTCTCCTACTATCTTAAGCTTTACGGGCGATTTCATGATTTTAATCGCTTCCAGTAGATGTTGAATACCTTTTTCGGCTTCAAGACGACCAACATAAACTATATAGTCTTCTTTTTCAAGCGACACACCAGGGTCAGGATATACAAAATTAGGTTTAACCGTTATCTTCTCTTCAGCAAACCCCCCCTCTATCATTTTCTGCTTGACAAATTCTGATACAGCTACAAATTTGTCAATTCGATTCCATGTCGGAAGAAGACTATGGAGTAGGTGCATAGAAGCTGCCGTGGTGCTGGCGGCTCTATTTTTTCGATAACATTTATGTTGAACAGCATCTACTTTAACCGTCTTTTTTAAACATAGCTCACAAACTTTTCCATCCCGATAAAGAAAAGAATTAGCGCAAAGAAACCGGTAATTACGAACAGCTTGCACCACGGGAACACCTTCAGCATGAGCCGCGTAATAGACAGACGGCGAAACTAATGGAAAAAAGTTCTGTACGTGGATCACGTCATGGTGTTGAGCTTTTAGTATATCTTTAACTATACTGTAGGACTCTTTAGACCATAATGTCCTTAGGCCAACCCCAATTTTTGATAGACTGGATACTTTTGTATTATTTTCAACATAGGAGGAAACCTCATTTCCGTACTGCTTTAAAACAGAAACTTCAGCCTGACGTGATTCTTCTTCACCGCCCCTAATTAAATATTCGTTATGGATACTTAGAATACGCATAATTTGCCAGATTAAAAGCCTTAACCGATAGCCTGTATAGCCGTTTGGGGTACGTCTGCGTCAGATAGGTCTGTAATTTGGTCACGTAGAAACTGCGCGAAAGAAGCCCACGAGTATGCCTGAATATATTGATCGATAGCTGCTGATGGGATGAGTGGCCGCTGCCCATGCGTCAGTTCGTCAACTATCTGCAACAGTTCATCGAAATTATCGTAGGCATATATTAGGCCCTCCTCAGAGCAGTCGCGGAAATTGCCAATATTCGGACCAACTACAGTTTTTCGATAGGCCAATGATTCGGTAAGCGCGGCCGAACTCAGCACACTTTCCGAGCGATAGGTAAATCCGACCGCACGCGATTGCGCGAAGAGCTGACGCAGTTCTTCGTCAGAGGTGAAGCGATTTACCAGCGTAATTGTATCTGTTTCGTATTGCTTCAATAATTGGAAATAATCAGCATCAGGGCACTTACCCTGTACATGGATACGTAGACGGTGCGCTAACCCTCGCTCATGCACGTAGGCCAAAAAGCCGTCAATGCCTTTGTAAGGCAGCATGGTCCCCCAAAATAACAAGTCGTACGTAAACTGCGCCGGTTGCTTAGCCGGTGGAAGCGTGGCCCGGAAGGGAATTGGAAAGTGCAGGACGGGCCGAAATTCGCTGGCCGGAATACGCTCCGTTGAGTGTGTGAGAATTGTATCGGCCTGTCGTGCCAATACCTTCCGAAAATAAGCCGCTATGCGTCGATTACGGCCTTGATGGCTGGTTTTATTATGAACGGTCCAGACTATTTTAATACCCATCAGTTTCAAAATTGGTATTAGAACCGCCAGCGCCAGCACCTGCGGATAGCCCAAACGCCGACTGGCAACTTCTTCGACCCAGTTGAACAATACAGCATCTAATCGGTGCAGATATAGAAATATATCCATTGTACCCAGCCAGGCCGTTTTGCTCCGAACAACCGAGAAGCCATTCTGCTGTAGTGCCTCAACTAAATCACTGATATATGGGTTGGTGTCTGGTTTCAGACTATATGTGCGATCAGGGTAGACGTATACTTGTGTATTTTTCATAGGTGAGAGCAAATGAATCAAGCGCTTAAAGGCTTTCATTTGTTTGGTTGATACCTGAATTCAGCGCAGATGAAAAGTTGATATATGTGCAAAACGAAGGGGAAGGATGCATTTAGTAATAGTTCGTATTCTCAAGTATATAAAAGGGGGAAGAAATTATTTTCGTATAAGAGTTTGGATTCCCGTTTGCCAATCACCTTGGCGGGCACACCACCAACAATACTCAGGGGGGGAACGTCTTTTGTTACAACGGCTCCGGAGGCAATAACGCTACCCCGGCCAATGCGTACACCCGGCAAAATGGTGACTCGTGAGGCTACCCAAACGTGCTCTTCGATAATAACATCCCCTTGTTTGGTACCGTGATAGTCTGAGTGGGGATCATGCTCAAGCGTGAATATCCAGGAACCCCGGGCAATGTCTACATTATCATGAATAATAATTTTTGCAGCGCGACCATCAAGTAGGCAATCAGGGTTAATGATACAGTTATTGCCTATCTGAATATGGTTTCTATCTAAGTGTTTATTTAAAATTTTCACATTCACGCAAACGTTCGATTGCTTACCCAAACGCAGGTAGCAACGGACAATAGGTAGCCGAAGAGTCGCAAAAGGAATTTTAGAAAAAAAAGCATTATACAGATAAAGCCGTAGTGCCGATCCAAATTTTAATAGTTTCATGACAGTACCATTGTACGAAGTGAATTTGACACTAAACCAAAATATCTTAATAGGAAATAACCCCAGCTAAGCACCGTATTAGCATGGCGTTGGTTTAGCAGAAAATTGTGCCGTATGTTATAGTGTGATCGATTTGACAGCAGTATTTTTTTCAGGTCTGCAAAACTTTTAGCCGTCGATACCCCCGTAGAGTCTCGATTATTATAAATCTTGAGCGTTGGCACGGCAAATGAGCTATATCCTTTTTTGCCAGCTCTTAAAAAGAAATCAAGATCACCATGGTACTGCGGAAAGTGTTCAGCGTCAAAATACCCTACTTCTTTCAAAATTTTAGCCGGAATAATAGTCCCCATCCCACCCGACCAGTCGATGGGTATAATATCACTAAACTGGCCTGAATCCTTCTGATTTACACCAATTAATTTTTTCTTACCGGTTTTATTGGAATAATAGCATCCATAATTAAACAATATATTTGACTCGTCAACCCAATATATCTTCGATGCCAGAATCGAGTTCCGATATGTTGAATCCCGGGTGAGCAGCGTACTTAGCTCAACAAAATAAGAGATGTCGCAGAGCGTATCATCATTCCAAAGCAGCACAAAATCGGCGTTGAGCTCCTCTACTGCATGCCGTGATCCTTTATTGACGGCTCCAGTCCACCATAAATTACCATCTCCCTTCAGCAAATGAACCGTGGGATACTGTTCGGCAATCCACTCTGAGCTACCATCTGTCGAACCATCATCTACGACTACAATTGAAAAACTATATTGAGTATCTGCGGCCCGACTCTGATAATAATCCAGCGAATTATGCAGCGACTGAATACCTCTCTGCGTCAGTAACAGTCTGTTGTAAATGGGAATTACGATAGAAATATTGTTCATTGGTTTTATCAATTATATAAAGAAGACAAACAAAAGGAAGGAAATAGGAAGGGTTTTCAAAAAAATTAGATCCCGTAAAAGAGGTCAAAGCGCATAAAACGAAAAAAATCCTAATGTATTTAGGAACGATAAAATATCTTTTTGGTATTAAAACTTTTATATAAAACATGATTATCACGATTATATAAATTATACCAAATTTATTGAAAGCCCCAATCATCCCAATGTCGCTTCTGTATAAACCCAGCCCCCATTTTATTTTCTCTTTTATTTCTACACCGTATGGACTAGCGTCGTGTTCCCATCCATTACCAATTATATAACAGAGTGGATCAGGCCAATATTTAAATAAGAAAAACTCTATTTCAAGGCCTCTAATATAATCACTTGAAGTAACTTTCTGTTCTTTAGACAATTCTATTAGCGCAAAAATAAAATCTCCAGCGACAGCGAAGAATATCACTGCTAATCCTATAAATATCGTTGTAAAGCGAACGGTTTTAAAATTATTAATACGAAAACTTAAAATAATATCTGCCGTAAAAACCAACATTAAACCAAATATAACCTGTCTTGATTGCATCAATAAAATAGCCGCAAGAACTATTGAAAATAAAAATAAATTCTTAAATGATAATTTCTCATATATTTTTTGCCACATATAAGAAGCTAAAAAGTAGCTGAAACCTACTCCTGCTATCCAAACGCGGATAATTCCTCCTCTTATATCGACATTCCTTTCCATTCCATCCTCATATGTTACCCCATGATACACATCAAATAATATATACGGATATGTGAATTGTTGAACAATCATAATAATAGACCATAATACACCAAAAACGACAAGTAATTTCTCCATTTTTTTTGGAGAAATATTCATCTTATGAAATGTAAAATATAGCAACCAGAAAAAAATAATTCTGGATGTTAATAAAGAAAGGCTAAAATTTTGATCATGAAAAAAATATGCAGGTATTGAGCTCAAGAGGCTCAATGCAATGATCGCTTTCACATAAAAAGTAAAAGGAGTATTTATTTTTTTATTAACAATAACATTATACCAGATTAGCATTATTACTATGACTACCTCCAAAAAATCAAAATAAATATCATCAATTAAAGTGAACGAAAAAAGTCGCACACCTACTGCAAAGATAAGACCCACGAAAATTAACTGGCTATTCATCATAATTGTAACTTATCCGTGAATTATACATTAAATTATTCAGTGTAGCAATATTTTACCAAGTGCTTATATCATTGATTTCCTCATTTATTCCAAATACCAGTAGCATTTCCTTGAATTATCCTCTCACATTGAACAGAATATGTAATACCCAAGCAAACAAAAAATATGGCATTAGCTCCAACAATACCAACCAGTCCAAAATTTTTACCTAAAAATATAGCCATAGGAATATTTAGTAAAGCACTTACAGTTACAAGAATAAGTTGTAATCGTATCTTACCTATTCCATTAAGTATGTAAACATGTAACATATGCCATAAATTAGCAAGGACATATACGGTCATGCAAATTGATAATGATAATGGCACAGATACATTTTCGCCCAACCATTCTTTAAATAAGAAAGTAGAACAACATAATATGAATATTGTAATTCCAGTAAATAATAACCATAGCTTTCTCATATTTTGAAGACTACCCTTGAGCCAGCTATAATCAGATTTAGCATAAGCATCTGTGAATGAGCTCCAGAGAGGTAACATAATAATATTAAATATCATTATCGTAACTGAAAAAAGTTTATAACAAACGCTGAAGATAGTAACTTGTTCTGGTCCAAGTAATTGGCTAATAATTATATAATTTGTTTGAAATAAAATGAGTACGCCAATTTGAATTAAAAAAAACACCCCCCCTGTCGTTAATAAATCGTTCGCATATCTAAAATTAACTAATTTAAAATTAGGTGAAAGATTAGACAAGCTGGTACGATACAAAAAAATTGATGCAATAATGAGAGCAACTAATGGACTACTTGCTACTATTATAATAAGTGTTAGTAAACTTGCTGGTTGGTAATTAGTGCAATAGTATATGGCAACTAATGTGCAAATTTGCCCAAAAAGATTAATGAATGAAGCTCTGGCTGATTGATGAGTAGCTGTAAGTATAATGTTAATGAGTTGTATTACGAATTGAGCACAGAAACACCCCACTGCAACCCACATAATTAATCTCAACGTTTCTTCTTTTTCTGTAGTCACGTTTAAAACACTCCGCCAGTTAATGTAAGAATTTGTTATTGAAAATACAATAAATGTAAAACTTGCTATAATTGCCAGAGCTATATAAGTTGTACTTATGTAAACTCTTGCTTTATCTGTCTCTCCAACAGCTAATGAATGGGCCAGCTTATTTCTTAATCCATTTCCAAATCCGACATCAAAGAAATTAAGCCATGAAATAATTGAACTAATTGTTAACCAAATTCCATACTGAGCAGGAGATACATAATTAATTGTCATTGGAACAAGAATTAATCCAATTAAAATACCTCCTGCTCTTATTAGAAAAGAGAGAGCTATGTTTTTTCTGGCAAGAAGTGTACGTTCATGACCATTTATAAAAAAACCAACGACTCTGCTTTTTAAGTTAGTTACCATATTTCTAATAAGCTGCTCTCTTTTTTGCAGGTTCATTTATGCAAAAATCAGCTCTTTTGATGTGTAGATTCTGATAATTTATGCTCTCTTATTTCACCATGCTTTACTATCCCCCATTACCATCTTAATTACCGTCCACCAACAGATGTTCAAATCCAAGGCCAGTGAGCGTTTGGCAATGTACCAGCGGTCCAAACGGAGCCGGTGTTCCATTTTTTGCAGCGTATCGGTTTCGCCCCGGCAACCCCGCACCTGAGCCAGGCCCGTAATGCCAGGTTTTACGTTATACCGCTCAGGGTAATTCGGCATCGTGTACCAATGCTGGGCATCCAGTGGAATGGGGTGCGGACGCGGCCCTACTATGCTCATATCGCCCAACAGTACATTCAGAAACTGAGGCAGTTCGTCTAAATTAGTTTTCCGCAGAATCTGCCCCAGTTTCGTTATGCGGGGATCGTCCTTTGTGGCTTGCCGAAATACACTTTCCTGCCGACTCACCATCGTTCGGAGTTTGAAACAGCGAAACTGCCGCCCATTTCGTCCGGTTCGTAGCTGAACGAAAAGGATAGGCCCCGGCGAATTAATCCGGATCGCCAGACCCAGCATTGGAATCAGCCACGACAGCAGGAACAGACAAAGCAATAGCGAAAAAATGACATCGAACAGGCGCTTTGTCAGTACACCTTTGCCGGTAGCGGCTGGTGCATACACATCGGTTTCGGCCTCTACATAAGGGCTGGTGTTGGAAAGAGAAGCATTACTAAGCATAAGATTTCCCCGATTTGCTTTTCATCGAATAGATTAGTACAAGATTACGCTGGGATAAAGCTTTAGCGAGATTTACGGGCCGAACGAGCAGGCTTTTCATTTTCATAATAGCCTCCATAGCTGTAGCTGTAGTAATAGGACTCCCCATCATCAACAGCATTCAGAATCACGTTCAGGTTCTGAAAACGATGCTCTTTATAGAGCGTATCAACCATTTTCAGGTATGTTTTCGGCGTTAAATCATGTCGAACCATATAGAGCGTGGCATCGGCATAAGGCGCAATTATCTGCGCGTCGGTTACCAAGCCAATTGGGGGAGAATCCACAATTACGTAAGCGAAGCGTTCGCGCAACTCCGCTATCAAACGGGCCAGATAAGGCCCATTGAGCAACTCAGAAGGGTTTGGTGGCAGGGGGCCACTACTAATCAGGAAGTAGTTGGGGAACCCATCAATGGGTTGCAGAACCTCATCGATTGTGGCTTCGCCAATCAGGTAATTACTTAAGCCAATGCCATTCCGCATTCCCAGAGATGCGTGGAGTTTAGGCTTCCGCAAGTCCATCTCCAGAATGACAGTGGGCCGGTCAACCAAGGCTAAGCTGGCACCCAAGTTTAGCGACATAAACGATTTACCCTCGCCACTGATGCTGGACGTGAACAGCAGTACCTGGCTGCCTGTCTGGTTGCTCCGCAAAAACTGCAGATTCGTGCGAAGGGCGCGTATTTGCTCCGCAATCACCGAACGGCTTTTCGATACCACTACCAATGCTTTCGAGCCATCAGACTCCACCACTTCACCCAGGATTGGCACTTGAGACGCCTGCTCCACATCAGCCCGTCGGCGTACCCGGTTGTTCATTGCATCGCGGGCGGCCATTGCTCCAATGGGTAATAATAGTCCAACAAGACCAAACAGCATAAACGTCATTTTTCGCACCGGTTTGATGGGGTCGGTTTCATGACGTGGTAAATCAACGGTTCGGCTATCGGGCAGGGTTGATGCATACGACAAAGCCGTTTCTTCGCGCTTTTGCAGTAAGTACGTATATAAGTTGTTTTTAATAGCCTGTTGCCGGGTAATATTCAGCAGGGCGCGTTCCTTATGAGGTACGGTGCGAACCATGCCTTCAAGCCGCCGGTTTGTTGACGACAATTGATTGCGCGTGCTGGTCAGTTGCTTTTTTGTGTTCTGAATATTCTCTGCAATCCCTTCTTTCGTTGATTTAATCTGGCTATCGAGCGATTGAAGCAATGGATTTCGTTCAGGCGTAGTGCGAGCCAGCATATCCCGCTGAAGTTCCAGTTCAGACACCTTTGTTACTAAACCAACCAGCACAGGATCGCTTAGACTCAGCGTACCAGGCGTGGTTCCCCGGCTGGTAGATTTGCTGTTGATGTAATTCTCAATATCATTTAATGAGTTCAACTGAATAGTAACCTGATTAAGCTGCGTATCATTGGCCTGAACGGTTTCCAGAAACACCTGCGCCTGCATACTCAAATCAGTAATACCCTGGGTTGTCTTATACTGTTCAACGTCCTTCTCAACAGTAGTCAGTTCGCCGGAGATCAATTTCAGCCGTTCCTCAATAAAGTCAAGCGTACTGGCCGCCACCAGATTCTTATCAACGACAGCCGCCTGATTGTATTCATCAATCAGTTGCTTCAGCAATGCTTCCCCTTTGGCGGGTACCGCTTCTTCGAGCGTGATCTGCAATACGGTTGACGCTTTACTGGTTGTTTCAACGGTCAGGCTTTTCAGGTAATTATTTACGGTTTCCGTGCGGGGTGAGACCTGAACCTTAATTGGCTTCATTGAGGCCTTTACTGGCTGACGGGCAAACAACCGTAGTCGTCCGTAAGGTGTTTTGATCGACTGATTAACGGGATAGATCTGGTCATTAATCTGTACACGATTGCCATCAATGAAAGTAAGCTGTAGTTTGTTTTCGTACAGCGCAGAAGTTGGCCGCTCTACCACTAATCGAATCGGTAATCCACCATACACTTCTTCATCAATAGTAGCAGTTGGCCGGAAATATTGCACATCAAGATCAAGGTGATTCACCACCTTGTCCATGAGGGTGTACGATTTAATAATCTCGATTTCATTTTCAACTGTCTTCTTAGGCTTTAGAATATCCATTTCTTTCAGGATATTTTCACCATCTAAGCCCTTCTTGTCATCTTTAATGAGCAAACTGGCCTGAATTTTATAGATAGGCGTTTGATATAATAGATAGACATAGGCCCCGGCCCCAGCCAGTAGCAGCGATAGAACAAACCATTTCCAATGCTTCAGATAACGAAGCAGAACTACCCGCAGGTTAGGCTGTTCATTGCTGTACACCTGATAAGGCATGTATGAGTAAGCATTTTCAGACATGATGTATGATGATTATAAACGACTGACTATGATAGCTATAAAAGAAAGAGCGCTTAAGGCGATGGGTAATAATTGATAGGTGCGGTCAGCAGTGGCCACACGTGCCCTACCCGGTTCAACATAAATGACATCGTTCGGATGCAGGTAATAGTAGGGTGAGCGGAACAGGTCGCGCTTCGTAAGGTCGATGCGAGTGAAGTTGCGCTGCCCGTTCACCTCCCGAATCAGCAGCACGTTGTCACGCCGACCATAGATAGTAATATCACCGGCCAGGCTCAGCGCTTCCAGCAATGTTATTTTTTCGTTCGGAATTGTGAAGAGCGATGGCCGGGCTACTTCGCCCATCACCGATACCCGAAAATTCTGGTTACGGATATTCACGGTTGGCTCTTTAAGGTAGGTTTTAAGTTTGTCGCGGATACGATCAGAAGCCTGCGCGGTGGTTAGGCCTCCAACGGGTACTTTACCGATTAAGGGTAGTTCAAGCGTACCGTCTGCATTCACTAAATAGCCCGATAGTTCCGGGAGAGCCGTAATCGTAGCGGCTGTCATAAGCCGGTCAACGGGTTGAGTGGCAGACGGAGGATTGAAAAACGAAGCGGCCTCTGGGCTTAAGCTGCTCACCCGCACAGAAAGAATATCGCCCGGTTGCACAGTCGGAACAAAGCGGTCGACTAATCGTATGGAGTCAGTAGCTGACTGATCCTGAAAATAAACTAACTCACGAGACGAAATACAACCTGATACGAGGGACACTAAGGCGATTCCAATAAGTACTGTTAGCTTTCTGAGCGAATTTTCTACTACCATACAGTGGCAAGCTTAATTGAATAAATTAGATATATACGTTACAAGTGACTAAATGCAGGTTAGCAATTGAGAGGTAATTAGCTCGTTTACAGACCAGACATTAACATGAATTAATTAGACGATAATGCATTTACATTGTTATCACTTTTCAAATATATCGCATCAAATCTGTAGTAACAAGCAAATATTGTATATATTATATTAACACTTTTAAAAATTCATAAACAATAAATATGAACTAACCTTGATTTTAACGTTAAAATCGAAGTTATGAATCTTATTCTCAATGAGTTATGGAGTCGTATTAGAATATGTAACTATAAAACATTATGATACTACCTACTGTGAGCATTTTATATATACCGTTAATGTATAATTTGGCACATATACTAAATATTAACATTCATATAAGATTATTTTTAGTAATGTTATTAAATAAACAATAATAGATATTTTAATCACCTACGCGAAGGTAAAATATTGCATATTTGCAAAAAGTTCAAAAGATATACTATGACTTTACAAGTTTCAATAAACATACTACAAACTAAAGGACTGGTATTACTATACAAAAAAGACGGGAGTTGTCTCTATCATTATAAGGATCAATACCTCCTGATACCCTTACATACCGTTGGGAAAGTCCCAGCGGGCACGTTAGATACGATCTTCCGATTGATCTATTCACAGAAGTCGGTTGTCCTCAAAAACGCTGGCCAGGAGGATATGTATGCGCCCGTGCTTTCCATAGTGCTTGAAAAACAGGGGCACCGGTCGTGGGGTCGTATTGAGAGACCGGGATTGTTGGCTATTGCCTGTGGCACTACGCCAGACTCAATTTCGCAGCATTTACAACAGTCCCTGACCGATTTTACGGAATATATGCAAGCTAATGTATCGGATTCGCATTGCCTTCCCGACGAAATCAGATTCGACTACCGACACGACTTAACTGCTGTTCGGGAGTTTTTCCAGCAGTTTAAAATAAATCGTTTAGCCGAACAAACCGGTATTTCGCAGGAGTTACTGGGTCAATTTATGGCCAACAAGCAATATCCATCCACCGAACAGGCTCAGCAGATAGAAGGGATGATTCAGCACATTGGCCGCGAAATGCTGAATTTATCGCTGGTTTAAACGCACAAAAAAGCTTCTATACGATTATAGAAACTTAGTTTGTACAATGTAAACTCAGGCATTTACCATTGAGTGGCCGTTGGCAGGGCGGTAGCCTGAACGTTAAGCTTTATAGCCTGCGAGTCAACAGCCATTTTGTTTAGCGCTGTATAAATCAATTTAACAGCATTTTCAACACGCTGCCATCCTTCTTCACTCCGAAGATCTATTCCAACTACGGTATGATCATTCTGAGCCTGAAGAGTAAGGTAAGACAGGGCGCCAAGCATCACAGCCGAAATGGCCTGCGTGTCTGGACCTTCTATAAATGAGAGTTGATTAACTAAGCGCGTTAGCTCTTCATCCTGCGCTTTGCTGACGACATCGGCTGTTGGATCGTTTTCAACTACATTGGCCTTCAAAACTTCGCGGGCTGCTTTGGAGGTACGCATGTAGCGAAACATCTGAATAGCCTGCCGATACCATATTTTCGCTAAATCGCCCTGGTGCATCGGCCGAATCTGCTCCAGCATGGCCGGTGTAAATTGTGGATACATTCTACCCATGCGGACATAATGTTCCATCAATCCCTCTAATCCACCAAAATACCGGTAGATTAGGACTTTGCTAATACCTGCCTTTTCGGCGATTTGGTTAATTCTGGCTCCTTCAAGGCCCTGCTCAGCCAATACTTCCTCAAGGGCGTTTATAATGCGCTGGGTGGTGTCGGCGCGGTTCCGTCTAATTTTTTCCATTTACAATCTGAGCTAACTTAGATATGTCCTGCTAATGTAGAATTTATAGTTAACAAAAAGTCACATTAAACTAACTTTTTATTTTAAGTAGATAATTATGATTAACACGGGCGTTTATGTACTCGAAAATACAATATTGGTTCTACTATCGTGTCGAAAAGCACCACTCAGTAAAGAAGTATATATCAAATATATTTAACATATATAAAAGTTACAATACCAATAAAGTCTATTTAACGGTCAATTGCCCCCTGTGTTTTACCGGTTATACTAAGCAAATGTTAAGCCTGATTTGTAAATTCTTAGTACAGGGTTTACTTTGACGCTCAGTATTGATTTACAGGATTTTTTTTAGACGCATGGCATTGATCCTTTCATTAGATACATCTACTTCCATCTGTTCGGTTGCGCTGCATAGTACTAACAATTCGGGAGTTGATAAGCTGTTAGGTTGCTACGAACTTTTTACAGAACGCACCTCGTCGGCCATGCTCACGACACTAATCAGCAATGTGGTTAATCAGGCGGGGTATGAGTTGGCTCATCTTGATGCAATAGCGGTGGCTAAAGGACCTGGCTCTTACACGGGCCTGCGAATCGCTGTCTCAACTGCCAAGGGGTTGTGTTTTGCCTTAGATAAACCGCTGCTGGCCATTAATACGCTGGCCGCCATGAGCGAACAGATTCGGGATTATTATCCACCCAATTACTTGATTTGCCCAATGATCGATGCCCGCCGGATGGAGGTTTATTGCGCCGTCTATGATACAGCAGGGCAGGAAGTAGAGCCGACAACCGCCAAGGTTATTGACGAGAATTCATTCAATACCTGGCTGATAAAAGGGCCCGTCGTTTTCGTGGGCGATGGGGCTGCCAAATGCCGGGCTGTTCTTGACGACCAGCCAAACGCCGTTTTCCCGGATAAGTTGGTGCTACCTTCGGCCCGAACGGTTGGTCAGTTGGCAATACAGGCGTTTGCCCGGGGAGAGTTTGAAGACATTGCGGCTTTTGAGCCATTTTATCTGAAAGATTTCATGACCATACCGCCAAAAAAGATGGTTCTGTGATAGACAGACAGGTCAGTATTGTTGCAGTTAAGCATAGATGTTAAGAGAATCTGGCCTTTTTCTCCTTATTTCGCCCCGGTATTATCTTCTTCGCTTGTGCAGATTATCGTTGACATTGGCAATACCGATGCCGTTTTCGGGCTTTACGACCAAACTTCGTGGCCCTATATCTGGCGAACACCCGCCCGGCGCGACGAACCCGCCGAATCGTATGAGCGTCGGCTACGGCTTTGGCTGCTCGAAGCGGGTATTCCCCTTAGCGCTATACACACAACTGTGGTAAGTAGTGTTGTGCCCGATTTAACACCCGTTATGCGGGCTATGCTTACTGAACTATTCGGTTTTGAGCCGGTTGTAGTAGGGCCGGGCATTTATCCACTATTGCCCATCGAGATTTTGCGCCCGCACGAAATCGGGGCCGACCTGGTAGCCAATGCCCTGGCTGCCTACACACGCTACAAACGCAACTGTGTAGTGGTTGACTTTGGCACGGCGCTAACCTTCACGACCGTATCGGGCAAGGGTGAAATACTGGGTGTTGCCATCGCCCCCGGCCTCAGAACGGCCATTCGGTCGTTGTTTGCCAATACAGCTCAACTGCCCGAAGTACCGATTGAGGTGCCTTCATCGGCGCTGGGAACCAGCACCACCCACGCGATTCAGGCGGGTGTAGTGCTGGGTTATGAGGGTCTGGTGCGTTCCTTGGTCAGTCGCATCCAGGGCGAACTTCAGGGCGACTGTATTGCCGTTGCTACGGGTGGCTTATCGAGCCGGATTCCGTCCCTCCACGACGTATTTATGGAGGTAGTCCCGTCACTTACTTTAGAGGGTGTTCGGCTGATTGGCGAGTTGGTAGTGGGTGATTCAAAAAACACAGGAAATTAGTTACCACCCCCAACCCCCTCCTAAAACAGGAGGGGGCTTAAAAGATACTTGTTGAGTATATATTCAATTTCTTATGAGGGAACAAATTTGTCTTAGCAAAAGCCCCCTCCTGTTTTAGGAGGGGGTTGGGGGTGGTAGGTCGATCCCACCTGTTTCCCCTGATTCGGACGTCGGTTCATCGGCGGTTAAATCGCGGGAACGCTTTTTGCGTTTTCGGAGCGCATCGTTGAGCAAATATTCAATTTGCCCATTCACGCTCCGAAATTCCTCCTGCGCCCAACGCTCCAACTCCTTCAGCGTTTCGGCTTGAATTCGCAGAACAAATGCTTTTTTTTCAGCAGCCATAATCCGTAAACAGTTATCAGTGAGCAGTAAGAAGTTATCAGTAAATTCGCTTCAGTCAACAGCCCACTGTTCACTGATAACTGTTTACTAATCACTGATAAAGCGTCCCCGCATTGACAACCGGGCTAACCGCCTTTTCGCCACACAGGACCACCAGCAGGTTGCTCACCATCGCGGCTTTGCGCTCTTCGTCTAACTGCACAACGTCTTTCTCGGCCAGCCGGGCCAGCGCCATTTCGACCATACCTACAGCCCCTTCCACAATCTGCTTCCGGGCCGACACCACCGCCGTTGCCTGCTGACGCTGCAGCATAGCCCCGGCAATTTCGGGTGCATAGGCCAGGTGACTAATGCGGGCTTCGGTTACCCGAACACCAGCCTGACTCAGTCGTTCGTCGAGTTCCTGCTCCAGAAATTTATTAATCTGGCCTGTATTGTCGCGTAGCGTGAAGGTTTCGTGCTCATCTTCCATGTTGTCGTAAGCGTGTGAACTGGCAAGAAACCGCACGGCAGCCTCCGACTGAATCTGCACAAAGTTGACGTAATTGTCCACATCAAAAAGGGCTTTGGCGGTATCGGCCACCTGCCACACCACCACAGCGGCAATTTCGATGGGGTTACCCATTTTGTCATTCACTTTTAATTGCTGCCCGTTCAGGTTACGGGCCCGCAGGCTGATTTTGGTTTTGCTATAAAGCGGATTTACCCATCGCAAACCACCCTGTTTCATGGTGCCTACATAATCTCCAAAGAACGTACAGACAACAGCCTCGTTCGGATTGATAACGGTTATTCCGATAAACAAGACAATTGAGCCTATAAACAAGCCAATAGATACCCCAGCCATTAACCGGCTGTGTAGCAATAGGGCGTAGATAAACAGCCCTATCGAACCTAATAGAGCCAGCACAGCCATCAGTAAGATCAGATAGCCCGAAACAGAAGTGAGTGGTTTTTCCTGCATGGTCGTAAGCGTTGATACAATTAAGTAATATCACTTTGATAGCACAATGATACTTACTCTTTTTCAGAATTGAGAGAAATTTAGAAGAGCGGTTGCCGGATTCCATCAGCGGCTTATTTGCCCATATGTGGGTAAACGCCAATCCTTTTCGTTATTTTTGCGGCCTGAATTTTATTAACCACAGAGATACAAAGGCTATTTGAACCTAAAACCCCGGGTTTTTGGGTTTCCGAGGATGTAGACGTGCAGGAATTAAATTCCCGGCCATTCTCAGTGGCTCTGTATTAACGAAGAAAGATGCTAAGCGAACAGGAAATAAACCGCCGTCAAAAGCGCGAAGAATTAATGCGGATGGGTATTGACCCTTATCCGGCTGCTTTATTTGACGTTAACACCACCATCGCCGACATTCAGGCGGCTTTCCCGCCCCGACCGGATGGATTGATTGAACCCGAAATGAATTTTGCTGACGACGAGCGGTGGGGCAATGTTCAACTGGCCGGCCGATTGATGGGTTTCCGCATTATGGGCAGTGCGTCATTTGCTGAAATGCAGGACTCCACCGGGCGGATGCAACTCTATTTTCGGCGCGACGACCTCTGTCCCGGCGACGATAAAACGCTCTATAACACCGTCTTTAAGAAGCTGTTAGACATTGGCGATATCGTTGGGGTGCGCGGCTATGTGTTCTCCACCAAAACAGGTGAGTTGTCGGTGTATGTACGGGAGTTCACGATTCTGAACAAATCGCTCCGGCCCCTGCCGGTCGTGAAAGAGGTGGTGAATGAACAGGGTGAAAAGGAAACATATGACGCCTTCACCGATCCCGAACAACGGTACCGCCAGCGGTATGTCGACCTGATTGTGAACCCGCAGGTTCGCGACGTGTTCGTCAAACGCACAAAATTGGTTAACTCCATTCGGCAGTTTCTGAGCGAGAAAGGGTATCTGGAGGTAGAAACGCCCATTCTACAGCCCATTCACGGGGGTGCAGCCGCCCGCCCGTTCCGCACGCACCATAACTCGCTCGACATGACGCTCTACATGCGGATTGCCAATGAGTTATACCTCAAACGCCTGATTGTAGGCGGCTATGATGGCGTGTTCGAGTTTGCCAAAGACTTCCGTAACGAAGGCATGGATCGCACTCACAACCCGGAATTTACGCAGGTTGAGTTCTACGTAGCCTACAAAGATTACCTCTGGATGATGGACACCATTGAGGAGATGGTAGAAAAAGTGGCCCTCGACGTGGCCGGGACCACCAAAGTGACCGTTGGCGAAAATGTAATTGATTTCAAGCGTCCCTGGAAACGGCTCACTATGTTTGAGGCCATTCAGGAATATACCGGCGTAGATGTGTCGGACATGGACGAAGACGCACTTCGGCAGGTGGCCGAAAGCCGGGGCATCAAGGTCGATAACACGATGGGCAAGTCGAAACTCATTGACGAGTTATTTGGCGAAGCCTGCGAACCCAACCTGATTCAGCCCACGTTTATTACGGATTATCCCGTCGAAATGTCGCCCCTCACCAAAAAGCACCGGAGTAAACCGGGATTGGTGGAGCGATTCGAGGCTATCTGCAACGGCAAAGAAATTGCCAATGCGTATTCGGAGTTGAACGACCCCCTCGATCAGCGCGAACGCTTTGAAGAGCAATTACGCTTAGCTGAACGGGGCGACGAAGAAGCGATGGCCTTAGACGAGGATTTCCTCCGGGCACTCGAATATGGTATGCCACCCACGGCCGGTGTGGGCTTGGGCATCGACCGCCTGACGATGATTATGACCAATCAGCCATCTATTCAGGACGTTCTGTTTTTTCCACAGATGCGCCCCGAAAAGAAACAGGAGCAATCGGACGAGAGCGATTTCGTAGCCGCTGGTGTGCCAGCCGAGTGGGTTCCGGGGGTGCAGAAGTTAGGATTCCTGACGGTGGAGCAGCTTCAGGTGGCTAATCCAAACAAACTCTTCAATGACCTGGGCGGCATTCGCAAAAAGCTGAAGTTAGACGCCAAAATGCCAACGCTGGATGAAGTGAAAGGCTGGCTGGCGTAAAAAACCCTCGTCCGAATGTTCGGACGAGGGTTACAGGTTCGTGTTCAGACGTGCACTACGGCTTAGTAATCTGATTCTATTTTTTTCACCTTCACGGCGTTCAATCCTTTCTTGCCGTCAACCACTTCAAACTGAACCCGGTCTTTTTCGCGAATGGTAATCCCGTTCAGGCCGGTGATGTGGACGAAGATGTCCCGGTTGGTATCGTCTTCAACAATGAATCCGTAACCCTTACTTTCGTTAAAGAATTTTACTACACCTGTTTGCATAAAACTTAAACAATTAAACAATTAAACAATCAAGGGGTCAGTTACTAACAAAGACCGCATCTTATTAGTTGGATACATAATTGGAAATCAGCGAACTTTGTCCATTCTAACGCTGGAAAAGGCACTTGGGAGCCTCTAATCTCGTTACAACACAAAGAAAAGAAAAATGTTCCGACTTCAACTAGTTTAACCCTACTTTTTACCTATTTTCACTACGTTTATATTGGCTATTTGTGTAAACGGCAAACATTCTATTCATTGAGAGGTTAAACCCTCTTATTAAACGTAAACACATAACTATACACTTCGCAAACTAAGAGCATGGACAAGATTAGGTATTTTGTTGAAAGCCAGGCATTCGGAGTCTGTTCGCGCTTAGGCGAGAAAATGAATATTTCGGCCAGCAGCATTCGGCTCTATTTTATCTACACATCCTTTTTAACCCTCGGCTCACCCGTTATCCTATATCTTATTCTGGCGTTCTGGATGGAAATGAACAAACACCTCCGCCGACACGCTCACCCAACCATCTGGGAACTGTAAGATGAATGATGAATGATGAATGATGAATGATTTTACAAAAAGTCTTTTTACATTCATCATTCATCATTCATCATTCCCTTGAACGTTTTCCTTCCCTTCGCGAAGTACTGCCAAACAATGCTTTTGGGAAACAGGCCAACGTCTGTTATTTGCTGCTGCGCCAATAACTGCCTCTGACGGTGAAGTTGTGGCAAACGGCCATAGAAAGCGAAGTGCGCCCGCAAAATAGCCCACACATCGCGCCACTGCCCTACTTTTAGAAATAACAGCGATGACAAGCCATCGAGAACCAGCCGCAATAGAATTTTGGGCCAGAGCAGGCCATCGGCAGGCCAGTTTTTATACAGCATGTACAGGCTGTTGCGGTAATTGAGATAGGTTTTGTGCGGGTTCGCTTTCGGAAGCGTTCCCCCACCCACATGATAAACCATCGACTGTCCGCAGGCCCAGATTTCATAGCCTATCCGCTGCACCCGCCAGCACCAGTCAATCTCCTCCATGTGGGCAAAAAATGAGGCATCGAAACCGCCCGTTTCGTGAAATATACTGGCGCGCATAAACAGGCACGCGCCCGTTGCCCAGAACACCCGCCGATTGTCGTCGTATTGCCCTTTATCCGGCTCGAATGTGGCAAAAACCCGCCCCCGGCAAAACACATACCCTAACCAGTCAACGAAGCCACCAGCCGCGCCCGCGTGCTCAAACAAGTCTCGCTGGCTATATGACCTGATTTTTGGTTGGCAGGCGGCTATGTTCGGGTTGGATTCGAGCAGGGCCAGCGGAGCCTGAAGCCAGCCGGGTGTCACCTCAATATCGGAGTTGGGCAACACATAATACGTAGCTCCCCCATAGTGCGTTTGGATGTATTCGAGGGCGAGATTATAGCCTCCCGCATATCCCTCATTCGTTGGAAGTTCAATAACCTGAATAGAAGGGAAATTTGCCCGAAGAAATTGTACTGAGTTATCGGTAGACGCACTATCGGCTACGTAAACCGGATGGCCGTCTGCATTAGCCAGTACCGTAGGCAGAAATTTTTCTAAAAACGGTTGCCCGTTGTAATTAAGAATAACGATGGCAAGGGTAGTCAAAACAGATATCAGTGAATAGGTATCAGTGAACAATTAGCGGTAAAGATAGCAGTAACCCGTTCTGTACTGTTCACTGATACCTATTCACTGATATCTGTTTTTAAGACATGAGGCCATCTAAGTTCAGACCGGGAATGTTGGGCAACAGGCCTTCGGTAGCCTGACGCAGGTGTTCGCGGGCTTTTGTTTCCACATTGCTCATGGCTTTGTTGGTAGCCGCTACGATGAGGTCCTGGAGCATTTCTCGGTCCTCGGCCGGGGTCGCGCTCGACTTGATTAAGTCAGGGTCGATTTCGATTTTCAGGACGTTTTTCAGTCCATTTACCGTCACTTTCACCAAACCTGCCCCCGACTCGCCCGTTTCCATAACGTTGCTGAGGGTTTCCTGAGCATCTTTCATTCGGGATTGAACTTCCTTCATCTTCCCAAACATATCCATCATATTCATAAATAATAGTCGTTAGTCGTTAGTCATCAGTCAGGAGTCGTCAGTAGCGAATGCGTCAGCCACTATCGACTAACCGCTCCGGCAACCCGTGACTATCGACTGACGACTGTTTTATCGTATCAACAACAACGCGCCGGTGCGAACAGTTTTCAAACCAGCCAAATCGATTATTTCAATACGGTACATGTATTGCCCGGGAGGAGCCTGTTCGCCATTTGTGGTGCCGTCCCAGCCTTTGGTTTTGCTGGCAGTGCTATAGACGACTTCGCCCCAGCGGTTGTAAATAGTCATCAGAAACTCATCTACATAGATGCCTTTGGCTAAGAATTCGTCGTTCATGCCGTCGCCATTGGGCGTAAACGCATCCGGTACGAAGAATTTCACATCCCGCAGAAAGCGAAAAAAGTTGGAGTAGCTAATATCGCCCGAGGTTGACGTGACAATGATCCGGTAGCGTTGCTGTTGCAGGTTCGGATCGTTGGGGTCGGGTTCAAAATGGGTGTTTGCCCCCACTGGATACTGCGCTCCATTAGTGCCGTTGATGGAGTCGGCCACCTCGACCGTATAACTGGCAATCTGATCGGGCGCAAAGGGCGAATCGGCGTTCCAGTCGATACCCATGGCCGATTTTGAGGTCAGAAACACGGTGCAAACCGATTTTGACGGAGCCGACGTTAACCCACAACTATTCTGATACGCCACCTGGTAACAGTAAGACCCGGTCGATGCATTTGCACTTTCGTCAGTGAAGGTGGTTTTTCGGTCGAGCGAGGCAATGGGTTGAAATGCGCCCGAACCAGACGCCCGGCTGACAATCATGGTGTAACTATCCGTTGCGCCAATGGTGGCGGGTGGTGTCGTAATTAAACGCGGATGCCCATCCTCAACCGAAACAATCAGGCTGCCTACATCGCCTGGCGGATCGCCATTGATGCCTTTTACGCAAACGTTGGCCGACGTGACAATCGTTTGCGTCGATTGAAGTGCAATCGTGGCCTCAATACTATAGCAATATTGCTCACCGCAGATTATGTTGTTCGCATCAATATACGAGTTGGCGTTCCGGCTGGGGAGGGTAGCGCCAAGCAATCGGTTATTGCGACTGAGTCGATAATACCGAAATTGCCCCGTTCCTGAAATCGTACCGGCGTATGGTTGCCAGCTTACCGTGTTCTCCTTATTACCGGCTTTCACATCCAGCACTAAGCTGCACACTTCTTCCGATTTTGAGCTGGTGCTATTGCAGACATCCTGCGTTACTAACTGAAAACATTGCACCTGCGTCGCGTCTGTCTGAACGGTAAATGCCCCAATGCCCGTTCCATTCTGACCGGTGGGTGAGTAGGTGCCGTTTAGTTTTTGATAAAGTTGCACCGACACTCCCGCGCTGGTCTGGTACTTAATCTCAATGCTCTTATCACTGGTAGTCGTTAGGGCTGTAATAGCCGGTTGAGCGGCTGCGGCCAGTAACGTAACCGACTGGCGGGTCTGGGGACTGTTACAAATTGGCGACGCTATGGTTCCATATACACCCTCGACTGTGATGTTGGGCGTGGTGGGCGCTCCGTTGTTATAGGTATGGGCGGGATTAGCCAGCATACTGGCCCGGCTTTGCTCATCAGTGCTCCCATCGCCCCAGCGAATGATATAGGTATCATACTGCCCCAGCGTGGTGGGGTCCGGTGTGATAGTCACTCGTCGGCCTAAACAGGATTGGGCTTTGAAGGAGATTGGGTCGGTTGGTCTGACTGTAACTGCTTTGCAGGCTACTGCCCTTACGCCGTTTATTGAGCCTACCTGCAAAATGGTGTAAGAACCGGGTTGTGTGTACTGAAAACTGGGACCTAATCCATCGGTAGCGGTCGGAATACCTTTTCCATTATAGTCTTTTATATAAGCAATATTTACCATCCCCGCCGGGACTCCACCCGTGATCTGAACACTTGCCCCAGCGCAGATGACAGCCTTATCTAACGTAAATCCACCGGCAGACGCGCCCTGGGGATTTACACAATAATTGTTGTTAGGGTCCTGGGCAGTTACTGGATGGATCAGATAACAGAAAAAAAGAAAAACCATGAGTAGCCACTGACCTAACACGCCGGTCTTCACCCCCATTTCAGTCGGCCACAGTCGTAAAATTCGCACGAAGGGTAAATTTTTATCGTTCGTAGTAACAAGTCGATGCTATGTCAGAAAAACGCCTTCTGCCTACATTTTCGCATCCGGCGAAACGTATCTTTCTTAAAATCAGTTTTCAGGTTAATCCGCTCCAATCCGTAAAGAACGGGCGGTAAACTGACTCGGTGAACTGCCTATCAAATATACTGGCACCGACACGCATCAACCAAAAAGATGAGCAATAATAGTACCAACTCTGAGGCTCCGTCCGATAACGGGCTTCCTTCACCCGATTTGACCCCGATTCATCTCGACAGCGTCGAAGAGGCTGTGGCTGATATTAAAGCGGGCAAGATTGTACTGGTGGTGGACGACGAAGACCGCGAAAATGAGGGCGACATGATTTGCGCGGCTGAGATGACCACGCCCGAAATCGTTAATTTCATGATTCGCGAAGGCCGGGGTCTCATGTGTGCGCCCCTCACCGAAGAACGCTGTACTGAACTGGGGTTAGATATGATGGTGAGCAGCAATACGTCTGTCCACACAACGCCCTTTACGGTTTCGGTTGATTTGCTTGGAAATGGCTGTACAACGGGTATTTCGACCTCCGACCGCTCTAAAACCATCCGGGCGTTAGTTGACCCGGCCACTACGCCCGACGATTTAGGCCGCCCCGGGCATATATTCCCGTTGCGAGCCGTTGAGGGCGGGGTCATCCGACGAGCGGGGCACACCGAAGCTGCGATTGATTTGGCTAAACTGGCAGGTCTCTCGCCCGCTGGTGTGCTGATTGAAGTGCTCAACGAAGATGGTACGATGGCCCGACTGCCCCAACTGCGCGTCATGGCCGACCGATTCGGTATGAAACTCATCAGTATTCAGGATTTGATTGCCTACCGGCTTCGCACCGAAACCCTGATTCATCGCGAAATTGGCGTGGATATGCCCACTGCCTGGGGCCATTTCGACCTGATTGCCTATAAGCAGCGAAATACGGGCGATATGCACTTGGCGCTCGTAAAAGGTACCTGGGAACCGAATGAACCCGTGCTGGTGCGGGTGCATTCGTCCTGCGTGACGGGCGACATTTTCGGGTCATGCCGTTGCGACTGTGGCGGGCAACTTCATGCGGCCATGCAGATGGTTGAAGCCGAAGGCAAAGGCATTGTGGTCTACATGTTTCAGGAAGGCCGGGGCATCGGCCTGATAAATAAACTGAAAGCCTATAAACTTCAGGAAATGGGACGCGATACGGTCGAAGCTAACCTCGAACTGGGCTTACCGATGGATGCCCGCGACTATGGCGTAGGGGCGCAGATCCTGCGCGACTTGGGTGTGCGTAAACTCCGGCTCATCTCCAACAACCCCAAAAAACGGGCGGGGCTAATGGGCTACGGACTGGAAATTGTGGACACCGTGCCCATTGAGATTCCGGCCAATCCTCATAACGAAAACTACCTTCGCACCAAGCGCGACAAGATGGGTCATACCATCATGAACGAGCCGGTGAACGAAGAACAATAAGCTTATGAACAAGCCATCGTTTAAAGACCTGATCCAGGGCGACACCCCTGTGCTGGTCGATTTCTATGCTGACTGGTGCGGTCCCTGCAAACAGCAGGCCCCCATCCTGAAACAACTCACGGAACGAGTCGGCGATAAAGTTCGTGTCGTTAAAATTGACGTGGACAAGGCGCAGGCAGCCGCGCAGCAGTATCAGGTTCGGAGCATCCCAACCATGATTTTGTTTAAACAGGGGAAGATTGTGTGGCGCCAGTCGGGTGTTCAGCCTCTGCATACGCTGGAGGGCTTGGTGAAGCAATTTGGTGGTTAAAATAGAACGCGGATTTTTATGATCCTTATGATTTTTTAAGATGGCATCAATCATTCTATAAATCATAAGAACCATAAAAATCCGCGTTCCATCATTATTTCGACTTCTGCGCCAGGCCAAAGTTTTTCAGGTTTGTCAGCGCTGTTACATTAATGATTTTCCACTGACCGTTCATTTTCTCCAGTGTCCGCGATTCTTTCGAGGTCGTCTTACCATGACTGTCTACAAGAGTCTGGTCGTAGGCGACGAAGGCCATATTACCGTTCTGATGAATAGTATAATTTGAATTCTGCACCGTCACTTTGTCCAGCACTTTGGAGCTTTTAAACTGACTGGCAAACTGTTTCTCTAAGTTACTCCAGCCTTTTATCAACATAAAATCGCCCCCATACAAATTGGCAGCGAAATGAATATAAGGCATATGTGCCCAGGCATTTGCCCACTCAGCCTTATTTCGCTTAAAAAAACCTTCCGTTTCACTACGCAACACACGCTTAATCGTCTCGTCTTCGGCCTGAGCCAAACCACGAATTACGGTACCCAGCAACAAAGCAATTACCAAGATTGACGTTTTCATGACCAGAGAGTGTTTATTTACTGGTCAAGGTATAGAACGTTATTATAATAAACAAGCATTTTTTTGTACTTTTATCGTACATATAAATACTTGATGAACTACCTGACATCCCTTACAAAAGGCTATAAATTACTTGGCAGATAGCAACTTATCCAATCGCTGAATCGACTGTACCAAAGCCCGGACGGTATGGTAATTAATTTTCCAGGAATGACTCATGTGCGTCCAGATGGGAACGCCCTGCCGGGTCATCAGCGGCCACCACTCGCCTACTGGGTGATTCACCATTTTATCCATTACAAACCGGTGTACATTCTCGTAGGCATTCCAGTATTTGGAGTCGCCAAGAATGCGGTAAGCATCTAAAAATCCAATCAACACTTCGGCCTGCTGCCAAAATTCTTTCTGGCGGTCGTAAACCTGGCCCGCGTGTGAGCCTTCCACAAAAATGCCCCCAAATTCCCAGTCAACGCCATTGGCTACGACATGAGCAAGTGATTTCTGGAGTTGATCACGGTAAGCGTCGGGCTGAATGTCCAGTATGTCGAGTGCGTGTAGCAGCAGCCAGGCAAATTCGGCGTTGTGGCCGTAGCTGGTGTTGTCTTCAGCTTCGCGCTTCACGCCATCTTCCGTGAACCGATCCCATCCCCAAATGACGTCAAACTTTATCTGAGGAGCTACCCGCCAGTCGGCCCAGAATTGCGGAATACCCGTACCATAGACTGGGTGCATGATTTTTTGAACCAGTAGCTCTATCACTTCCAGCAACTTCCGGCGGTGGAGGGACTGGCGGGTGCATTCATACAGGGTCGTGAAGGCTTCCATCAGGTGCATGTGGGCATCGAGGGTTTTGCGGTCGCCCCCGGCAGCCCCCGGTCCTTTCAGCGTCCAGTCGCGGTGAAACATCTCGAAATAGCCGCCGTAGCAGGTATCCGACGCGTGTTTCTGCAACAAATCGAACACTCGCTGGGCGTATTCCACACCACGCGGGTCGCCGGTTGCGAGGGTGTATTCGCTCAGGCAATAGATGGCAAAACTCTGGCCGTACACGATTTTCTGATCGTTGAGCACCTCGCCTTTGCGATTAGTCATCCAGTAAAATCCGCCATGCTCCTCATCCCACATTCGGCTGAGCAGATAGTCCACGCCATGCCGCGCTAAACCGGCCAGCTCTCCATGGTCGGACGCGACCCCGGCATAGCCTGCCCGATGGGCCGACGAATAGGTATAGATGGATCGGGTCTGAGCAATCAGCGATTTCTCGTCTTCGCCCGAATCGTTCCCATACTGGTCAAAATGAGTGATGAAACCACCATGTACGTAATCGGCGGCCCGAGCCATCCAGAAAGGCAGCAGTTCGGTGGTCAGGTGGTGGTGTAGTTCCTGCCGGTGTTGTTGTACGATATCGTTAGTCATGGGCTAAATAAGCGCTGTGTAATGCCAGAATTTCGGGGAGTGTAGCCGTGCCTGTCTGGTTTACTTTCTGCACGGTTACAGCAGCCGCCAGATTCGCAATTTCGAGTGCCTGTGCGGGTGTGGCCCCTGCCCCCCGGCAGGCCGCCCAGCTTGCCACAACCGTGTCGCCCGCGCCTACAGTGTCGAGTTCGCCGGGCAGTGATAATCCCTCAACAGACTGCGTTTCCTGGTCGTCAATGTATAAAATGCCCGCCTGCCCGCGTGTTATCAGGAGTGGGCCTTCGCTTTGCTGCCGAAAGGTGTTGCCTTGCTGAATACACCAGTCTATATCAGGATGATCGGGCAGTTCGATGTTCAGAAACTTCGCCAGTTCGGCGGTGTTTACTTTCAGTGTTGCCCCCCGAATCTGCTTACCGACGTCGCGCATATCGGCTATAAACTGCACGGTTGGGAAGCGGGCGATCAGGTCATTCAGCAACAAAACCCGGTTCTCGCTAAGCAATGGATTGGCAAACTGCTGATTAATGACCAGCACATCGAGCGCAGGCAGGAGTTGCTCCAGTCCGTCCATTATGTCGGTAAAGACAGCATCGGGCAGAGAATTTCCGGTTCCAAAATCAATCCGGTTACCCTCCTGTCCGTTCAGGTTGGGCTTGGCATACAGGCATGTATCCCACTGCCCACTATACGTATGAATATGTTCTATGTCCACGCCCAGTGTCGTAAACAAATGCCGCATTTCACGCCCAAACAAATCATCGCCGACGCAACCTACCACCTGAACTGAGTTTACGCCCAACGCAGCCAGATTCTGCACGACGTTGCCAGCCGCTCCTAACGATGATTTAGGCGAATTTCCCCAAAAAACACTATGTCCAGTTTCTAAAGAGCGTTCGCCGGTTTGAGTTTGCAGGGTAAAATAGAAATCGAGGGCGAAGTCGCCAACAACACCTATCTTAGCGGCTGACAGTCGTTGGAAGAGGGCGTTGATGTCGGCAGCAGTCATTAAATTTTCAATTCCATAGTTAGATATACCCTAAAACCTGTTTTTATAGCCTGACTACTCACCTATTGACTGTAAAAACTTACTTGTTTCCCTTGTACTTATGAAAAAAAGAGAGTTTATTAAGTTGTCTTCTGCCTTATTGGCATCGCCTATGCTATCGCCCTTAGTGAGTTGGGCCGCCGACGAAAAGTTGAAAAACTGGGCCGGGAATTATACCTATAGCACAGCCAGGCTTGCCTCGGTCACATCCGTTGGACAGGTTCAGGAATTCGTAAAAAAGCATGACAAACTGAAAGTGCTGGGTACGCGCCACTGTTTCAATGGCATTGCCGACAGTAAGGATAATTTGCTTTCTTTATTGCCGATGGACGATGTGATCGCTTTAGACCCGAAAGCCCGCACCGTGACCGTTGATGCCAACATGAAATACGGCCAACTGGCTCCCTATCTGGACAAAAAAGGCTTTGCTCTGCATAATCTGGCTTCCCTCCCCCACATCTCCATAGCAGGGGCTTGTGCAACGGCTACGCATGGGTCGGGCGTGAAAAACGGCAATCTATCCACCGCTGTTTCAGGAATAGAGATTGTTACGGCATCGGGCGACGTGCGAACGCTCACGCGGGCGAAAGACGGCGACACATTCCGGGCCGCCGTGGTCAATCTGGGGGCGCTGGGCGTGGTTACAAAGGTGACGCTTGACATTCAACCGACGTTTATGATGCGGCAGGATGTCTATGAAAACCTGCCGATGGCGCAGCTCAAAGACCACTTTGACCCCATTGTGTCGGGCGGCTACAGCGTGAGCCTGTTCACCGACTGGCAAAAGAGCCGTATCAACGAAGTCTGGATTAAACGACGCGTTGACAAAGGAGTAACGTTAGACGCCAAACCGGAATACTTTGGAGCAAAACTCGCCACTAAAAATCTCCACCCTATTGCCGAACTCTCGGCCGTGAACTGCACAGAGCAGATGGGCGTTCCCGGCCCCTGGTATGAGCGCCTGCCGCACTTTCGCTTGGGTTTCACCCCCAGCAGCGGCAAGGAGTTGCAGTCTGAATATTTCGTACCCCGTAAAAATGCTATCGACGCTATTCTGGCCGTCGAACGCTTGAACAAATATGTAAGCCCGCATTTGATGATTACGGAACTTCGCACCATCGATGCCGACCAGCTCTGGATGAGTCCGTGTTATAAACAACCCTGCTTAGGCATTCACTTTACCTGGAAACCCGACTGGGCTTCGGTGCGAAAAGTGCTGCCCATGATTGAGAAAGAACTGGCCCCCTTCAACGTCCGGCCACACTGGGGTAAGTTGTTTACGATGGCGCCGTCGGTGCTGCAATCGCGTTACGAAAAACTCCCGGCGTTTAAACAATTGGTCGCTGAGTTTGACCCCAAAGGCAAATTTCGCAATGATTTTTTAGCGACGAATCTGTATGGTCATTGAGCCGGGTCCCGATCTGGCTCCGATTACGCGTCATCTACGAGCCATGTTCGGTTCCCGGCTGCTGATTGCCGCCGTTCATCACCTGCGCGTATTTGAGGAACTAAGCACTGATCCACTGTCGATGGCCGAACTGAGCCATCGACTTCAATTACAGGAACGCCCGGCCATGGTGCTGTTTCCGGCCCTCTGCGCGATGGGGTTGCTGACGACAGATAAGGCTGGGCGATTGGTCATTACCGAATTAGGTCGATATTTGACGCAAAGACAAACGCCAAACGTAATCGGCTATGTTGGTTTGGAGAAAGACGACCCTGGAGTGGTGGAAATGGCGGTTCGGCTCCGAAACGATGGCCCTTTGGATGCGCCCGACGGCATTTCATTCGTGAAAGAAGGCGAAGGTCCCTCGCCAATGGACGATGTTGCGCTGGCCCGTCATTTCACGCTGGGGCTGGCCGGTCGCGCCCGCCAGCTTTCGCCCCTTGTGGCGGCAGCGATGACGAAGCGCGAAGGCCATCTGTTAGACGTAGCTGGAGGCACAGGCTATTATACCTACGAATGGCTGCTGGCAAACCCCACATCAACCGCTACCCTACTTGACCGATCCGCCGTATTAGCCGTAGCGGCTGAGTTATTGGACGAGTTTTCCCGAAGCGGCCGTGCAGGGGCCGAAAGCGTTCCCGAGCGGGTAACGTTTTTACCCGGCGATATGCTTACTGACGAACTTCCGCAAACCGATATTTTATTAGCCGCCAGCCTGTTCCACGACTGGCCGATGCCTACCTGCCAGATGCTGTCCCAGCGATTTGCTGCGGCCATCCGGCCCGGCGGTGAACTTTGGGTGCATGACGCTTTTCTGAACGATGCACTTGATGGTCCACTCGCCGTTACAGACTATTCGGCGCAGCTATTCTGGGGCACTAAAGGCCGTTGCTACAGCCGCGCCGAATACCGAAATTGGTTCACGGAAGCGGGTCTGGAACCCACTGACGAAAATATTCCAACACAGATGGATTATGGGCTAATCTGGGGGCGAAAGCCTGCTTAATTACGAAGTTGTTTAAGCTCTGATTTTGAGATTCCGACCGGGACGCGGAGTCGCAGGAGGAATCTCAAAATCAGCCATCACTTTTTAGGTAAAGGGAGAAAGTTTAAACAGTTCCTGCTCCAAATTCATTTGGCCCGAAAGAATTCCTCCACCTTTCGGTTAAACTCGTCAGCCCGGTCAATCAGCGTAGCATGGCCACAATTGGGCAGAATCCATAACCATGCCTTCGGGATATGGCGGGCAATCGCGACGGTATGTTCAGTAACGATTACGTCGCGGTCGCCCGCCACAATCAACGACGGTGCCTGAATGGTTTGCAAGGCCTTCAGAGGAATGTTCGGCTGAAGCACATCCAGCACAAACACTTTCCAATCGTTTTTCTTGACTGGGTCCGTGAAAACCTTGGTTTTGTTTTCCTGATAGGCTTTCTGCTGCTGACTCCATAAAGAGGGTACCAGTGCGGTTGAATCAGGCCAGAGATTAGCACCCGTCGACACTAATTTCTTCACTTTTTGCGGATGACGCATCGCAAGTAATAACGCATTAATGCCTCCGTCGCTCCAGCCGATTACATAGGCCGAGTCAATACGTAGGGCGGTCAGCAGCTCCGCGAAGTCATCGGCCATCATCTCAAAACTCAGCGAATCGCCCTTATCGACCGATTTGCCATGCGCCCGACTATCGACGGCAATGACCCGATACCGCCTGGCAAAATACGGAATGTTCTTATGGAATGAGTTGATACTGCCGCCGTTGCCATGAATCAGCAGCAGGGGTTTGCCTTTTCCATACGTTTCGTAATACAGCTTAATTCCTCTCACGAACTGGTATTTCCCGGCTTTAGGGTTATTCCCGTATAGAACCGTCTGACTTTGGGCCGTAATAGCACACATCAGCAAAACAAAACCAATCAGGCAGGCTCGCATAAGATAGTTTTTTCCATAAAGTGACCCTACAAAGTAACAACGGTTTGCCTTAACTTGTGGGTATGAAACACATCCTGTTAGGCCTAACGGCCTGTTTTTTCAGCCTGACAACTGGTTTTTCCCAATTGCCAAATCGCACCGAAAGCGCCAATCTGCCCCGAATTGCTATTACGGGGTTGGGCATCGAATCCAGTACGTTTTCTCCGGCCATTACCCACGAGGAAGCGTTTCATGCCCGCTATGGTCCCGAGGTGTTCAATGCTTATCCCTTTCTGATGCCAATAGCGCCCCTGCGAAAACAGGCCGTCTGGTTGCCAGCCATCGTGGGTAAGTCGCTGCCGGGCGGGGCTGTAGCCCGACAAGATTATGAATCGTTGGTGAACAAAACGCTGGATTCGCTCAAAAAATACGGCCCGTATGATGGCCTGTATTTTGATATTCACGGGGCCATGAGCGTAATCGGCTTAGACGACCCGGAAGGCGATTTCATTACCCGAATCAGACAGGCAATCGGCTATAAGACGCTCATTTCTACGTCGATGGATTTGCACGGCAACGTTTCTCAACGACTGGCGCAAAACACCGATTTGATGACCTGCTACCGAATGGCGCCCCACGAAGATGCCATGCAGACCAAAGAACGAGCCGTGGTGAACCTGCTGGAACGCATCCGAAGCGGGAAAGGAAAACCCGCCTATAAAGCCTGGATACCTATACCGATTCTACTGCCGGGCGAAAAAACGAGTACGCGCATTGAGCCGGGCAAGAGTCTGTATCAGCAAGTAGCTCCCCTCGCCGATCATCAGGCCGGTATTGTCGATGCGGGTATCTGGATAGGTTATGCCTGGGCTGATGAGCCACGCAATCACGCGGTTGTGATGGTAACGGGCGACGATAAACAGAAAGTGACCCAGGCCGCCGAAAAACTGGCCCTTGATTTCTGGAATGTGCGGAATCAGTTTGGTTTCGTAGCCCCTACCGGTACGCTGGATGAGTGCCTGAGTAAAGCCTTGTCGAGCCCCAAACATCCGTTTTTCATCAGCGATACGGGCGATAACCCGACGGCCGGTGGCGCGGGCGACGTGACCTGGACACTCACTCAGCTATTGACTCGACCGGAGTTTCAGAAAGCCGATGGTCCTTCCCTGATTTATGCGTCCATTCCCGACCCAGAGCTGGTGAAAAAGGCTATTGCGGCTGGAGTTGGCGGCCCGATTGAGGGAACTGCCGGTGCGCGGGTGGATGCCCGATTCGCTCCGCCAGTCAAAATTAAGGGGACGGTAGAATCCATTGTCCGTGGCGACAAAGATGCCGAAGTTGAAGTCGTTGTGAAAATGGGAAGCGTTCATGCCATAATCACCCAAAAACGTAAGCCCTATCATAAGGAAGCCGATTTCACCCGGCTGGGCCTACAACCCAGACAAGCCGCGATTGTGGTCGTAAAAATTGGTTACCTCGAACCCGAGTTATATGCCATGCAGGCCGACTGGATTATGGCATTGACACCGGGCGGAGTCGACCAGGATTTGTTTCGATTGCCCTATAAGCGTATTAAACGACCTATGTTTCCCTTCGATAAGGACATGAAAACGCCGGATTTGTCGGCCCGGTTAATACCTTTATCGGGCGCGGCCAGGTAATCCGCAAAACCCTGATCCGACCAAAAAAGCCTGACTAATTAGCCAGGCTTTTTTCATACACACTTATCTTCTTACCGATACTCCTTTTTCCGTTTGGGCGATGTTCGGGCCGCTACTTCGGCCTGAAACTTAATCTTCAATTGCCGATCAAGCTCTTTATCCCGTGGGACGTAGATGCTGGTTTTTCCATCCGAAGATTTAAGCATCCAATAAATAGTGTCGGTGGTGGGGGGAATCGAGGTGTAAATCGGCTTGCTCATAAATAGCGATGATAAAGATGGGACTGATGTCTGTATGGCACCTGGTCTACACAGCTAACTCCATTTGCTTCGGATTAGTTGTCGATAGCAATCAGATGGTTTTAAGCCTTCACTCATCGGCTCAGGCCGAAACGACTTTTTTCACCTCAACGGCGTTCAGTCCTTTGGGCGTTTTTGTGACCTCAAAGGTTACTTTGTCATTTTCGCTGATGGCATCGATCAGGCCATTCATATGGACGAAAATGCTTTCCTGGGTCTGCAAATCACGAATAAATCCGTAGCCTTTCGAACCATTGAAGAAACTCACGACTCCCTGCCTGACGGTATCCTGCGGCTCCGTTGCTTCCTGCTTCGATACACCTATCTGGATATCCTCCTGATCAATGATTCTCTTTTTGCGAGGGTCGGGAGGAGTAGAGGTAATATTTCCGTTCTCATCCACATACGCCAGCATATCATCAAGCCCCTGCCCCTTCTGGGCGTTCGCTTTGCGTTCCTCCCGCTTTTCTTCTTTGTCTTTCCGTTTCTTTTGTCGTGCTTTTTCTTTTTCCTTTTTACTAAATGTCTCCATTCGTATAGTATTAAGTAAGATTAACCTGCATGTCTTCGCCAGGATGTGTTTTCAGAGAGGAGGGTACTGCCATACGATCCGCCAATTCGTGCGGGCTTAAACACCCCACACATAGTCAACCCCATATACGCCGAATAAGTTGTTTTTGCGAAATAATATTCATAAAGCATCACTAATGCTTTCCATATGCTTTTTCACCCGCTTCAATGGGCACCAACAATTCGTTGGTTTTTGGCGGAATAGGGCAGGAATACCCATCCTGAAACGCACAGTAGGGATTGTAAGCTTTATTAAAATCCAGCGTTACCTGCCCATTCTGAATGTCGCCCGTGCGGAGGTCCATGTAGCGCCCACCGCCGTAGGTTTCTCTGCCCGACGTAGCATCTTTAAAGGGCAGAAACAGATAATCACGATACTCCGGCACCCGCATCAGATTCAGGCTTCGGTAAATAGTAAATTGTTGCGGTTTGCCTTTGAGTACGAACGACAACCGGGCATAGGCCACGTGTGGTTTGGTTTTGCCGCTATATGTGGGCATGTCAAATGGCTCGGCTTTGTCTATCCGTTCTACTTCGGCCGTTATTCGGTAGGTTGAATCGGGGGCGTAAAACTGCACATACGACAAATCATCTGCTGATAATGGTCCGCCCGCCGATGTCAGTAATTCTTTTTTGTAGGTTTCGCGGTGTTTAATAATCTGCTCAGCAAACGGCGTTTGGGCAGCAACAGTTGTATGTAGGCTAATGAGAAGAAGTAACAGAATACGCATAGAGATATTTATTTTTGCCTTACTCCAGAAATTCCAGCAGTTCAATGCGATTACCGAACGGATCGCGGAAGAAAAACCGCTGCCTTCCGTCAATCTCTGACGAATAGGAAAGAACAATCCCCTTCTGCTCCAGTTCCTGCTTAGCCACCTGCAAATCAGCGACTTCAAACGCGGGATGTCGCAGAGACAAGTTTCCGGCGGCTTCCTCGCGCAAATGCAACTGAATGTCGGCGATGCTGAACCAGATGGCCCCGCCCGGATGCTCACCCGAAATTTCAGTCAAGCCTAGCACCTGACCGTAAAAAACTCTGGCCTCGTCGGTTCTTCCTTCGGGAATGGAAATCAGGATGTGGTCTAATCGCTTAAAATGAATCATGAGGGTTAGATAGATGTGGATGCAAGATAGCCAATAGCAGACTCAACAGGCCCGTTTTCATCTCCTACGCCCGATTTTATAAACAAAACGCCAACGCCGGGATTTATAAAAGAAAGTTGCGAAGCATTAAAATCAGCTTACTCAACGTAAACCACAAATAGTATGCAACAGGACGAAAGTTTAGACGATGTACGCTTAGATATTGAAGCGGTTGGATTTACTTTAGACGACGATTTCCGCGCGTCTGTCATGGATGCCCTTACCAAACTTCGGCGCTTCTACAAAGGGGATGTCATTACGGCCGACGTTTACCTCAAAGTAGAACCCAACCAGCGAAGCAACAACCTGCACGTAGGTATTAAATATGGCGTACCCGGCAACGACGTTTTTGCCGACGATTCCGGCGACGATTTTTACGCGCTGGTTAACAATGTCGTTGGCAAGCTACAACGCCAGTTAGAAAAGCGTTTTGGCAACCACACCAATGCCAACCGGGGCAACATCAACGAAATCGACCCCGCCAGTTTGGCTTGATTTAAGGTGATATAAACTCAATGGCCCGGCTCTCGCAAAGAAGGCTGGGCCATTGAGTATTTATGTATACTATTTTATTGGGCAGTTTCTCGCAAACTATCTGCATAAGCCTCCGAGTGCGCTTTACCCAGCAACGCGTAGCCCTGATCGATTAACTCCTGATAGGTGAAATCTTCGTTTTTCACCCCATGCTTGATATTCTCGGCAACTGCCTGACTGCAAAGTTCATGGTTTAGCGAGTCATTTTTAGGTTTCGACCCAACCCGGACGTCGTACCACATGGTCCTGCTATTGTATTTTTTGTCCAATGGCTTCTGACCACACCCAACCAGACTCGCGAAAAGCAGGGGCACCAACAGGATTCGGGTTACTTTCTTCATGACGGTAAGTTACGACATAACCCAATACAGTAGCCCGCTCCTGTTTAAAGGTGCGTCTAAAGTTGAGGCTGCTTATGGTTAGGTCGTACACGAATCGTGGCGTATTGACCTAATGTTTATAGCCAAAGATTCCCTTCCTAACCCGCCCGTCGCGTAGCGACCTAACCAATTCCTTGCTGTTTGGTCGCTATGCGACGGAAAGATGGGGGAGATTTCTACCTTTTTTCTACAAACATTGGGTCGCTACGCGACGGTTAGTAAAGGTTGCTTATGTTATTACCGGTTAGAGATGGGTAACAAAATAATTGCCGTAGTCAGTTTTTGGCAATGTTTATAGAGCCGCTTTTATTCTCGCTACGGTCTATTTAAGATGCTAATCCAATTAACCATCCAATGAATTGTTGAAACGGAAAGTTTTCGGTCATCTCAGCTACTTTTCGTTTAAAATTTAAAGCCTTAACGCCATTCTTGAGTAGCTCGAAGATTTCTTGACTGTTTGCATAATATTCTGGCTTAACTTTCTTCAACTCATTAACTGCGCCACTTATATATGTTTTCAGTTCGATAAAACTGTCTTCAATCTTCTCCTCTGATAACTCTACAAAAAAGAAATCCTGAATGTAATGACCATTAGTTTGAAAAAATAAAATAGTTGGCAATCTAATAGGCTGGTCGTATTGAAGATAGTTCTTAATCATTGGAATTATAAGATTCCGTGATCCGTCGACAGATAACTCGTGCATGGCCCTCTTCTCACCTTCTGTTGATCCTAATAAATTCTCTCCAAAATTTAGTGCATGAGAAGGCAGATAAAATACAGTCAACAAGTGACCAGATATTTTATCAAGTGATTGCCAATAATCTTCATCAGCCAAAACTTTGTTTAGTTGAGGGCTAGAATAGTTGTGAACTATAAATGCGAAGGCCAGAGCTCTTTGCTCCTCTTTATGTTGGTTACATATATTTAAGATTGTTTCGTAAACGCTATCACTTCTCAATTCTTCTATCTCTCCATTCCTCAAAATACGAATTGGTATCATGTCGATAGCATTTTAAACTTATAAAATAAACAACACTCCCGGCCATGTTAACCACAGCCGGGAGCGTATAACTCTGAAATTGTTAATCTACTACGACCCACACATCTCACACCCTTCCGGGTCATCTAATGAACAGGTCATGGCGGCATATTGCTGTTCCAAATCCGTTACCATCGGCACGGGTGTTGGCGTGGCGTTTTGCGCGTGTTCTTTGGCGTACTGCACGTAGTCGAGGGGTTTTTCGACGGGGGCGGTTTCGGCCATGACGGGTTCGAGCTGGGGTTCGGCTTGCGGCTGCACGACGGTGAACTTCACGGCATCGGCAGCGGCTTTCGTGCGGAGGTAGTACATACCCGTTTTCAGGCCCGCTTTCCAGGCATAGAAGTGCATGGACGTCAGCTTACCGAAGTTTGAGTCCTGGATGTGTATGTTCAGCGACTGCGACTGGCAGATGTACGCGCCCCGGTCGGCGGCCATGTCGATGATGTGCTTCTGCTTAATCTCCCAAACCGTCTTGTAGAGGTCTTTGATGTTCTGCGGAATGTTTGGAATCTGTTGCACCGAGCCGTTCGCCAGAATCAGGTTGTTCTTCATGGCATCGTTCCACAGGCCCAGTTTCACGAGGTCTTTAAGCAGGTGCTTGTTCACCACCACGAACTCGCCCGACAGTACGCGACGGGTGTAGATGTTGCTCGTGTAGGGTTCAAAACACTCGTTGTTGCCCAGAATTTGCGAGGTCGAAGCGGTAGGCATGGGAGCCAGCAGTAACGAGTTCCGAACGCCGTGTTCCATTACCTCTTTCCGCAGGCTTTCCCAATCCCAGCGCCCCGACTTGGGCTTCACGCCCCACATATCGAACTGGAACTTGCCTTCCGAAATCGGCGAACCTTTCCAGGTTTCGTAGGGACCGTATTCTTTGGCCTGTTCCATCGAAGACGTCATGGCGCCGAAGTAAATCGTCTCGAAAATATCCTCGTTCAACCGACGCGCTTCCTCCGACTCAAACGGCATCCGCAGCATGATGAACGCATCGGCCAGCCCCTGTACACCTAAGCCAATGGGCCGGTGGCGCATATTGCTCCGACGAGCCTCTTCAACCGGATAATAGTTGATGTCGATGATTTTGTTGAGGTTGCGGGTGGCCGTTTTGGTCACTTCATACAACTTCTGATGGTCGAACCGCAGGATGCCATCGGGGTCGCGTTTGATGAACTTCGGCAGGGCAATGGATGCGAGGTTACACACCGCCACTTCGTCGGGAGCGGTGTACTCGATGATTTCGGTGCAGAGGTTGCTCGATTTTATGGTGCCGAGGTTTTTCTGGTTCGATTTCTTGTTGGCTGCATCCTTATACAGCATGTAGGGCGTGCCCGTTTCGGTCTGCGATTCCAGAATTTTGAACCACAGTTCCTGGGCTTTCACCGTCCGGCGGGCGCGGCCTTCGCGTTCGTAGCGCTCATATAGGGCTTCAAACTCATCGCCGTAGCAATCGGCCAGGCCGGGGCACTCGTGCGGACAGAACAGCGACCAAACGTCGTCGGCCTCCACTCGCTTCATAAACAGATCGGGAGTCCAGAGAGCGTAGAACAAATCGCGGGCGCGGCTTTCTTCCTTACCCTGGTTCTTTTTGAGGTCTAAGAAATCAAAAATATCGGCATGCCAGGGTTCTAAATAAATCGCAAATGAGCCTTTGCGTTTGCCTCCCCCCTGATCTACATATCGGGCCGTATCGTTAAACACACGCAGCATCGGCACAATCCCATTGCTGGTTCCATTGGTGCCTTTGATATACGTTCCCGTTGCCCGGACGTTATGGATGCTCAAACCGATGCCCCCAGCCGACTGCGAGATTTTGGCGGTCTGTTTCAGCGTGTCGTAAATCCCATCAATGGAATCATCTTTCATCGTAAGTAGGAAGCAACTCGACATCTGCGGCTTAGGCGTTCCCGCGTTGAACAGCGTGGGCGTGGCATGGGTGAACCACTTCTCCGAGAGCAGGTTGTAGGTCTCAATAGCCGCGTCGATGTCTTCCAAGTGAATCCCGACGGCTACGCGCATGAGCATGTGCTGCGGGCGTTCGGCAATGCGACCGTCCAATTTCAGCAGATACGACTTTTCGAGAGTTTTGTAGCCAAAGTAGTCATACCCATAATCCCGGTCGTAGATAATGGTAGAGTCGAGCAGGGCAGCGTTCTGGCGCACCACTTCATAGACATCCCGCGAAATCAGCGACGCATTTTCGCCGGTTTTCGGGTCTTCATACTGATACAGTTTTTTGATGGTGCCGGAGAACGACTTGTTGGTCTCTTTGTGCAGGTTGGAAATGGCAATCCGGGCGGCCAGAATGGCGTAGTCCGGGTGCTTGGTGGTCATCGAAGCGGCTGTTTCAGCAGCGAGGTTGTCGAGTTCGGTGGTGGGAACCCCGTCGTACAGACCACTGACTACTTTCACGGCTACTTCTACGGGTTGCACATAGGCGGGGTCGAGACCATAGCATAATTTCTCGATTCGGGCGGTGATTTTGTCGAATTTGACCGACTCCCGACGACCATCACGTTTGATTACGAACATGAGTGTTTGGGTTAGTTATATAAAAAATGTTGAATACAGGAACGGTTGAGGTAGTTTATTAATTTGAAGGTTATGTTGATGGCGAAAACAAAAAGAATAGTAAGAAATACCCCGACATGGCCGGAAGAGAGTTGACGTTTTAAAGTTCTTTTGAAAAAGACGGAAAAGCAACCCGGAAGGTTCGGGAGTTTTGGCAAATCCCAGAAACATCCAATTCTGCTAAGTAGGTTAAGAAATTGTTAAGTCGTCTGCGTTAGCGACTTAGCAATCAACCTACCCGAGAAGTCGTCTAAAAAATTAAAAAGAGATTTTATTAGCCGGTCAGGCGGGGCCAAACTTCGACCGGTGCCCATCCGTGGAGGAAGCGTATTTGTTCGGAAAGCTAAGAAAAAAGATGTCTCCAAACAAGCATTTATTAAGCCATTATTAGGTAACGGTGCCAATTTATTCGGTTAATTATCAGGCCAGAAAAGAACCGGGCAAAACGCTTGGCAGTCCCCAAAAAACGCCGTACCTTTGCAGTCCTTTTCGGTCGGAAACCGAGAAGATGACAAGAAACTGAGATTCATCATGAAAAAGGGCATTCACCCGGACTACCGCGATGTGGTATTCCACGACCTGTCGAGCGATTATAAATTTCTGACCCGCTCAACAGTTCAAACCAAAGACACTATCGAGTTTGAAGGGCAGACCTACCCACTCGTAAAGATTGAAGTTAGCTCGCAGTCGCACCCCTTCTACACGGGCAAGAACGTACTGCTCGACACAGCCGGTCGTGTGGACAAGTTCCGCAAGCGCTACGGCACCAAGTAAGTTTAGACCTGAATGGTTGTTAGCAAAACACCCCGCTACGTTTGCCGTAGCGGGGTGTTTTGTGTTTGGGGTTAATTTATGTCTTAAAAAACGGCCGATACGAATACCAGAATGATTTCCTTATTCCTACCGGCCCGTTTCAGAGTTGGGTTTTATGGGTTTACAAACCACAAAACCTCTTGTTAGGCAAAGGTACCGAACCCGTCGGTAGCTGAGCCCGACTTTAGGGTCAGATTGGTAACTCGGCCAAGCACCTTAAGCTTGGGGGCCTGATAGGCTTTCTTAGCGACCTGGGGTACTCGTATATATTCTGTTGATTTGCTTTTCATCGGCTTATTAAGATTAATGCATAAAATGACATAATACCCTCAGACTTTAAGCCTGAGGGCGTAAGGTGGTGGCTTAGTTAATGACGATGCGATGCTGGCGCGTTTGGCCCCGCTCGGTAACCGTTAGCACATACACCCCGGGCGTTAGGAGCTGGGTTGTTTTCAATTGCACACTACTATCGGTGTGACCTACTTTGTTCAACTGCACCGGCCGACCATCGGCCGCGTAAAGATTGACTTGCGCGGTTAGAGGTTCATCCAGATTGAGCGTGAACTGACCATCCCGCACGGGGTTGGGGAAGATGCCGTAGGTTTCAGTTCGCAACACCACCGAAACAGCGGGGAAGACTTTTGTGGTGCCATCCAGATCGGTCTGGCTTAGGCGGTAGTAGCTGGTGCCCTGGTAGGGCTTAGCATCTACGAAACGGTAGGTATTGATACTGTTGCTCGTTCCAGCCACATCGCTCACCTGACCCACTCGCTCAAAGCTAATCAGGTCTTTGCTGCGTTCCACAATGAAAAGTTTATTCGAGGCTTCCCAAGACGTTTTCCAGCTCAACAGTACCGTTCGGTCTATCTGGGCCTGGGCGGTAAAGTTGACCAGGCCCACCGGCATGGGTGTACAGTTGGTCGGTGAAACGGTGATAGTATAAGTTGCGGTACTAGTACACGAGCTACCCGTGGTGACCGTATAGGTAATGGTGGCCGTCCCCGAGGCATTAGCTACTGTGGTGAGTACACCGGTACTGGCGTTAATGGTGGCCACGCTTGTGGGGGAGACCGACCACACCCCACCCGCTGTGCTATTGGTATAGGCGTAGGTACTGCTGGTGGGGGCGCTGCAAGGCGTCTTGGTGCCACTAATAGACCCTAAAACGGGTGCCGTAGCGGCATTGATGGTCACGGAGACAGGCGTCGAGATACAGCCCACCGAGTTGGTGTAGCGGGCCGTCAGCGAGTAGCTGGCCGGGGCTACATTAGCGAAGATAGGGCTAGTTTGGTAGGTGTTCCCGTCAAGGCTGTATTCCAGCGTTGGACCAGTTGGACTATTCACTGTCAGTGACCCGGGTGTGGTGCAACTGGCATCCGTAATGGTGACCACCGGCTGATTGGGCCGGGCCAGGCCAAAGCTAATATCGTCCAGGGCCAGATCGTTGCCATTGCCCCCAATGTTGTTGTTGCGCAAGACCAGGTCGACATCGCTCTGAGTGGCCGTGAACTGCAACTGATACTGCTGCCACACACCAGTCGTGGTAATGTTACCCGTGCTGACGGAGGATAGCGTGCTTTTAGTAGCCGGATCATTTATCTCAAAGAGCACATTGGGCTTAAGGGGGAGGTTGTTTAGGTTCAGCACCCAAGCCGAAAAACTATAAGACGTCCCGGGTAGCAGGCCCGTAAACCGACGACGAAAAAACTCGCCTTTGTCATAACTGGCGTTAACGATCATCATCCGCCCCGTGCCATTGCCCGTGGTGTGATCGTTGTAAGAGCCGTACACTGTGCTACCTGGCCTTGGGTCAGCCTGATCCGTGTTGCTGGCCACCAGATAGTAGCCATCCTGCATAAACTGATTCGAGGCACTGATGTGGTGGTAGCTGGTCTGGCCCGTCAGCGCCCCCCCCAGCGTGCTGGTGGTGCCCGTGCCGAAGGTTTCCAAATAGGCACTGCCCGAGCAGGTGTTGACCACTGGGAAGCTTTGGATCAGAAAGTTGCGGTACACCAGGTGCACCACCTCGCCGGCGGCTACGTTGACCGAGGTAGTGGCCGTGCTCACGTTCGTGGAGCTGTTGCTGGTCGGATCGTACACATCGATAGCCCCCAGCGACCAGCCCGAAGGGGCCGCTTCGACAACCGAGTAGGTGCCGGCGGGTACGGGGATGAGCACAGCATTGGTGTTAGTGGTGCGGATCACCTCATCATCAATCCAGAATCCGGAAGCCGTCCGGGACCAGATGCTGTTGGGCGAGGTGCTATTATTACTGCCCGCTGAGGACCAGAGCTGGCCCCCGCCCCCCCCCGTGATGTTATCCGAAAGCCGGCTGGTGGGCTCCTGCACCCAGCTGCCCCCCGCGGCATAGCCCCCCGTGTAGCGGTAAACCGTGGGGCCGGCTGATAGCGCTGCTACCGCGTAGATAATGCCGTCATCGCCCACGGCCACGTCGGCAACCACAGTTCCAGCAGGACTGCCCAGGTTAACCACCCCCGATCCATTAAAGTTAGATACAAAGACGTTGGGGTTGCTGATGTTCCCCGTTGAGATCAGCAAGCCATTCGGCGCCACGTCGATGCGCCTGGAGGTTATCCCCGAAAGCTGGGTCCAGGAGCCCGAGGTAGCATCGCGGTAGTAGGCCTGCCCCGTCGAATTGACGTAAAACACCCGGTTGGTGCCGGATTTGTCAAAGGCCACGTCCACAGCGTCGGTCGAGCCCAGCGGAGTAACCGTGGTGCCATTGTAGTAGAAGGTTTCGCCCAAATTATCCACGTGGATGTTGGTATTCCCTGGCCCCCCGTCGATGCGGATCGCCGTACCACCGGTCTGCGTCCAAGTGGTGGCATCCGCCGGCTTGTAAAAAATACCGTAGCCCGTACTACCACTAGGGATGCTGCCCCCCGCTACGGCGTACAGGCCCCCATTACCCGTTGCTCCTACATCGCGCATGTATAAGGTAGGATGCTGGTCGTTGAGCGAGTAGGTTTTGTTGAAACTGTTGGGCCCGGTGACGTTAAACGAGAAGTCGGGGCTCGAGTTCTCGTCTGTAGCGTTCTTGTGGAGGTAAATGTAGCCGGTCTGGGCCAAGCCCTGGCTATTGAGCATGAGGAGTGCTACAAGCAGCTCAGTCATTCTGGTTAATACCAATACACAATGTTTCATATTGTCTGGTGAATTAATAAATTACTAAATTGTTAAACAGGCCTGCGAGAAAGTCGGCAAATCCATGATTATCAATCGATTATGGCACCCATCTATCGTTTTTCGATAGGATGATAACTATGTTTTAACTGCTTTCGACTACGCATCAACCGCATTTTAGCCGCACCGATGGTGGTGGCTGTCGTGCCATTATGCGATTCGACAACACCATCGGTTGTTACATATAAGCGGTCCCGGCAGGGCCACCATCTACTCTGGAGGCATCCGTTACACTCGTGGCTACCCAATTGATAGCGCCTGCATCACGGTAATACAGAACGTGGCCATATTGCCCAACTGCCCAGAGCCTTGCATTTGCGGAAGAACCAATATCGCCGAGTTGTATCTGATCTGGTTTCTCATTTAAACTGAAGTTAGGTACGGCCGTTGAGCCACCAGATCTGAATAAGTAAAATCGGGACCAGATGTTTCGTCTAACGTTTTCTTATGAACGTAGATGTATCCCTGCGCCCTGACTAAATGGGTGGAGCTAAGGACAAAAAGCAGAAGTAGCCCGAATACGGCCCACCGGTCTGCCTGTCTGGTTGTTTTTCTATTGAGTAAACCTGTTGTGTGCATAATTTATCTTGGTTTTGTCTGTACTCGTCTGTAACGGCTTCTGCCTTCTCTACGCGATTGGTCTTATTTCATGTCATGTATGCTCACCCTGCTTTATTGGCCAAATTTGGTTCTGTTGTTACCGATTGAATTATTATAAAATATAATAATTCTGAGACATATAAACACTGTAGTCCCTATTTGGACACAAGTAGCAATTTTAACCTTACCTTAAGGTTAAAATTGCTATATTTTATGTTTTACAAACAGTAAATGGAATTTATAGACGGTTCATATGGGTTTTGGTAATGAAGAAAAACACTTTTTTTTAGTTACCAGCAGGTAAGTAGGTGACTATCAGCACATGTAGTAATTGGATTATTTCTTTATAATATCTTTTAAAAGGAGCGGTAATTGTCTTTTTTATTCCGATCATTAAGAATAAGTGGTGTAAGAATTTTATGTCGGCCTAATAGGCCGACATAAGCTATTTGGGTGTTAACCGGGCAACATCGCAGAATATTATTATAAGCAGAAAAGCAATTTTTACGCATACTCCACAACGTTGGCGAATAATTGAAGTGGCATGAACAGGCAACCGTCATTTGTAATAAACGCAATTGTCGAAGACGATCTGCCAAGGCTATTTGTACGCTACTCTGCTTCTAATCCCGAAGATGATAGCGGTTCCTGAAGCCGAACTGATAGGCCATACCCAAATTGACGCTATAACTATTGGCCCCGCCCCGCGACTCAACCTTATTGAAGGCAGGCGGATTAAACGTTTCCTGGGTGGCATTGTAGCTGACAATCTCCATGGCGCTGATTAAGCGTTTGGCCTCTAAGCTGGCGCTGAACCGAGTGGATAATTGATACTGCGCCGATACGTTTACTTCGCCTGAGAAGAATGATTTTACTTTATCGTACTGGCTTCTAAAGCGAGCCAAAACTATTTTGTTCCCATTTGCATCAAGCGTACCATCTTCATTAGTACTTGTTGGTGCCAGGCTCATTTTATTTAAGTCGGTATTATATGCAATTCCAGCCCCAACTCGTAACGATAGATGTTTAGTTGGTTGCCAAAAACGATACCGAAATACTATTGGAATTTGTTGAAAATCAGTACTTCTTACTCGTGTAATATGACCGAAACCAGGGTAGTTCAGAAGATAGCGAATACCAGCGGCTGGTCGAATAGTAGATAAACCCGTTTCTAATTCATAATGCCGCCACCGATAGCCCAGACGAATACCGAAGCCACGCTTGCGTAATAGATCGCCTTGGGGGGCCGAGAAGCCAGTCCCTTCCACTGAAACCAGACTATTATATTGCTCTACAAGGGGTTTAATGTAAAATGATTGAACCGTACTTCGTATCATTCCTTTCGCCAGTAAACTATCTATTACCCTTATTTGCTGGTTTTGGGCAAAAATATTAGTGCAGATAAATGTCGCAAGGAATAAAATACAACTCGCGGTTTTCCAAAACGGTGTTAATAATGTCATTTTAAATTGAGCTTTGTGAAAAAATACTAATTTAAAAATCTGGGACAGTGGCGAAGTAACGACAGTAGCTACCCCAGATTTTAAATCAGATATTCTCTTGCCAATATTTTGGCCCGCTGTTATAATTATATTTAACTCCGTTTTGAGTACCTGAGTACCATTGCCGGTCCCGGCCCAATCATAATCTACCCGGACTAAGCCTACGGTAGCTGAAGTCCAGCCTTCATAGTACTTAAACTCATTCTCGTAGAGTCCAGAAGCACCAGCAGCGCCCTGACTCGGAACCCCTCCTGGCCCATAGCGCAGTTGACCATTTACAGTCACCTTACAATTCAAATAAATGTAGTCGGCATATTCGCTTCCCCAACCCCACCAGTTGTGCCGCTGATGCCACACTTTATAGCCAGCTTCCCAATGTTGATTTGAGGAATAAGCATAATTTGTCGAAACGCCTATTCCCCTAAATCGACGTACTGTTAATCCGTCTGGATGATATTCAATAGTAACATCATCATGATCACTCCGTAAACGAGCGTTGGCACTTTGGGAAGCATAGCGATGAGTAACTGCCCTGACAACTCCGTGGGCAGGTTGCTCACTGTATAATTCCGTTTGATAGCGAACCGGAACGACTACGGTTTTCTGTTCGCTGATTTTGTTGGCAATTAATCAAGTCAGGTGAGAGGGTCGGGATTATCGGCCACTCCTATTTCTCATGAGTGAACGCTATTTTCCCACTAACAATCTTTAAATTACGATCAGTGTCATTTTGTGTTGCAACCCAATAATAGGCGTGAAACTTGACCCCATTGGCAATAATATAGGGCTTCTCAAAACGAACTTTTGTAGTAAGACATGAGGCAACAGGTGTGTTATCGCCAAACGGGATTCGGACATCCTCCCAATAAAAATAAACAGGCACTTCGGGCAGTTCTGTTATCCACTCTTTTATAAGCGAAAAGTGCTCGTCGGTTTCAGATTGAAAAACCTTGTCGTGTTTATTCTCACAAGAAAGACAACAAGAAAAGAGAAGAATACAGCATATATGTTTTATATTGTTCATAACATGATTTAGAAACTGCTGATTCATATTTCTCGGCGTTAAATATATTATTTTATACTAACTTACATGCCAAACTACCATCCTACGGTAAAGGTTGCTTCGAGATATAGATAACCCCTCTTCCATTTCTACTATTACAAAAAACAAATCCTGAGTTATTTCGATCACAGATAGCATCCGTTGCAGTTATATAAAGGCGGCCTTTTTCATCCATATACAAACTACGTAGTTGATGCCACTGAGGAACATCTATTTTTCGTCCATTACCAGTAATGATTCCTGGAGTTTCATAGCGACGTAATGTGTTTATAGTACTATCTACGTATACCTTATTGATTTTATAAATAGTACCGTTTGGGGCAATCCGTTGATTAATATAAAGCTGCCTGTTAATTGGAGCCAGAGATGGATTTGTATTAAAAAATGGGTTGTATTTTCTATACAAAACCCAGCTACTTCCACCATCAATACTATACTTACCAGCGTTAGCCATAAATTGATTGTCACCAATATTGACTACTCCATTCATAGCAAACAACGTATCTTCGTGTTCAACGATACCGGATATACTGGCTTTCTGTTCATCAACCTGTTTCCAATGGACACCTTTATCGGTCGACTGGTATATGGAATAGGAGGTTGCAATTATTATATTTCTTTCATAATCACCCCATATACCCTGAATCACGTCATCAACAGGCGATGTCAGCGTATACCAGTCAGGGTACTCAAAAGTTAGCTGACTCACTTCATCTCTTGTGCATGATAGCAGTATTAAAATAAAAAAAGAACAAAAGATGGCTTTCATGATTTTTGATGTTTTAGCGAGAAATTAATGCCCACCTGACTTCTAAGTTTCAACTAAAAGTCAGGTGAGCTTTTGTGCGTACTTATTGAACCTTAACAGGTCTCATTGTAAACCGGCAATAACCACATGTATATTCGCGTTCATCATACATAGTACCCGCAAGAGGCACTATGTATTTATCAATGAGTATTTTATCCGCAAAATTGACTGATCCTTGCCCTAAATCATCAGAACCTTCCTGATAGGTTATTTTGGTAGAAACAGTTTGATTACTGGTAGCAGACGCCCCAAACTTTAGACCAATTTTTGCAAAAATTGTCCCCTGATCTAAGCCAAAGTTAGTGGCGTATGTGTCAGCCGTAGTGACGGTTCTCTCTATATTTGTTTGCGTATCAACCTCTTCGAATTTAACTAAAACGGTCGTTGCATAGTTAGCAATATCCCAGTTGAATATCTCCTCTCTCATATTGACCGTTTTCGGCGTTACTCCCACTGGAACATATAAATGATCGGTTTGCCAAGGCCAAAACCCTGGCATGGGAATATCATTATACTGAACATCCCACAAATCATAAGCAGCGACTGGAAAAACAGTAGTAAATTCTGTACCCAAGCCATTTTTTGAGTTATACACCACATGTACTCTAAAGCTGTAAGAATTGCTTGTCCAGAAAGCATTCTGGCTGTTACTATTCAACGAACTTTGTACATGAGGATCGTCTGTGGCATCAGAAATTAAATTATAAGCACCCATCGGATCAGCCTCAGTCATTCGGAATGACGTTAATGCTTCTTTAAATTCATATGAAAATGGCCCATTAGGCTGAGTTGACGTTAGATTATAGTATATATGGTCGCGTTGCCATCCATCAGTCCCCTGAAATAAATCATACGCATTCTCAATCTTATCCTCTATTTGGCTTGCCCCTATTAACCTGGCTCCTTTCTTTCGTTTATTTAAATTTCTGTCGAAACTATCACTAATAAATCGATATGATTTACCATTACTCGCTGTCAGTATACTTTTAGACTTTACTTTAGAAAATTCTGAGTTTGTACTCTCCATGATTCGCAAAGAATTTTTGACTACAATCACTGGAAAGCCTGGGGCATATTTAGCTGGAAGGATGCTTTCAGTCCCTTCTGAATCAATAATAGGTACATCATTCGTCTTTATTGATTTGATTCCAACCTTAGGAACCACATTCTCAGTATCCCAAGATTGGGCTGAAAACGAACCATTGGGAAGCTGTGGAATGAAAATCGTCAATGTAGGTAATGCTTCCTCTATTTGGCTAAGCCTTACCTTGTTCTTAAGATGCTTGGCAAATAAATCTTTTACTGAGAGTTTATCAACCAATACCTCATCTCTTATTAAGGCAAATAAAACATCATAATCTTCATCAATCATTTCTAATGCCTTTCTCTTTAATAAAATCCGAAGTTCTTTACTTTCCTTGAGCGCTTTAGCGAGGGCCAATCCAAACTCTTTCCTCATAATTTGTTGATCTTCCTCAGCGATTCGAGCACTACTATTTGACTGTGTGGCAATCAGATTAGGGGCATCAAGTACTTTATCTTTTGAGCATGCCGTCAGTAAAATGATTAGTGAGGCTACAATAGATGCGATTGTTCTGACTTTTTTCATACCTTTACTTTGTTTAATGGTGAACCGTTAGGCTCTCTGAAAAGCCCCACACTGTCGCAAACTGTCGTGGGGTTTTTCATTGGTAAAGGTACCGCGTCAATCTACACTGCGATAGAGAGAAAACTCCTCAAATAAGTGAACTATACAGCCCTTTTAACTCCATTTTAATTTACCTTTCCAATCCATCCGCTAACTACCGGCCCTCTTATTTCCGACAGGGTACCCATCTTCGCTCATACCAGATGTGTAACGCCACCTTATGTTTTCGGGCAAAACGGGCCAGATTGTGCGCTCCGCTTAGGAAAAGTTTCTGGCCCATGCGGTTACGATAGTTTACAACGCTTTTCTTGCTCAGTTTGAGCCGGTCAGCAATCTCGGCGTTCAGTAGGTCATCGGACAGATGAAGAAGAATGGCCCACTCGCGGCAGGTTAGTTCTGAAAGAAACGACTGATGATGGGTAAATTCCGGTTCATTACCGACGGTATGTGATGAGTTCATGGTAGGATATTTTTCAGTAACGTTTAGCTTTTTCAATTAAAGGGGCAAGTAACGGAAACTAACATATGAAAGACAAGGATTTTCAGGTCCAGTGTGCGTGAAATCACCATTTTTCCGGACGAAATCACCCAAAAACTCACAAAGGGTACTTACCGCCACCTATAGGCTTCACGCTGTATTCCAGTTCATGCCAGTTGTATCTTTGCCGCATGACATTTATCCAGACCGACACCTTCACCCTGCGCGGGTATGAGTGCGATGCCTTCGGGCGGATGAGCGTTCCGGCGTTGATGAATTTGATGCAGGAATCGGCCAACCGAAATGCGCTGGAATACGGGATTGGCATTGCCGACCTGGCCCAGCGCGGCTACGGCTGGATGTTGATGCGGTTTCGGCTGCGGATGCATCAGTACCCGCGTTACGGGCAGACAATCCGGTTGATGACCTACCCCACTGCTGTTGAGAAATATTTCATTTACCGCGATTTTCGGGTACTGGCCGACGATGGAACGCTGCTGGCCGATGCGTCCAGCACCTGGCTCGTGTTCAGTACCGAAAAGCGGGCAATGGTGCCCCTGCCCGATTTCATTTTCAGTCTGTCAGTTCCGTTGGGTATTGATCCAATGCCTAAACTGGCACTCAAAACCGACTTTCAGGCGGCTTCGTTTATAGGCGCATCCGAAAAGACCGTAGAAGTAGGCTGGCTCAGCATCGACCAGAATCAGCACGTCAACAATGTGGCCTACGTAGCCTGGCTGCTCGAAGTGATGGATAAAGAGACACTGAAAACGCGGGAATTAGCCGAAATTGATTTAGTTTACCGCACCGAAAGCCACTGGCAGGACCAGTTGCTCGTGCAAACCCTAACAGAAACACCTAAAACGTTTCTTTACCGGATTAAGCAGGTGGAAACCGACAAAGATGTGCTGCTGGCCCGCAGCCAGTGGCGAGAAAGTTGATCAGTATGGTTTAGGCCCAAACAGGCTCTGGCTGTTTGAGCTGAAGAAATTTAATCCGTTTTATGACAAACAGCCGGAGCCTGTTTGGGCCTAATCAACAACCATGATCTCTTCACCAACTAATCTGAAAATCCTCGATGTCGTGCTGGGCGGCCTGATGCGCCGATACAGTGAGCGCGTTCCTGACGTACAGAATGTATTGAACGCCATGCTTGAGGAAGGCATTATTCAGTCGCCGGGCGAGGTAGAGAACGACCACATTGCCTTCCGAACGATGGGCGTCCCGAATCTTGGCATTGCTTCGTTTGAGAAGATTTTCCTGCATTATGGCTACGAGAAACGGGATGAGTATAACTTCATTGAGAAGAAGTTAACGGCTTACTGGTACAGTCCGCCGGAGCCGCAGTATCCACGTATTTTCGCCAGCGAATTGCGCGTTAATGAACTGTCGGATGAGGCTCAACGCATTATTCATCGCTATACGGACAGCGTTACGAGCGATCCGGTCGATGCGCTCAATCTGGACGATGCCGAAGCCGTTGATCGGTTTCTGCACCAGCCCCTCTGGACGACGCCCACATTGGCCGACTACCAGAAGCTGCTGGCTGAAAGCGAATACGCGGCCTGGGTGATTTATAACCGCTATTACCTGAACCATTTTACCATCAGTGTGCACAACCTGAAACCGGGGTATAACACCATTGATGAGTTTGTGGCGTTCCTGCAAAATCGGGGCTTTAAGCTCAACTCGGCAGGAGGCACCATTAAAGTGAGTCCCGACGGCGATTTGCGGCAGGCATCGACCGTAGCGCAGATGATCGACGCTGAATTTGCTGGTGCGGATGTATTTCGCATTGCTGGCTCCTATGTGGAATTTGCCGAACGACGGGTTCTTCCACCATTCCGGCACCTGCCCGCCGACCAGATTGGCCGTGAGCACCGGCGCGAAGGGTTCGAGACGGGTAATGCCGACAAGATTTTTGAAAGTACGTTTACGACCCAGACGGGTAAATAGTTTAAAGTTTGTAGTTTGTGGTTTGACGTTCAGAGTAAATCGTAACGTCAAACCTCCAGCGGTCGGTCAAACGTCAAACTACCATGAAGCCTCTTTTACTTTCTCTCCTTCTGTTCACTGCTGTTGCGCTGGCGCAAAAACCCGCGCCGGTTGGTCTTCAACTCTATAGCTTCCGCAACCAGTTTGCGAAAGATGTGCCGGGTACAATGGCGAAAGTCAAACAGTTGGGATTTCGGGAAGCCGAAATCGCCGGAACGTATGGCCTAAGTCTGGCCGATTTTCGGAAGCTGTTAGACCAGAATGGCATTAAGGCTATTAGCACCGGAGCCAGTTTTGAGAATCTGGACATGAATGTGCCCAAGGTTATCTCCGAAGCGAAGGCGCTGGGTGCGAAATATGTGGTTTGCACCTGGATTCCCCACGCTGGCGATGCCTTCACCGTACAGGACGCCGACCGGGCCATCGACGTATTCAATACCGCCGGAAAACTCCTGGCTGGCGAAGGACTTACACTATGCTATCACAATCATGGCTACGAATTTCAGACCTACAAAGACGGCACATTTTTCGACTATTTAGCCGAAAACCTAGACCCAAAATCGGTCAACTTCGAGATGGATGTGTTTTGGGTGAAAGCCCCCGGTTATGACCCGGTTGCGTTGCTTCAGAAGTACCCAAAACGCTTTCTGCTCATGCACCTGAAGGACCGCAAACCCGGCACGCCCGATAGCCAGAACGGACATTCAGACATGGAATCGAACGTGACACTGGGGCAGGGTGATGTGGGTATTGCCGCCATTATGAAGCAGGCCAAAAAATCGGGCGTGAAGCACTTTTTCATCGAGGATGAATCATCACGCTCAATGGAGCAAATGCCGGAAAGCTTAGCATTTTTATCGGGATTGAAGTGACTTCCAACCGCAAAGACGCTAAGGTAGCGCAAAGAAAATAATCATTTTCCCTTTGCGTTCTTTGCGCTACCTTTTGCGGCCTTTGCGGTTAAATTTACCAACCCATTCAGCCAATTTTTCAATATCGCCCGGTTCGTGAAAAGCGCTGATGACAATGCGGGTGTTGGCCCGGTCGGCAGCGGTTGGGTACGCGAAGGAATAGATAAAGATGTCGTTTTGCAGTAGGAAATCATATAACTCATCATGCTCGATGAAGAAGACCGGATAGCCATTGGCATGATGAAACAGACTCGTTGGCAACAATAATTTCTCGGCCAATAACACGTTTTGCCGAAGTCTTTCCCGTCCGGCTTCATATAAACTACCTGCCCGTACATACGCATCTAAGCAGGCAGGTTGCATAGGCGAGCAGGCTCCGAAGAAAGCCGTTTGACGTAGGTTTTTAAGCGTATCTGCATTACCAAACACCACGCCCCCCGGCAAACCCATTGCCTTTGCCAATGAGGCTGTCACCAGCAATTGAATCATAGGTTTCTGCTGAATTTGCGGCCAGATACCACGTCCTTCGTTCAGAACACCCAGCCCGTGCGAATCGTCGATAACAAGCGTTACAGGCCTATTATCAGGCAATTTATCAATCCACTCAAAGTCGTAATAGTTTGAACAAACGGCGTCTAACGAATTGGTCAGAATGGCTACCGGACCGGCAGGGATCGTTTCAAGTTGGGCCGGAAGTTGGGCTGTCCAGTCGGTGAAAGACAACGAAGGTAGATCAACGGCAGTGCTGTGCCAGAGCGCCGGATGCGCGTTGGGCGCGTATAGAAAGCTATGGTTCTGGCTACGCAGCCAATTACTGACCACCTGCCCCGCCATCATACCCGACGAGAGCGTAAGAGCTGCTTCAGCACCGACGGTATTGGCCAGCACAGCTTCAGCCTCTTCGTAAATACCTAACCGCAGATTACCGTTGCGCGAACTCCCAAACGCCGTACCATAGCGGGCTACACCCTCCAGCATGAGCTGCTGAAAGTGAGCATTTTGCGGTAAGCCTAAGTAAGCCGTTCCACTAAAAAAAAGGTATTCCTGCCCACCTTGAGAAATCGTGCGGCTGGGCAAGTGATTAATCGTAAAAATTTCACTCATTCGATACTGCTTCTACGAGTTTAACCCCTGCTCCATTTTCGTTGGCGTAAACCACTTTGCCATAATCGAAGGTAACGCCCTGCGCCGGATCGTTGGCAATGAGCATGGCCCCGTCTAAGTCGGCATAGTCGAGCAGAGGGAGTAACTGGGCAATGGCCGAAATACCCACGCTCGATTCGGTCATGCAGCCAACCATTACACGAAGCCCCAACTCGCGGGCGCGGGCAATCATGCGACGGGCCGGTGTCAATCCGCCACACTTGGTTAGTTTGATATTCACGCCATGAAAATAGCCCGCACACCGGTCAACGTCGGCTTCGACAATGCAACTTTCATCGGCAATAACAGGCAGCGCACTTTGCTCATATACGGTTTTGGCTCCTGCCCAATCGTCGGCAGGCAAAGGCTGTTCAATAAATTCAACCCCTAACTCATGCAGTTGCTTCGACTTATCAACAGCCTCCTCCACCGACCAGCCACAGTTGGCATCGACCCGAAACAGCGCATCAGTATGTTGGCGCAACGCCCGAACGAGGTCTATATCTTCCGCTGGGCCACCCAATTTGATTTTATACAGTGGCCAGGGTTGTTCCTGCATTTTCTGCACCATGCGTTCGGGCGTGTCGAGGCCAATGGTGTAATCAGTCAGAGGGGCGGTTGAGGGGTCAAGTTGCCAGAGTTTATAGAGAGGTTGACCCTGTTGTTTCGCCCATAAATCCCAGGCCGCCTGATCGAGAGCACAGAGCGCAAATGGATTTTGCGCCAGGTGTGGGTGCATGTCGGCCCAGAATATCTCGGGGTCATTCAGGTTGTAGGCTTCAATCTGGGGACGCAGGGCTTCGAGAGCCGCTGCCATGCCGTCGAGCGTGATGCCGTAATATTTAGTAGCCGTCGCTTCGCCGAAACCGCTGTATTCCCCATCCCGAAGTTCAACAATCAGAGTGGGCTGCACATCCCGACTGTCGTGGGCAATGGTGAACGTATGCTTCAGGCGAAGATTGACCCGATGAAGAAATAACTGCATGGGGGCAAAGATAGCCTACAAATCCACCATCCCATGCCGCACGGCTTCGATAACCATACCAACGCGGGTTTTGACATTCATCTTCTGGAATACCGCTTCCCGATAGCCATCTATGGTGCGTGGGCTAACACACATCTGATCGGCTATTTCACTGTATGTCAGTTCGCTACAGGCTATTTTAAGAAATTCATACTCCCGGCTATTAAGGTTAAAAAAGGGAGAGACTCCGTTTTCGGCGGGCGCGTTCAAGTTACGAACAAGCTGGGTTGTCAGGAAATCGGTATAATAGAATCCTTTCGTTAATATGTCGTCCAAGGCCTGACGAAGTTCAGACGGGCGACAACCTTTAAGCAGGTAACCACGTGCCCCGTTTCGTATCATCCTGACGATCTGATCCTCATGGTCATTCATGGACAAAGCCAACACCCGCACCGATGGATAGAGTTGACGAAGTTGCAGGGCCGTTTCAAACCCATCCATTTCGGGCATGCTCAGATCGAGCAACGCAATATCGGGCAGTTTCGCACTGTTGACCAACTGATTCAATAAATCGCGCCCATTCTCGGCTACGAGCAGCACATCGTAACCATCAAATTTACGAATCATCTCCGACAGGGCTGCCGCCACTAAGTGGTGGTCGTCGGCAATGGCAACCAATGCAGCCATGCGTTTATTGACATATAGATTGTATTCACTTTTAGAAAGGCAAATAGCCCGGAACCATACCCAATTTGCCGTATTTTCGCTTAAAACCGGAAGAGGTGATAGGGGAACTCTTCATCAGGGAGGGGCTTTTAAAAAAGCTTACGCGAGTAAGCCTCTCCCTGATGGGGAGGGGTTGGGGTGTCCCTACGGCGTAATGGTGTCAATAGCCCCATCCGGCTGGCGGGTTAGTTCGCGCACTTTCACGTTCCGCAAGTGCGTTTTGCCTGATAACTCAACATCGTGGTAGAGAATGTACCATTTGCCCTTGAACTCCACGATGGAATGATGCGTAGTCCAGCCGGTAACGGGTTTCATAATAACTCCCTGATAGGTGAATGGGCCATAGGGCGATTTGCCGGTGGCGTAGGCCAAGTAATGCGTATCGCCGGTTGAGTAGGAGAAATAGTAGGTGTCCTTGAATTTATGCATCCACGCTCCTTCGAAAAAGCGCCGGTCGTGGTCTTTGCCGAGCAGTGGTTTTCCGTCCTTATCCACTATTTGAGCATCTCTCGGCGCTTCGTCGAAATGCAGCATATTGTTGCTCAGACGGGCTACTTTAGCACTCAAGGCTGGCTCGTCGGGTTTTTCTAAATCTGTTTTGGCGGCTGGGTTGTATTTTCCGGTGCTCCAACGCTGGAGTTGACCACCCCAGATTCCGCCAAAATACATGTACGATTTGCCGTCAGTATTGGTAAATACAGCCGGGTCAATACTGAAGCTCCCTTCAATGGGTTTCGGCTCTGCCTTGAATGGCCCCGTCGGTGATTTACTCGTGGCTACTCCCATGCGGAACACGTCGTTCTTATCTTTCACGGGAAAATACAGGTAATACGTCCCATTTTTATAAGCCGCATCGGGCGCCCACAGTTGCCGACCCGCCCACGGAATGTCCTTAATGTCCAGTGCCACGCCATGATCCGTAACCTTACTGCTAATGTCATCCATCGACAATACATGATAATCACGCATGGCGAAATGAGCGCCCTGATCGTCTTCCGGCACACCCGCGTCAATATCGTGTGAGGGGTAAATGTAAATCTTTCCATTGAACACATGCGCCGAGGGATCGGCGGTGTAGATATGGCTGACCAATGGCTTTGGTTTAGCCATTGTGGTTTGGCAAATACCGATTTTATAACCGGCAATCGCTAAAGCAAAGCAGACTAACGTGAGTTTAGGAGAGATAGTCATAGATCAAAAGTTAGCAAGATTAATAGAACGCAGATTGTTATGATTCAGTAAGATTTTATCCGCGTAAATCATAACAATCTGCGTCATCTGCGTTCCATCATTTAAAATACCGGTCAGCAAACAGTAAAAAAGCAGGCCAGTTGGGACCCGTCGTGTGGCCTCCGCTATGCTGACGGAACGCAATGTCGCCATCGACAAGGGCTGTTTCGATGGGCGGAAACTCCGTTATGCCCAAGTCTTTTTTGCCCAATAGTTTATAAACCGGGCCAGCAAAAACGCCACCCAGAAACATGCCTTTGGCATCGACCCAGGTACCTTCCACCGTTGGCGAACCCACACTAATAAACACCGGGCGCGGAGCGCATAAAGCCACTAACTCATGAGCATCGACCGGCAAATCGTTGGGTGTGAGGGGCCCGGCATACTTGATAAAATTACCCGCCATCCAGTGATATTCGCCCGCTCCGGCTACATTTTCGACCTGTTCGCCAAATTTACGGCGGTGGATTTTCACACCCCCTTCGCCCGACGAGCCAATAAACCCGATGGCAAATCGAGGTTCGTAGGCCATTGTGACAACAGCAGCCTTGCCATAGCGCGACAGTCCCTCAATACCCACTTTTTTGGCATTGACGGCCTTATCGGTTTCAAAATAATCCAGCGCCTGGCTGGCTCCCCACGCCCAGGCTCGCAGAGCGCCCCAGTCGTCGGGTTTGCGGGGCTGACCTTTGTTCACCAAACCAATAATGCCCTGCGTCAACCCCGCTCCGTTGTCGGCCTGGTAGCTGGTAGGATACAGAACGGCATATCCCCAGCCTTTTGCCAGCAATTGCTGTTGCCAGGTAGGTTCAGTCGATTGCGTGGCTGTAGCAGACGCGGGCGCGGTGGGTGGTCGGAAACCGGCGGGGAAACGGAAACCATAGCTCATCATGAGCGGCACGGGGCCGGTAGCTCCGTCGGGTGTCGAGAGGGTTAGCTCAATGTTGACTGCAATGGCCGGATACGACGAATTGTCAACATGACCCACTAATTTTTTCGTAATGACCGGGAAACTGCCGTTCATCTCCTTCATTTCGCTCTGAACTTCCCAGGTTACTTTAGGCAGGTTCTTTGGCATCCGTCCATAGATTTCCCGGTCAAAATCCTCCATGATTTCCGGGCGCCGTTGCGTCCACCACTGGTTAGCGGTCGTTACGTTCTTGCCATTTTTCAGCGTCAATGGGTCGGGTAGGCTGGTGTAGGGCATTGCCTGCGCTTCGTCGGCATTGGCGGCATTAGGAGCCTTCGGGTTGCCTGACGGGCCGGGCCGGAGGGAGGTGATGTGCAATTGCGCCATCATCTGTTTGTGGTCCTGCTCCGACAACCGCCGAATGGAGTCCTGGGTGGCAAGGAAGGCGCGTCGGGCGGCATCCGGGTCTTGAGCAACGGCGTAAAAATGCAACAGACTAAAAAATAAAGGCAGGTAAACGCTCTTTTTCATAACTCATAAACGTGAGTTATCAAGAGCGTAAAAACAGCTAAAATTACCTGTCTGTCATCCCAGAGGCTCCGATATATTTTTTCTGGTCAGTCTATGCGGGTAGAGACATAAGCATTCGGGCTTTTGCTATACACGGGCAACTAACGGCCTTAGGACCATCAGCCCGAAACGCTCTTCATAATTTTTATCATAGGTAAAGTTCATACACCCTCCCGCCACCTGGTGGGAGGATTGTTTTTTTAGGTCAGGAGGTAGTACAATGGGAATGTTGCAAACGATGCGCTGGTTCGGGCCGAACGACCCGGTTTCGCTGATGGATATCCGGCAGGCGGGTTCCACGGGCGTAGTAACGGCCCTACACCAGATTCCGGTTGGCGAGGTATGGCCAGTCGCTGAGATTGAGAAACGAATACAATTGGTAGAAGCCGATAATAGCCGGTATTCACCTCTGCATTGGGCTGTTGTCGAAAGTCTGCCGGTGCATGAAGCCATCAAAAAAGGATTGCCTGAACGTACCGTTTATATCGAAAATTACAAGCAGTCGATTCGGAACCTGGCTTCCTGCGGCATCCAAACAGTTTGTTACAACTTCATGCCGGTGCTGGACTGGTCGCGGACGAACCTTCATTACGAAATGCCCGATGGGTCGCGGGCGTTGCGGTTCGTCTGGGAAGATTTCGCGCTGTTCGATCTATGCATTCTGAAACGCCCAAACGCCGAAGTCGATTACGAACCCGGCGTAATTGAATCGGCGCATCGAAGGTTCAGTCAACTATCGCCCGACGCAATTACGGAACTACAGAACACCGTTCTGTTAGGTTTACCGGGTTCAGAAGAAGCCTTTACGTTAGACACGTTTCAGGACTTGCTCGATCAATATGCCCACATCGGAGATGCCGAACTCCGCGCGAATCTCTATTATTTTATTCGCGAAGTCGCTCCCGTAGCACAGGAGGTGGGCGTTAACCTGTGCATTCATCCCGATGACCCACCACGCCCGTTGTTAGGCTTGCCGCGTGTAGTCAGCACCGAAGCTGATCTGGCGCAACTCATGGATGCCTGCAACCTGACGGCCAACGGCATTACGTTCTGCACCGGTTCGCTCGGCATTCGGGCCGACAATGACCTTCCGGGGATGATTCAGCGGTTCGGTAACCGCATTCACTTTATCCATCTCCGCACTACTAAACGCGAACAGACAGACCCGTCAACGCACCCCCGTAGTTTTCACGAAGCAGACCACCTCGCGGGCGACGTGGATATGTATGCCGTTGTGAAAGCCATTATTCTCGAACAACAGCGACGCAACCGAGTTGGTATTGGCGAAACGGCTATTCCGATGCGCCCCGACCACGGCCATCAGATGCTCGATGACCTGACATCAGGCAAACGAACCTATCCCGGCTACTCCGCCATCGGCCGCCTGCGTGGTTTGGCCGAACTCCGGGGTCTGGAATTGGGTATCACACGAGCGTTGGAAGAAAACGTTATTGCCGTACAGTAGCACCGTCGCACTACGACCAACACAACCTTTTCACCATGAACCGACTGTTTTATAGTCTATTACTTCTGACTTATTTTTCGGTTACGAGTAGCGTCAGTGCTGACGATGGCTATCGGTTGTGGCTGAACTATGACCTCATTACTGACGCTCCTAAACGACAGTCTTATGCCCAGTCGGCGCAGTTTATTGCTGTAACGAGCAGTAGCCCTATTCTAAAATCAGCGGCTGAGGAATTGCAGATGGGCTTGCTGGGCCTGCTGGGCAAAGCAATTCCTGTTATCGCTACTGCCGGAAACCAGACGGGCGGTATTCAGTTAACCGTAGTCGCACCACCAGCGGCTTCCGACCAATCGATTACCAAAGAGGGCTATCGAATCGCTTCGCGTTCAGGCAATGTGCAAATCACCAGCCAAAGCGACGCAGGTGTACTTTACGGCGTCTTTGCCTTTTTGCGGCAAATGCAGACGGGACAATCCATCGAGAAACTCTCGCTGACGAGCAACCCAAAGGTGCAGTACCGAATGCTCAATCACTGGGATAATGTGGATGGGTCCGTCGAACGCGGCTATGCCGGTTCGTCGCTCTGGAAATGGTATGAACTTCCTGAACGCATCGACCCGCGCTATCGCGACTACGCCCGCGCCAATGCCTCGCTGGGCATCAACGGTACAGTTGTGAATAATGTGAATGCCAGTGCCCGGTTCATGACCGGCGAATACCTGCAAAAAGTAGCGGCTTTAGCCAACGTATTTCGCCCCTACGGCATTCGGGTCTATCTGTCCGTTTACTTTGCCGCTCCCAAAACGCTGGGTGGACTTAAAACTTCAGACCCGCTCGACCCGCAGGTGCGCCAATGGTGGAACGACAAAGTGAAAGAAATTTATCAGATTATTCCCGACTTCGGAGGTTTCTTGGTGAAAGCCAATTCGGAGGGCGAACCGGGGCCGCAGGATTATGGACGCACCCATGCCGATGGCGCCAATATGCTGGCTAAAGCCCTCAAACCATACGACGGGGTGGTAATCTGGCGGGCATTTGTTTATAAGGCGGACGGAAAATCGGATCGGTTCAAGGCTGCCTACGACGAATTTACGCCTTTAGACGGGCAGTTCGACAAAAAGGTAATTGTGCAGGTGAAGAACGGCCCTATTGATTTTCAGCCCCGCGAACCATTCTCACCCCTGTTTGGCAATATGCCCAAAACGCCATTGGGGATGGAGTTTCAGCTTACGCAGGAGTACCTCGGCTTCGCTACCCACGCCGTGTATGAAGCCCCTATTTTTAAGGAATGTTTGGAAGCCGATACCTATGTGAACGGCACAGGTTCGACAGTGGCTAAGGTTGTGGACGGAAGTTTACACAGCTACACCAGAACGGTTATGGCGGGCGTAGCAAATACGGGTTCCAGCCGCAACTGGACGGGTCACCCACTGGCCCAGGCCAACTGGTATGCGTTCGGGCGACTGGCCTGGGACCATACCCTGACATCGGAAGCCATTGCCCGCGAGTGGGTGCAGATGACGCTGACGCACGAGCCGCAGGCCGTTAATCGAATTGTCAACCTGATGTTGAAATCGCGGGAGATTTATGTTAACTACAACACGCCCCTGGGCCTTTCGCGCCCCTGGACGGGGGTTCACTTTGCGCCCGAGCCCTGGCAAAACCGCAGTTCCCGCCCCGACTGGACCGCCGTGTATTACCATAAAGCCGACTCTGCCGGATTGGGGTTCGACCGAACGTCAACGGGTAGCAACGCACTGGCGCAGTATCGGCCAGAGGTTCAGCGGCAATGGAACAATTCCGAAACCTGCCCCCTGCCCTACCTACTCTGGTTTCACCATGTGCCCTGGACGAAGAAACTAAGCACGGGTCGGACACTATGGGATGAACTCTGTACCCGTTTCTACACCGGTGCCGATTCGGTACGCTGGATGCAGCAGGAATGGGCGCAGGTGAAAGGGGCTGTTGACCCCGATATCCACGCCGACGTAGCCGCCCGACTAATTACCCAGCATAAGGAAGCCATCTGGTGGCGCGACGCCTGGGTTTTATATCTGCAAACCTTTTCCAAACAGCCAGTTCCGTCTCCGTTCAAACAACCGGAACGAACATTAGACGAAGTCAAACGCTCTGTTGATATTTACCTGCTACGTTAATTAACGACTCAACAACTCACTCAATGAAAGGAATCACACGCATCTATCTGTTTGTTGCGGCTAAAAAGCGACTGGTCAGCGCAAGTCTGCTTGGTGGAATCGTCCTGCTGAATGCAGGATTGCATCCACGTCATCCCGCGCCTGAGCCCACGCTGAAAGATGCCTACAAAGCTTATTTTCCTATTGGCGTGGCCGTTGCTCCACGCAACCTGACGGGTCCAGAAGCCGAACTGATTCTCCGGCAATTCAATAGCCTGACCCCGGAAAATGCTATGAAAATGGGGCCTATCCATCCCGAAGAAGGCCGGTATTTCTGGAAAGATGCCGATGCCATCGTCGATTTCGCGCAACAGCACGGGCTGAAAGTAAGGGGGCATAACCTGTGCTGGCACAACCAGGCGCCACGCTGGTTTTTTACCGATTCGGCGGGAAAACAAGTTAGTCGGGATGTACTCTTAGCGCGTTTGAAACAACACATACAGGATGTGGTGAGTCGATACAAAGGTAAGCTGTATGCCTGGGATGTGGTAAACGAAGCTGTGCCCGATGGCGGCAATGACCTCTATCGAAAGTCGAAATTTTACGAAATTATTGGCGAAGATTATATTGAAAAAGCCTTTGAATATGCCCATACCGCCGACCCTAAAGCGCAGTTGTTTTACAACGATTACAATACAGAAAACCCCTCGAAACGGGAACGGATTTACCAGTTAGTCAGCCAGTTGAAAAAGAAAGGAGTGCCTATTCATGGCGTGGGTCTTCAAGGACACTGGTCGCTTAACGAACCCACGGCTCAGGCGTTGGAGGAATCAATCAAACGCTTCGCCAGTCTCGGTCTGGCTGTACAGATTACAGAATTAGACGTTTCGGTTTATCCAAAAGAACACGAGCGTCGGTCTAAAAAAGAAGCTGACCAAAGCGAATTTACAGCCGCTATGAACGATAAACAGGCCGCGCATTACAAAATGCTCTTCGAGGTATTCCGCAAACATAAGGGCGAGATTACCAGCGTTACGTTCTGGAACCTGTCTGACAAATCGTCGTGGCTCGATAATTTTCCGGTTCCGGGCCGCAAAGATTACCCCTTGTTGTTCGACCAAAATTATCAGCCCAAAAAAGCGTTTGATAACGTGGTGAAGTTTTAAGCCGCCTGATTTCTGGGCACCCGAATTTCGACGCGCGTGCCGTTGCCAGCCTGACTGTTTATGGTACAGGTGCCACCGAGCAACCCGGCCCGACGATATAAATTACTTAGCCCGGCACCCGATTCATCCAATGGCCGGGAGATGGTTTCTTCTACACTAAATCCGCGCCCATCGTCGGCAATGACCAGCACAAAGTCAGTCGCTTTATAGTCGGCCGTAACGTGCAAATGGCTGGCGCGGGCGTGTTTAAGGGCATTATTCAGCGATTCCTGCGTCATGCGTAACAGCACGGTTTCGGCTTGTTCGCCCAATCGATACGGATCGCCATGCGTCGTTAGCTGGGTGTGCATACGGCCCGTTCGCTCGATACGTTCGAGTTCGAGTGTTAAACTGGGCAGCAGACCAAAGCGCCGGACGGTGTCATAGTCGAGTGTTTTGGAGAGTGCCCGAACATCGGTAATGACGGTTCGGACCAAATCGCGGGTTTGCTGAACGGATTGCTGGCTTGCTGCGTCAGGTACTTCATCTTCGAGGGCATTCAGACGCATCACTATGACCGTGAGCAACTGGCCGATGTTGTCGTGGAGGTCGTTGGCAATTTGCTGAAGCGTCTGGTTCTGAATTTCAATCTGCGACTGGAGCAGTTCCTGCTGATAGAGATTTTTAATTTGTTCTTTATCATGTAGATACCGCAGGTACTGCCGCTGATGCATAAAAACGAAGACAATAGGCGCACCTGTTATGAACAGCAGAAAGACAGTGGCGATTGTAACAATTCCTATTTCTCCGGTAAAATTTTGCATCGCATACCGATGTAAAAATAAATACACATTACCAGGAACACCACATTATGAATTTCCCAGACAATACCAATATTTGCATATTTACGGCTTACTAAGCTATTGTAAGTCAGAAAAATAAAAAAGTTACTGGTATAATACGTGAAGATGCCATTAACGTACCAGAAATCTCTAACCTTCAGGATGTTTTCTTTAGGTTGCCCGGATAATTGCCGGGCGTAATAAAAGAGACAGCCAAGGGTAATCAACAGACTAATCGTTCCGAACGATAGGCTGTTAAACGAAATGGATGCCTCGGCAAGTTGCAGATTATTAATCGAGTTTAGCTGATAGATAACCACAATACTTAAAATGAGTCGTTTCAGCCATTCAGAAGAGTAAACGGTAGCGAAGTAAAGCGATAGGATGAAATAAGACCAGGAGAAATTAAGCGTATAGGCGAATAGATTATGCTTGTCCAGTTCATTGAGCAGGTTGGCGTACCCGTTAAAAAAGAACTGACAGAATAGGTAATAAACAACATAGTCCCTCCCGGGCTGACGCTTCCTGGCAAAGGCCACGAGCAACAACAGCAAAGGAGGGACCGTGTCGAAATAATCAACGGCTTTGGCAATCAAGGGCAGCATAGCACGGCGGGTGAGGTATCAATTAGCAGGCAACCTGCACTAATCAGCCACAGCCGGGAGGATTCGGGCAGCCACCGATTTCGCGCCCGGCTACTGCCTGCTCGTCGCCCTTCTGGCAACGTGCCGTAACGCGGGCAGGAAATACCTTATCCTTACCGGGAGCGAAACTTAATCGCACGATAACCTGGTCCTGACCAGCGTCAGAACCAGCTATGAGGTCTTTCATCTCTTCTTTATTAAAAATAAATTCTAACATGATACTTGTGGTTAAAAGGTGAGGTCATTGTCTTCGGTAAAGTAATAAGTAAGCTCGTAAACTAAAAGGCTGTTTCATTATCAAAATTTCCTTAAAGACAGGTAAGGCATTGATAATCAAAATACTAAAAATATATACTCCTGTAAATACGGGAAATCTCCCGGGTGTAATACCGTATTTTTCCCGGTATAGATATGGGAATTCTCCCGTATCTTTTTTACTATTTATCGACCAACTTTGTCGAGTAGTTCTATCCACATCCTACTCATCATCCTTCCACCATACAGACCGCCAGGCTCATGCCCGGCGGTCTGTTTTTTTATACCATCCAAGACTATATGCATTAGAAATAAATTTTTAATTATCTCATTACAAACGACTTATAAAATATTTTTCATCTTCTTAAATCCAACTACCCTTTCCTCGGCGTAAGTCTGCATGTTGATCGACACAGAGTAAAAGCATTCAGTACACAATGTCAACCAATTCAAAAAACCAACAACATGAAGACGCTTAAATTGATTTTTTCAGTCCTTGCTTTATCAGCGATCAGCCAGGTTTCGTTTGCTCAGGAACAAACCGTTACCGTTGGTGGTGCGCCTATGTACCCCTCGAAAAATATTGTCGAGAACGCTGTCAATTCTAAAGATCACACAACGCTGGTAGCCGCTGTGAAAGCCGCCGATCTGGTCGGCACCCTAACGAGTCCGGGGCCGTTCACGGTATTTGCGCCTACGAACAAAGCGTTCGATAAACTGCCTAAAGGCACGGTCGAAACGCTGGTGAAACCCGAAAACAAACAAACGCTGACGAGTATTCTGACTTACCACGTTGTACCGGGTCGCATGAGCGCCGAAGACCTCATGAAAGCCATCAAAGATGGTGGTGGCAAGGCTATGCTGAAAACCGCATCGGGCGGTACGTTGACCGCCATGCAGAAAGGCAAAAAAATTGAGCTGACCGACGCCAAAGGCGGTATGTCAACCGTCACGATTGCCGACGTAAACCAGTCCAACGGCGTAATTCACGTAGTGGATACGGTGCTGATGCCCTGATAAGCAATTCGCTTCTATCTGTAACCCAGAACGCCCGACCAATTTGGTCGGGCGTTCTGGGTTTATATATCACCCGCTAAGCGGTTTGTTTCCTGAATGATCCAGTCTATATCGGCTGTGTATGGATTGGCTTTGAGGTAGTGTATCCAAAACGTTAGTATGGCGACTGAAGGAGGAGCACATCGTCTAAACTCTCGGAACAGTTTCCCAAAATTCTGAGCATTTGGGTCTTCTCTGTCGCCCTTTGCAGTTTTAGTTATATCGCATAATTTGTCGAGATCATCAGGAAGGTCAAAATCTTGCAGTGATAACTCCGCAACAGCCGCAGTATTTAAAATCCACCTTTCCATAGCGGGCCTGATAACCACCAGATAATGATTCTCGGTTCTGTGTTTAAGCAACTGCAAAAACCCATCCTGTTCACACACAAGTTGGCACTCATCCAGGTATTTAAGTGCTTTTTTATCCTTATCTATAATACCCAATGCAAAATCGCCCTTCAATCGTTTAATAGCCTTTTCGACGTTAGAGCATCCATGCTGATGATTATATCTGACTTTAGGCGGCTCTAATGCTTTAACTAATCTGGTATCGATATAGCATTCAGGAATAATGTGTTGCTCCATTAAGTAAGATAAGAATCGCCATTGAAAAATAAGTCCATCCCATAGCGATAGACTTCTCTGATTTCATCCGTAGTCAAGCCTTTCACAATCGTCTGACCATCTTTAAAATCGACCATGAAAATGCCTAAATCGTCAATAGCATCGGTCAGAAACTGTTCTACGATTAATGGGCTATGCGTTACTATGAAAAATTGGTTAGTCATTGATTTGACCACCTCATGGGTAAATTCCGAGATGTATGGCGGATAGGCATGTGCCTCTGGCTCTTCAAAAAGGAGTACTGAATTTTTGTTAGACGCTACGGCTGTCTTGTAGAAAATGATGCGCTGAAGCGTATCGGCAATGGAAGAGTAGGGGAGGATAAAAACGGTATCTCCCTTATCCTTCATCACTTTCAATGACTGGCTTGCTCTGTCAATCACCAACCGCAGGCCATATTGCTTGAACCACTGACCAAAGTACTCTGCCAAAGATGGAGACCGCTCCAACACATGAAGCAGATTATCGCCAAATGGCGGTCTTAAAGAGGTTATCCAAGGGCGTATAATACCCTGCTGAGTTCCAATGGAGGACTTAAAAGTGTATCGCATAATATGCTCTACATCTTCATACCATTTGGAAGCTATAGGATTAGTTATCTTTAGTTCCGTATCTAACTCAAACGTAGCCACTTTATGGCGTACATCATTCCCATTTAACACATCTTCGTAATGTATTGTATATGTATCAAATTGCAATGCATTTTCTGTTGACCCTAATGTGATTTCATAAATCAAGTCCTCATCTGAATTATTGCTTAAGCCGATACTGATTTTACAAGCTTGTTTATAGTCACCATCATAAAACAATTCAAACAAATTTGTTAATCTCACCAAATCTGTCAGTTTTTTCGACCCTTCCCACAAATACGGCAAACTGAACAGCGACAACGCTTCCAGAATATTCGACTTACCAACATTGGGCCGCCCGATAAACAAATTGATGCGCTTGAAACCGCTTACTTGCAATTCTCGAATAGACTTGAAGTTGTGAATTTCAATCTGGTCAATAAAATGATCCATATGGCTATATTATTTCCACGCTAAAGTTAACAACAAAAAAGACGGTCGCTTGCACAACCGTCTTCCTCGCTCAAATATATAGAAGAGCTACGCATCGTAACTCAGCACCGGAGCCAGCCACCGCTCTACGTCTTCCACCGACATGTCCTTACGCTGGGCGTAGTCGTGTACCTGGTCTTTGTTGATTTTGCCCACCGCAAAATATTTCGATTCGGGGTGCGAGAAGTAAAACCCACTCACCGATGAGGCCGGGTACATGGCGTAGCTTTCGGTTAGTTCGATGTCAATTTTATCAGCCTCCAACAACTTGAATAATGTACCTTTTTCGGTATGGTCGGGGCAGGCTGGGTAACCGGGGGCGGGCCGAATTCCCTGATAATCTTCTTTGATGAGTTGTTCATTGGTCAGGTTTTCGCCTGTGGCATAGGGCCAGAATTCTTTACGAACGCGCTCGTGCATTCGCTCGGCGAAGGCTTCGGCCAGCCGGTCGGCAAGGGCTTTTACCATAATGCTGTTATAGTCGTCGTGGTCGCGTTCATAGTTTTCCAGCAGAGCTTCGATACCAATGCCGGCCGTTACAGCAAAACCGCCGATGTAATCCTCCCGACCACTTTCTAATGGCGCAATGAAATCAGCTAAGCAGAAGTTGGGCAAACCGGGGGCTTTCTGGTTTTGCTGACGCAGAAAATGCAGCACTGTTTTGGTATCATAAATCAATTCGCCCACCGGACTGACCGCTGTTTGTGATTGAACCCGGCTGATTTTATACTCGATGTGCTGGTGCGAGCCGTGCCGTTCGCAGGGAATGTTTCGCACCTGCTCCTCAAAATCGTGCAGTAGCACATCGTCGTCAGCCGAATTGGCCGGATAGAACCCAACTACGGCCTTTGCTTTCAACAGCTTGTTGTCGATGATTTCCTGCAAGAGTTGGTTGGCATCATCAAACAATTTACGAGCTTCCTGGCCTACGACCGCATCCTCAAAAATGGCCGGATATTTACCGTGCAACTGCCACGTCTGGAAGAACGGAGTCCAGTCGATGTAGTTGGCTAATTCGGCAATGGAGTAATCCTCAAAATAGCGGTTGCCGAGGAAAGAGGGTTTGGTTGGTATAAACTCCCGCCAGTCAATGGGGGTGCGGTTGGTACGAGCCTGTTCAATGGTCAGACTTGCCTTCTCCTGTCGCCGACGAGCGTGGTCGTCGCGGAGTTTGACATATTCAGCCTTGATTTCCCGGAAGATATCATCCCGTACCGTGTAATTTTCGTTGTTCAAACGACCCGCTACCGGCACACTCCGGCTGGCATCCAGTACGTGAATAACCGGTCCCGAATAATGCGGGTCAATCTTCACAGCCGTGTGAATGCGCGAGGTTGTGGCCCCACCAATCAACAGCGGCATTTTAAAACCTTGCCGCTCCATTTCTTTTGCCACCCCTACCATTTCGTCAAGCGAGGGGGTAATAAGGCCACTCAGACCAATAATATCTACGTTATGCTCACGAGCCGCATCTAAGATTTTCTGCGTCGGCACCATTACCCCGAGGTCAATAATCTCGTAGTTATTACAGCCGAGCACGACGCCGACGATGTTCTTGCCGATGTCATGCACATCGCCTTTCACTGTTGCTAACAAAATTTTCCCGGCTGATGAACTGGCATCGCCCTGTTTTTCGGCTTCAATGAAAGGCGTCAGGTAGGCTACCGCTTTTTTCATAACCCGCGCCGATTTCACAACCTGCGGCAAAAACATTTTACCCGCCCCAAACAGGTCGCCTACCACGTTCATGCCATCCATCAATGGACCTTCAATAACGTGGAGGGGACGCTCGACCTGCTGGCGGGCTTCTTCCACATCCTGGTCAATATAGTCGGTAATACCTTTAATGAGCGCATGTTTGAGTCGTTCAGTCACGGGTTCGTTGCGCCAGCTTTCGTCCTGCACGATCTCCTTTCCTTTCGCTTTCACGGTCTCGGCAAATTCGACCAACCGTTCGGTGGCATCGTCCCGGCGGTTAAGCAGGACGTCTTCGCATCGCTCCAGCAATTCTTTCGGAATGTTGTCATACACTTCCAACTGTCCGGCGTTCACGATGCCCATGTCCATACCGGCACGGATGGCGTGATACAGAAACGCCGAGTGCATAGCCTCGCGCACGACGTCATTACCCCGGAAACTGAACGAAATGTTCGACACGCCCCCGCTCACCTTAGCCAGCGGCAGATTCTCTTTAATCCAGCGCGTGGCATTGATGAAGTCAACGGCATAGTTATTATGCTCCTCAATACCCGTGGCAACGGTCAGGATGTTGGGGTCGAAAATGATATCCTGCGGAGCAAAGTTGACCTTATCGACCAGAATCCGGTAGGCACGTTCGCAGATTTGGATGCGTCGTTCGTAGGAATCGGCCTGGCCGGTTTCGTCAAACGCCATCACGACGGTTGCTGCACCATATCGCTTTACCAATTTCGCCCGCTCAATGAATGCCTCCTCCCCTTCTTTAAGCGAGATGGAGTTGACAATGGCCTTGCCCTGCACACATTTCAGCCCGGCTTCGATCACTTCCCACTTCGAGGAGTCGACCATGATGGGCACACGGGCAATATCAGGTTCAGCCGCAATCAGATTCAGGAAGGTCGTCATGGCCTCCACCGAATCGAGCATGCCTTCGTCCATGTTTACGTCAATCACCTGCGCTCCGCCTTCCACCTGACCGCGTGCAATGCTTAGGGCTTCGTCGTAATTGCCTTCTTTAATAAGCCGGGCAAACTTCTTCGAGCCGGTCACGTTGGTGCGTTCGCCGACATTGAGGAAATTGGTTTGCTCGGTAATTTTCAGGGGTTCCAGCCCACTCAGTTTTTGGAACGGCTCCGGCTCTGGTAAGGAACGGGGTGGATATTTGGCAGCTACCGTAGCAATAGCGTGGATATGCTCGGGCGTGGAGCCGCAGCACCCACCCACAACATTCACAAAACTATCCCGAATGAATCCTTCCACCTGCTCGGCCATCTGCTCGGGCGTTTGGTCGTATTCCCCAAATTCATTCGGCAGGCCCGCATTGGGGTAAGCCGACGTAAAAAATGGCGATTCCTTGGCCAGCGTCTGCACATAAGGCCGCATCAGTTCGGCACCAAGGGCACAGTTCAGTCCCACGCTCAGCAGCGGCAAATGCGAAACGGAATATAAAAATGCTTCTGTCGTTTGCCCTGACAGGGTGCGCCCACTGGCATCCGTAATGGTGCCAGAGATCATGATGGGAAGGGACCCCACCCCGGGGTGCTCCGAGAAATACTTGTCAATGGCGAACATGGCCGCCTTGGCGTTGAGCGTGTCGAAAATCGTTTCAACCAGCAGCAAATCCGCGCCCCCTTCCACAAGCCCGCTTACCTGCTCGTAATAGGCATCGACCAATTCATCGAACGTGATGGCACGATAGGCGGGATTGTTCACATCGGGCGAGAGCGAGGCCGTGCGATTCGTTGGCCCCATCGCTCCGGCTACAAAGCGGGGTTTATCGGGATTCAGGCGGGTTACTTCGGTGGCGACTTCCTTCGCAATCCGGGCCGATTCGTAATTCAGTTCATACGCCAAATCCTCCATGTAGTAATCGGCCATGGCAATGGTCGTACTGCTGAAGGTGTTGGTTTCAATGATATCGGCTCCGGCATTGAGATACTGTCGGTGAATTTCCTTGATGATTTCCGGTTTGGTAATCGACAATAAGTCGTTATTGCCTTTCACATCGTGCGGAAAATCGGCAAATCGTTCACCCCGGTAATCGGCTTCGGTCAGGTTATATCGTTGGATCATGGTACCCATTGCCCCATCAAGGACAAGGATACGTTCGCGGAGAAGTTCAGCTATCGTTTTCAAAAGCAGCAGTGAGAGTGCGGTTGTTGGAATTATCAACAGCCGGTAGCCTTAAAAAAGTCCAAAAAAGATAAAATAGCTTAGCAGCAAAAAGACAGGTAGCGGAAGGCTAACTTATCTATCCCGGCCAGTAGCCGGGAGGAAATTGGCACCGAGTTTCAGTGAAGAGTTGTCAGTAAACAGTTATCAGTGAAGTAGCTCGAAGCAAACACTGTTTATTGGTAACTGTTTACCGGTCACTGAAAGGGTTGCCAAGACATCATCGGGTCCGTTCCCTCCGTCTTTCTGGATAAGCAGCTACAAAAATAAACAAAAATCGGGTGCCCTGACAAGCAGCGCACCCGAAATCAATCAATACCTATTTAGTGCTTACCAGCTCTGCTCCAAATCCTCTTTCGTGTAGAGATGATTACGCTCGGTATAAAACGACTTGTCGTCGGTGCGCTTAATCGCCAGCGGATTCTTCGACGTCATGCGATAGAGCAACGCAATGGGGAACAGAAATACGAAGAATAGCACCGACAAAATGATTTTACCGTTTATGTTCCCCAGCACTTCGGCGATTTTAAACCAGACCTTCACAATCAAATCGCCTACTACGGGAATGGCCAGACTCAGCAGCCCAACAGCAGCCGCAGCATAGAGCCACCAGGGCGATTTAAATATGAAATATAAGACGACCAGCCCGGTCACGATCACTAACTGGGCTTTTACTTTCTCAGTAACATCCATGCGTTAGAACAAGGTATAAATAAAGGGAGCAACGGCCGAACCGCCACCGATAACAATCAGAACACCAATGAGTAACAGTAAAATAATCATTGGAGCCAGCCACCATTTCTTGCGCTGTTTCAGAAATTTGAAGATATCCTGTAAGAATTCCATCTGTTGGTTTTAAGTTTTATTTGGTAATGGACAAAATCTAAACTGATTAATAGACCGTTTAAAGGGTTAATGGGTTGCAACGCTGTCAGCAACAGCCCGCATTTCCCCCGAATTCGACCGCATTAATCCGAACAAGGCATCGCCAACGCGTTGATTCACAAGCGCACTGGCATGACCGTCGTTCCGCCCCACCACCCGATCTACCGGAGCAATATCGAGCATAAGTTTACCGGCATCCAGTATCGGGACCCCATTGCGTTGAAAGAAAGCCACTACCGGTTTAACGTATTCAGCCGTCTTTTCGATATTATGCGAGAACGGAAACATGACCACATAAAGCCGGGATTTATGCTGCCGGGCGTAGGTAATAAACTGATTAAGGTCGCTCAGGTGATCGTTGATGATGGCCGGTGTGCCATAGGCGGTGCGGGCATACACATCAAAGGGCGCAAAATTACCGTGCGGAAACTGCCAGTACAAATAGTTGAGCAGATACGACTTAATAAACAACGATTGCACAGGCCGGGGCAGATCGGAGTAGGGCGCAAAGCCGGTTGGTACCAAACCATGATCGCGGGCTACTTTTTCGATGTCGTTTGGGAAGTACTGCAACACCAGAATATCGGGCTTTTTGCCGAACTTCAACAAGCGGGCATATTCATCGCGGGTATCGGAACCCGAAATGCCGAGGTTATACGTCACATAATCTTTCGTGCCTAATTTCTGCGCCAGAATGTTGCCATACCGCTCATCCGCCGACTTTAGGCCATGACCTGCCGTAAATGAATCCCCCACAATCAGTACCTTCTTTTTGTTAAGCGTATCGGTCTTGGGCGTGTCGCGATAGTCGCCGGTCATGGGGGGCCAATAGCGTTCAAACCAGATTTTTGAGGCCAGCGTAAGTCCGCCTTCCTGACTTTGTGAAATGAACATAAACGCCATTTCAATGAACACAAGCAACACAATTAACGGCACCAGCAGAGTAGCGATGTTACCGAGCAGTTTCGGCGGCTTCGGATTCTTAACGATACCATAATAGTACAGCCGAAGCAATTCGATGATCAGCAGCAGAAACAGGGCGCACTTGGCTAACCGGACGTAAATATTATCGAACAGCCCTTTGTGGGGAAAGTCGAAGCTAACGCCAACATGGTCGCCATAGAACAGAATGAACGCTAAGAATCCCAGAAACAGCAGACGAACAGCACTGGAAACAAGTTTTGATTGCATTAAGCCAGGTGATTAGTCCAAAACAAATTCCTCTTTCCAGTTATCTTTCTCCTGCCATTCAGGCTGTTGGCGCTTGTCGAAGAGGTAATTTCCTACCGCCAGATAATCCATTTCGGTCCGCATAAAACACCGGTAGGCATCGTCGGGGGTGCAAACAATAGGCTCACCCCGCACGTTGAAACTGGTGTTTACAATAACGCCATAGCCCGTCAGTTGCTTAAACGCATCAATCAGTTGGTAATACCGGGGATTGGTATCCTTATGCACCGTTTGAATACGAGCCGAGTAGTCGATGTGCGTAATTGACGGTAAATCAGACCGTTGGTAGTAAAGTTTCTCGCGCAGGGGAAAACTCGCGTAATCGGCCGGAACGGGTGTTCGACGTTTTTTCGCTACCGGATGCACCAGCAGCATATAGGGCGAAATGCCCTCATAATCGAAATACTCGGCCACTTCTTCGGCCAACACCGAGGGCGCAAACGGCCGGAACGACTCGCGGTATTTGATTTTCAGGTTCAGCTTTTTCTGCATTTCGGCGTTGCGCGGATCGCCGAGAATGCTCCGGCCGCCCAATGCCCGTGGTCCGAATTCCATCTGTCCCTGCACCCAGCCAACCACGTTGCCCTCGGCCAGTAACTTGGCAGCATCCCGGCTCAGGTCGGCAAAATCGGTGTAGTGTTTTCCAACGGCTTTGTATTTCTTCGCCATCAGCTCCACATCCAGATCAGAGAAGGTTGGCCCCAGATACGAACCCCGCATGGCGTCGCGCTCGGTGGTCACTTCGCGCTCTTTCCCGAAGTAAATATGGTAGGCAGCCAAGGCCGCGCCCAGTGCCCCACCGGCATCACCGGCGGCTGGCTGAATGAAAATATCCTTGAACAGACCAGCGGCTTGTAGTTTTCCGTTCGATACGCAGTTGAGGGCAACCCCACCCGCCAGCACCAACGCGTCGGCATTGGTCAGACGTTTGGCTTCGCGGGCCATATTCAGCACGACTTCTTCGGTCAGGTACTGAATGGCTAAGCCTAAGTTGCAATGCTGTGGCAGCAGTTCATCTTCCGGCTGGCGTTTTGGGAACCCGAATAACTCGGTCCATTTGGCTTCATTCACCATTTTCAGGCCAGTGGCGTAGTCGAAATACTCCTGGTTCAGCCAAACGGAGCCGTCGGGGCGAAGGTCAGCGAGTTTTTCTTTGATGATTGTCATGTATCGGGCTACGTCCGGCGAGTTTGGGTCGCCGTAGGGAGCCAGCCCCATAAGTTTGTATTCGCCGGAGTTGACCCGGAAACCCAGAAAATACGTGAATGCCGAATAAAGCAGCCCCAGCGAATGCGGGAACCGCAGTTCTTTCAGAATCGAAATGTTTTTACCCTCGCCCAGCCCAATGGACGCCGTTGCCCATTCGCCCACGCCATCAATGGTCAGAATAGCCGCCCGCTCAAAAGGGGATGGATAGAATGCGCTGGCTCCGTGCGAAAGGTGGTGTTCAGGAAACAGCAGTTTAACCTTACTGGCCTTCTTATAGCCTAATTTTTCCAGTTCCTCCCGAATCAATCGCTTTAGAAAGAGTTTTTCCTTAAGCCAGACCGGAATCGACATCAGAAACGAACGCAGTCCCTGCGGAGCAAAGGCGTAATACGTCTCCAGCAACCGCTCGAATTTAAGTAAAGGTTTATCGTAGAAGACAATGGCATCCAGCTTATTCAGATCGGCTCCGCTGTACTGAAGGCAGTATTTAATGGCTTCGGCCGGAAAACCCGGATCATGCTTTTTACGGGTAAATCGCTCTTCCTGAGCTGCGGCAACAATACGTCCGTCTTCAATTAATGCTGCTGCTGAGTCGTGGTAAAAAGCAGAAATGCCTAATATGGTCATGAACTATGGTACTGATGAAACAGGGCCAAAAGTAACTGTTTTTTTTGGCAAACGTAGCATTCCCATCCGTTCGACTTAGTTACTGGTTTGACGGTAAAACGTTCGTAACCTACCGGAAATAGACTTGTTTATCTGCTAAATCAATGGTTTATGGCCATGCGCCGGGCGGTTTCGGCGGGTAAGTCCTGGGCCAGTTTTGCGGCTACCTGTTTATAGGCCTCTTCATTGGGATGCATACCATCGTATGCTGTTTTCCAGGCAGGCAGGTCACCATAATCGATTAGGGTTATCTGGTTTTCATCAAATAACCGACGCAGCTCAGGATTCAGCGGATAGGCCGGGAAAACAACTACATAGAAATTATCATTACCAAACTGTTTTTGATAGAGTTCCTTAGATTTTCGGACAACAGTAACAAACCGTTCATAATCAGCCGTACTATATCGTTTTGGAAAATCAATATTGAACAGTTTTACGACATTGCTCTTATACAGCCAGCGAATCAGGCTGAGCCAAAAGGGGTGTTCCTGTGCATAGGAACCGTTGACGGTCAATGTATTAGGGCTGACATAGGGTAGATAACCGTTTGAGTTGTTTATCCATCGGGTGCTGGGCATCACCCGGGCCAGATGATCCTCTATGTACGTATAGAAAGCCACTCCATTTTTTTCGGTTATCTGACTACGGAGGTTGGTCGATTGCAGCAGTGCCAGCATATGAGCGGGCGAATGACCCGATACGCCATAATTATAGGGATGGTAACCCGTTTGTTTACCGAAAAAATACGGAAGTGTACTGGTGTCAGAAACCGACTCGCCGTAGGTAAATGAACAACCCAGAAACAAGGCATATTTTCCATTAGGCTGAGCACTGCTGAAAGGCGTAATCCGACGCGACAGGCTATCGATATGATAGATAATCCGGTTCGTTTGCTCAACGACCTTCGCTTTACCGTCGCTTATCTGCTGTTGGGTTGTTGAATAGGCCGTTTCATACGGCCCCGGCGCGGGGCGACTCATCCCCAATTGATCGTATCGAATTAGTTTGGCATTCGAGTGCGTTACCCTCCGGCACAGGTGTGATGAACTGGCGCCCGATGAAAAAAAACCGGTTTCTTTTAGGTATAAACTCAGTCCACATACGCCCTCAACGGCCAGGCCCGTCAGCAAAAAACTCATTAAAGAGATAATAATGCCCTGAGCATTAATTCCCTGACGGCGTAAACTATACCCAACAACATTCAACACACCAACTCCCGTCAGTCCGTAAATGAAAATCTGAATTGAATCTGGCAGTATCTTTAACTCCATCGCTCTCCACTACTTGCGAACTACCAATCAGTCTGATATCTGTTTGTGCAGCTATATCAAAAGCTATTAACAAACTTTGTTAAAATTTATTATTTATCCTTCCGTTACAATCACCTAAAATGTATTTTATTTAACCAGATGTGTATAAATGCAGTTTTTTGAGATTTCTACTATACAGATTGTGTTAAATTTATTCTTTGAAACCAAGACCTAATTATTAACATCGGCGTTGTAAAGTGGCAGAAAATAGCCTCCAGGCAATTAGGCAAGTTTTATGTATAAGACTTACGAAAAACACTCCTAAAGAGGGCTTGGGGTAAGTCCTGATTCAGGTGTTTTTTTATGTATACAAATAGAGAATACATCAAACCGTTTTTCGATACCGCCATGTTGCCAGCGACAGTACGGCCACCGTCAGGCCTAGCAAGGCCAAAAAGTTCGACTGCATATCCTGAAAGGTGCTGCCTTTCAGCATGACGCTCCGCCCCATAGCAATAATGTATCGAAGCGGATTGATGATATCAATTTGCTGCGCCCACTGTGGCATGTCTTCAATGGCGGAAAACAGTCCGCTGAGCAAAATAAAAGACATTAGAAAGAAAAAGGCGGCATACATGGCCTGTTGCTGCGTTTCGGAGAGAGCCGATATGAGCAGCCCTAATCCCACACACAGAATCAGAAACAGAAACGCAAAACCATACATAAGCAGCAAACTGCCTTCCGTCGGAATTTTGAACAGGAATATGGCAACAAGTAGACCCATTGTGAATTGCACCAGACCAATCACAACAAACGGAATCAGCTTGCCCAGAATAAACTGGTATTTCTTGATAGGCGTAACGTTTAACTGCTCCATTGTACCCACTTCCTTCTCCCGCACAATATTCAGGGCGGCAATGAGCATCCCGACCAGTATCAGCAGCTCAAACAAGACAGCAGGCACCATGAAGGTGCGGTATTCGAGCCGGGGATTATACCAGTACTGGGGCACAATGTTGAGCGTTTGGTTCAGGCCCGGTATCATGGGCACATTTTCGGTGCGGATGTCGGCGTTGAAATCCTGAATAATGCTGCTGGCATAGCCACTGGCAATACCCGCTTTAGCCCCGTCGACGGCGTTAACCAGGAGTTGCACAGGGGCGCTGTTGTCGTTGTAAAGATTGCGCTCAAAATGCGGGGGCACTACCAGGACCAAATCGGCATGGCTGGCTAATAGTTCTTTTTCGGCCAGTTTGGTACTGGGCAGATAACCCAGAAACCGGAAATTATCGATATGCCGAAATTTAGCCGCCAGCCGCTGGGAGAAGGTGGTATGATCGGCATCGACAATGGCAATGACGAGATTTTTCACCTCAAAATTGGCCGCATACGACAACAGAATCAGTTGAAGTACGGGGGTCATTATCATCAATCGCAGTAGCACCGTGTTTCGGAAAATCTGCTTAAACTCCTTCTCGATTAGAAACCTGATCCGTTTCATGATAGTCGATGAGTGAATGCGTGAGTGAACAGGTCATTCACCAATTAAGTTAACCTTGGCTTTAAATTTCTGATAGTCAATCCAATAAGCACAGCCGTCATCAATAACAGAACGGCGGCATCTTTCCATATTACAGTCGGCCCAACCCCCTTAATCATGATGTCTTTAACGAGATTAATGTAGTACTTAGCCGGGATAATAACCGAGATGTATTGGAGGGCTTTCGGCATACTGGTGATGGGAAACATAAACCCCGACAAAAACAGACTCGGCATCAGCAGCACAATCATGGACCCGAACATAGCCAGCAGTTGGGTGTTGGTCATCGACGAAATCAGTAGCCCCAGCGATAGCGACAGGAGAATATAGACCAGCGTTACACTTAATAGCAACCACAAGCTGCCTTCGAGCGGAATGCCCAGTAGAAACACCCCCAGTGCAATAATGACGCAGCCATTTGTGAACGACAACACCAGATAAGGAAGCATCTTACCGAATAGAATCTGCGCCTGGTTGAGGGGCGATACGAGCAGGACCTCCATCGTGCCTACTTCTTTTTCGCGGGCAATGGTAATGGACGTCATCATGGCCGAAATCAGCAGCAGTACCACCGCCATTACGCCCGGCACAAACACAAACGCGCCCTTGAGTTCGGGGTTGAACACCATCCGCGACACAATGCTGATTTGCATGGGCGGCTGAGCCATTGGGTGCAGTTCGCTGGTGTAGTCGCGAATGATGGCCGTGGCGTAGTTAGTCAGGCTGATGGCCCGGTTTTGCTCCGAGGCATCGCTGATAAGTTGCACCTGCGCCGAGCGGCCATGCTCATAGTCGTTGGTGAAACCGGGCGGAAACACCACCACCAGCTTAATTTTCCCCTGCCGAAAGGCGGCTTCGATGTTGCGATTGGTCGGCAAATTCTGCTCCAGCCGGAAGTAGCCCGACGACAGGAGCCGGTTTGTAATTTGCTGGCTAAGTGTACTATGGTCGTTGTCTAAGATGGCAATACTGGCATTTTTAATTTCGTTGGTCAGCGCAAAACCAAACAGTATCACCATCAGAAACGGCATACCGAATAAAATCAGCAGAGTGCGTTGATCGCGGAAGATGTGCAAAAACTCTTTTTTGACGAAAGCAATGAAGCGGCTCATAATTACAATGATGAGTGATGAATTATGAATGGTAAATGGGGCTGACGCATAATCATTTATCATTCATAATTCATCATTATTTTGTTGACGTTCCCCGTGCCAGAATCTGAAAAACGCCGTCCATTGAATCGACGTTGAAGGTGCGTTTCAGGCCACCGGGCGTGTCGAGTGCTTTAATGCGCCCATCCACCATAATTGAAACGCGGTTGCAGTACTCGGCTTCGTCCATGTAGTGGGTGGTCACAAAAACGGTGGTGCCCCGGTCGGCAGCCTCGTAAATCATGTCCCAGAACTGCCGACGTGTGATGGGGTCAACGCCCCCGGTTGGTTCATCTAAAAACACGACCTTGGGGTCATGTACCAGCGCCACAGAAAAGGCCAGCCGCTGTTTCCAGCCCAGCGGTAGGGAGGCCGTGAGCGAGTCGGCCACCGATTCGAGCGCGAGGTGATGCAGAATCCCGTCGGTTTTGCGCCTGATTTCAGGAATGGTCAGCCCATAAATACCACCATAGAACCGGATGTTTTCGCGCACGGTCAGGTCTTCATACAGGGAGAATTTTTGACTCATATAACCAATACTTTCCTTAATCTGCTCGGCCTGCCGATACACATCGAACCCGGCTACGGTTGCCTCACCCGACGTGGGTTTCAGCAAGCCACAAAGCATCCGCATGGCGGTGGTTTTGCCCGCCCCATTGGCACCGAGAAACCCAAATATCTCCCCCTGCGCTACCTCGAACGTGATTTCGTTCGTGGCCGTGAAATTGCCGAACTTCTTAGTCAGTTTGTTGGTCGTTACTGCGTTCATCATTGCTTCATCAAGGCCATAAACGTATCCTCAATTCCAGGCTCAATTCGCTCTACCTCAACGCCTTCGTGATTTTCCTGGCGCAGAAAATCAACCACCTGTAACTCGTCCATTTCGTGTTTGGCGGTCAAATGCACATATTCCCCAAACGCATAATAGGTTTCGGTAAAGGGAGCGGCCCGTAAGTCCTGTATCAGGCGGTAGGTGTTAACGGCTTTCACGGCAAACAACGGCTTCGTAAAGCGCGACGTAATGCCCGTAGGGGTATCGATGCCCAGAATCCGGCCCGTCTGGATAAACGCCACCCGGTCGCAGAGGCTGGCTTCGTCCATATAAGGCGTTGATACCAGGATGGTCAGGCCCTGTTCTTTAAGGTGGCTGAGCATATCCCAAAACTCCTTCCGCGAGACAGCGTCTACGCCCGTAGTGGGTTCGTCCAGAAACAGCACGTCCGGTTTATGAATTAGCGCACAGCAGAGCGCCAGTTTCTGTTTCATCCCCCCCGACAAAGCCCCTGCCCGCCGATTTTTAAAGGGTGCCAACTGCTCATAGATGTCGCGTACCAGTTCATAATTGGCTTCAATACTTGTCCCGAACACCGTAGCAAAAAACTGAAGATTTTCCTGTACGCTCAGGTCGGGGTAGAGTGAGAACCGGCCCGGCATGTAGCCCACCGTCTGGCGCAGCACCCGGAAGTCCTGCACCACGTCGTGGCCCGTCACGATTGCCTTACCGGCATCGGGCAGCAGCAGCGTCACCAGGATCTTAAAGAGCGTAGTTTTGCCCGCCCCGTCAGGCCCAATCAGCCCAAACAGTTCGCCCAACCGCACCGTAAACGATACAGATTCAAGGGCCTTTACCTGGCCGTAGGCTTTTGAAACCTTGTCAATAACGATAGCGTCCATAGGGCCGTATCTCTATTTTTTAGCCATCTGATCACCAGCCGCAAACCGCACTTCGCCGGGCATACCGATTTTCAGAGAACCGTCGTTTTTAATGTTGATTTTCAGGGCATATACCAGATTCACCCGTTCGTCTTTGGTCTGGATAACCTTTGGCGTAAACTCGGCTTTGTCTGAAATCCAGGTAACGGTGCCGGTGTACTCACGCAGTTTACCGCCCGTATCATCCACATATACCTTTACCATCTGCCCGACCTTCACGTTTACCAGATTGTCGCCCGCTACGTAGGCACGCAGCGTAATATTAGCAAGGTCAGCCACTTTGTAGAGGGCTTTGCCATAAGTAGCTACCTCACCGGGTTCTGCAAATTTCACCGTTACGGTGCCCGCGAGAGGATTAACGATGGCGGCTTTACGAATCTGGTCATCAAGCAGTTTAACCTGTTCGGCCAGCGGTGCGGTTTCGGCTTCGGTGCCGCTGCGCTGCGTATTGAGGGCCGATGCCTGCGCTACGCGCTGCTGTCGAATCAACCCAATTTGCCGCTGGATGACCTCCATCTGGGACACAATATCGTCGAGTTGTTTGGTGGGTGCAGCCCCGGCAGCAATCAGGTTCTGCGTCCGTTCTTTTTCACGCTGAAGGTTTTGCAGTTGCTGTTGCTGCACGGCAATCTGCTGTTCGTAGGACGAGAGTTGGGCCGTTACGTTGGGGGTTCGGCTGCGAACAGCCCGCTGGTTCGCCAGCAGTTGCGCTTTGCTTAACAGCAGTTGCTGTGTATCAATTTGCCCTACAGTTTCACCTGCTTTCAGGGGCTGGCCTTCCTGCACGCGCAATGCCTGAATGGGTCCGGTAGCCTGAGCCGAGACAATAGTTTCAACGGCCTCAAAATTGCCGTAAGCATCGGCCTTATCGTCGCTGGTCTGGCAGGCCGTTAGAGTCAGTAGGATGAAAATAGACGATTGAATGCGTTTCATGATGGTCGGTGTTCTGTGGGCCAAGTTAATTTCCGCTAAGTGTTCTATATTGTATGAGGGCGAGAAGCCGCTGACGCTCATGCAGTTTCTGGTTGAGCCGAGCCTGGGTTTCGTTGTCAAGTTCGGTGGCATAGTCACGGGCGGCAATCACGCCGTTATCGAGTTGTACGGCGGATGCCCGGCGGATGCGTTCGCGCAGGGCCACGATGTCGGCATCCCGGCTAATCTGCGCTTCGATACGGTCAATGTCGGTTTGCTGCTGCCGAAGCTGAACAGCCAGATTCTGCTCAAAAGCGGCCTGTTGCAAATCAGCCGTTTGCTGGTTCAGGCGCACAGTCTCCTGGGTATTGCGGATGGTATACGCTGCCGAAATGTTCCAGTTCAGGCGCAGCCCACCCAGAAAAAACGCACGAAAATCGTTGTTCAGCAGATTCAATCCAGGCCGTCCTACGCCAGGCTGTGCAAACAGGCTCAGACGTGGCTTGGCGGCATTATCGGCCAGCCGAAGCTGTGCATCGAATAAGGCCCGCTGCGTTTTGTAGAATTGCAGTTCAGGCCGGTTAAGAATCAGGCTGCTGACGGGCGCGTTTGGCAGATCAACAACCAGCCGGGTACTATCGCCAACGGGCAGGTTCGTCAGCAGATGGAGCGCATCACGCAGGCCCCGGCGGCTGGCGTTTAGTTCAGCGAGTCGTTGTTCATTCCGCAGCACTTCGGCCTGAAGCACATCAACGTTCGTTTGGGCGGCCGTTCCAAAACGCACCCCCGCCTTAAGCTTTTCAATGCGGTTTAGTAAATCATTGCGCTGTGTTTGGGTAAGCTCCAGATTATCGTCAGTCAGCAAGGCGTTCATAAACAAGCCGTTAACCTGATCTTTCAACCCCCGTAGTTCAATTTCAACCTGTTGTTGGGCAGTGGCGGTCTGCGCCCGTTGCTGATCTATTTGCAGCCGGGTCAGGTTGCCATCATACAACGCATAACTAATATCGGCGGTAAGTTTATACTGGTCTTTGCTGAGCGTTGGCAGGTTTACGTTGGGCAAATCAAGGGGAATTTTTGTTACGTCCGACTGCCACGTAGCTTGCCCATTTAGGGCGATTTGCGGCAGTTGCCGGTTTGTATTGAGTCTGGCCACGGCCAAATCGCCCGTTTGCTGCAATACACTTTTTTGTTTCAGTAAGGGGTACTGGGTGCGGGCGGCTTCATAACACTGGTCGAGTGTCAGCCGTTGCGGGGGCGATTCGGGCTGGGCCAGCATCCGTATGCTACTAAGCAGCAGACCGATGAGGGGCGTAATTCGTAAGGTATCCATTCAGCATTTGATTTAAACACTTGATTAAATACAGGGCAAAAAAATTAGCGTTGCCGCAGATAGCACATAATCATTTCTGGAATAATGATTTTTCGGCTTTCCATAAACTGTCTGAATCCTGCTTCGTCCAGATCGCCTACGTAGCCAATTACCGGCTTTGCCACAAACGGGAAGGCAATGTTGCCAATTATGGTCATAATGAATTGCAGTGGTTCAATAGGCCGGATGTTGCCCGCTTCAGCCTCTTCGCGCAGTTGCTCGGTCAGCCGGGCCGACCTAACTATGCCTTTTACGTTCAACTCCCGAAAAAACTCGGCTCCATTTTTACCATGCTCAGCCAGTACGAATTGCGGCATCAGGGGGTTATCCATCAGAAAATCAGTATATTTATCTACTATCTTCCAGATTTTAACCTCTAAGGGTGTCGGTTCGTTAAGTAACTGCACCATCGTTCCAAAAAAGGCGCCAAAGGTTTCCATATAAATGGCTTTAAACAACTGTTCTTTGCTCCGAAAGTAGTAGTTCACTAAGGCTACGTTAACCCCGGCTTCGTCGGCAATTTGCCGGGTTTTGGTGCCTTCGTAGCCATTTTTCAGAAAAATTTTCTTGGCGGCTTCCTTAATTTTCGTCTCCGTATCGGGCGTTTCGCTGGTCATACTATTTTTGATAGAACAAAGGTAAAGCAACACTACATATTCTTCCAAATTAGTAAGCAGAAATTTTAATCAATTGATTAAATTAATCATCCATTTACTCATATACTTTCTCAGAAACGCATGGATATAGCAGCCGCCAACAGAAATTTCAACAGAATACATCCATTACGGTTACTGCATAAATGCCCTGACAACGTGCGTCCTGCTAAAGCAGCAGGCAGAAAAAACTGTCGACTCTCTTGCTCGCCAAACTAATGTTCATAACCGGTTGCCTATTACCTTTGGCCCATTCATCAATTGATAAACGATTTTCTTAGATAGTGAAACTGGCAGCTATTGACATCGGCTCAAACGCGGCCCGTCTGCAAATTTCGACGGTGTTGCATAACGATAACCTGGTTAGCTTTAAACGAGTCGAGTACGTGCGTTTCCCGCTTCGGTTGGGCCACGATGTGTTCAACTTTGGCGAACTGACTCCTGAAAGTGAAGCCCGCACGACCAAACTGATGCAGGTCTATAAACTGTTGATAGAACTGCATGAGGTCGAAAGTTATATGGCCTGCGCCACATCGGCCATGCGCGAATCCTCGAACGGGCACGAGGTAGCCAAACGCATCGAAGCGTTAACGGGCATCAAAATTCACATTATTGACGGCAGCAAAGAGGCCGAACTGATAAATAATGTAGTCGTTCAGGCGTTGGACGACCGGCAGTATCTGCATATAGACGTTGGGGGCGGCAGCACGGAATTGAACGTGTACGAGAATCGCCAGAAAATAAACTCCAAATCGTTTAAGATTGGGTCGGTGCGGTTGCTGGAAGGCAAAGAAACCAAAGGAGCCTGGCGAAAAATTGAAGACTGGGTGGAAGATAATGTCGATTCGTCGCGGGAAATCACGGCGGTTGGCACGGGTGGTAACATCAGCAAATTATTTAATCTGGCCTCGAAAACATCAGAGCTGGAAACCACCCGAGCCGAAATCGAACGGATTCGGAACTACATTGCGGGTTTCAATCAGGAAGACCGCATTAATAAACTTCGCCTGAATGCCGACCGCGCCGATGTGATTGTACCTGCTGCTGATATTTATATTTCGGTGATGAAATGGGCAGGAGCTACCAACATTATTGTTCCTGATTTGGGGCTGAAAGATGGGATTATTCAACTGGTCTATGCCCAGATGACGAAACGCAGGGCCGTTTAGTAAGGTTACTTTTGGCGTTAGTTTATCGTCCATATAATATAGCCAATGCGTTTGCTATATGGACGATTACACTATTCTACTCCAAACCAATCCAGACGGTTCATCCATTCCCGAATTTTATCAATCTGGTTTTTTCTTCAACGAGCCCTTCCATCTTCAGCAACAGCAGCACGGGCGGTTTCATTTGATAACGGCCATAAATCAGATAACCCGTCAAGCCGAAGCCCGCTGCGCGTTTTTTATCGATTCCGATAAGGCTGTTAGCCCCAGGGCGGCTCCGTTTGGCTCCATTGAATTTGCCGAAAACCTGCCCGATGCGGTTCTGGACGATTTCGTAGACACCCTTATTAAAGCAGTTCGGGAAACGGCTGCCCCTACCCTACGCCTTGTCAATTACCCGCATTGCTATGCGCCCCGGCAAGCCAGCCATCTAACCGAAAAACTATTTAGGCATGGATTCCATTTATTGAAGTCTCATCAGAATTTCTTTCTGACTATTAGCAACCAATCATTTGCCCATCTCATCGAACCGGCGCAACGCAGGCGGCTGCGAAAATGCCGGGAATCTGGTTTTCACGTCGTCCACCAGACAAAGCCAAACATTGCTGAAACCGTTCGTTTTTTGGCAAAAACCCGGCAGCAACAAGGCTATCAACTAACGATATGTCCCGAACGACTGGCGAATTTACTGTACACATTCCCCAACCAATTTTTAGTTTTTATAGTTACCGATGGCCCTACGCTGGCAGCCCTGACCATAGCCGTTCGGGTGCGCCACGACATATTGTACAACTTTATGCCCGCATCGCATCCCGATTACCGTACCTTTAGCCCAATGGTCATGCTTACGGATGGGCTATTCACCTATTGCCAGCAACAGAATATCCGACTGCTTGATCTGGGCGTATCGCTTGACAGTAACCAGCAACCCAAGCCAAGTCTGATTCGCTTCAAACGAAACCTCGGCGCGCTGGAATCGCCCAAACTGATTTTTGAAAAACGGTTTTAAGACAGGATTACAGGATGAAAAGGATTTTTAGTCATCGAATCCTTTTCATCCTGTAATCCTGTCCATAATCTTACCCATCCGGTCTATCCTTCTCCGGTCTGATTTTTTCTTCGTTATTTTACGAGAAAAAAGGCACTCATTCCTGTGCCGCTTGCATGATTGAAGCTGGTTTCAATTCCATTAGTCAATTTCTGAGCAAGTTCGTCGCATCGCTGGTATCGCTGCTGAAAGTAGCGATTCGTGGACGACATGCCACCCGATTGCCCGCCCGACAACTGCCGGTATGTTCGGTATTGGGTAACGGCCCTTCCTTAAATGAATCGCTGGCCGAGCAGTTCGACTTCATTCGCCAAACCGAAATCGTTTGCGTGAATAACTTCGCCCATGCTAATATTTTCCCACGTTTGCGGCCTCAGAACTATGTCATTTCAGACCCCAACTATTTTGTTTTCAGTGAGCAGACCACCGACCGCGACGACATTCGGCAAACCTTGTCCGTTTTTCTGGAACGGGTTGATTGGCCCATGACGCTCTATGTGCCGCACTTTGCGAAAGGGTCATATCTGCTCCGAAAAATTGAGCAGGGCAATCCGCAAATCAACATTGTTTATTTCAACTACACGGTGGTTCGGGGATTCCGGCGGCTGACTTACTGGCTATACACCAGGGGATTAGGCATGCCCCAGGCACAAACGGTTATCATTGCTGCCCTGACGTTGATGATTAACCGGAAATTCGACACGATTTATCTGTTCGGAGCCGATACGTCCTGGCATGAACAAATCCGGTTGAACGATCAGAACCAGTTGTTAATCAAACAGATTCACTTCTACGATAAACCGAAAGACCTGACCCATCAGCCGGTTTACTCCGATGCCCAGCGGCAACGCACGTTTTCGATGGCTTCGCAGTTTCTATCCTTACACAAAGTCTTTCGAGGCTATGAAGTCTTGCGCGACTACGCTGATTATCGAAAAGTTAAAATACTGAACGCCAGTGCGAAAAGTTATATAGATGCCTTTGACCGGGCAACGCTACCTCAGTCTGTCCTAAATCCGCCAGCAACACGATGATGAACCGGCTCCTTTGGCTGTTTATCAGCTTCTTTCTACTGAGCCACACAGGCGCTGTGGGGCAACGACATCCGAATATTGTCCTGATTTATGCGGATGACTTAGGGTATGGTGATATAAGCTGCAATGGAGCCACCAAAATCCGCACGCCCAACATTGACCGCGTCGCTCGTGAAGGATTACGCTTCACGAACGCCCATGCCTCATCGGCTACCTGTACGCCTTCGCGCTTTACACTTCTGACGGGCAGTTATGCCTGGCGGAAAACCGGAACTGGCATTGCCCCAGGCGATGCGGCTCTGCTGATTCCTACCGACCGCATTACGCTGCCCGGCGTATTGAAACGAGCGGGCTACCAAACGGCTGTAGTGGGCAAATGGCACCTGGGATTAGGCCCCAAAGGTGGCCCCGACTGGAACGGCGACATCAAACCAGGTCCGCTCGAACTGGGCTTTACCTACTCGTTCCTCCTGCCCGCTACCGGCGACCGGGTTCCCTGTGTGTATGTCGAGAATCACCACGTTGTTGGGTTAAACCCCAACGACCTTATACAGGTGAATTATAAAAATCCGGTTGGCACTGAGCCAACGGGTAAAGACCACCCCGAGTTACTCAAGATGGCGTATTCGCACGGCCACGACCAGACGATTGTGAATGGTGTGAGTCGGATAGGCTACATGAGCGGGGGAAAATCGGCCCGGTGGGTCGATGAAGAGATGGCAGATGTGTTAACGGGCAAAGTGAACCGATTTATTGACGATAGCAAGAGCGGGCCTTTCTTCGTTTATTTCTCAACCCACGATATTCACGTGCCGCGTATGCCCCATTCCCGGTTTGTGGGTAAAAGCGGTATGGGTCCACGCGGAGATGCCATTCTGCAATTAGACTGGTGCGTGGGCGAGGTACTGCAAACATTAGATCGGTTGAAACTGACGAAAAACACGGTCGTCATCATCAGCAGCGATAACGGGCCGGTTGTGGACGATGGCTACAAAGATCAGGCCGTTGAAAAACTAAACGGCCACAAACCGGCGGGGCCATTGCGGGGCGGAAAATACAGCGCTTTCGATGCGGGCACACGGGTTCCGTTCATTGTTCGCTGGCCCGACACCGTGAAGCCGGGCGTAACTGATGCCTTAGTGAGTCAGGTAGATTTACTGACTTCCTTAGTCGCACTGACAGGTCAGTCATTGGCCCAATCCGAAACCCGTGATAGTTTTAATACGTTAGATACATTTCTCGGAAAGTCGAAAAAAGGCAGAGCCTATGTGGTTGAACATGCGATCAATGGCACGCTTTCACTGATACAGGGCGACTGGAAATATATTGAACCCTCCGATGGCCCCAAAGTCATGCGGGAGGTCAATATGGAAACCGGGTATGATGCCCAACCGCAACTCTACAATTTAAAAACAGACCTGGGTGAACGTCAGAACGTGGCGAATCAACACCCCAAACTTGTTGCTGAATTAGCTGGCCTATTGAAAACCGTTCGTGAAACAGAAGGCTACCAGCCAAAAAATTGATTAACAGACCAATATGCTTGATTTAACGAATAAATCCATTCTGATTACGGGCGGTACCGGCTCCTTCGGTAAGAAGTTTGTCGAGATGATGTACCAGCGCCACCCGAACCTCAAACGCTTAGTCATTTACTCGCGCGACGAGCTGAAACAGTTCGAGATGTCGCAGCATTATCCACAATCGAAATACAAATCCATCCGATTTTTCATTGGCGATGTGCGCGATGCCGAGCGACTGAAACGCGCCTGCGAGGGTGTAGACATTATTGTTCACGCGGCTGCGCTGAAACAGGTTCCGGCGGCAGAATACAACCCGATGGAGTGCATTAAAACCAACGTGTTTGGGGCCGAAAACGTCATCAATGCCGCATTGGATAATGGCGTACAGCGCGTGGTGGCCCTCTCGACCGATAAAGCAGCCGCCCCTATTAACCTCTACGGAGCCACGAAACTCTGCTCCGACAAGCTGTTTGTAGCAGCCAATAACATGAAAGGCAGCCGCGATTTACGGTTCTCGGTCGTGCGCTATGGCAACGTAATTGGGTCTCGGGGGTCGGTGGTGCCGTTCTTTCTGGAAAAGCGAAAAGATGGCGTACTACCCATTACCCACCCTGACATGACGCGCTTCAACATCTCCCTCGAAGAAGGCGTAGAAATGGTATTTCACGCGCTGGAACATGCCTGGGGGGGTGAAATTTTTGTACCGAAAATTCCCTCCTACCGTATCACGGATGTGGCTACGGCCATCGGCCCCAACTGCGAACAGAAATTAGTCGGCATTCGTCCCGGCGAGAAATTGCACGAGGAAATGATTACTGAAACTGACTCGCTCAACACAGTCGAAACGGATAAATATTACGTCATTACACCCTCAACGCCAACCTGGAGCGTTGACGAGTATATGAAAGCCTTCGACGGGCGGCAGGTCGAAATGGGATTCAAATACAACTCCGGCACCAACACCGACTGGCTGAACGTTGAGCAATTGCGCGAACAGATTCGAGAACACGTTGACCCTGAATTTAATGTATAGTAAATTCTCAGTGTTTAGCTATAACTAAACTCATATGCCTACATTTGCGTTAAAGAAGGTAGAAGTTGTACGAGCTAAGCAGGAACTGGATGAATTGGTAGTTGACGGTGTAGGTCAATTAGCTGCTTTTGAAAAACTACTTGCTTCGAAGCATAAGCAGTATCTTTCCGAGTTTCGTACAATGCTTTCTTATATTGAATATATAGCTAATGGCAACTCCCTGCCAGATACGAGATTTAAGGATGTGACACCTTCGGGTGTAACAACCAAAGAATATGAATTTAAATCGAAGCATCTTCGTCTCTATGCAATTAAGCAATTGAATGGTAAAATAATTGTGCTTGGAGGTTTGAAAACCAAACAGGAAGAAGATTTTAAGCGTTTTCGCTCACTAAAAGAACAGTACCTAAACTCGCTTTAATTATGACACGGGAGGAGTTGATAAGCAGTCGTGAATATTGGATCACCAAAATTCAGCTTGATTTATTTAATCAACTGGAAGCTTACATGAAAGCTAATAATATAAACAGAACCCAATTGGCAGATCGCTTAGGCGTTACTAAGGGCTACATCTCTCAGGTATTAAACGGAGATTTTGATCATAAGATCAGTAAGTTGGTTGATTTAGCCTTAGCAATTGGTAAAGTGCCTCAAATAGAATATTCAGATTTACAGGAATTCATTGACAACGATAGCCACATTAGCACTAATTCTCCATATGTGTTTACTGCAATTACATGGGGAGGGCAGACACAAAGCCTACCGTACTCAGAGTCTCATTCGGAAGACCACCAAGGCAATTGGCTCCATAAATCATTAATTGGTTAATCTCTGATGCCGTGAAAAATATCGACTTAAGAATTGCTAACATTCAAGACGTAGAATTTTACATAAATGCCCCAGCCACTATTAAGCCTGAAGAAATAGGGGTACAAGTTGAAGGTAATAAAATGGACGTTGATGGTGATGCTAAAATTGTGTCTATACTTTCTGAAGTACGATATGTCCAAAATCCTAATACAGATGCATCTCTGCTTGTACTGCGATATGTTAACGTCACTTCTTTTTATATCGAAAATTTTCATGAAATATTTAAGCCTAAAGATGGGCATTACATTTTCGATTCTGGTGTAAGCCAGTTTCTGGTAAGTATTATTTTACCCACAATTCGAGGTATTCTGTTTGTTAAAACTGCTGGTACGAGTCTAAGTAGCTGTTATCTACCTCTTATTCGAGCCGCCAATATCACTCAATCACCCTAATTTTTAAGGTTTTTCTCTGGATGAACCAACCCATTCCATACGGTCGTCAGCACATCACCGACGACGATATTGCGGCAGTGGCTGAGGTACTGCGCGGACCATTTCTGACGCAGGGACCACATATTGGCGAATTTGAGAAGGCGTTTGCCAGCTACATAGGTTGTGACTATGCCGTTGCGGTTGCCAATGGTACGGCGGCTCTGCATCTCTGCTGCATGGCGTTGGGGGTGCAGCCCGGTACGCGGGTCATTACCACGCCCATTACGTTCTCAGCATCGGCCAATTGCGTCCGGTATTGCGGGGGCGAGGTTTATTTCGCCGACATCGATTCTGAAACCGCCCTGCTCGACGTTAATTCCGTTCGACGGTTACTGGAGCAGCATCCTAAAGGCTATTTTTCGGGCATCATTCCAGTCGATTTTGCGGGTTATTCCGTCGATTTAACTGCTTTTCGGGAACTGGCCGACGAATACGACTTGTGGCTGCTGGAAGATGCCTGCCACGCGCCGGGTGGTTCATTCTTTGATAGCGAAGGACAAGAACACCATTGCGGTGATGGGTCGCTGGCGGAGTTGGCTATTTTCAGTTTCCATCCCGTTAAGCACATTGCGGCTGGTGAGGGTGGCATGATTACGACCAACGATGAGCAACTTTATAAACACCTGCTTCGGCTCCGCACACATGGCATTACTAACAAACCGGCTGAGTTTGTGGAGCCGTATGCGGGCGAACCCGAACGCGGGGGCTGGTACATGCAGTTGCAGGAGTTAGGCTACAATTACCGTTTAACGGATATGCAGGCCGCACTGGGAACAAGCCAGTTGCAACGGGTGGATGCCATGCTGGCCCGTCGGCAGGAAATTGCGAAACGCTACGACGAAGCCTTTGCCGGAACGAATATATTGACCATCATTCCGACTACTGGTGTTAATCATGCCTATCACTTGTATGTAATTCAGGTGGACGACCGAAAAGGACTATATGATTTTCTGCGAACCCGAAACATTATGGCGCAAGTGCATTACATTCCAGTACATTTAATGCCCTACTATCAGCAATTTGGCTGGAAACCCGGCAATTTCCCTCATGCCGAGCGATACTATGCCCGTTGCCTGAGTCTGCCTATGTTCCCCACGCTGACGGATGACGAGCAGTCGTATGTGATTGAGTCGGTAAAGGAATTTTGCCAGTAACTGGCCCGCACAGGCTCCGGCTGTGCGGATTTGATGAACGCACAGCCGGAGCCTGTGCGGGCCAGTTATGAGTAACATCGCCATCATTACGGCGCGGGGTGGCAGCAAACGGATTCCGCGCAAAAACATCCGACCGTTTCTGGGCAAACCCATCATTGCCTACGGTATTGAGACGGCACTGGCATCGGGCTTGTTCGATGAAGTCATGGTATCGACCGATGATGAGGAAATTGCCGACATCGCCCGTCATTACGGAGCCTCCGTTCCGTTTTCACGACAGCCCGAAACTGCGGATGATTTTGCCACAACCGCTGATGTGTTGGGGGAGGTGTTAGCTCAATATGAACAACAGAGGCAAATTTTCGATTATGCCTGCTGCCTGTACCCAACCGCACCGTTCGTCACATCCGACTTATTGAACCGGGCTTTGTCGCTGTTAACGGAGCAGCAATTCGATACGGTCTATCCCATTCAACCCTTTAGTTTTCCAGTTCAGCGGGCCGTGTTCCTACGTGACCAGACTGTGCAGTGGTTCCAGCCCGAACATGCCCTCACACGGTCGCAGGACCTGGAACCGGCCTACCACGATGCAGGGCAATTTTACTTCGTTAACATAGCGGCTTTTCAGCGAACCCATCGCCTGATTACAGACAATTCGGGCGGTATCGTCATTCCTGAAACAGCCGCGCATGATATTGATACTGAGGATGATTGGTTAATTTCGGAGCTTAAATTCAGAATGATGAATAATGAATGATGAATGCAGTAACAGCACATTCATCATTCATCATTCATCATTCATCATTCATCATTCATCATGAACCACCTTCTTTTTCGTGCGGATGGCAACGCCCAAATTGGCATGGGTCACGTAATTCGTTGTCTCGCACTGGCCGATATGCTGAAAGGCCATTTTGCCATGCGATTTGCCATTACGGACCCAACGCCAACCGTTCAGGCTCTGATCGAAGCGGCCGGATTATCGGTTTTAGCGTTACCTGATTCGGTAGATAAAGCCGCTTTTTGGGGCGACGTTCACTCCGAAAATATTGTGGTGCTGGATGGCTATTCGTTCGATGAAACGTTTCAGCGGGCGGTTCGGGCGCGAGTCAGGAGGTTGGTTTTTATTGATGATCTGGTCAAAGGACATCAGGTAGCCGATGTAGTGATTAATCATGCCGGAGGACTCTCCGAAGCTGATTACAAGACGGTATCCTACACAGAACTTTGTTTAGGCCCACACTTTGCCCTGCTGCGCCCTGAATTTCTGCATCCAGACGGCTTTGGGGAAACCCCGGCAGATGGCCCAATCTTTGTAAGTCTGGGCGGAGCCGATCCAAAAAATACGTCATTAAGTGTATTAGAGGCCATTCATCAGGTTAATTCCAAGCTGCCGGTTCGGCTCGTTTTGGGGCCATTTCATCCAAATCGGGCGGCTATTGAAGCGTTTCAGAATCAACTGCCTAACCTGGCGATTCTGCAAAATCTGAGTGCCGTGCAAATGGTCAATGAAATCCAGCAATGTCGTTTGGCAATTACTGCCTGTAGCACTATTGCCTACGAAGTCTGTGCCATCAATCGGCCGCTCGTTACCATTGTTACTGCCGATAATCAGGATCGTTTGGCGCGATTTTTATCGGAGGAAAAGCTGGCTCTTTCGGTCAATTTCCCAACGTTGCTTACCCGGCTAACACCCGTCATTAGCTTAGAAACCATGCTGAAATTTTCAATTCAGGGATTTTTGTTATCACCCGAAAGTGCCGCCGAAACATTGGTAAATCAGCGTCGGGTTTTTGATGGTGGCTCACCCGACCGATTTCGTGCGTTATTTAGGAAATTAAGTGCTTAATTCGGTCAGACGTTCGCGTTACGACTATGCTTACCTACCGAACTGCTCAACCCGCCGATGCCCGGCTTTACTTCACCTGGGCCAACGACCCCGATACCCGGCAACAGTCGTTCAATTCGGCACCTATCTCCTTAGAAACGCATACCGCCTGGTTTACGCGCAAACTGACTGATCCGAACGCTTTGCTGCTCGTTTTTTCAAACGAAGCCGGGCAATCCGTTGGGCAGGTGCGTTTCGAGCGAACGCCCGTTGCCGATATGCCCGACGAAATCATCATCGGCATTTCAATAGATGCCAAACAGCGGGGAAAAGGTTTAGCGGCCCAACTCATTCAGCAGGGATGTGCCATTTGCCGCAAACGCTGGGATGCCGTTGCCATCCATGCCTACATCAAGCCCGAGAACCAGGCATCCATTCGGGCCTTCGAGCGGGCCGGTTTCAGATTGTCGGGCGAAAGCGGTAAATTTGGGAATTCTGACCGGGACGCATTAGGCCAGAATAAACCATGCTTGCTTTACCTTAAAACCTTTTAGGTCGCTCAGACTTAAAAGGTTTGACTACTTATGACACAAGACCAACCGATTCAGGTTGCCCACTATACCATCAGTCCGGCGCATCGGCCGTTTGTTATCGCCGAGATGTCGGGCAACCACAACCAGTCACTCGACCGGGCGCTGGAAATTGTCGATGCTGTAGCCGACGCGGGCGCTCACGCGCTTAAGCTACAGACCTACACTCCCGATACGATTACATTCAATGGCGCATCTGAGGAATTTTACATTCGGGACACTAAATCGCTCTGGGCGGACAAGAATCTGTACAAACTTTACGCCGAGGCCTACACCCCCTGGGAATGGCACAAACCGATTTTCGAGCATGCTCAAAAGCGGGGCATGATTGCCTTCAGTTCGCCGTTCGACACGACCGCCGTTGATTTTCTGGAATCGCTTAATGTGCTGCTTTACAAAATTGCGTCATTTGAGAACACAGACCATATTCTGCTCAAAAAAGTAGCGCAAACGGGTAAACCGGTTATCATGAGCACGGGTGTGGCCTCCATGGCCGACCTCGACGAATCCGTGAAAGTTCTGCGGGCAAATGGGTGCAAAGACCTCATCCTGCTCAAATGCACCAGCACCTACCCCGCCACGCCCGAAACGACTAACCTGCTCACCATTCCGCACATGCGGCAGTTGTTCGACGTGCCGGTGGGGCTTTCCGACCATACGATGGGCATTGGGGCCGCCGTAGCCGCCGTAGCCTTGGGCGCGGTTGTACTGGAAAAACACGTTACCCTGCGCCGGGCCGATGGGGGCGTCGATTCCGCTTTTTCGCTGGAACCCGGTGAGTTAACAAATCTCGTTATCGAAACCGAACGGGCACATCTGGCGATGGGGCAAGTCAGCTACACGCTCACGCCTAAAGAAGAAAAAAGCCTGCAATTCAAGCGGTCGCTATATGTGGTGCGCGATATGAACGCGGGCGATACCTTCACGCCAGATACCGTTCGCAGCATCCGTCCGGCCAACGGCCTGCACACCCGCTACTACGAAGATATACTTGGTAAAGTGGCCACGACTAACATTCCCGCAGGCACGGCGCTGGACTGGAATTTAATTGCGAATGAGTGAATGAGTGAATGAGTGAATACCATCCGGCGGAGACGTTTCGCGGCAGCTATTCACTCATTCGCTCATTCAATCATTCGCTCATTGAAAAATGGGTATCATCAAACGGCAAACTATTCAGAGTTCGATCTACGCCTATGCGGGTGTAGCCGTTGGCTTTCTGACGCAGGGAATCTGGTTTCCGAATCTGTTTAGTACTGCCCAGATTGGATTGCTGACGTTGCTGATTTCATTAGCTCAAGTGCTGGCGCAGGCGTCCAACCTAGGACTGAACGGCGCGGGTGGGCGATATTTCCCGTATTTCCGCAACGCCGACCGCCAACATAACGGTTACCTGCTTATCGCCAGCCTGACCACGCTGGCGGGTTTCAGCGTATGTGTGCTGGTGCTGTGGTTAGCACGCCCTTGGGTGATTGCACTGTATCAAAAAGAATCATCGCTCTTCGTTGACTATTATTATCTGCTGATTCCGCTGACGCTGTTTACGGTCTATTTTACGGTTTTCGACAACTACGCCCGATTGCTCTACGATCCCGTTACGGGAACGCTGTTGCAGCAATTCGTTCAGCGTGTGTTGATTCTGCTGGCGGGCGGGCTTTACTGGCTCGGTTGGGTCTCGTTCCCGCAATTTCTGGGCGTTTGGTTGTTGGCGTTCTTTGTTCCGTTGCTGCTGATGATTGTCAGCGTCGCTCGCGATGAAGCCCTGTTTTTCAGCCGTAAATTTGTGTCGGTGGATGCGGCCCTGCGTCGAAATTTGATGCGCTATGCCGGACTGACACTTACCTCGGCTCTATCGACGCAGATTGTCTGGACCATCGACAAGCTGATGATTAACAGCAGGCAGGGTCTGGGCGATACGGGCGTTTATGGCACAGCCTCCTATTTTGCCGCCGTGATTGCCATTCCGGCGACAGCATTGTATAAAGTTTCCGGTACACTCATTGCCGAGTCTTGGAAGACAAATGATTTGAAAAATATTGCCACTATTTACCGAAAGAGCTGTCTGAATCAACTCATTGCGGGTTGTTTGGTCTTTGTGGGCGTTGCGGCCAATCTGACCAATGTGTTCCGGTTTCTCCCCCCCGATTATGAAGCCGGTTATTACGTCATTCTGTGGTTAGGCTTAGGTAAACTTATCGACATGGCTACCGGCGTGAACGGCATTATCCTGAATACCTCGCGTTTTTATACCTACGATTCGCTGTTCTTTGTGGTGTTGATTTTCATTACCATTGCCGCCAATCTATACTTAATTCCGCGTTTTGGCATTAACGGGGCCGCCATGGGCGCTGCCTTAGCAACCCTGCTCTACAACCTCGCCCGCACGCTGTTTGTCGGGTTTGCGTTTCGTATGCAACCGTTTACCTGGCGTAACTTCGTTGTGATCGGGCTGGCTTTGGGCGTATGGTGGGTGTCGGTGCAAATTCCATATCCGGGTGCAACCGCGCCCAAGTGGTGGGTTATTGCGGATATTACCTGGCGGTCGGCGCTAATAACAGTCCTGTTCGGCGGGGCGGTTGTTGCCTTGCGGCTCTCATCGGATATTAATCAAACGGTGGACGGATTGCGGAAACGGTTTTTGAGCAAATAAAAATTATGACACAGAGATTCACGGAGAAGGCACAGAGATACACAGAGATTTTTTAAGTCTTTTCCTCTGTGTATCTCTGTGTCTTCTCCGTGAATCTCTGTGTACAACCTTTTAATTCATGTGGGCTTTAAAATTCTTATTCACCGAAGCGGCTCGGCTATTGCGCTCTACTGAAGGTCGCCGGTTGCTGGGGCTGGCCTTGCGCTATGGCAATAGACCCCGCAATCAACCCATTGATGTATCTTTTGGACCCTATCGGTTCCGGGTGCCGGATGTGCTGTCGTTTATCTGGCAATACAGGGAAATTTTTGTCGATGAGTTTTATAAATTCTCTACGACAAGCTCAAACCCGATTATTTTTGATTGTGGCACCAACATCGGTACCAGCGTTGTGTATTTCCGGCAGAACTACCCCAATGCTCGCATTGTAGCCTTTGAAGCCGACGAACACATAAGCGAGACATTACAGAAAAATATGCGCCAGAACCAGATTTCGGGCGTGGATGTCATAACGAAAGCTGTCTGGACTAACGACGACGGCATCTGGTTTGGCAGCGATCAGGCCGATTCAGCGTCCATCTTTTCGCAAACTGACCGGAAATTAGTGCCCTCTGTCCGCCTGCGTGACGTTCTCCTGCGCGAACCTCGCATCGATATGCTGAAGATGGACATTGAGGGAGCCGAAACGGCCGTACTAACCGACTGCCATGATGCCCTAAACCATGTCCAAAACCTGTTTGTTGAATTCCACGCTTACCTCGACCATCCGCAAACGCTGGCCGACGTGATGAAGGTGCTGGAGGACAATGACTTTCGGTATTACATCAACACCAGCCAGTACCGCCATGCGCCCTTAGCCAACCACCGCTACAAAGGCAACGATAGCATGGACTTACAATTGAATATCTTTGCGTACAGAATATAGTCGATAGTCGTCAGTCGATAGTCAAGAGAGACTGACGCAAAACACTATCTTACGTCAGCCTCTCTTGACTATCGACTGACGACTATCGACTCTTTTTATGATTGACAAAATTCTTTCCCGCCCTGAGTTCCAGACTGAACCACCTGTGTTGGTGGACATTGGCGCATCGGGGCAGTTGCATAGCCGCTGGAAAACATTTGCCAAATATGCCGTCTGCGTTGCCTTCGATGCCGACGACCGCGATTTTGGCTATGTTGAGAGCGAATCCGGGCATTTTCGGAAACTCTACACCTTTAATCATATTGTTACAGAGACTGATACCGAAACGGCTGACTTTTACCTGACCGCATCCCCCCATTGCTCCAGTCTGCTGCGACCCCGACCTGATTTGATTCAGGAGTATGCCTTTGCGCCCAAGTTTGAGCCGACAAAGGTCGTTCAATTGAAAACGCGCAGCCTGCGTTCCACGCTCGACAGCCTGAACATTGGGCAGGTGGACTGGTTCAAAACCGACTCGCAGGGCACCGACCTCCGGCTATTCCGCAACCTTGGCAATGACCGCGCGAAGCGTGTGCTCACTGCCGAATTTGAACCCGGCATTGCATCGATTTATGATGGGGAAGATAAGTTGTATAAGGTATTGCAATTTATGGAAGAAACGGGCAGTCACTGGTTAGCCGAACTACTACCAAAAGGCTCTCCACGCATTACACCCGCCTTACTGGACAGTTTCACGAGCCAGCCGTTGCTGAAGAAATTTGTCCTGTTCTCACTGAAAAATAGTGCTGTTTGGGGCGAAATGACATACATCAATCGCTTCGCCGATGAAGCTACATTAACCCAACGCAACTTGCTGCTGGGCTGGGTCTTTGCTACGACGCTCAACCAGCATGGCTTTGCGCTGATTCTGACGCAGAAAGCAAAGAGCCGGTTTACGGACCCAATTTTTGCCGATATGGAAGCCTATTCGCGTCGGCGAATTTGGGGGCGCGTATTTGGGCTGGGGTTCTGGCCTGAAGTCGTAAAAAAATTCGATAAACTATTGGGCCGTTGAGAGTTACGCACCTAAGCACCTATCATTTGTTCGGCGGGGCGGCTGTGGCTGCCAACCGGCTTCATCGTGCCTTGCAAAAGCAGGTCTGGACGCGTCAGTCTGTTGAAAGTACGATGTTAGTGGGAACGCCAAACCGATTAGAAACTCACCGGCCCGCGCCGGGCGTGACCTACTTAGCCAATAATTTTCTGGCCGAGCAAACAGCTTTCGGTCGATTTGTGGCCGAGCGATTGTATTTCCTGCCGCACGAGCGCGATTACTCGGTTCGGTTTCAGTTTTCGCCCGCCAAGTTCGGGGCCAACCTTAGCTTTCATCCGGCTATTCAGCAGGCCGACGTGTTGCACCTGCACTGGATCAATTTTGGCTTTCTCTCGCTCGATGGTCTGCGGTCGCTGTTCGAGTTGGGCAAGCCCATCGTCTGGACATTACACGACCAGTGGGCGTTTACGGGTGGGTGCCACTACTCACGCGGCTGCGACCATTTTCTAACCCATTGTCAACGTTGCCCGTATCTGAAAAAGCCGGACGAACACGATTTATCCTACAAGGTTTTCGAGCAGAAAATTGACGTATTCAGGAAATCCAATGTGCATTTTACGCCACCAAGTCACTGGTTGGCTAACGAAGCCCGGCAAAGTGCGTTATTGTGGGAGTTTCCGTTTACAGTCATTCCCTATGCCATCGATCAAACCATTTTCCAGCCGGTTGAGCGGGATAATGCAAACGCCCATTTAGATTTACCCTCCACTAATAACCCCCGCCTATTGTTCGGTAGTGCCAATGTAACGGATTCGCGCAAAGGTTTTGCGTATTTTGCTGATAGTCTGAAGCTTTTGCATCAACAGCACCCCAATCTAACTCCCGAAATACTGGTATTTGGCAAAGGGCGTTCGTATTTATTTAACGAATTGCCCTACCCAGTTCGTCACCTCGGTTTGCTAACGGCTGAAGACGAGATTGTGGCGGCTTACAACGCAGCCGATGCAATGGTTGTGCCATCGCTGGAAGATAACTTACCCAACACGGTTATCGAAGCAATGGCCTGTGGCATACCCGTCGTGGGATTTCGCACGGGAGGCATTCCCGAAATGATTGATCATCAACAAAATGGCTATCTGGCCGATGTCGGCTCCGCCCAGCAACTCGCCGACGGGCTGGCCTTTATCCTAACGCACCCGAACCCGGAAACCTTACGTCAAAACGCTCGCTACTCCGCCGAAACCCGTTTTTCAGAAGAAGTCGTGGCGAAACAACATGTTGAACTGTATCAAAGAATGATGACCGGGCTGGCGTTCCAGTGATGAATGTATTGGTCCTGCATTCATCACTGGAACGCCAGCCCGGTCATCATTCATCATTCAAAAAATGCCTACCGTTTCCATCATCACCATAACCTACAACGCCGAGCGGTTTCTGGAACGCACGGTTCAAAGCGTTGTGGCACAGCAGGCAACTGATTATGAATATATTGTGATTGATGGAGCGTCGAAAGATGGTACGCTGGGAATTATTCAGCGATACGGAAAATACATTACCCACTGGATTTCGGAACCCGACGCTGGACTGTATGATGCCATGAACAAAGGGCTGCATCGGGCCAAAGGCAAATACGTCTGGTTTATGAACGCAGGCGACGAACTGCATGATACCCAAACGTTGCCCAATTTGTTGGCTGCTATTGAAAAAACCCAGGCCGATGTTTATTACAGCGATGCGCTGTTTGTGCGCGAAGACGGCACGGCGGTTGGCTTGCGAAGTCAGGTTACGCCCCACACCTTGCCGCACAACTTAACCTGGCGCGATATGGCGCTTGGTATGAAGGTGTGCCATCAGGCGTTTGTGGCTAAGCGTTCAATTGCACCCGATTATCCAACCGACAACCTGAGCGCTGATTTAGATTGGGAAATTCGTTGCCTCAAGGCAGCCCAAAAAATCGAATTTTTGCCTTTTGTCCTGTGTAAATACCTTATCGGTGGCTTGTCAGTGCAGCAACACAAACGCTCTTTGATCGACCGCTTTAAGGTCCTGGAAACCCACTTTGGTTTGCTAACTACGTTGCTCAACCATGCCCGGATTATAGTACGGGCTAACCGATTTAGGAACAATAAATAGGCGGTAATTACCAAATAGCACCGTAAAATATTTGGCAATGATTGACAATTTCCAATGTTTTAAAATTAGCAATACAGAGCCGGGCCGTATTAGGCTGTTTTGTGAAATTTGTATGAAAACAACGGGATAATTCGACAACCCATGCTTTTAGATTGGGAAATGCGGATAAATTTGCGGGGTTTATGACCGCATACTCCTAACCTTTTTGTGAAATTCCTTTAAAAAATTGAATTGACCTATGAAACGAGTAGCTGTTTTTACCTCAGGGGGCGATGCACCGGGTATGAACGCCTGTATCCGGGCCGTAGTCCGGGGGGCGGTCTATCACGGCATTGAAGTGTTCGGCATCCGCCGGGGGTACAGCGGAATGATAAATGGCGATATTTTTCAGATGTCCTCGCACTCGGTGAGTAATATTGTCCAGCGCGGAGGTACCATTCTGAAATCAGCCCGCAGTAAAGAGTTTATGACCCCCGAGGGCCGCGCCAAAGCTCACGAACAAATAAAAAAGTTTGACATTGACGGCCTGATTGCGATTGGTGGAAACGGTACGTTTACGGGTGCTACGCTCTTCTTTGACGAATACGGCATTCCAACCGTTGGCGCACCCGGCACGATTGATAACGACCTCTACGGCACTGATTACACCATTGGCTTCGATACGGCCGTCAATACAGCGCTGGAGGCCATCGACAAAATTCGCGACACGGCCGACTCACACGACCGGATTTTCTTCATCGAGGTGATGGGCCGCGATTCAGGCTACATTGCCATTCAGTCGGGTATTGCGGGCGGGGCCGAAATGGTGATGGTTCCTGAAGTACTAACACCCATTTCGGAGGTGGTCGAAACGCTAAAGTCGGGCTGGAGCCGCCAGAAATCGTCGTCTATCGTTGTTATCGCCGAAGGCGAAGAAGCCGGAAACGCCAGCGAAATTGCCGAAAAAATCCGGCAGCAGGTGCAAACTGACATCGACATGCGCGTGACCACACTGGGCCATATTCAGCGCGGGGGTATCCCAACGGCTTACGACCGAATTCTGGCCAGCCGGTTGGGGCTGGGTGCGCTGGAAGGATTAATGAACGGCGAGAAAAACGTAATGGCAGGTGTCGTCAACAACGAACTGGTCTATACGCCTTTCCGCGACACCATCCGCCTACCCAAACCCATTAACGAGGATTTACTGCGAATGGTGAAGATTCTTAGTGTTTAATGTCGAATGCGTGAATGATAGAATGAGTGAATAGTTTCCACTACCTATTCACTCATTCTATCATTCACGCATTCGACATTAACTATATCCCACTCCCCAATACGTCAAATACCCCACCATTTCCCGAATTAAATAATAGGCGTCGAAAAAGGCTTCTTCTTTTGGCAGAATCCACTCACCGGGAGCTAAGGGCCGGCGACGGCTCAGGAAGTTACCTGGAAACGGCGTTACCACTACACCTTCTTTTTGAAAGCAGGCCATTGCCCGGCGCGTGTGCCAGGCTGAGGTAATCAATACACACTGGTTCGTATGAAATCGCTGGCGGAGCATGAGGGCCGTGAAAAGCGCGTTCTCGTGCGTGTTCCGCGACTTGTTTTCCAGTACAATATCGCCGGGTCGAACGCCAGCCGTTATGAGGAACTGGGCTGTCATCTGCCCCTCATCACTTACGTCTTTTGGCTGAAAAGGTAGGGTACCGGAACCGCCACTAATCAGAATTTTCTGGATAGCCCCGATCTTGTAGAGGTATAGGGCTTGTCCGGCCCGGTCGGCTTCCCGACCCAGCAGAAACCGGGCCGTGTCAAGCTGAGATTTCTGAGAGCGGGGAAATTCTTTCATGCCGTTAATCATGCCCCCCGTCAGCAAAACGGCTACCCGGTTGCTTGAATCGGCAGTTTTTGGTATACCCGCCTGAATCGGATACTCCCACCACCAGGCCAGTTCGTTTACCAAAACCGAATTGCCCAGCAACCAGAAAATTCCAAGTGCCACGCCAATTCGCAGACGATGGTGCCGGTTCGTTTTCCTGAAAAATGCCCATACCAAAGCCGTGATGAGCCATCCGGCGGGCGTAAGCAAATAGGTAATCGTTTTGGAAAAGAAATAAAACATAGACTACGATAGGTGTGGCAAGCGTTTTGTATAGGTAGTTTACAGTCTTCTTACCGTACATTTGACCTTGCATTTCTGCGAAGATACGTACCACCCTGTATGAAAAACATCCTCCTGTTTAGTCTATTTAGCTTTCTTTTGCTGTCGGCGGCTTATGGGCAGTCGGCTACGGAAAAACCGGCTGACGGTTTCCGAATAGCGGGCCACATTAACGGCATAAAAGATACGACCTGCGTACTGGCTCACTATTTTGGCTCCACCCAATATATTCCGAAAGATACGGCCCGCGTCGACGGCGCTGGCAACATGATTTTTGACGGTAAAAAAGCTTTACCTGAAGGGTTATATCTCGTTGTAATACCGAAAAAGGGCTATATGCAGCTTTTGGTTACCAACGATCAGCAGTTTTCGTTTGACACCGACACAGTCAACATCATCAAAAACATGAAGGTGACAGGGTCGAAGGAAAACGAAGCGTTTTATGCTTACCAGCAGCAGCTTAGCAAGTTATCGGATGAGGCTCAGGCGCTGAGTTTGCAGAAAAAAGTTCGTAACGATGCTACGTCAGCAGCCCTGATCAACAAGCAGTTAGGCGATTTGCAAAAGCAGGCGAACGATTATCGTAATCAGTTTCTGAAAGAGAACGCCGGTACGTTTGCTGCCAAGTTATTTAAAGCCACCGCCGAACCTGAAGTTCCCCCTGCACCGAGAGCCGCCAACGGTCGCCCGGATTCGCTTTGGACATTCAATTATTATAAAAATCATTTCTGGGACGACTTCGACTTCTCGGATGAGCGGTTTGTGCGGACACCGTTTCTGCAAAGCAAAATTGAACGGTACATCAAAGAGTTAACCGTTCAGGTACCCGACTCGCTCATTAAAGAAGCCGATTTTCTGGTGAACAAAGCGATTGCCGGGAAGAGCAGCGAAGTGAAATATTATACCATTTATTACATCACCAGCCAGTATGAACAACCGAAAGTGATGGGAACCGACGGCCTGTTCGTTCACATGTTCGAGAAATATTACGCCACCGGCGTTATGACCGTCTCGGACTCCTCAACCCTGAAAAACATTGGCGAACGCGTGGCTACGTTAAAGCCGAATCTGGTTGGCAAAATTCTGGCGACGCCCGTTATCAGCGATACCCTCCGCCGACCAATTAACTTCCCGGCCATCAAAGCCGATTATACGGTTGTATTCTTCTACTCGCCTACCTGCGGGCACTGCCGCGAGAGTGCGCCGAAACTGCAAAAATTTGTCGATACCTACAAAGGCAAAGGCGCTGAAGTAGTCGCCATCGCCATCGACCAAAGCCCGGAGGAATGGAAGAAGTTCATTAAAGAATTCAAATTGGGCAATGCCATCAATGGCTTCGACTATACGTTCCGCACCGACTACCGGCATCAATATGATGTCTGGACTACCCCAACGGTGTATATGCTCGACAAAAACAAGAAAATCATAGCCCGTAAACTACCCGTCGAGCAAATTGAAGATTTCATGCTGTTTCACAAACGTCAACAGGCAAATGCAAAACCGGTTGCGGCTCCGGCTAATGTGAAAGCGAGTGTGAAAAAATAATAGTAAGAAGGGAGACCCATACGGCTCATAAAGCAAAAACAACGGTAAGCGGTGTACCGTTGTTTTTGCATTTTATCGAGTTATACCATCTGAACGCCAATATGTTATGAAAATAAATCAAGGTTTATGGGGAATTCTATCACCTCACTATATTCTAAAAATAGTTAAGTTGCCTTTGTTCACGCTTATTTTAAAACTTGTCGAGAACTGAGAGCCAGTAGCTTCTTCTCCAAGATTGAGTTAAACCTTTCAGATTCCTCAAACCAAGAATAATGCGCTGACTCCTCAAACCAAATTACTTCTTTAACAGGCGCTTTCAAGGATGCATAATAGTCGGCTATCATATAAGTGATGCTTATGTTAAGCCTTGGAGGTAAAAAGTAGATATACGTATCTTTAGCCCTGGCTTAAGGTAGCCTATTCCCTAAGAACAGATACGGTTCCAAAACATGATTTTGAAAAAGGTGTTGAGTACTGGGAGGAAATTGTTGATAATATATTTCATCAGCATCAAGCACGATTGTTTGACCGGCTCGCACATAATAACTACTGGGAGCATAGCTGGGAGCTCGGTAACCTGGCAAAACCTTCTTAGCCATTCTTTCCACATAGGTGCCTAAGAACCGCTGGTACTGCTTTTGCGCTTTACGGCTGGGCCTGTCCATTTTCTTAAAGATATACTTGAGCGCTACCCGGTTAAAGAACGACTGCTTTTGGATGGCTTTCGTTAGTGTTGTAAAGGGATTTGTTAAGTTAAAATCATCTGTAGTTTGCACTGATAGTGGAAACTCAGGCACCCAATCCGCGGAATTGATGACATTAAAACCCCAGCCCTGTTGCGTCAAAATCCCATACTCATAGGCATAGGAAAAGTTACCAGGTTTGGGGGCGGCAATACAATACGTTTTAAATCGAAGATCATTAGGTAAACGTTTACCTAATTGACTATGAAGATAGGAGGTCATTAGGAAAGCAATGGCTCCCCCCTGGCTGGCTCCTGTGATGATGAAGGATCGGGTGCCTCGTTGAATGCATGAATCCAGTTTAGGGAGAATATCGTTGGCTAAGCTGGCCATCCCGATAAGCCAGCCAGCATGGATGGCTGCTCCGGGGTTTTTAGCCAATGAGTAAGTAAATGTCTGGTTATCATTCAGTTGAAGTTGACCCGTAGCGGGCAGCATGGCTGCGTAAAAATTCTCAATCCATCCTGCTGGTTTAATTCCGGTACCTCGAATGCTGATTACTCCGACGCCGTTGTCGCCTTGCCATAGCTCCCAGCGGTTATCCAGACCAACGATAGGCGAGCGATATACTTTCTTATACAGTCGAGGCAAGCCAATGGTTAGCGTATCGATATGACCGGCTGCCACATGTAGCATCTCGATAAACTCAGCTTTTTGGAAGCCCGGAATGAGTGGGTTCGTTTGAGCGACCGAATAATAGGGAAGCAGCCAAATGTCCGCAATTAGAAGCCACCAGAAGAAAGCTTTTAGAAACCTCATTCTATTGTATAATCTACAATTATGTCAACTATTCCCAAACCGAACGGCTTATTATCAGCTAAAACCAATCCGTAACGTCACTTCATCTTCGTTCGTTTCACTAAATACGACGTCAGAATCTGGTCGAAACCCTGGGCGATGTCGGCTTCGATGAAGTCGATTTTGTATTGCCCACATTTCAGTTTTAATTCCTGAAAATAAGATTTTACCGCTTGCTGGTAGGTTTCGCGCACCTGCCCCGGCTGGAGTTTTACTTTCTCGCCCGTTTCAAGATCGATAAACTCGTATGGCCGCTCATCAAAGGCGAACTCTTCTTCGGTTTTCTTGTCCGTGACATGAAATAGCAACACCTCATGCAGATTATGCCGCAGGTGCTGCAGAGCCGAAAACAGGGCATCTGACTTATCGGCGTTCTCGAACATATCGCTGAAAATCACCACCAGCGACCGTTTATTAATTTTCTCGGCCACCTGATGAATCACATCGGCGGCTGAGGTTCGGCGCAGGGGTTTCGGTTGCTGCATCAACTGGTCCAACTGCGTAAACAGTTTATGTACGTGCGAGGGCGTTGACTTGGTGGGCGTTTGCAGATCAATCTGGTCGGCAAAGGTTGTCAGGCTTACTGCATCTTTCTGACGTTGCAGCATATAGGCTAAACAGGCAGCCGCCATCACGCTGAACGTCATTTTGCCGTAATTCGACTCAGGATAGTACATCGACGACGACGTGTCGATCAATAAGTGGCAGCGCAGATTAGTTTCTTCCTCATAACGCTTCACAAACAGCTTTTCGGTCTTGCCAAACACTTTCCAGTCGATATGTCGCGTGGTTTCGCCAGTATTGTAGAGCCGGTGTTCGGCAAACTCAACCGAAAAGCCGTGAAAAGGCGATTTATGAAGTCCGGTAATAAATCCTTCGACTAACTGACGAGCCAGAAATTCGACGTTTCCGAACGAGCGAATTTGGCCGAGGTTAAGGGGTTGTTTCATTTTCAATGAGTGATTGATAGAATGAGTGAATGACCGGGCTGGCGTTCCAGCGAATAGGGCTGATGCGAAAACCATCCGGCAGGCTATTCGCTCATTCTATCAATCACTCATTGAATTTAACGCAAAAATCGAACCGTTCGACATCTCTGGCAGGAATTGCACGGGGAGAAATCGAACGGTTCGATTAACGTAGCCTAAGTAGGTTACAGTACGGGCTCCAGCATGGGCTGGAAAGCAACGGGATTTGTAAAGACCGACGGTGCCAACGCAATGGCCTGGCCTTTGCCGACAACTCGCAGCGATACATTGGCGATTCCTTTGGAAACCATGCCCAATGCCTGAGCGGCTGCGTGGGTCAGATCAATAACGCGGCCTTTGGAAAAAGGGCCCCGATCATTGATTCGTACAATTACTGAACGCTGGTTATCTAAGTTAGTAACTTCAACCAAGGTGTTCAGCGGTAGGTGACGGTGGGCTCCTTCGAGCGCTTCGGCGCTTACGCGCTCCCCATAGGCGGTCTTGCGACCATTGAACTTCTTGGAATAAAAAGACGCTTTGCCTTTCTGTATGAGGCTCGGAAGAGCCTCCGCCGGTTTCATGTTGCTGAAAAACAACATAAGGGACATGATGTAACTCATACAGCTTTTGGTTACGTGAAAAAATAAGCGGGAAGTATATCAATTGACGTTACGCATACCCTCCGCCCCCAAAAAGTGCAATTCCTGAAAAACAAAGATAGCCCGGATCGCCTTTATAACCAAGCATTTAACTAAAAAACTGTGGAATGGCCTCTACAAACCAAAGGCGTTTCGGGGCGAATCTACCCCAAAATATATTTACAGGCATTCTTTTTGTTCTTTGCCGAATGCACGTACTTTAGCAGTTGTTAATTGACTAAACCTCACTAATTGTGGACGATAGAGATCGGGAAAAGATTTACTCCAAGCGGGTTCGGGCGGGCAAACGGACGTATTTTTTTGACGTTAAGTCCACGCGCACCAATGATTATTATTTAACCATTACGGAGAGTCGGCGGCATCCGCAGGGTGAAGGATTCGTATATGAAAAACATAAGATGTTTCTCTACAAAGAAGATTTCGACAAGTTCGTGGAAGCCCTGCTCGAAACGGTCGATCATGTTAAAACCGAACTCATGCCCGACGTGGACTTCGCCCAGTTTGCCCAGCGCGAACGCGACGAACAGGATGATTTCGCCAGCGAGTTGAAGTGGGAATAGAGGAACTTACGAATTACGGTTTACAGAATGATTTAGACTTTACTTCTCATTGACCATCGGGCATTGCCCAACGCACTCTCAGCCCTCGGCACTCCGCCGAAGGCTTTTTTTGCGGTACGCCCATGCGGTTGTACTTTTGCAGAAATCAATGAGCGAATCGTGAATGAGTGAATGTGTGAATATATGCGTGCGGCAGCTATTCACACATTCGCTCATTCACTCATTCACAATTATTCATGGGACTTCAATGTGGAATTGTGGGTTTGCCGAATGTGGGCAAATCGACGCTGTTTAATGCAATATCGAGCGGAAAGGCTGAAGCGGCCAATTACCCGTTCTGTACAATAGAACCCAACGTGGGTGTTGTAACCGTACCCGACGAACGCTTGAATACACTCGAAGGGTTGGTGAGACCGCAAAAAGTGGTGCCAACGATTATTGAGTTTGTTGATATTGCCGGGTTGGTAAAAGGCGCCAGCCAGGGAGCCGGTTTGGGCAATAAGTTTCTGGCTAATATTCGCGAAGTCGACGCCATCGTGCATGTGATTCGGTGTTTTGAAGACGAAAACATCGTTCACGTGGAAGGCAAAGTGAACCCGGTTGCCGATAAGGAAATTATTGATGCTGAATTGCAACTCAAAGATTTAGAGTCGGTTGACAAGAAAATTCAGAAGATTGCGAAAGCCGCCCAGGTTGGCGATGCCAAAGCGAAAGCCGAGTTAGCCACGCTGAAAGAGTACAAAACCGCCCTCGAAGCCGGTAAGAGTGCGCGTACCGTCCAGGTATCGCCCGAGGAGCGCGAAGCCGCCATCGGCGATATTTCCCTGCTGACGGTGAAACCCGTTATCTACGTGGCGAATGTGGACGAAGGCTCGCTGCCGAATGGAAACGCCTACTCGGAAGCACTCCGCGAAGCTGTGAAAGACGAAGGCGCTGAAGTCATCGTGATTAGCGCGGGCATCGAATCGCAGATTGCCGAAATGGAAGACCCCGACGAACGCGAACTGTTCTTAGGCGAGTATGGCCTAACCGAATCGGGATTGAGCAAACTCATCAAAGCTTCTTACAAGCTGCTGGGGCTGATTACGTACTTCACGGCGGGCGTAAAAGAAGTTCGCGCCTGGACCATTCACCGGGGCTGGAAAGCTCCGCAAGCCGCCGGGGTTATTCACTCCGATTTTGAGAAGAAATTCATCCGGGCGCAGGTCATGAAACTCCCCGACTTTTCGCAGTTTAAAACTGAAGCCGCCGTTCGCGAAGCGGGCAAATTGGCCGTCGAAGGCAAAGAGTACATCGTGCAGGACGGCGATATTATGGAGTTCCTGCACAGCGCGTAAGTAAGGCGGGTGGTCGGCCTTACTTCCGCTTATTCACCCCTACCCGTCGATACGCTACCAACTGGTCGGCGCGGGAAGCGGGCGGGCGATGATAGACAAATATTTCGTAGTCATTTTCGGTGGATGACGAACTACCTTCGATGTAGTTCTCATCCACTTTTTGTTGTGATCCGGTTGTCATTACGGTATAGTCGTAATTGTAAACGCCCTGCTTGAGCAGAATGGATGCCCGGTAGGCTCCCAGCAACGGGTCGAACGTCATGCGGTTGCGGTCGTTTAACTGCCAGAAATTGAACGCGCCATTCACGAATACATCCACACCGGGAATTTCGGGCGTTTTTAGCGTGAAAATCGTTTCGATATAATCAGCATTGGTGGCCCCGTTGCCCGTTTCGCGGTGGTCGATCACAAACTGCCCGTTGAAATCATCGCTTTGAATATAAGCCCCCCGGCTGCGGGGCTGATCGACCTGCACATACGCGATGTTCCGGTCGGCGGGGCGGTCGATGCGGTCAATGTAATTAGCGCGGGACAGTATCGTTCGCGTATCGAAAAACCGGAACTCATTACTCCCGGGCATGGTGTTGCTCAGGTCAATCAACCGGTAGTCAAGCGTCTGGTCGAAGGCTTGTACATTCGTTGGGCGCAGGTTTCTTAGCGTGCGGTCGTCGCGGTAATTCTGACGGATTACGACTTTAAAATCATCCTGGGGCGAAATCACCTGATAGCCTTTGTAGTTAATACTGAAGTCAATCTGCTGATCGGCAAACTGCCGCGCCGGATCGGTAGAGAAACGGACGGCTGCGGCCACCGTAAGCCGGTTCTGGTAAGTCATAAATCGGCGCGTGAACAGAATATTGTTGCGATTGCGTTCGTCATACACCACCAGCAAATAGTTACCGGGGAGTTTCACGCGCGGAAGCGTAAAGCGATAATGGTAATACGGAATTTTGGTATTTATCGAAATCTGATAATCTGTAATCGGGCTGTCGTTGTATTCGTAAGTAAACTCAATATCGTTCAGGACCGAGCGTTGCCAGTCGGTGTTGCAATGGACCAATCGAGCGCGAAACGAACGGTAGTTGGCTGTCAGGTCATCGAATTCGAGCTGAAGCGGGACTTGTTCATCAAGTGAAATAACGGGTGGGTTCAGCGTTAAAGCGGGATCGAAGGGATTCGTGCTAACTTGCGGAAACAACAGCACGGTTTCTATTTTTGAGTCGTATATTCGATCTATTGTCTGGAGCGACTGCGCCATTATGGGAGCTGTAATCAGCCAGAAAAATAAAAAAGTCAGTAGCCTGGAAATAGTAGTCATTCGGTATGATTTTCGTCAAAGAAACGTAGCGAACGACCCTACAAGTATGCAGAATGGCTAAGGCAGGTTATAGATAAGTGTCGACGACTTAATCATAATCTTCGCTATACCGCTGCTAATCAACCCAATACATCTATGGTCAATTACAATCCAAAGGAATGGTTCCGGTTTATTATCACCTTTAACCGGGCCGACACCGTCCGAAAATTACTCCCCACCATTCTGGCGGTTGGGCTTTACTCGTTTATCATTGTGTACGTCATAGAGTATATGGAGTTGAGCGATAACACGCATCTGAAAAACTTTTCGATCATGCACTCACTGCTGAGCTTTGTGATTTCGTTGCTGCTGGTGTTTCGTACCAACACCGCCTACGACCGCTGGTGGGAAGGCCGTAAACTGTGGGGCGGCTTAGTGAACAACAGCCGGAATATGGCGCTTAAATTAGATCAGTTACTGGAACCGAGCCTGACCGATGCCCGTCAGTTTTTCGAGGCTATGATTCCTAACTTCGCCTATGTGCTCAAAAATCACTTACGACAACACTCGCCCGCAACGGAGTTTATCGAAACGGATTCATTTACCGTCGCCCATCTTCGTCAAAAAGAGCACGTACCACAGCAGGTAGCGTTGGCTATTTTTGGCAAGATGCACGAACTCCAGCGTCAGGGCGTTTTGCTTCCCGAACACCTGTTGCTGCTCAACATTGAAGTTCAGTCACTGATGGATACGTGCGGGGCCTGCGAACGGATCAAAAACACGCCAATTCCGTTTTCCTATAGTTCATTTATCAAAAAATTCATCTTTATCTACTGCCTTACATTACCGTTGGGGTATGTTTCTACCCTGCATTTTCTGATTATTCCATTAGTCATGTTTGTGTTCTACGTACTGGCGAGTCTGGAAGTTATTGCCGAAGAAATTGAAAATCCATTTGGCACCGACGATAATGACTTACCACTCGACACCATCTGCCGCAACATTCGCAAAAGCGTAACAGATACGTTCGAGCATACGGAAGCTATGCTGGAAGCTGCAACACAACAGCCTGAAAATCAGAAAGGATTTTCGTATGACAGGTAGTGTTCCCAGCCTGTAACTCGTTCAAAATGCCAGATGGAAATGTGCCCTAACTGTTCGACCGCGCTGGAAAAATCTTTTTCCTACTGCCCTCATTGCGGACAGACAACTGGCTTACCACGTTTCAAAATTCGGCATATTCTGGATGAGTTTTTTCAGGCATTCTTTAGCGTCGATAAAGGCGTCTTGTTTCTTAGTAAAAACTTAGCCCTCCGACCGGGCCGCACCGCCCGTGAGTATGTGCTGGAGCGAAAACGAAAGAAATATTTCAACCCGTTTTCGTTTCTTCTGCTCGTCCTGGGCCTTAATATCTCGGTCAATATTCTGGTAAAACCTTACTCTAAACGGCTCACAACCAAGCCGACAATCACTCAGCAGATGAAACCCAGAGCGCCCAAAGACAGTGCGCCTTACTATGAGCGCCGACGGCAGGCAACCCTGTTTATTGAAGAGAATATCAACGTGGTAGGTTTAGTAGCCATCCCTCTGTTTGCCTTTGTTTTCTGGCTCTGTTTTATCCGCACAGACCTCCACTATGCCGAGCATCTGGTAGCGCACGTCTTCTTTTCCAGCTTTTTTTCGCTTATCAGCATTGTGGCGACCCTTGTGTTAGGATTATGGCTGAATCAATATTTGTCCTTTCTAAACCGGGGGCTTTTACTGTTTCAATTAGTTTATCTGACCATTGCCTATTATCAGTTCCTGAACTATCGGCAACCTATTGGCTATTTAAAAGCAGGAGCGGCTACACTGGCTGCGCTGACAAGCTGGTTTGTCCTATCAGGGGCCATGGTCTATTTATATATCCAATTTGGCGCGTAATTCGATCAACTAAGAAGCTGTTTGCGTTAGCGAAAATTCTTACGTCTGCTCCCGTTCGACCACCCCCAACTCCCTCCTAAAACAGGAGGGGCTTAAAAACCTCCGGCTGGATAGCCCCCTCCTGTTTTAGGAGGGGGTTGGGGGTGGTCGAACGGGAGTAGACAGCTTCTAAATCATTCAAACAATCCAATTTGCCCGGCAGGTCGAAATATAGCCGTCGTTAGCTCGGCGGGCTGACGGCCATCCAGGTACTTCTGGCAGGCAATTCGGTGCAATTGGGCAATCTGTTGAGCGTATTGTCCCTCGCCTGCCATGCGAGTGGTGAAGCGCGAGTCGTTTAGTTGCCCGCCATGACAATCGGCGATTTGATGCAGAATCCGGTCGGCGCGGTCGGGGAAAGTTTGTTTAAGCCAGTCGGTGAAAAGCGGGCCAAGCGCGCCATTCAACCGAACGATGGTATAAGCCGACCAACTGGCTCCCTGGGCAGCCGCCTGTTCTATTAGCTTCGGAATTTCATGGTCGTTCAGGCTGGGAATAATAGGTGCGGTCATTACTCCTACCGGCACCCCAGCCTGGTGTAGCGTTCCCATTGTTCGGAAGCGCTGAGCCGCTGTAACGGTGCGCGGTTCCATTAACAGCCGCAGGCTTTCGGTGAGGGTGGTAATGGAAATGGCGACACTTACCAGATTAAGTCTGGCTAACGGTTCCAGAATATCTAAATCACGGAGAATCAACGCGTTTTTGGTGATAATAGAAACTGGGTTTCGGTAACGCAGACAGAGCGAGAGCATCTGGCGCGTAAGCTGATAGGTGCGTTCGGCAGGTTGATAACAATCGGTATTCCCCGAAAAGTGAATAACGACCGGTTTATACGAACGCGACTGAAACTGCTTTTCGAGCAAGGCCGGTGCGTTCCTCTTGACCATGATTTTACTTTCAAAATCAAGCCCCGCCGAAAAGCCCCAATACTCGTGCGATGGTCGGGCATAGCAGTAGATACAGCCGTGTTCGCAACCCTGATACGGATTGATGGAAGCCGCAAAGCCAATATCGGGGCTGTTGGGCCGACTGATAATTTGCTTCGGTGTTTCCTCAAAAAACTGTGTTTTTAAAGCTGATTTGGGAAAGTCGTCGTCATATGCAGCATCGGTATCGGCTGGCTCGTACCGATGCGTTGCGAAGGAATTAGCGGTGTTGAACTGCGCTCCCCGTCCTTTTTTGTAGTCGCTCATAACCGTACAAGTAAAATGCAATTATATTTTACTTGTACGATAAATAAAAATCAATTTTTCCGGTGATGTCGGGTTCTCAAACCCGGCATCATTAATTTACGCCAGTTTTTTCTGCCATTCCTCGGCTTCGAGCATGGCGGTTTCCCATTCATCCTGAAGCTCATTTATTTGGTTTGTTATACGTCGGTATTCGTCGTTTTTAGCCTGCATCAGCCTATCATCGCCATAGGTAGCGGGGTCGGCAAGTTCGGCTTCGAGCCGTTTTTTTCGTTCTTCCAACTGTCCAATCTTGGTTTCCGACTCTTCCGCTTGTTGCGTTAGTTTTTTCAACGTCTTCTGCCACTCTTTCCGTTCGTCGTCAGTAGTTGTTCTTGACGGCTCGGTTTTACCATTGGCTGGCTGCGGGCTTACTACAGGCTGACGACTATCGACTGACGACTTCTTTTCTTCCATCCACCACTCATACTCGTCGTAGGTGCCGGGGTATTCTTTAATCTGCTCGTCTTCGATATACCAGATTTTGTTGGCAATCTGCGATACGAAATATCGGTCGTGCGACACAACTACATACGTGCCTTCGTATTGCTCCAGCGCCTGAATCAGGATGTTGACCGACTGCATATCCAGGTGGTTGGTCGGTTCGTCCAATAGCAGGAAATTCGCTTGTGAAAGCAGCACTTTCGCCAAGGCCACCCGCGATTTCTCGCCCCCTGACAGCACTTTGATCTTCTTGAATACCTCTTCGTTAGAGAACAAAAAGCAGCCTAATACACCCCGCAATTCGCCTTCGGTTTTGGTTGGGTTGGCATGTTTTAATTCGTCCAGCAGCGTGTCATCTACGCTTAACGACTCCAACTGGTGCTGGGCATAGAAGCTAAACGAGACATTGTGTCCCAACTGCCGCTTGCCGTCATTGAGCGGTTCAGACCCCGAAATAATCCGCAACAGTGTCGATTTCCCCCGTCCATTGGCTCCAATCAGGGCCACCTTATCACCCCGTTCAAGCCGGATGTCGGCATGAGTCAGAATGCGTTTGGGGCCGTAGTGTTTCGTGATGTCGTCGAGGTGCAGGATATGACGTCCCGGCTGGGTCGAAAACTGGAACTTGAAGTTCACCCGCGCCGACTCGTCAATCACTGCGTCGACCAGTTCCATTCGGGCCAGTTGCTTCACCCGGCTTTGGGCCTGCTTGGCTTTGGTGGCTTTGGCTTTAAACCGTTCGATAAACCGCTCCGTCTGCCGGATTTTGGCCTGCTGATTTTCGTAAGCGCCCTTCTGAATTTCATTCCGCAGGGCTTTTTCCTCCAGATAGAACGAATAATTGCCGGGGTAATAATTCAGCTTCGCTCCCGAAACCTCAACCGTTGTATCAACGACATTATCTAAGAATTCTCTATCGTGCGACACTACAATAACGGCCCCTTCGTAGGTCTGAATGTATTTTTCGACCCATTGAATAGACGGTAAGTCTAAGTGGTTGGTCGGCTCATCGAGCATGAGCAGGGATGGTTTTTGAAGGAGCAGTTTCGCCAGCATGACGCGCATCCGCCAGCCACCCGAAAACGTCCGTAACGGCTTCTGGAGGTCGTCGGTCGAAAAACCAAGCCCTTCCAGAATTTCCTCTGCCCTCGCCTGCACGGTGTAGCCATCGAGCGCGTCGAATTCCTCCTGCACCTTGCCGAGTTTATCCACCAGTTCGTCGCGGTAATTGGTTTCCATCTCGTGCAGGAGTTCGTCAATCTCCTTCTGCAATTGATTTTGCCGGGCAAAGGCCTGCATCGCTACCGAGAGAATGGAATCGTCGGTCTGGTAGGAAAGCAAATCCTGGTTCAGAAAGCCCAGCGTTACATCGCCCGCTTTGGAGATGGTGCCGCCGTCGGCCTGGTATTCGCCATTGATAATGCGGAGCAGGGTCGATTTGCCGGTTCCGTTTAGACCGATAAGGCCGATTTTCTGATTAGGCTTAATATGCAGCGAGGCATTTTCGTATAAAGCACGGCTACCGAGATAGTACGAGAGGTTGGTAATGGAAATCATAGGGGCAAATTTACCGAAAAAACAGCCTCACGCTTGCTCAATTTTTAAATAAGGTATTATATTTGCACCCGCAAAAGAGCAAAAGCCTCCTTAGCTCAGATGGTAGAGCGACGCATTCGTAATGCGTAGGTCGCAGGTTCGAATCCCGTAGGAGGCTCTATTTTCGTATAAAGGCTAATCAGTTTTAGAGCGCAAAACTCTTGATCAACGGATTAGCCTTTTTTACTTTTATCAAAACTTATAAAAGAAATATAGAAAAACCATCTCCCATATTGATGGATTTTACCCAGTCCTTTTGATGGAGCATAAATTACCGAACTGTGAAAAGGCTCAAGTTGACGATAATAAATTATACAAATATCTACTTAATCTAACTCACCCCGATGGAAAGAGTAAAGCTCGTTTTTACGAACTTATTGGCTACACCCTCAATGAAGGCGAGTCGCTGAGGTCTGAGCTGTTGGCATTAGCCTGTTCGGGCGTAGTTGTGACAGAACAACCAAACCTGGAAGGAATAAAATATACTATTGTTGGCTCAATAAATGCGCCTAACGGCAAAACTTATAAATTACTGACAGTTTGGGCAGTTGAACCGCCCGAACAAAAACCTCGATTAATCACTGCATATCCTAACCATTAAATACGGCCTGTTACCGCACTACCATGATTCAGGAACTTGATTTAATTGCCTTGTTGGTTGATCGTCCAGGCTTAGGATTGTACCGGGGCGATGTAGGTACGGTCGTTCACATCTATGGGAGTGGACAACGCTATGAGGTAGAATTCATCAATGCCAATGGTGATACGGTAGCCGTTGAAACATTCAACGCGGATGAGGTTCGGGCTGTTGATTTAGGCCGCGTGATGCTGCATTATAATGACGTAGCTACTGCCGCCTGACGGTGTAGGGGTGTCCGAGTGGTTGAAGGAACATGACCGTAAAGTATTCTTTGGGAGGCTCTGGAAAAATCTCCACTCAGGTTGAGTGGAGATTTTTGTTGAGGCCTAAATGGGTGCCAAACCCAACTCAGCTAAAAACGCATTGTGCCGCGCGGCCGCGTCGGCGGCCTGCTGCTCAATACGCACCAACTCGGTATGAACGGCCTTCAGGTCAATTACTTCTTCCGACGTGGCTGTGCTCACATACCGCGAGATGTTTAGGTTGTAATCGTTGCGGGCCAGTTCGGTGATGTGGCTCCACAAACAGGGTGGATCGATGACATAATGTACCTTCCGACGCATGTGCTTTTCAAACTCGTCAACATCAGCGGCACTGGCGGCATACCAGACCGACAGGGGCGGGCGGTTATCGTCGGCTTCGAGTGGCGGAAATCCGATCCTAACTCTTTTTGGGCGTCTGATTCGTAATTGTCCGACGGGTAACGTAGAAACAGGAACGAAAGCATGTAATCGCGGAGGTCGTCGGCGTTCATAGCTCCGCGTAGCTGGGCTCCCGTAACCCATTCAGTCTATTTCGCCAGTGGGCACCACAACGGCTTTCTCGGTTGTTAGTCGCTCTAACCAACGTTTTCCCTGCGAATATTTCGCTTCCTTAACATCAACGAGCGATTTTTGAAAATTAATCAATACGCCCCACACGTCCATCACGAAGCGGTTTTCTTTTTGCATAGTCTCAAAAAAGCGGATGGCTTCGGCATGAGATAAACCACCCGTTGTTTTGGCAATGGTCATCAATACCTCAAACACCTCATCGGCCATTTTAGCGTCGCCACATACATAATAATGGCAGTTAGGCTGTGAGAGAACATCCCACAGGTCTTTGCTTTGGCGGTCAATCAGGTGCTGCACATAAATTTTTTCCTCACCAAGCCGCGAGAAAGCGACGTCCAGATGGGTCAGTACGCCCGATTGATGCCATGTCTCCAGTTCCTGCTGATATAAATAGTCATTCAGATTTCGACAGCCATAAAACAAGCGGGCATGCCCCATTTTCACGGATGTATGTCCATTTTTCGTATGCCCGTTCGGGGAGCGGTGTTGTTTCTCATTAAGCGCCCGAAGCTGCACTTCCCGGTGTTGAAGGAAACCTACCAAAGGCGATAATCCCGTGCCCGGTCCCACCATGAGCATCGGCGCGTGGGGATCGACCGGCGGGCGGAAATTAGATGTCCGCACGGCTAACCGCACCGTTGCCTGCTGGCCTAGGTCTAAGCCAGCTAAATAGTTGGAACACAAGCCTAAAATTTCCTTCCCGGCATCGGTAACATCCTGAACAACCCCTACTGTAATATGAATTTGCTTAGGATGAACTAAGGAACAGGACGAGATGGAATACAGACGCGGCCTTTGTTTGGGCAGTAACTCAATAAGTTGTGCAAAGGACAGTTTCGCCGAAGGAAAGGCGTTCAATAAATCAACGATGGTGCTATAATGATCGGCGATGTGCTTTTTCAACGCGACAAAATCGGCATTGTCGTCGCGACCATAGTTCAGCGTTTCGAGCCATGACTCCAGCCGATCTGTATCGGCTGCGTCATCGACCGTCTTTAGCAGAGCGTCGAGTAATTCGTGATAGGGTTCACGCAGGGCCAGGTCGAGGTCTTCGGTTAGCACCTGCCCTACGTTAACCGGCTCAGGATACACATGATCGCCCTGAACGGCCCTCCCTTTACTATCAACCAGTGAAGTGGTAAACCAGCTATTAGGTTCGATTCCTAAACGCTGGCACAATTGCTGAACCAACGCAGGCGGATTGTGCGGATAGATGGCTACATGGTCGCCGGTTTCGTAGGTTTCGGTTGTCCCCGAAATATCGAACGCAATAAACCGGGTGGATCGGCTGCCCACAATAACTTCTTTCAACAATTCGCGGTTGGCCACCACCGGCACCACAACGCCGGGCGCATTTCGGCTGGGAAACGGGTTGATTAACGTTTGCCCGGGGTCTACAAACGAAACCTGAAGCTGCACATCAGACCCCGACATATCGGCGCTGGTAGGGTCTTCGCCTAACAGCCGGGCCACCAGATCGAGCCACTGGCGAAAGGTGTCGGCCTGCCCTCTGATTTCGTCCCCTTTGTGCAGGGTAATTACCCGATTGCCGCCTACACGAGCCAATTCACGATCTAAATGTACGCCAGCCGCGCAGAAGTGCGGATAAACCGTGCTGCCAAGCGCCATCACCGAGAAATTCAGTTTAGTAAATACAGTCGGAGGATGCGCCTGAATACGGGCATAAAACTTCTGGGCATTATCGGGCATATTACCATCCCGAAACGTAGACGTGATTACTAAGATCAGGTCTTCCTGCCCCAGTTCGGCCATGTCGTAGTCATCGAGCGGCATAATGCGCGGGTGATGCTGATGAAGCCGACGGGCTGTTTGCCGGGCATAATTTTCGGCGGTGCCCGTTTCAGAGCCGTATAAAATGAGTAGCCGGTTAGCGTGTGTTCGGTTGGTTGATTGCCCGGCCCCGTCGGTTTGCCCGGTTCCTGACAGATTCAGGTTGGCCGCTTCGCCAGCTACACCCAATTCGGCATCGATTACAACCCACCGGTCGGCTGCGTAGTGGTAGCTTGGACTCAGAAAAAAGTCGCGCATCTCATGGTGCCAAACCGGGGTGGAACTGCCACCCATCGACGGCACGACCCACGACCACTGCGCCGGACACTCCCGACCGGCCCGCTTTTCGCGCAGGTCGTGGGTAAGAAACTGCCGGGCGGCCGTCTGGTGATCGACTAACGTTACTTTCGCTTTGGAAAAAGAGTGCAGCACAGCCGCATTCAGTTCCAGAAACGCCCGGTCGCGCCAGAGGGTATGTTCGCTGGAAGTATCCAGTCCCATTGCCTGGGCAATGGCTTCCGCTTTTTCGTATCGGCCATCTTCCCACAAATTCCGGGCAATTTCGGTTTCCATAAACCACCCGTTAAAGGGCACACAGCCGTAGTGAATCCCGCCAATGTCCATCCGAAAATTAGCAATAGCCGGAATGGCGCACCATTGTAAGTCCATTGCATTGAAGGCGGGATAGGCCGGGTGTTCGAGCGGCACCCTCAATATATCGTCGTCGGCAAATTCGTATAGTCTGGGCGTATGACCGGGCACGTCGATCACCAGCGGTAGGGTATCGAAAGGCGTTTTCGTGGCTGGGGGTGTCCAGCCGTGGCGAATCAGGGTTTTGGTCAGGTGCAGGTTCGCTTTGTCGCCCAGAACGGTGCCGTCTTCCTGCTCGTAGGCGGCAAACCGAATATACTGGCTGTTCCAGATGCGTGGTCCCCAGCGCTCCATCGGCCTTTTTGGCCGGAACACATTCATGACAATCTGTATATTACCCCCATTGGTTGCTAAGCGCACATGCTCGACGCACTCCCGGAACATCTCATCGGGGTCGGTCACGTGGCGCAAATCCCGGACAACCATGTTTCGCCAGGAAATACGACCAATGCATTTGGCGGAGTTGCGCCAGGCCAATTGAGCGCCATAGGCCAGTTCCTCGTAGGTATGGGTGTAGGTACCTGTAGCCCGAACTTCCTGCTCAATGGCGGCCCATCGGCGTTCACAATCAATGGGTTCCCAGCCTAATTCGCTGCTGATTATGTCGATGTATTCTTTGGCCTGAGCCAGCATGCGCTGCTGGTTAATGATGGGTTGTCGAAGCACATTGGTTACCCGATTCAGCAAAACGCCCCATGCCCGCTCGTGGTCAATAGTGAAACCGGGAATATGCTGCCGCAGTACGGTCATCATCGGCTCAACTAATTTGGGGTAGGCTTCGGGGGGAATGCCCACCTGCGTGTGCGTCCGGCTTAGTTCGCGTAATTCATGAAGAATATCTACGCCAGCGTCTAACGACCGCACCAGAAACGCAATGGCCTGCATCAGGTGCTCCGTCAGCCGATCCACGTCGGTACGCCCGAAATAAGGAATAATATCGGGGGAAGTCTGAAAGAGTATACGATAAAAATCGGTGCCTATAGCGCGGGCATTGGCCCCCAGCAAATCGCCCTGATGCCGGAGGGTGCTGACCATATCCGATGTCAGGGCTTCGTCGTATCGATTGATGCTGTCTAAAGCCGGGGCAAGAATCGCCATCGTAAAAAACCGATAAGCGGCTGACTGCGCGCCTTTCGCAAGATTTTCGCGGTCATACTCCTCCAGATGCGGAACTTGCAGCAGCGTCCAGGTCCAGACCCGGCGAGCCGTCAGCCAGTGCTGGGGCCGCATACCCAGATCGGCGAGTAGGCCGGTGTAGTCGTCAACGGATTTTGTTGCATCGGACGAGGCCGGATAGATGCCCTGGTAACTTTCGCGTAGAATCCGCTCGGTATGGGGCCTAAGCTGCCGAACACTTTTATCAAACAGTTCGGCAAAGTAGCCGGGTACAAGGTCAATGGCATCCCCAAAATGGGCAATCAAGTCGGGTTCTTCGTGCAGCAGGCGCTCGAAAAACAACTCGACAAGCATATCCTGATAGGCCAGAAACTTGTTCCAGGTGTCTTTAATTAATACTTGTTCAGGGGCTGTCAGGCCGGGCATATCGACCCACTCATCAAGTGAAGAAAAGATCGATTGGGCTGCAGATTTAGCTGTAGGATTCAAAAACGGACATCCCGATATACCGTCCAGGGTCAGCGAATCCTGCTTCACCGGATGTCCGGTCTGAGTGGCTGGATCGTTGACCTGGTCTTTTGTCATACTCACGCGCACCTGAATATGCGGAGCATCGGACCAGCCATGCATGGGCAGATAGACATCCACACTGCTCTGGTTATTGGGATACAGGGCCGCCGAAATCGGGACACGGTCTATTTCCTGCCAATGCTGGGTGCCAATTGGCCTGTATTGCAACGCTACCCGAAGCCCACCCGGGCCTTGATGCCGCAGGTTAATCAACCACTCAGGTTTATGCCGACTCTGAAGAATTTGTTCGCGTGCAATACCCCCTGTTTCTCTGTAAGCACAGATGATTCCACGATATTCATAACCATCCTGGGGGTAGTCCAGCGCGACTACTTCCGTAATACGAATGGCCAGCGATCTGTCGATTCGTGGGTTGTCTGAATTATGAACGGGTATCGACACAGCGGTTCGGTTTCTTTTAGTTTGGTAAAATTCAGGAAGGTCAATAAACAAGTGGAATAGAGTTTATAAATTTGCCGCTATATTAACTACTTTACCAATCAGTAGGTTCGTTAACTATAATATTACGATTTTATTTTTCAGACAACAAAAATATTTTTATAGTAAAAGACGCTGTGCTGAGTCGACTTCCTACACCTACTCTATAGTAAGTAATTAGCGTTTAGTTTAGATAACCTTTATATGCGGGTAGGCAGGCTATAATAAATTGAGCCTGTTCATCAGTTCCGGCTTATTTGCCCGGCTGATAGGAATCACTTTATTGGTGATTACCAGTGTATTATCCTCGATATCCACGATTTTACTCAGGTGAACGATATAGGAACGATGCACCCGTAAGAACTGCGTACCTAATTTTTCTTCGAGGTATTTCATCGTGGTGTACACGATGTAGGTTTGGGAGGTAGTGAAAATCTTGACGTAATCGCCAGTGTTTTCAATATAGGATATACTCTCGAAGGGCAACCGTATATAGCGGCCATCGGCTTTAATATAAATTTCCTGCCGTCCATCCGACGCATTAACCTTAGCCCGTGCATGTAGGTCAATCACCTTTTCAACGGCTATATTGAAACGTGGCAGCGTTATAGGCTTCTTAAGGTAGTCGGTTACGTTATACTGAAAGGCATCGAACGCATACTCTATTTTGCTGGTTGTTAAAATAACGAACGGCATTGAGGGTAGTTGCTCCAATAGCTCAAATCCCGACAGGCCCGGCATTTCTATATCAAGCCAGATTAGATCGACCTCCTGTTCGGTCAGGAAATCCAGCGCGCTGGTTGCATTGTCGAACGTTGACAGCAACTCTAAGGAACCGTGTTGTTCACAAAGACGCTGGAGCGATTTGCGGGACATCAACTCGTCCTCAACAATAATACAATTCAAACTCATGTTACGCCTGAGAAAGTTTTTTTAACTCCGATTCAAGAACGGGAAGCATGGAAGTAAGCCCGATTACGACTTCGCTACAAGCGGTTTGCAGCCGTTTTTCGTCGATATTCTGCTGGGCATTTTTCTCAATCTCCCTCATTTTTCCTTCCAATTGAGATAGGCCCACCATGCCTAAGGCTGGTTTCAGTTTGTGAGCGGTGCTGGCCAAAACGGGCCAATCCTTCTGCTGGCACACATCGCCTAATTTGAGAATATCCGGTGCCACGTCATCTAAAAATGTAGCGAACATATCGGCGGCATACGTTGCGTCAGTCCCATACAAGTCTCTTAACCGTTGCTGGTCGAGGGCCTTGTCATACAGAATACATACATCAGAAATTTCTTCGACAGGCTCAGCGGGCGGGGCCAGCGCGAATCGCTGTAGTACGGCCATTAACTGGTTTGGCTCAAAAGGCTTGGTCAGGAACTCATTCATTCCTGCTTCCATCGCCACACTTTTGTGATCGAGCATGGCCGAGGCTGTCAGAGCAACAATAGGCGCAAACTGGTTGGGGTTGTGCGTACTGCGAATAGCCACGGTAGCCTCGTAGCCGTTCATGATGGGCATCTGGATGTCCATCAAGATAATGTCGAATCGCTTTGTTTTAGCCTTTTCTACGGCCTGCTTACCATCTGAAGCCAATGTGTAGGGAATGTTCCATTTATTGAGCAAACTGCCAATATAGGTTTGGTTCATGAGGTTATCTTCCACAATGAGCACCTGGCAATTTTTTAACTCCTCAACTGGCAGCAACTGTTTATCCGTGTTATTTTTCTGGTCGATGGGCGTCTGCGAACGTTCGTAGGGTATCGTGAATGTAAACGAACTACCGTATCCTACCTGGCTGCGGACTGAAATGCTTCCTCCCTGAATTTCAACCAGTTCTTTTGTGATGGCTAAGCCTAAGCCGGTGCCCTTATGTTTAAAGCCATTGGGGTTTACCTGCTTGAATTTCTGAAAGATCATGCCCTGCTTTTCTGCTGGAATGCCCACGCCCGTATCAGCCACCGTAAACTCAACCAGATGTTCGGTTTCCCCTTCTTTTTTGACTTTAGCCGTAATCTGGATGCTGCCCTCTTCGGTAAATTTCTCGGCGTTCCCAACCAAGTTCATTAGAATCTGATTCAGCATCACATCGTCGCCCACATAATCATCGGTGATACGGGCATCCAGCATGACATCAATGTCGATGGGCCGGTTCTGGAGTTTCATCTCAAACACTTTCTGCGTACTTCGCAACAGGCCAGCCAAATCGAACGGGCGGGTATGAATTTCGATGCGTCCGGCTTCAATTTTCGTCATATCGAGCAGATCGGAGATAAGGCTATGCAGGAAATCGGCCGACGTTTTCAGGATGTCGATGTATTCTCGCTGCTGGCGGGTGGGTTGGGTATCAAACAACAGGTGCGACATGCCGATGATGGCATTCAGCGGGGTTCTGATTTCGTGGCTCATGTTGGCAAAGAACTGCTTCTCTGCCTGTTGCGCTTCTTCGGCTACATTCTTGGCTTGGGCCAGTTCCTGCTCTAAGTGTTTTCGCTCGGTGAGGTCGTAATGAATGCCCATCGACCCCACAATCTCTCCGTTCTCGTCCAGAATCGGTACACCGCTCACCAGCACCCAAATGCGGCTGCCGTCTTTCTTAATCAGTTGCAGTTCGTAGGAACCGGCGTTGCCCTGCTGGCGTTCAGACTGCTGGCGTTCCATCACACCCAGAAATTCGGGGGGCACCAATAAATCGCTGGCATTTTTACCAATCAGTTCTTCCTCAGTATAGCCCAGCATTTTACAGCATCGCTCGTAGGACCGAATAATGGTCTGGTTGTTGTCTACTTCGAGCAGACCCAGTTCCATGTTATTCATAATGCCCCGGTATTTCTCCTCGCTTCGGCGGGTTAGTTCGCGGGCAAGGTACTTCTCGGTCACATCGGTGTATTTCCAGAGGTGGCCCAGATACTCATTATCGCTCAGGAAAATGGGGATGTAATCGAGTTCCAGAATCCGCCCATTCACCATGCTGATTTCTTCGCCAACGCAAGGCTGACGCAGTTCCAGCAACTGGTTCATTCGGTCGACAAACACTTCGGGCTGCACAAACAGGGGTTTTACCTGCTGGCGGGTTTCGGCACAGTCGTAGCCAATCAACTCCTGGGGGCTAACCGGCAGTTCGAAGATATCACAGAACAACTGGTTGGCCAGAATAACCCGCCGATTTTCGTCTTCCAGCATGACCCCCGACTGGAGGTTGGTAATCAGCGTAGAGAGTCGAATCTGCGTAGTTTGCAAAGCAGCTTCGGCCAGTTTCAGGTCCGACACGTCCCGGGCTACGGCCACCAGTTCAATAATCTGCCCATCAGCCTCAATGAGTCTGACCGTCTGACCAATCCAGACGGTTTGCCCATTTTTGGCAACGACTGGAAATTCATTGTAGGTGCTATCCTGCTGATGCCGCATCATGTTCTGGTAGAAATCAATGAGCATCATCCGATAACCCGGTTTCACGAATTCCGTGAAATGCCGACCCACAAATTCCTCTTCACTGTAACCCAGCAGTTGTTTAATAACGGGGTTAACAAATGTGAAGAAGCCTTCGGGCGAAATCTTATAAATAATATCCTGAACCGATTCAATAAGCTGCCGATAGCGTTGTTCGCTCTGGCGAAGTTCGGCGAGTTTAGCGCGAATCTGTTGCTCCAAACTCCCATTCAGATGCCGCAGTTGTTCGTTGGCATTATAAAGTGCCAGCGCTTTTTCTTCGAGGATAGCCTCGGCATGTAATCGGGCTGTTCGCTCGCGTCCTAACCGCCGTTTCAGTAAGTCGATGTCTTCCATATACAAGTACGGGGGAAATAGTCTGATGCACAGGGTACGGTTGTTATTCTTTAATAATATCGAACAAAACCTGGCTACCGTCGGGGGTGAGGCTCGTCTTCGTAATATTGGCTTCCTCACCAAATTGGGCTAAACATCCCTCAATTAGCCCATGCGCGAAATCGGCCAGTTTCCGCTCCGAAATGTAGTGCATACGCAGGTGGTTTTCGGCAGGCTGTTCGATGGTAAAATGGGGCAATTCGGCATCTGGGTAGAGCTTTCGAACCTCAACATGAATGTAGTGCTGAACCGAACTCAACAGGCCAAAAGCTGAATCGGCCCGGTCAACAAAGGGGCGATAACTGCGCGTGAACGCGCCGAACATGTATCGGCCATAACTTCGGAGGAGTTCAGGCACTGGCGTGTTCGTGTGCTGGCTTAGCTTATGCACTAACGTTATCATTTCAGCGTGATCATACGTGCCAATAGATGTGTAGTTGCCGCCAGAGGGCAGGTCACTTTCCTGTAGTAGCTGGTCAACCAATTCGTATCCGAATTTAGTCTCCACCATTTCCAATAACTCTGTAAAGACGATTCCTTTCATGAACTATTCGCGGTAAAACACCGCAATATACTATAAGTATTCTTATTTTTTATATAGTAACAAATTGTAAGTAAAAAAATAATTTTATTTAACTAAAAGTGGTTAAAAAGTAAATTTATTACCAAAAAACGTGTAAAAACTACAGTTCATCGAAATCTATTACCATAATTCGTTTCAGTATAACAACTTTACGTCAGTTAACGAAATTAGAAATACGAAAACTTAATTCCTACTCATTTTAAATATATGAAACATATATTAACCGATGAAGAGCTAATCAAGCAACAATATCTTAAAAGTCCGACCGCTTGCTTTGAAACGCTCTATAACCGATACGTAGGGAAGGTTTATAGTCGGTGTCTCTCCTTAATCAAAGACGCCGAGAAAGCGCACGACTTCACGCACGACATTTTTATCCGCATGTTTACCTGCCTGGATCGCTTCCAGGAACGATCAACCTTCTCTACTTGGCTCTACGCGATTTCGTATAACTACTGCATGGACCAAATTAAGCAGGCTAAACGGTTGCCCATGACAAATCTCATCCCTGAGAACGATAGTTACTCATCAACAATGGATGAAACCGATCAACTCGATTATAGCTTACAGCACCTTTCGCGTGTGCTAAAAACCATTTCGCCCCAGGAAGTTACACTGCTGAAATTAAAGTATCAGGAGGGTTTAGCGGTGCATCAGATTGCCCAACAACTTAATTTGAAAGATAGCGCGGTGAAAATGCGTCTGAAACGCTCGCGGAGTAAGGTACGGCAGTTGTGCGGCATATCGACATGCTAAAGCGAGTTCAAACTCATCAGGCTCGGCAGGAACTGTAAACACCCGGCTTTGATCCGGCTAAATTCATTCAGTGAATAAGCCGTAAAGGGTTGCCGACAGGGCAAAAGCGGGCATCGGTGCAGGCTGCTTGCCCGACATACAAAGCCCAACAGTACAGGCAGTTGTGTAGATGCTTACAGCAACGAAGAAGGAGTTGCCATAGCACTAATCGAGCTAATGCCTACAAAATTACCCCCGCTCATTAGTAATCCGTGAGTTCCATTCATTCAATAGGTGATTATCGTCAGGAGTCGGGGCAAAATCGGTGCTTATTTTGCGGAGCTATTTATAGAATCCAACTTCCCTTGATCTGTACGGACACAGACCAGGGAGAGAGTAGATAAGCGCCAGCCAACCTTAAAACCTGAATCGTTAAACCACCTTAATACCGCTCGTTACCTTCATCTTCCTCCTCGGCCAGTTCCTCAATCTGGTCTTCGATCTCGTCATCCGACAGATCATCATCCGCGAAATCGTCAGAAAACTCATCTGGCTCGGCATCATTCGAGATACCATCGGTAGCATGGCGTGCCGTAGCCGTGTCGGTATAAAGCAACGTATCAGACGCTTCCTGATCACCCGGATTCATGATGTCGGGATGGTTATTAACACCCAGTCCGGCATATACGACAGAATCCTGTTCTGTATTGTTTTCGGGTATATCATTGTGCCGGGGCGACATGCCGCCTAATGGCCCGCCTGAGTTTTCATCAACGCGCTGCTGGTCGGAGTTATTCGTATTTTCCATAGTGGTTTAGTTGTTAGTTATACTGAATAATTTACCCCACCCCAACCCCTCCCCGTTGGGAGAGGGGCTATAAATTCGCATCAGCCAACCCCTCTCCCGACGGGGAGGGGTTGGGGTGGGGTTATTGACTAACTTCTGCCACGTAAAAGAGTTTTCGATTATTTCCAGACGACCACTTTCTGCATCTGTATCGGGCGTGACCCGGCATTCTGACTACTGGCCTGGAGCCTCATTAAATAAATACCATCGGGTAGTTCGCCGAGATCAAGCTGAGTATCTACACCTGCCTTAACGGGCTGTGCCGACAGAACAATTTGCCCTGATAGGCTTATTACATCAACATACCCTTCCTGAACAGGCCGAATGGTCAAATACCGCTCCGTTGGGTTCGGAAACGCCCAGGGCATAATTGGTTCTTCTACTACGCCCGTTACCACTACTTTCTCAGACGTATTTTTCAGATACCGAATCCCCCCCGAAATACTTCCCAGCAGCAAATCGGGTAACTGGTCACCGTCCAGATCGGCGGCTGTACCCACAAGTCCCGTGCCGGGAAGACCCAGCGCAGGCAGCGAATCAAGCAGCGTAAGTGACTGGTCGGGAGCTTGAGGAAACTGGTACACCTGCACCTTACCGGCCCCATCTGCCGAAATCAGCTCTTTTTTCTGGTCGCCGTTGAGGTCTGTTATGACCAGCGAACGGGGTGCATTCAGGTACACAGACGGATCGACCGGAATGCCGCCAAAGGTTTGATTTTTCAGTTGAAAAACAGGAGTCATCACCGTTCCTGTATTTTGGTAATAGTGAATCGTACCGTTGTTCTTGCCAATTAGCAAGTCGGATTTCCCGTCGCCATCCACATCCATCACCGTAGGCAGTTCGCCCACCTGCATGAGGTCGGGGGTAGGCCATTGGGTCGCCTTGGTCAGATCATACTGCGCCGGTGCTCCCTTAGCGGTTGCGTTGAACAACACCCGAATATTTTTGGCGCTGATACTGGTCACGATTAAGTCCATACTCCCGTTTCCATCCACATCGGCAAAAGCCGGAACTAAATTGCTTAGGTTAAGCGATTGAAAACCTAAGTAATCGGTCGTGACGAGCGAAAAGGCCGGGCGCTGGGCAGTGCCCTTGTTTTCAAACTGCCATAATCCTGCACGGTAATCTTTCCCGACGCCAACGCCCCCGTAACCCACCAGCAAATCCATGTCGCCATCACCATCCAGGTCGGCCAGTGCGGGAGCCGCCCGCTCGCCCAGGTCGAGCATGTCACTTTGCAGAAAATCTTTCTGAATTAACTGAAAATCGGGTTTTTGTGTCGTGCCGGTATTTTTATAAAACCAACCTGATGCCCGAAAATCAAAGACATTCCCATCGTTCTGATTCACGTTTGGTGACGCCACTAAATCCTTCTGCCCGTCGCCGTCCACATCTTCCCAGAACGTAACCGGAAACGCCGGAAACAGAATCGGATTTCGGGCCGGAAACAGGCTATCGTAACCCGTAAAATTTGCCTTATCGCTATTGGGACCGCCATTCCGCAGCCGGGCAATGTTCTCGCAGCTTACAAATCCAAATAACAAATCTTTGCGGCCATCGCCATCCGTGTCCACCACCGTCAGCGCATTGCCCGTATGCAGGGGTCGTGCATTGGCCGATGGGCTGCGTTCGGGCATTACGCCTACCCGACCTGAGCCATCGCATTGAAAACCGAATGTAAAGTCGTTGCAGTATTCCTTCCGAAAATGCCCCCAGCAGAGGTCGCCAGTCCGTTTAAAGTCCAGCCCGCCTTTTTTACCGGTCCGTTCAACGCTCATGTTCTGCTGGTAGGCCGGAATGTTCCCATCGGCATCGAAGGTAATTATGTCCACATCGCCATCGTCGTCATAGTCGGTAATGGCGGGCATATCGACACCAACAACATAAAGGGGAAATCGTCCTCCGCTAAAACCTTCTGTGATAAGTGGATTAGCAGCAATGGTAAATACAACTTGCCCACTCTGCGACTCATTGTGATAGACTAATACTCCACTGTTTCGGCTCGTAAAAATATCTTTCCGCCCATCGCCATCGTAATCGACCAGCAAGAGCCAGCTATTCAAGCCCGATGGAAAGGCCGTTTCATACTCAGGCGCATATTGCCACGTAATGCCGGTGCCCGTTGGGTTATCAATGGCAACAAACGTACTGACCTTGTTCGTCGTCCGGTCGAACACCACGAGGTCGTCGCGGGTGTCGTTGTTTAGGCGAATCGTGGAATATTGAGGGGCATTCAAACCACCAGCCCAGGAATTCATTAAAGGGCGGTTATTGATGCTAACAGGTGCAGATTGGTCATACCGAAACGCAATTTTCCCGCCCGACTGTGCATAGCCGAAAAATGGAAGTAGCAAAAGACAAAGCGTAAACAGCTTTTTCATCTAATTTTGACTGTTTTTTAAACGCAAAGGGCGCTAAGGTTTAGATCGTCTTCGGGCTCTTTGTCAAAGCCCTTGCGTTCTTTGCGCTACCCATTGCGTCTTTTGCGTTTCAACAAAACCTGTATTGACAACGAAGAACCCGCCTGAATGTGATGGTTACTACCGAGCAACTGTACCAAAAATTTCTGGAATGCACCAGCGTGTCGACCGACACCCGCCGGATTACCCCAGACTGCCTGTTTGTGGCCTTGAAAGGAGCTAATTTCAACGGGAATCAATTCGCCGAACAGGCGCTGGCAGTGGGCGCGCGCTACGCCCTCGTCGATGAGGCCGACGCAGCCACGCAGGACCCGCGTTGTCTGCTCGTGCCCAATAGTCTGAGCGCCTTGCAGGATTTGGCCCGTCACCACCGGCAAACGTTCACCTTTCCGGTAATCGGCTTGACCGGCTCCAATGGCAAAACCACTACCAAAGAACTCATTGCGGCTGTTTTATCGAAAAAATACCGAACCTACGCTACCGTTGGTAATCTGAATAATCACATCGGTGTGCCGCTAACGCTGCTGGCCATAACGGATCAATATGAGATGGCCGTTGTGGAAATGGGGGCCAATCACCAGAAAGAAATCGAACTGCTTTGTTCCATCGCTCAGCCTACGCACGGGCTGATTACGAATGTAGGCAAAGCGCATCTCGAAGGTTTCGGGGGTATTGAAGGGGTTCGGAAAGGGAAGGGCGAATTGTATGATTACTTAGCACAAAATGCCAAAACGGTTTTCATTAATTCGCACGATAAAACCCTGACGGCCATGTACCGCGAACGATTGAAGGCTATCCGCTCCGAAACGACCTTCGCCGAAGCCATTTTTTACCCCGCTGCCGAAGCCGCCGAAGACCCGATTACACTACTTCATGAATCGCCCGTAGTAGTGTATCGCGATGGAGCCGGTCGGGAAATAACGACGCATTTGCCGGGTCGATATAACTTCGAGAATATGCTGGCAGCTTTAGCCATCGGCGATTATTTTGGCGTTTCGCCCGAAGAGGCTAATCGTGCCGTAGCGGATTATAACCCGACAAACAATCGTTCGCAAGTTATTGCCAAAGGCACCAACACAGTCCTGCTGGATGCCTACAATGCCAATCCGAGTTCAATGGCGGCTGCCATCCGGCAGTTTGCGGCTATGCCCGCCCAGCGAAAAGCGGTGATTCTGGGGGATATGTACGAACTCGGCGACGAGAGCGAAGCCGAACACGCGGCCTTAGGCAAACTCATTGCCGAAGCGAAATTTGATTTGGTGATTCTCGCCGGAAAAGACATGCACTATGCGCTGGCTTACTTACCCAAAGCGTATTATTTCCCGGATAAATTTTCGCTCCATAATTGGTTGATGGATAACCCCATGACCAACACTTATGTGTTGGTGAAAGGCTCTCGGGGTATGAGTTTGGAATCGGTTGTGCCTTTTATTTAGGTTATAGTTTGTGGAAATTTCATTTGAGTGAATCTATCAACAATAAATCTTTACTTGTTGAGATGATGACTCAGAATGTATGTACGTTTTTGCTTGGTCTACTACTGTTTAGCTCGTGCCATTCGACGGATTCACCCACTACGCCCACAGATGTGGATTATGAGGTATATTCGGCTTACTTAGGCAGTTTTTCTTTTTATAAAAATGTCCCATCGGCTGAGTCAATTATCATAACTGACTCAACTACAATGCAGCCTGACGATATTCATACCAAAACACCCTGGGCATGGGTTCTGGCTAACATGGGAGATCGTTGTCGATTCCTGAAAGACACGATGAGCTGTCGTAAGGCACATGAAGCAGGGTGGGATTCATTGTTTGAAAACGTTAAACATGCGAGTGAGGGAAAACAAGAATTTTTAGCACCCATAAAATTTAAGGTTCGTTACCCAGTACAATTGCTTTCACAATTCCGAAAAGAGGAGTCAAAGCAAACGCACGATGACTCTCTTTCTTACTATATCTTCGGTCTGTCGAAAATTTCCTATAACATCAATAAGACAAAAGCACTGTTTTTCGGTAGTTTCATTTGTGGCGGAACATGTGGACGGGGTGAATTGATTATGATGGAAAAGGCTGGCAAAAATTGGCAACTCGTTGATAAATTTAGATTTTGGATTGCTTAACCAATGAAAAATTACCTACTCTTAATTTCGTTCCCTCTACTCATTTTATTCCCGGTCTGCGTCACCGCGCAAACTCTCACGTTTGAACCCGAGATTCTGGCGTTTGAAAAGACGGATAAAGCAACACCCCCACCCCGAAATCCCATTCTATTTATCGGCAGTTCGTCCATCCGCTTCTGGGACAAGTTAGGGGATTATTTTCCTGACAAACCCGTGCTTCAACGTGGGTTCGGTGGTTCGCAGATCAGCGATGTACTGCATTACGCCGACCGGATTATCATTCCCTATCAGCCCCAGCAAATTGTGTTCTATGCGGGCGAAAACGACATTGCCCTGGGTGGCCAGACGGGTCAGCAAACGTATGAGCGGTTTGTCGCTCTGTTCCAGTATGTTCGCCGAAAATTGCCGGATGCAGCTTTTGCCTTTATACCTATTAAGCCGAGCCCCTCGCGCCGGAAATTCTTTGCCGAAAACGACATCGCCAATAGCCTGATTGAACAGTATCTGGCGAAACAGCACAACACGCGCTTTGTGGACATCCGGCTCGTCATGCTTCAGAAAAACGGGCAGCCCGTTCCTGAGCTATTTCGGTCCGATAGCCTGCACATGCTGCCCGAAGGCTATCAGCGCTGGGCTACCGTACTGCGCCCTTATTTGAAGTAAGTTCACAACGCCATCTCCATCCGAATGTCGGCGCGGGCGTAGGGCGATGGAATGAGTGGCACTTCGCGAAAACCAACCCGCTCATACAATCGCAGGGCGGCTTTGGCTCTCCGGTTCGACTCCAGCCAGATGAGGTGAGCGTTCTGCTGACGGGCGTAATCAATGGCGGCTTCGGCCAGTAGCTGACCCGCTCCCCGGCCCTGCACGGCTGGCGTAACCGACATTTTGGCCAGTTCAAAGGTGCCTTCGCCGGTCTTAACCATAGCTACCGTTCCCACAATTTCGTCGTTTAACTTAGCCAGAAAAATAGCCCCACTGTTCGGCAGGATATGCACATCGGGGTGGTCTAACTGTTCAAGGTCGTGCGGTTCGAGTGCGAACAATTCGCTGATCCAGGCCACGTTCAGGCGCTTGAAATCAGGTTGATAAATAAGTTCGTAGGGAATGATAGCTACTTGATTCATCTGTTTGGTAGTTAAGTTTATTATGTATGATATAAGATGTATGATGTAGTTCAGCCGTCCCGCATACATCATACATCTTATATCATTTACTAAGCTGATCCTGAATACGACTGAAAAAGCTACGGTCGGCTAATTGCGCTTCCATTTCCTGAAGCGAAGTCAATAGATTGTGGGTCTGATTTCCCAGCATTTCCTTGTTGACGGCAATGAAAGCGTCCCATAGCGGCTGAAGCTTAGGCAACATCGCCTGACCTTTCTCACTCAAGGTCAGCAGTCGTTTCCGACCATCCTGCTCCGACTTGGCCGACATAATCAGACCATGTTTTTCCAGTTCGTTGATAACCTGAATAACGGCCGGATGCGAAATGCCCAATCGTTCTGCTATTTCCATAACAGCGACTGGTCCCTGTCGGGCAATGAGCACGAAAATGGTAGCCCAACGCACGTCGAAATCCACTCCCGATTGCCGATAGGTAGCCGTTACGCCCTGCCAGTACAGGTCGCTCAATCGTCGTAACCGACTCGCCATCGCTAACTCGGCCATTTCAGCCATGAAGTCCATAATAAGTAAGTTATTACGTAAGAGATTACATAATTAGCAAAAACTATATCTTGTGTCAAGAAAAGCCAGAATTATTTTTCAGAATGGATAAGACGTTATTATGCAGTTGGATAGCTTTGTCATAAAATAATCTCTATGAACATCATTCGGCAACTGGTTTTATCGGTATATCTCTTATTGACCATCCATACGGCATTCGCTCAGCAACTCCAGCATATCAATCCATCCGAACTACCCGTCTCGAAAAGCTATACACAGGTTGTTGTAGTTGCTCCGGGGAGCCGAATGGCTTACATATCCGGGCAGGTTTCGGCCAATACGAAAGGAGAGATTATGCACAAAGGTAATTTTCGGGCGCAAACTACACAGGTCTATGAAAACCTTAAAACAGCACTGGCGGCTGTGGGCGCTACTTTTGCTGATGTGGTCAAACTAACCACTTTTGTAGTCAATACGGATGCTGACAAGATTGGTATTGTCCGGGAAGTACGAAGTCAGTTCTATACCGCTCCCAACCCACCCGCCAGTACCTATGTCGGCGTGCAGGGTCTTTACGACAAAGACGTTATGATCGAGATTGAAGCCATTGCCGTTTTGAAATGAATGGCTGACCACTTTAGGGGGTTACCTGCCTGACTTTCCCGATAACTAAAGTAGTAGCTTTTCAGATAGGGATTCTGCCCAATGCTTATTATTTTTGCACTTTCCTAAGAAATCAACCTGTAGAGGAAGCGCTTCCAACAGTTATCTGAAGACTCCTTCGTATCTCACAAATCAATATGCAAACATCAACTTACGTTCCCTACAAAGTTAAGGACATCGCGCTGGCCGAGTGGGGCCGCAAGGAAATTAAACTCGCCGAAGCCGAAATGCCCGGCCTGATGGCCCTGCGTGCCGAATACGGCCCTTCGCAGCCGCTCAAAGGTGCCCGCATTGCCGGATGCCTGCACATGACCATCCAGACTGCCGTGCTGATTGAAACGCTGGTTGAACTGGGAGCCGACGTGACGTGGTCGTCGTGCAATATTTTTTCGACGCAGGACCATGCCGCTGCGGCCATTGCGGCTGCCGGGATTCCAGTCTATGCGTGGAAAGGCATGAACGAAGAAGAGTTCAACTGGTGCATCGAGCAAACGCTGTTCTTCGGCGAAGACCGCCAACCGCTCAATATGATTCTGGATGACGGTGGCGACCTGACCAATATGGTTTTCGACGTGTATCCTGAACTGATTCAGGGCATCAAAGGGCTGTCGGAAGAAACCACGACGGGCGTTCACCGCCTGTATGAGCGGATGAAAAACGGAACCCTGCATCTGCCCGCCATCAACGTAAATGATTCGGTGACGAAGTCGAAATTCGATAACAAATACGGTTGCCGGGAGTCATTAGTCGATGCTATCCGCCGGGCTACCGATTTGATGCTGGCCGGTAAAGTGGCCGTTGTGGCTGGTTATGGCGACGTAGGCAAAGGCTCGGCTGAGTCGTTGCGCGGTGCCGGTTGCCGGGTTCTGGTAACCGAAATTGACCCGATTTGCGCGCTCCAGGCTGCGATGGATGGGTATGAAGTCGTTCCGATGGACGAAGCCGCTACCCGCGCTCAGATTTTCGTGACGGCAACGGGCAACGTCCGCATCATTAAAGACCGGCATTTTAAAGCCATGCGCGATAAAGCGGTGGTTTGTAACATCGGTCACTTCGATAACGAAATCGACATGGCGTGGCTGAACGACAACTACGGTCACTCGAAAAGTCAGATCAAACCGCAAGTGGATATGTATGAGGTGGATGGCAAAGAAATCATCGTGCTGGCCGAAGGTCGTTTGGTGAACCTTGGCTGTGCAATGGGCCACCCGTCGTTCGTAATGTCGTGCTCGTTCTCGAACCAGACACTGGCGCAGTTGGAACTGTGGGCTAACTCGGATAAGTACGAAAACAAAGTGTATGTACTGCCCAAAATCCTCGATGAGAAAGTAGCTGCTTTGCACCTTGCTCACGTGGGAGCCAAATTAGAGCCGCTGGCGCAGGAACAGGCCGATTACATTGGCGTTCCGGTCGAAGGGCCGTTTAAATCGGAAATGTATCGGTACTAAAGGATATATGATGTAAGATGTATGATATTTTTCACCTATATCATACATCTTACATCATATATCTCTAAGCGCGGCTCTGGAAACGGGGCCGCGCTTTTTTGCGTTAAATTTGTTAGTATTGATACCAGGAAACGACGCTCGACTATGATGTTCCCGCTGAACCCCACGACCCGCCGGGATGACCGACTGACAGATGATGAGTTTTATGACTTCTGTCAGGCGAATCCTTCGCTCCGTATTGAACGCGAAGCCGACGGTCAGATTATTTTTGAGATGCCCACCAATACGAAAACTGGATTAAGAAACGCAGACCTCGTTGCTGAAGTTGTTTTTTGGAATCGCAAAGCGAAATCAGGCTTGGTTGCTGATTCGAGCGCAGGATTTACCTTACCTGATTCTTCCGTTCGGGCACCGGATGTGTCCTGGATTAGTAATGAACGCTGGGATAGGCTTTCGGCTAATGAACAGGATAAGTTTGCAAAAGTCTGCCCGGATTTCGTGATCGAATTAATGAGCGATTCGGACGAAAAATATACCTTGCCCGCCAAAATGGAAAAATACCTTCAGAATGGCGTTCGGCTGGGGTGGGTAATTGATCCGTTTACGCAGCAAACTACCATTTACCGACCGGATCAACAACCCGACACCAAACCCTTCGCCGATGCATTAAGTGGTGAAGACGTGTTGGTCGGTTTTACGCTAAGACTAACTGATTTGTAGTACATTAGCTCGCCCAGAACCAAATTTATCCGAATTTTAGTTATTCTGTTTATGAACCGCCTGCTCCTTGTGTTGCTGCTGTCTCCCCTGCTCGCTTCGGCGCAGGCGACGATAGATACGCTGCACTGGCAGGCAAACCGGCGGCTGCAATTAGCTGATTTTCACTCGCCAACTCAACCCGGCTTGGGCGGCTCAGAATTTTATTATCAGATTGGGTATGAGGTCCGGCCTACTTCACTCTGGAGCCCGCCCGCCATTGAGTCGTTCTGCCTGATGTTCCGTAACCTTTCCTGGGTATCAGAAACAGCGCGTAACGACCGGACATTAGCCTACAATCAGATTCTGTTCGATCTGGTGGAGATTCATACCCGCCAAATGAAAGCCAAGCTGATTGCCCTCCGCGCCGACCGGCATTTCAAGCAACAGGCCAAACAAATTGAGTATCTGACCAACGCCGAACTGGGTGCCGAGGTAAATCGATTCAGGGCTGAAACAGGTGGTGGCGACGACTTGCCGGTTTTGCAGCGATGGCAGCAGCAGGTCGTGCAACGGCTCTATGATACCCCCGACCTGTTGACCACCTACCATTCTTCGGCTTTAGGATATGGATTGTTTGTGGGTGGTGGTGGAGCCATAGCTACCGGCCCGTTGGCCCAAAGCCTGGGCCCGACCGGAGGATTGTCTTTAGGGATCGACATAGCCCTTCGGCGGACGATGCTTCTCCTGCATTCAACCCTGTATAACGGCAAACTTCGGTCGGGGTTTTCGCACCAGAACCAAACTTGGGAAACGGGTATGACCGTTCGGCCAACCCTGTTTGAAGTTGCTCTGGGCCGCGTTGTAAACGATTCTCCACGCAACCGGCTGATTCCGTATATCGGCTATCGACTGCTCGATATAGCCCCCCGCGACCGGACCGATGAGCGCTATAAAGGCTTGTCGCTCATTGACCACGCACCTACTATTGGCCTTTTGTTTGATAGTAAATTAGGCGATAACACCCCCAAGCCCGACCATTCGGAAGACAGTTTTCTGTTTATACGAACCAAACTATCCTACAGTCCTATTTTGGGTATGAAATCCATTTCTGGAGGGCTGATTAACCTGCAAATCGGGCTGGGCGGATTTGGGAGGGTTCGGAAAGTGAATTATAAACCCGAACGAACGACCATCCTTCTGCCAGGCAAGCTTATCTGAGCGTTTGGATTCTAACGATTTCTTAACACACGATTGCCGGTAGTTTCCGAACTTGCAGCTATCTATGAAAAAACAGCTTTTAGTACTGGCCTTCGTAGGTCTTTGGGCCTGCAACTCCGGCTATCACCTCACGAACCGAACGGCCAATCGAATCGGCGTAGATTCGCTGGCAGCCCCATCTGATACCAGCGTTGCCCACTTCCTGCAACCTTACCGGCAGGGGCTAGACCGCACCATGAACGAGGTGCTTACCCGTACTACAGGACGCATCGAAAAAGGCCAGCCCGACGGCCCGCTGAACGATTTATTGACCGACGCACTGCTTCAGCAAGCCAGTCAGCGCTACGGCAAACCCATCGACTGTTCGCACCTGAACTTTGGTGGCATCCGGAACAATCTGCCCGAAGGCAACATTACAACAGGGTCTGTTTTTGAAGTAATGCCGTTTGATAACCAATTGGTTGTTCTGACGGTAAAGGGGGATATGCTTCAGCAAATGTTAAATCATTTTGCCAAAGGCGATAAATTAGTCGTGGGCGGTTTACGTGCCAAAATTCACGAAGGGCAGGCGCAGTCGGTGACGTTTACCAACGGGCGAACCCTCCAGCCAAACGAAACATATACCGTTGCCATGAGCGATTATGTAGCGAACGGGGGCGATGACGCCGGTTTCCTGAAAAATCCGGTTAAACGCGAAAATATCGATTACCTCATCCGCGATGCCCTAATCGACTATTTCCGTCAGCAGGGTAAAAGCGGTCAACCTATTAATCCCGTTTCCGATGGACGCATCAGCATCGAATAGACGACAGTTTCTTAAACTACTGGGCACGGCTGCCGTCGTTGGCTCGGTCGCACCCGATGTGCTGGGCAGTGTTCACGCTCCCAAAACCACATCGCTAACTATCTTGCACACCAACGACGTCCATAGCCGCTTAGACCCTTTCCCGATGGATGGGAGCCGCAATGCGGGCAAAGGTGGCGTTGCCCGACGCGCTACGCTGATTCGCACTATCAGACAGGAGCAGAAAAACGTCCTGCTGTTCGACGCGGGCGATATTTTCCAGGGAACACCGTATTTCAATCTCTACAAAGGCGAACCCGAAATTCTGGCGATGAGTCGGCTTGGCTACGATGCCGGAACGATAGGCAATCATGATTTCGATGGAGGCATCGACAATATGGTAACGCAGTTCGGGAAAGCCAGTTTTCCATTACTGATTGCCAACTACGATTTTAAGAATACGGTGATGGATGGAAAAACCCTGCCGTATAAAATCTTCGACAAAGACGGCATCAAAATCGGCGTTTTTGGGTTGGGTATCAAGCCCGAAGGACTGATTCCGAAGGATGCTTACAAGGAAACCAAATACCTCGACCCCGTTGAGATTGGCAACGATACGGCCGCTACACTCCGCAACGAAAAGAAGTGCGATTATGTGGTCTGCCTGTCGCACCTCGGTTTCAAATACGACGGGCCAACCGTTTCCGACAATGTGCTGGCCGCTCAAACCCGTAACATCGACCTCATCATTGGCGGACATACGCACACATTCTTAGATGCGCCGGTTGCGGTCAACAACCTTAATGCACAACCTGTCTGGATCAACCAGGTTGGCTTTGCCGGTATCAATTTGGGCCGAATTGATTTGGCGTTCGAGCGGGGAAAAGCCGTTTCCAGCGCCGGAAAATCCGTCGAAGTGAAGTAAAGTCCGTATCTTTGTCTGACGCGATTGAGTAACTGCTTACTGATTCTCGCTCAATTACTTATTCATTCACTCAATCACTCATTGATAGATGAAATTTGGTGTTGTTGTTTTTCCCGGCTCCAACTGCGATCAGGACGCAGTCGATACGCTGGAACTGATGGACCAGGAAGTTGTTAAGCTCTGGCACAAAGACCACGATCTGCAAGGCTCCGATTTTATTATTCTGCCCGGCGGTTTCTCCTACGGTGATTACCTCCGCACGGGAGCCGTAGCCCGGTTTTCGCCCATTATGAACGAGGTAATTGCTCATGCCAACCGGGGTGGGTATGTAATGGGTATCTGCAACGGGTTTCAAATTCTGGCCGAAGCCCGTTTAGTGCCGGGCGTTCTGCTCCAGAACAGCAGCCAGAAATACGTCTGCAAAAACATTTACCTCAAACCTGAGTCGAAAGATGCACTGCTGACCGCTGGTCTGGATAAAGCGGCCTATAAAATTCCGGTGGCGCATGGCGATGGGCGGTATTTTGCTGATGCCGATACGCTGAAATCCCTGAACGATAACGATCAGGTGTTATTTCGCTATTGCGATGAAACCGGAGTCGTTACCGAAGCGGCTAACGTGAACGGTAGTCTGGAAAATATTGCCGGTATAACCAATAAGGCCAAGAACGTTTTTGGCATGATGCCCCACCCCGAACGCGCGGCTGATCCCATTCTCGGCAACACCGACGGGCGACAAATTCTGAACCAGTTGCTGAGAGCCGTTCTGGTATAGTAGTTGGTAACAAGTAAAGCGGGCCGGGCAAGTGTAATTAGTTTATTAGACTAATTACACTTGCCCGGCCCGCTTTACTTACTTACACGTTTACTTCTTCCAAAGTAGGATAGTCGATATAGCCCTGCTCAAAACCGTTCGGGCCAGGCGCGTAGAACGTGGCTGGATTGGGCTGGGCCAGTTCCGCACCGGTTTGCAGACGTTCCACCAAATCAGGATTGGCAATAAACGGACGACCAAATGCCACCAAATCAGCCAGACCACTTTCTAATGCCTCTTCGGCGCGGATTGCATTGTAATCTCCAACCAGAATCAGAGTTCCTGCGAACCGTTCACGAATACCCTGTTTAATAGCCAGCGGCACTGCCGGAGCGCCCATGCCCGAGTGATCGACTATATGGAGATAGACCAATCCTATTTTGTGCAGTTGTTCAGCTAAGTAATAGTATAGAGACTCAACACCCTCATACTGTGGCAGGTCGCCATTGACACCATAGGGAGATAACCGAATGCCAACTTTATCGGCACCAATAGCCTCAACGGCTCCCTGCGCTATTTCCAGCGCAAACCGACTGCGGTTTTCGTCGCTGCCGCCGTACTCATCAGTGCGCTGATTCGCTGCCGGGTGCAAAAACTGCTCAATCAGATAGCCGTTAGCACCATGCAGTTCAACACCATCAAAGCCAGCTTCTATAGCGTTTTTAGCCGCCTGTATGTATTCCTGAATAACCTGTTTTACTTCCTCGGTCGTTAGGGCGTGGGGGGTGGGCTGAGGTTGCATACCCTGCGTATCGGTCCACATGCTGCCATTGGCGGCAATGGCCGATGGTGCCACTAAAGGAGCACCAGCAGGCAGGTTATCGGGGTGCGATATGCGGCCGGTGTGCATCAATTGGACGAAAATTTTCCCGCCTTTTTTGTGAACGGCATCGGTCACTTTCTTCCAGCCAGCAATTTGCTCAGCGGTATAGATACCCGGAATCCGGGCATAGCCTAAGCCACTCGGCGAAGGCGATGTACCTTCGGTGATGATTAATCCAGCCGTGGCACGCTGGGCGTAATAGGTAGCTACCAAATCAGTGGGAATACCTTGATTTAGCGCACGACTCCGGGTCATGGGAGCCATTACAATGTGGTTCTGAAGGGTCAGACTACCGAGGGTAGCTTCTGAAAAAAGTTTGTTTGCCATGTGTAATTATCTGTAATAACTAAGGTTTGCCAGTTGCATTCAGCGAGTAAACCATTTTAAATATTTAAAAGTTTAAATGTTTTTGGCTAAATTTTAACCTAACTGAGCCAGGAAAGCCGATAGTTGGCGCATAGCTTCTTTATTTAATCGTAGATAAACGTTCCGACCTTCTTTAGTGGCCGTCACTAAGTCACTCTCTGTCAGCAACCGAACATGATGCGACACACAGGGCTGTGATAAACCCGTGAGTTCCTGAACATCTGTGGGGGTCATACGCTCCCGTTGCGCCAGTTCCTGTAAAATCGAGAGACGGTATTTATCGGCAATAGCGCCTGTCGCTTTTTCGCATGATTTAGCATCCATACTACAAACGTAACAAAAACGGCTGGGGTTAGGTGCCCAGCTTAGGAATTTCTGTGTGGCCCTGATAGTCAATTTATTAAAAACAGTATGTGAAAAATGACTATTTTGCTATTCGATACACTACTTATTCACAACTCTATCTACTCATGACCTCCCTCGATCAACTTCTAACCGATGTAGCCGAAGCTCGCACGCAATACATCAACGAAGTCAAAAAACTCACTGAAGAACAGGCCCACTGGAAACCCTCCCCCGATGTGTGGAACGCGACCGAAAATACGGAACACCTTTATTGGGCCGAGCATGGCGGCATCTGGGGCATGTGGCGGGCCTTTCACGCCAAACAAGCGGGCACACCTATTTGGGAAGGCGAACTAATACACAAAGGCTTATCCGCCGACGAAGTTGTTGCCCGCACTTGGCAGGAGAAGGAGCAGGTACCCGCCATTGCGGCTCCGCGCATGGGTGGCCCGGCTGTGTTCTGGCTGTCGGCACTGGCGAGTTTGCAGCAACCCCTAACCGACCTGGCCCATGCCTTAGCCAACGAAGACCTCGAAGCCATTATCCACCCGCACCCAATTTCCGGTCCGATAGACATCCGTCAACGCTTCGAGTTTCTCCGCTTCCACATTGACCGGCACAGAAATCAGGTGATGCGATTGGGGTTGGGTTAAACTAAATCGGGGAAGTTAGCGCGGACCATAAGTGAATATACTCCTGTCGGTTTACTAATTTCTTTAAAATGTTGCTGGGCAATAATAGCCTGTGGTCCGTTACCTCTGGCTACAGCCGCAAGAATGCGTAACGTCTTTATATAGACAAAACGATCATCCTCTAACTCTGGTCTATCTAAACCTGCCCGTTTAATTGTTTCAGCACCTTTTTGTGATCCATCCAGCGGCTTAATTACTTCGCCAATAAACGTCAGGTGTTTTTCAGGCTCATCAATTCCTGGATGAATTAGCAAACTATTTTCTACTTGGAAATTTTCCCTGTGTGAACGAACACGTTTGCTTTCGTCTGATAATGGGAAGTAGTTTTTTTTGTAAACCTGATTGCAAATCTGACAGCAGTAGAACAGATTACTAAAATCGTAAGCTAACCAGTAGTAACCAGGTGTTTGTAGAGGTTGCTGTTCGTCTGTTTGAAAACCACCTTTAGGTCGAAAGTGCTCAACATCGCCGTGCTCAACGTGTGCAATATAATCTTCGCAGAAGCAGCATTTTCCGTGTTGCAATTGGCGTAATAGTACTTTTACGGATTTATGGCCGTAAATACCAACATCGAATTCAAATGTTAGTGTTCCACTTTCAGCCGCCTGAATTAACGCGTTTGTTGCTATTCCGCCCCGGCCCTCTTTTGTTAATATTGTCGGTACTACAACTGCCGACTTATCAATTTGTACCACTCGTTATTACTGATTGATAAGAGCCTGACCAATAATATCTAAAGCTTTGAGGGCTTCACGGGACTCACTGACGGGCAAATTCCCTAATTCTTTCTCAAGATTGGCTAATTCGGTTTGTTCACTATCAGTTAGTTTATCCTTTCGCAACAAAGTCCGGCGACGCTTAATCTTCTCTTCAACATCCGGTGCGCGGCCTCCAATACCGCCAAACATATCACTACTTAAAATTTGGTCGATTCGCCAGTCATGAACATTAATGCGGTCTGCTTCGACCACAGTTTCATTTCCTTCTCGTTTCAATACAATAATATTCGCATCCTCCGCCGACTGCACAATCAACGGGCTATGGGCTGTGACAATAAACTGTGTATTCTCAAATGTATCAGTTAAAAATTTGATGATAGTACGTTGAAATTTAGGATGCAAATGCAAATCAATTTCATCGACCAAACAAACGGCGGGCTCGGCAAGGGGATTTTTACTGTTGGGGTATTCATCAAACAAACCATTCGCAAAATCTACCATCCAAGCGATTAGAGTTTTATAACCGAGACTCAATTCATGTAAGCGAACATCCCCGTAAGGTGTCCTAAAAAACACTTTGGGTACACTCGATTCTACATTTACATAAACGTCATAAGCTTCAGTGCTAAATAACCGTCTCACAACCTCTAAAATCGATTTATAACGATTAGTAAATTGTTTATTCTTCAATGATATATACTCTGCTTGTACTAACCATTCTTCAGCGTTAATAAGAGGTATATCTTCAGAGAAGAGAGAATAATACGTATTTCTTTCTTCTGTTATAGCACCTTCACTAATTCTGCGAGCAGCCCCATATGCACATAAAAATAATTTTTCATCACTCTCATTATAGATATTTATACGCCGTCCACCTATGTCAGTTACCGGAAGAATTAAATTTTCACTAAATTCAGCCGAAGCAAAACTTATTTCTTTCTCAGATATTTCTTCCTTCTTTATCTGTTCAATTTTAGCATCAATTTTTATGGATGTAGTTGGACCCCATCTTTTTAATGAATAAAAATACTCTTTGCTGTATGCAAATCTATTATTGCCAAATTTTGCGCTTATTGTTAATACCAACCCCTTCAAAACCGTAGTTTTCCCCGTTCCATTATCTCCCAGAATCACATTCCAGCGGGCGGCATTTCCATCTTTATCCGTGAAATTAATCGTCTGCTTCGTGCCAAAGGAACGGACGTTTTCGAGCGAGATGCTTTTGAACCAGACGCGGGGGTTTTCCGTAGCCATACTCTTTGTCATTTAAAACAGGTTGTCAGCGTACCGCTGACCCCGGACGTGGACGTCCAGGCTACATAAATACGTAAAACAATATGGGCGAAGATACTAAACTATCCCCGCCCAATCGTAATTCATAACTCGTATATCGTAACTCCCCTTACGCTTCTTCCGTCTGCAACTGTTTTTCGTATAGTTCGCGGTAGGCACCGTTCAGGGCCAGCAGGTCGTCGTGGGTGCCTTGTTCGATGATGTCGCCGTCGTCGAGCATAATGATGTGGTCGGCGAGTTTGGCGGAGGAGACGCGGTGCGAAATCACGACGGAAGTGCGGTCGGCCATGATACGCTGGAGGTTGTTCAGGATGATGTTTTCGGTATTGGTGTCCACCGCCGAAAGGCAGTCATCCAGAATCAGAATCTTTGGGTCGCGGGCGATGGCGCGGGCAATGCTCAGGCGTTGCTTCTGCCCGCCCGACAGCGTAACGCCCCGCTCACCCACGCGGGTATCGAACTGCTCCGGGAAATCCAGTACGTTCTGGTAGAGATCAGCATCGCGCAGGGCCTGCTCAACGCGCTCCTGTGGCAAATCGGGTTTACCAAAGCGAACGTTGTTGCTGATTGTTTCGGAGAACAAAAACACGTCCTGCGGCACGTAGCCCATCTGCTCGCGTAGTGAGGTCAGATTATAGTCTTTTATGGGAATGCCATCCACCCGAATCTCGCCCGGCGTGGATTCGCCCGATGTTACGTCATACATACGCGTCAACAGGTTCGCCAGCGTGCTTTTACCGGAACCCGTTGTACCCAGAATCGCTACCGTTTCGCCCGCCCGAACGCGCATGGAAAAGTTTTTGATAGCCACAATGCCCGAATCGGGATAGACGAACCGCACATTTTTGAATTCAATATCGCCATGAATCGTGTGCCGAATGTCCTTTTGCGAAACAATGTTGGTCTTGATTTTCAGGAACTCGTTGATACGCTCCTGCGAGGCAGCCGCCCGCTGCGTTTGGCTGGTAGTCCAGCCGAGGGCCATAACGGGCCAGGTCAGCATATTCACGTACAGAATGAATTCTGTGATGTTACCGGGCGTGAGTCGGCCCGCCAGAATTTCCTGACCACCCACATAAATGACCAGCACGTTGCTCAGCCCAACCAGAATGGCGACGATAGGAAAAAACAGCGAATCAACCCGCGTCAGGCTCAAGGATTTAGCGCGGTATTCATCGCTTTCAATCTCAAATTTGGCGGCTGAATTATTCTCCTGTACAAATGCTTTCAGCACCCGAATCCCCGAGAACGCTTCCTGCACATAGGTCGACAGCCGCGACAACGACCGCTGAATCTCCTCCGACCGCCGAATGATAATGTTATTGACAATGTAAATAGCCACCGACAGAATTGGCAACGGCAGAAGCACATACAACGACAGCCGGGCGTTAATGCTGACCATGTAGGTAATGACCAGAATAAACAACACAATGAGGTTCAGGCCGTACATGATACTTGGCCCCACATACATCCTGACTTTGCTGACATCTTCCGAAATCCGGGCCATCAAATCGCCCGTGTTATGCTGGCGATAAAAGCTAAGCGGCAACGTCTGATAATGGTCGTAAATCTCGTTTTTAAGGTCGTATTCCACATGTCGCGACATAACAATGAGCGTTTGCCGAACCAGAAACAGAAAGAATCCTTTCAGCAACGCCAACACGAGCGTGAGCACACCAAAGAGCAGAATACTGAATCCAAATACCTCATACAGATTCGCTTGCAGGGGCGATTTGTCGTAGAGGTAATACACGTCGAGGGTTTCGCGCACTAAGTCGAGCGCATAGCGTACTAATTGAGCAGGAAAAATGCCGAAGAGATTGGAAATGGCGGTGAAAACCGTTCCCAGAATCAGATACCACTTATACTTAAGAAGATATTTATTGAGGTAGGATAGTGCTTTCACAAGGCGACCAACAGCGTTTTATTCGTAACGGCAGGGGTTGGCGAAAAGTTGCAGGAGGTTAGTCGTCAGTCGATAGTCATTGGTCGATAGTGGTTGACGCATACTATACTACCCACTATCGACTAATGACTATCGACTTCAATTGTTGACTATCGACTGCTTTTTCCGTACTTTTGCACCCGATTAACACAGTTCTTTTTCTTACGGTAGCTACTCAGATTTAGGCGGATGCTCAACAGGCGACTACTCCGAATAAAGGTCATGCAGGCGTTATACGCACTTCGGCAGGCCGAATTTTCCAATCAACAATTAGCGATTGATGGCATCAACGATCTCTTCCAGCCCGATCTGAACTCGATGGAGCCGCAGAACAAACGGCAACTCGAAGGCTATCGAAAACTTGCCGGTTTGTTATTCGACGAGGCCATTAAAGCCAATCAGCCTGCTCAGGATGATGACGCCCCCAAACAGGTGCTGAAAGCCGCTAACGACGGCTATTTATTCTATCAGATTCGCTCCAAAAAAGATCGTCAGCACCTGGCTCAGATGATGTTGAAGCAGGTAAATGGCATCTACGACGATTATTTGCGAGTTATGCTGCTGTTCGTTGAGTTGGGCCATGCCGCTCAGGTTGATAGTGAGCGTCAATATCGGGATGTGGACGAAGCGCCGTTTCCGTTCGAGTCAACCCTCAACGATAATACGGTTGTGCAGGCGCTGGCCGCTCATCAGCCCCTTCGGAACGAAGCACTTAGGCATGGCATTTCCTGGACCGATGATCTTCCTTTTGTTCGCAAGGCCGTGCGCGAAGTATTAAAAACCGACGAGACGTACCGGGCCTACTGCGAACAAAAAACGCACACCGCCGACGAAGATCAGGCATTGGCACAATACGTGCTTAGAACGTTGATATTCAAGCACGAGATTATTCGTGACCATTTAGCTGAAATCGACTTGAGCTGGACCGAAAATAGCGAAGTTGTGCGGGGGCTGGCCATCCGAACCCTTAAGTCGGCACAGAGCGCGTCGGGTCTTCAACTCGAACCGCTTACCGACGACTGGGAAGAAGACGAATTGTTTCTGAATACGCTGTTTGAAAAGTCGCTGGAAAACGATGCTGATTATGAGCAACTACTGGCCGATCAGCTACAGAACTGGGATGTAGAACGGGTGGCAATGCTCGATAAAATCATCCTGAAATTAGCCGTTTGCGAATTGCTCAGTTTTCCAAACATTCCGGTTAAAGTAACGATTAATGAATATATTGAACTGGCAAAGGCATACAGTACGCCCAAAAGCGGTAAGTTTGTCAACGGAATTTTAGACAACCTGTCGGAGAAGCTGATGGCTTCCGGGCGTTTGCGGAAGAGCGGACGCGGGTTGTTAGATAATAAATAGAACGGTCCGCCGTTGCGGTTATAAAGTCGTAAAGTTGTAGGGTTATAAAGTTAATCCTTTAACGCTACAACTTGATAACTCTACAACTTTAGAACTTTTTGAAAAATGAGCAGAATTGGCCGTGATATAACCTTTTTACTGACAGGCATCGCTGTTGGCTCAGCGTTTGGGTTGTTATATGCCCCTGACAAGGGAAAAATTACCCGCGACCGGCTGTCGTTCCGGCTGTCGAAATACAGGGAGCAAATCAATCAACTACTGGAAGACTTAGGCAACTCAGCAGACTTACCGGAGAATTCATCAAAGAATGAAGGACAGCGCGTTGTGAACGACGCCCGCGAAAAGGCTGAACGCCTGCTTGAAGATGTTGACCGGCTAATGGCCCAGATTAAACAACAGAACGCATAGTCCTCTAAAGTTATATAGTTGTATAGTTATAAGGTTGTAAAGTTTAAATAGCCAGGTAACTATTTAACTTTATAGCTTTACAACCGCAACGGCGGACCGTTTCATTACTATTCAAAAATGCACCTCAAAAACTGGCTGCTCATCGCCACCCTTGCCAGCGTTGGTTTAGGGCAGATAAGTTGCGACAATCGGAAGCAGGCGGAAACGTCGAAAGAAGTCGTTTCCGAAAAAATGCCGAAAATTACGTTTGCCGAAAAAGGCATTTATGATTTCGGCACCCTGACCGAAGGCGACACGGTCGAGCATGTGTTTGCCTTTACCAACACGGGCGAGTTTCCGCTGATTATCAACAACATTACGGCTTCCTGTGGATGCACAACACCCGAATGGCCCCGCGAGCCGGTAGCTCCAGGTGCTAAGTCTTCGGTTCGGGTTCGCTTCAACAGCCGGGGAAAAAGTGGTGAACAGAACAAAACCATCACCATCTTTGCCAATACCGACCCGTCCATGACTGATCTGCAATTCAAAGCGATGGTGAAACCCAAAGCCGATTCGACCAACTCTTAAATTGGTTTACAGTTTTCTGTAGTGCGACGCGATTATGAGTTAGCTCACCGTAGCGATGGACCGCCGTAAACTGAATACCACAAACCATAAACGTATGTACGCTATTTTATTACAGGCCGCAGCCGGGTCAAACACCTCCATGATTTACAATGTGCTGCTTTGGATAGGCATCATTGGTATCTTTTATTTCTTCATGATTCGTCCGCAACAGAAAAAGCAGAAGGATCAGAAAAGCTTTGTAGACAATCTTAAAAAGGGGGACAACGTGGTAACCATTGGCGGACTGCATGGGAAAATTGTTTCGGTCGATGCCACAACCGTTACACTTGAAGTAGACCGGGGGGTTAAAATGACCTTCGAGAAAACGTCCATTTCCCGCGAAGCCAGTGTAACACCCGCTACCGACGAGAAGAAGTAACGTGAATACCCATACACAACACGCCCAGTCGTTTCAGCCCACCAAAGCGTTGCTTTGCCTAATAGCCGCTACGCTGTTCTGGTTCCTGAACGCGCTCAACAAACCCGGCTACACCCTGAACGTTGAGTATCCGGTGCGGTTTGTGTATAACGATTCGTTGTTCATTCCTACCTCGCCACTTCCCAAAACCGTGCGCGTCAACGTGTCGAGCGATGGGTGGGGACTGCTGCGTCATTCGTGGCTGCCGTTTCGGGCCGACCCGGTTAATTACCTCGTTAAGAACCCCTTGCAAACAACGGTTATCAATACGTCTTCACTGGCAGCCGCCCTGACCGAACACGTTAAGAAACTGCACGTTAATTATATCGTTGCCGATACCGTCGATATTCATTTTGATCGGCGAGCCACCAAAACGATCCAGTTGAGGGCCGATAGTCTGCACATTAGTCTGGCCCCGCGCATTATTGTTTCGAGTGTCATTAACCTGACACCCCGGACCATTCAGGTAGAAGGCCCGGCTAAATTGGTGCGTGGGCTACCCGACACATTACTGGTAAAAATTCCGCGCAAACGCATCGCCGACAATTACGACGATGAAGTGCAACTCAACCAGCTTCAGCACCCACTCCTGCACACCAGCACCGACCGAGTAGCCGTCAGCTTTGAGGTCGGTGAGTTGCTGTCGCCCGTTAAATGAATAATGGAGAATGTAAAATTGACTATGCAGTTATCGTCTTATTCATTATTCATTCCCCATTCTACGCATTATTCATTAAATAGATGCCCCTTCAAATCGGCGTAACGGGTGGTATTGGGTCGGGCAAAAGCATTGTCTGCGAAGTGTTTCGAGCGTTGAGCGTGCCGGTCTACGAAGCCGACGAACGCGCCAGGTGGCTCACGGAGCATGACCCTATTCTAAAGGCCGATATTCAGCGCGTTCTCGGCCCGAATGCCTATGATTCTCTGGGGCGTTATAATCGGGCCTGGGTAGCCTCGCAGGTGTTCGCCAATCCCGAGTTGCTGACTCTGCTTAATGGTGTCATTCATCCCCGCGTATTTGCCGATACCGCTTTGTGGGTCAGTCAACAGGTTGGTAAACCCTATGTGGTGAAAGAAGCAGCCCTGATGCGGGCGGCTGGCGATGGTAATTCGCTCGATAAAGTGATTGTGGTAGACGCACCGGTAAATCTACGTATCGAACGCATTCGCAAACGCGACCCTCACCGCTCCGAAGCCGAAATTCGGAGCATCATTGACCGCCAGATTAGCGACGAAGAGCGCCTTCGCTTAGCCGATTACGTGCTCGAAAACGACGAACGTCAATTGCTGTTACCGCAGATTATTCGACTGCACGAGGAATTTTCACGACAAACGGCTAAGTAATGCCCGTTCTGCTGTAATTTGGGTTATGCCTTCATCAATAGCCTGAAAATGAAACAACCGTTACTGATTTTTGCCGCCTGCGCCGGTAGCTTTCTGCTGGGTGCCTTCATCACCAACGACGATCCTAAAAAGCCACTGACCGCCGATATGGTGGAGGTAGCCGCGCGGGTAGTTGGGTTAGAATTCAGCCCTGCCGAGCGCGATTCGATGCTCGACAACCTGACTAACGCCCGGGTAAATTATGATGCCCTGCGTAAAATTGATCTGTCCAACGATGTTGCGCCAGCCCTATATTTCAATCCCCTTCCGGCGGGTTTCCAAATGCCCACTGGCCCATCGTTCTGTAAAGCCTCAACGACAATAAAAGTCAGTCTGCCCGCCAATCGTGACGACCTTGCCTACTATACGGTTGGGCAGTTGGGCCAATTAATCCGAACCAAACAGATTTCATCGGTCGAACTGACGCAGTTTTTCCTGAACCGGCTGAAGAAATACGACCCGCAATTACACTGCCTTATTACGCTAACGGAAGAGTTGGCGATGAGTCAGGCTAAACGAGCCGACGCTGAGCTAAAAGCAGGAAAATACCGGGGGCCGCTGCATGGTATTCCCTACGGAGCTAAAGATTTGCTGGCTACAAAAGGCTACAAAACAACTTGGGGTGCTACGCCCTATAAAGACCAAACCATAGACATGGACGCTACGGTCGTCCAAAAACTCGAAGCAGCCGGAGCAGTCCTGTGCGCCAAAATGACCTTGGGCGCTTTGGCGATGGGCGATGTTTGGTTTGGCGGCATGACCCGCAATCCCTGGAATCCGGCTGCCGGTTCCAGCGGTTCTTCAGCCGGGTCGGCGTCGAGCGTGTCGGCGGGGTTGCTACCATTTGCCATCGGCACCGAAACCCTCGGCTCAATTGTTTCACCCTCAACGGTTTGTGGCACTACGGGCCTGCGGCCAACGTTCGGTCGGGTCAGTCGGCACGGGGCGATGGCGCTGAGTTGGAGTATGGATAAGATCGGCCCAATTACCCGGTCGGTTGAGGACTGCGCCTTAGTTTTCAACGCCATTTATGGCCCCGATGGGCACGACCCGACGGTTATGGCGGCTCCGTTCCGCTATGCCCCAATGGTATCCTTGAAAGGAATGCGGGTTGGGTATGTAAAAAAAGCCTTTGAAAGCAACTACCCCAACCGGACCAACGATTCGCTAACCATCCAGACGCTGCGTAAGTTGGGGGCTGAATTGGTAGCCTTTGAGTTACCAACCGAAGTCCCGGCCAATCGAATCTCGTTTCTGCTCAGCGCCGAAGCAGCCGCGTCGTTCGATGAATTAACCCGCTCTGGCCGGGATGACCAATTAGTTCGCCAAACCAAAAATGCCTGGCCTAACACATTCCGTTCGTCGCGATTTATACCGGCTGTTGAGTACATACAGGCCAACCGTGCCCGCACTAAACTTATCAACGAGATGGCTGCAAAACTCAAAGCAGCTAAGGTCGATGTTTATGTCTCACCTACGTATGCCGGTGGCAACCTGGCGCTCACAAACCTGACGGGGCATCCGTGTGTGGTGCTGCCCAACGGGTTTACGAAACAAAACCTGCCGACCAGTATCACGTTTATAGGCCAGCTATTTGAAGAAGGGAAGGTGTTAGCTGTTGCCAAAGCTTATCAGAATGCAACTCAATGGCACCAAAAACACCCTTCGCTATAATTAGCCATTCGTTAAGAACCTTCCAGCTATTATTCGGTTAACTTTCTATTAATACCTCTTACGGTTATTCTAATTTCTGCCACCACCTGTGACCAAAAACAGGTGGCCCGTCTAACTGCGTGTCGCTCATTCAAAGCAGAAACAATCCGCTTATTATTCAGCTTATTATACAGGCTTAGCTAAACAGCGGTGATTTCTGTAAAAGCGTCCTATCAACCTTTAAACCGTTTATTCCTATGGCAGTCAATCTGTTGGATTTAGCAAAGAATTACCTGAGCGACAATGTCGTAAGCCAGGTTAGTAGCATGCTCGGTGAAAACCAGCAGAATACGCAGAAAGCGTTTGATGGAGCCTTACCCGCTATTCTAGGCAGTTTAATTCAGAAGTCTTCTGAACCGGGCGGTGCCAGTTCCATCATGGATATGGTTGGTGAAGTAATGTCGCCCAACCGGGTAGCCGGTGACGTTATTACGCCAACCGGCGGGATTATGGCTCATTTGAGCGATTTGTTGTCTAATGGCCTGCAATCCAGCAGCCTTCTGTCGATGGGTGCCAGCATTATACAGAGTCTATTTGGGGATAAAGCAGGGGCTGTGGCCAATGCCCTTTCGTCCTATAGTGGGGTTAAACAGTCGTCGGCATCGTCATTAATGAACATCGCTGGGCCTCTTCTACTAAGTGTTCTGGGGAAGAAATTAGCAGACGATGGTACGGGGGTTTCTGGTTTAGCCGGTCTGCTTAGTGGTCAGTCGGCTAATGTTCAGGGCGCTTTGCCCTCTGGATTTAGTTCGTTATTGGGCGCTATTCCCGGCTTAGGCCTGTTAAGTGGTTTGAGCAGTAAACTTGGCAACTTAACCTCCAGCGTTACGGAGCGCGTAAGTGTACCAAATGTGCCGCCAACACGGCCTGCACCGGCTCCTGCTTATGTTGACGAGGACCGTTCGTCGGGTAGCGGAAACCGGTGGTTGCCCTGGCTACTGCTGTTTCTGGGCGCGGCTGCGCTATTCTACTTTTTGCGGTCGTGCCGTAATAATGAGAAAGAGACAGTTGTGACAAATACAGAGACGGTGATGGATAGCACGGCCTCCACGATGAACGCAGCCGCCGACTCGACCGGAGCCGCCATTGATTCAGCCGCTCAGGCCCTGAAAGATGCTACTGCTAAATTAGGGGCATTCTTTAAGCGGAAACTGCCATCGGGTCTGGAATTGAACATCCCTGAATTAGGTATTGAGAACAAACTCGTGCAGTTTATTGAAGACAAGAGCAAGCCCGTCGATAAAACAACCTGGTTCAATTTCGACCGGCTGTTATTCGATACGGGCAAGGCGACGCTACGGCCCGAATCGCAGGAGCAGCTTACCAATATTGCCACCATCCTGAAAGAATACCCGAACGTGCATATCAAGCTCGGTGGGTATACGGATAATACGGGCAGTGCCGAGATCAATAAAAAACTGTCGCAGGAGCGAGCTGATAACGTAATGGCAGAACTGGTCAAACTTGGCGTTGACAAATCTCGCCTGGAAGCAGAAGGTTATGGTCCTGAACATCCGGTAGCCTCAAACGACACCGAAGCAGGTCGCGCCGAAAATCGCCGAATTGCGGTTCGCGTCACGCAGAAATAGTCTTACCCAGAAGACACATACAACCCATACAATGTAGTTCAGTAAACCTATAAGGTCTTGAAGACCTTATAGGTTTTTTCGTTTCTTACCACAATTTCGCGGGGTATGCGCCCTCGTCGTGGAGTTTTTTTAGAGCGGCCTGCACGGTTGGCTTATCGTCTGGATAGGTGACGCCAAACCAGGCCGAACGACTGCGGAAAACTTTGCAATGCCCCGTATCGGTTTCAATCAGGTTGGTCATTACGGTGGGAATATAAAATTCGGCCTTGGGCGAGTCAATGTTGGCGATGGCATAGCTCTCAAACTGATGCTGCACTAAGGGAAACACGCTGGGTTTGAAGCCCCAGAAATTCATCGAAACGGGCGTATCGGGTGCCAGGGGTGTTACGCCCTCCCCTTCTTCAAAGACAATCTTTTTTACGCCCGGATCGGTTTCCTGCTCGTAGATTTTGGTGCGCTCGATTACCGAAATCAGGTTGCCATTCTCTGCCACTTCGCAAACGCCCCGCGACACCGACCCATTCTCCGACAGGGTATTCTGTACTTCATAGCCAACCATTGCGTGAAGTTGGTCGTCGGTATCGGTCTTGAGGAAATTATCAATTAACTGGAAGGCTTCGAGGCCGTAAAAATCGTCGGCGTTGATAACGGCAAAAGGCGTATGCGTATGGTTCTTCGCGCAGAGCATGGCATGACCCGTTCCCCAGGGTTTCGTGCGTCTTACCACCCCCAGTTCTTCCGGCACATACGAATCCAGCGCCTGAATAGCATAATCAACCTCAATTTTCCCGGCTAATTTTTGCCCGAATACTTCCTCAAAATCGTCGCGGAGTTCTTCCCGGATAATAAAAACGACCTTGCCAAAACCGGCCCGGATTGCATCAAAAAGAGAATAATCAATGATGGTTTCGCCGTTGGGTCCAAATTGGTCGAGTTGCTTGATACCACCGTATCGACTGCCCATTCCGGCAGCCAGAATCAAAAGGGTAGGTTGCATTGTAGTCAAAAGTCAATGGTCAACAGTCGTCAGTTGCCCGGTCAAAATTAGGGAAAAGCGATTGTCTCTGACAGGCAAAGATTTTTTAAAGCAATTTTATCCAGCCAGGCACCTTTAAATAAAATTTTTTCTAAACAATATACTATTCCTATTAGTTGTTACTATAATTGTAAGCTAAACAATAGTTGGTATAACAATTAATTATTTAATCATCACGCCAGATGCCCTTTTATCATATGCTCGGTCTGATTCCGCCCAAACGACACACGCAGTTTGAGAAACCAGCTAATGGCGACGGTAAAGCGACAGGATTATACTATGAGCAGTTATTTGGTACGATTGGCTTTGATGGCATGTCGTCATTGTTATATCACGTTCACCGCCCAACGATGGTACGTGAGGTGCTGGATAGCGTCGACGTAACCCCAAAAATGGCCGTCCAGAAAAACATGCTGGCGCGGAAACTGATTGGCTTCAACATCGAACCTGCCGACGATTATTTAACCAGCCGCGTGCCGTTGCTCGTTAATAATGACCTGATTTTCGGGTTGGCCGCCCCCCGCCAATCGCTGACGGATTATTTCTATAAAAACGCCGATTCTGACGAGATGCTATTCGTGCATCGCGGGTCAGGCAAGTTGCGGACACTGTTCGGTACGATCCCGTTTCAATACGGTGACTATCTGATTATTCCGCGTGGCATGATTTACCAAATCGAGTTCGACACAACCGACAATCGGTTACTCTATGTCGAATCACATTCACCGATTTATACACCCAAACGTTACCGAAATCACTTCGGGCAGATGCTCGAACATGCCCCGTTCTGCGAGCGCGACATCATCCGCCCGCGTGACTTGGAAACTCACGACGAAACCGGCGATTTTCTGATGAAAATCAAAAAACAGGGATCGCTACATTCGTTAGTCTATGCGTCGCACCCATTTGATGTGGTGGGATGGGATGGCTACAATTATCCGTATGGCTTTTCAATTTTCAACTTCGAGCCAATAACGGGCCGGGTGCATCAGCCACCCCCAGTTCACCAAACGTTTCAGACCGATACGTTTGTGGTTTGCTCGTTTGTCCCGCGCCTGTATGACTACCACCCGAAGGCAATTCCGGCTCCTTACAACCACTCGAACATCGACTCTGATGAAGTCATTTATTATGTCGATGGCGACTTCATGAGCCGTAATGACATTGCTCAGGGGCACATTACACTACACCCCGGCGGCATTCCACACGGCCCGGCTCCCGGCGCGATGGAACGCAGCATTGGCAAGAAGGAAACGCAGGAATATGCCGTGATGGTTGATACGTTTCGGCCCTTAATGATTACCGAACAGGCGATGAAGATTGACGATGGAAAGTATTATAAATCGTGGCTGGAATAATCACCTAACCACCGGGTTAAAACCCGGGGCAAGTGAACTATGCTTATGCTTTGCGCCGGGTTTTAACCCGGTGGTTAGAGTAATTGAAAAACAACATCAACAAACAAAAATGGAATCACTACAAACATTAGAACCCGAAACTCTTGATTTTCTGCCGCTTAACGGTACAGATTATATAGAACTATATGTCGGCAATTCGCGGCAGGCAGCGCATTATTTTCAAACGGCGTTTGGGTTTCAACCGGTGGCCCATGCTGGCCTGGCGACGGGCCTGCGCGACCGGGAGTCGTATGTAGTTCAGCAAGATAAAATCCGGCTCGTGCTTACCTCGCCCCTGCATGGCAACTCCGACATTGGTCATCACCTCGATCAGCATGGCGATGGTGTTAAGGTGGTGGCCCTGTGGGTGGACGATGCGACGCAGGCATTCGATGAAACCGTAAGTCGGGGCGCAAAACCTTATCTGGAGCCGACCCGTGAGCAGGATGACCAGGGCTATGTGGTGCGGTCAGGAATTCAAACCTACGGCGACACGGTGCATGTGTTTGTGGAACGAAATGACTATTCCGGAATTTTCCTGCCCGGCTATGAACCCTGGAACCCAACCTACCGCCCGACGGATGTGGGCCTGAAATACGTTGACCACATGGTGGGCAATGTAGGGTGGCACGAGATGAACCAGTGGATGACGTTCTACCACGACGTAATGGGTTTTCAACAGCTCGTTTCGTTCGATGACAAAGACATCTCAACGGACTACACGGCCCTGATGAGCAAGGTGATGAGCAACGGCAACGGGCGTGTGAAGTTCCCAATAAACGAACCCGCCGAGGGCAAAAAGAAGTCGCAGATTGAAGAGTATCTGGACTTTTACGGCGGCCCGGGCATTCAGCATATTGCCGTTGCCACCGATAACATTGTAGAAACTGTGCTGTCCCTACGCGACCGGGGGGTTGAATTTCTGACCGTGCCAGATGCTTATTATGAGCACTTAGCCGAGCGTGTGGGTCAAATTGACGAAGAGATTGCCACCCTGCGCCCATTGGGTATTCTGGCCGACCGAGACGATGAAGGCTATCTGCTCCAGATTTTCACGAAACCAATTTGCCCCCGCCCGACGCTGTTTTTTGAAATTATCCAGCGCAAGGGAGCCAGGTCCTTCGGGAAAGGCAATTTCAAAGCTCTGTTTGAAGCCATCGAGCGCGAACAGGCGCTGAGGGGAACACTGTAATGATTTCGGATTGGGGATTTAGTTGACGCGGAGCAAATCCGCAATCCAAAATCCCCAATCCGAAATCTCCAATCCGAAATCTCCAATCCGAAATCCAATGAACCAGGATTATTCAACATACACACCCGACCAGCAGGCGGTTTGGAAGATGCTGTTTGATCGGCAGATGGGCCGGTTGCCAGGGCGGGCCAGTCAGGCATATATGGATGGAATTGTGGCAACGGGATTCCCGAACAGCCGTATTCCCAACTTCGAGCGCGACCTGAACCCGCGTTTGCTGCCCATTACGGGCTGGCGCGTAGTGGCCGTGCCGGGGCTGATTCCCAACCGCGAATTCTTCGAGCTAATGGCCGACCGCCAGTTTCCGGCTACCACCTGGCTGCGTACCCGCGACCAGTTGGACTACCTACCGGAGCCGGATATGTTTCACGATACGTTCGGCCATGTGCCGGTACTGACGAATCAGCATTTCTGCGATTTCCTGGCCGAACTGAGCCGGATTGCACTGCGATTCGTAGATCATGAAGAAGCCATCGACATGATTTCGCGGCTGTACTGGTACACGGTTGAATTTGGGCTGATTCAGGAACCTGAAGGGCTGCGTATTTATGGAGGGGGAATCCTGTCGTCGCCGGGTGAAACGATTTACAGTCTGGAAAGCGACATTCCCAAACGCACGCCCTACGATGTGCAGACCTTGCTGCAAACGCCCTATATCATCGACCATTTTCAGGAGCAATACTTTGTGATTCAGTCCTACGAACAACTGTTTCATTCGGTCCCCGAAATCGAAGCCAGACTGGAAGAACTGCTGTTAATGTATAATGGATAATGATTAATGAATAATTTTGGTGTGCCAATCATGCATAACTGGTTTCTATTGTCCATTATTCATTTTACATTATCCATTATATATTAAATCGTGACGCACCCTTCTGACACGCGTGCTTATTTTTTCAAGATTGACACCACAATCAAGAAGATTCGGAATGCCCTTCAAAAACAATTTAACGATGCAGGGTTCGATCTCACGGTCGACCAGTGGGTTATCATTGACCACCTTTACCGGAATCCGGGCATCAGCCAGAACACGATTTCTGAGATAACCACCAAAGATGCACCCACCGTTACGCGCATCATCGACCTGCTTTCGCAAAAGGGATTGACTGAGCGACGTATGGCCGAAGACGACCGGCGCAAATTTCTGGTTTATTTGACCGAAGCGGGCGAAGCCAAATACAGCGAAGTGTTGCCCATAGTATCGGCCATGCGACGCAAAGGCTGGGGTGATTTGAGCGATGACGATTACCAGCATTTCGTCAGGATTATGGATTCGATTTATACGAATATTAGTGAGTAGCACCGAAGCTACAACTTCGGGAGAGGAAACAACTGTCTCCACATAACCGAAGCCAGCGCTTCGGTATTACATTATGTACGGCATTTTCAGCTACGACATCTCGAACCCCCGCGTGGGCGTAAAACACGGCGACCACATCCTTGATCTGGAAGTAGTTAGCCTGCTGGGTTATTTTGACGAGCTGGTTATTGATGCGTCGGTGTTCGCCCAGCCCGCCCTGAATGCATTTATTGCTCTCGGCAACCCCAAACACCAGGCCATCCGTCAACGCCTGAACGAGTTGCTGGCGAATGAAGCAACCGCCTTTGCCGAGGTTCACGATCAGGTGTTTATCCATGACTCGCGGGCTACGATGCACCTGCCTGTGCGTATTGGCGATTATACGGATTTTTACGCGGGCATTCACCACGCCGAGAATGTAGGGCGTATGTTCCGGCCCGATGGCGACCCGCTCCTACCCAATTACAAACAGATGCCCGTAGGCTATCATGGCCGGGCTTCTTCCATCGTCGTATCCGGCACACCCATCCGCCGACCAAACGGGCAGTTTCTGGGGCCTGATAAACAACCCGTTTTCGGGCCTTCGCAGGCGCTGGATTTTGAGCTGGAACTGGGGCTGATTATTGGGAAGAGTAATCCGATGGGTGAGGCCGTTCCAACAAATGAAGCAGAAGACTACATCTTTGGTATTGTGCTATTTAACGACTGGTCGGCGCGGGATATTCAGCGATGGGAATACCAGCCATTAGGGCCGTTTCTGGGTAAAAACTTTGCGTCGAGTCTGTCGGCCTGGGTGTTGCCGTTTGAGGACTTAGAGCCATTCCGCATGGATGGTCCGGTTCAGGAACCAACGCCCTTGGCCTATCTGCAAAGTATGAAAGCCGGTCATTTCGATCTTAATCTGGAGATTTGGCTGCAACCTGCCAATGGAAAAGAAATCTGCATTAGCCGAACCAATGCCCGGCATTTGTACTGGAATTTCGGGCAGATGATTGCTCACCATACCGTCGGCGGCTGCAACCTGAACATCGGCGACGTGATGGCTACCGGCACCATTTCGGGCACCGAACCGGGAAGCTATGGGTCACTGTTAGAGTTAAGCTGGAATGGAACCCGGCCCCTGGTATTGCCCGATGGCTCAACCCAAACGTTTTTGCAGGACGGCGACACAATAACGTTGCGGGCTTCGGCTCAGGATGGTACTACTTCTATTCATCTGGGCCACGTCTCAGGAACAATTCAGTAATGAAAACCTTCGATCCTACCCAACTACCCCCGCAGGAATTTTACCGCTACATGATTGGCACGATTGGCCCGCGCCCGATTGCGTTTGCCAGTACGATTGATGCACAGGGGAATGTTAACCTAAGCCCGTTCAGCTTTTTCAATATGTTCGGCTATAACCCGCCGACGCTCATTTTCTCTCCAACCATCAACCGGCACAGCCAAAAAAAACACACGCTGTTAAATCTGGAAGAGGTAGGCGAGGTGGTTATCAACGTAGTGAATCATGCGATGGTTGAGCAGATGTCACTGGCCAGCGCCGAGTTTGAGCGGGGAGTCAATGAATTTGAGAAAGCAGGCTTTACATCGGTTGCCGCTGAACGGGTTCGTCCGCCGAGAGTGGCCGAATCACCCGCTTCGTATGAGTGTGTTGTTAAGCAGATTATTGCAACAAACAGCGCAGATTCGCCGGGAGCCGGGCACTTAGTTATTTGCGAGGTCGTTATGGCGCACCTTCAGGAGGCTATTTTCGACGCGACTGGTGTCATTGACCCGCACCGAATCGACCTGGTTGCCCGCATGGGTGCCGACTGGTACTGCCGCGCTCAGGGCGATGCCCTCTTTGAAGTGGCCCGTCCCAAAACAGGCATCGGTCTTGACCAACTATCGCCCGCGATTCGTAACAGCGCTATTTTATCAGGGAATGATTTAGGAAAACTCGGGAGTTTCCCGGCCCTCCCAACTCCGAACGAAGTGAATGCGTTCCGGGCATCGGGTGTCCTAAACGATTTGCTCGACGAAGCCCGAAACGGTTGCCAGTATTTGCCTGATTTACTGCATCTTCGGGCCAAACAGTTACTGGCTGAAAACAAAGTACAGGAAGCCTGGCTGACGTTGTTGCAAGTGTAGGGTTAGTGATTCTTTCTTGATTGATTTCGCGGTTGCTGTACAGAGGTCGGTATTTTATTAACCGTTACATAACCTGTAACATATACTTGGTTTAAGGCAGCCGTATCCTGAGCCAATGCCACATTGATGGGCTTCATGTAGGAGCTTGGGCGGGCTACTTCCTGCGATACGAAACCGATTGCCGAAATAATCAAGACAAGTATGCTACCCTGATTGTCAGTTAGTCTAATGCTAAACTCGCCCCTGTCATTCGTTATTGTTCCTCGCTCTGTTCCCTTTATAGCCACTGTTGCCCCCGGCAAAGACGATTGAGTAGTCTGGTCAACAACCCGGCCTGAAATGACCCTTGATGAATCCGGTGTGATTACGGTCTGCGGGGAGTTAACCATAGGCGTTTTATCTGATGAGTCATAGACTATTCGCTCCACGTTCAGTAGGTTTCTCTCCGTCGTTTGCCCCTGGCTTGTGGTCCAGCTTAATAGCCCGGCGGCCAACAACCCCATCCAGCGTTGTCTTGCTGACGTAATGGGCCCATTGGGCGTACCGCGTAGTGTTCGATTCAGTTGATTGATTGTCAATCGACCGCACACGGGTTGAGACTGATTCAGAAAATAAGCTGTGATCTGCCGGTCGCTCATGGCCGCGAAATCGACCACTGTTTTCTGGCAATGTTCGCAAAAACGACCCGTCTCCCCGGGATTCATGTCCTGCCAACGTTGCTGGCAAGGCGTATGGATAGCAAGTTGCATAAGTTTATTATCTGTAAACTTTATCCTGTGCTCTAAAGTAACTGATTCACCTTACCCAATTCAGTCACTTCCTATAAATTGTTGTGGGCGCTGCCTGAGCACCGGCTAAAATCGTGATATCGGCGATGGTCACGTGGGCGGGGGCCGTCACGGCATACACAATCGTATCGGCAATATCGTCGGCAGTGAGGGGCGTAAATCCTTCATATACTTTAGCCGCCCGGGCCGTATCACCTTTGAAGCGAACGACGGAAAACTCCGTTTCAACAGCCCCTGGCGCGATATTTGTTACCTTCACGCCGTGCTGGGTCAGGTCGAGCCGCATACCGGTGCTCAAGGCTTCCACAGCGGCTTTACTGGCACAATACACGGCCCCGTTCGCATAGGTTTGCTTGCCCGCCACCGAACTCAGGTTTACGATATGCCCACGCTGACGGGCAACCATACCCGGCATAACGGCTTTCGAGACATAGAGCAGGCCCTGCACATTACCATCAATCATCTGGTCCCAGTCGGCCACGTCGCCCTCCTGAATGGCCGACATTCCGTAGGCATTCCCGGCACTATTCACCAGAATATCAATCGCGTTCCAATCGTCGGGTAACGTGCTGACGGCATCATTTACTTCCGTCCAGTCCCGCACATCGAAGTTTAAGGTGATAACGGATGTCTGGGCGCCAAGCTGACTCTCCAACTCATCCAGCCGATCCTGTCGGCGACCACACAGAATAAGACGATAGTCGAGGTCGGCAAAGGCGGTAGCCGTAGCACGGCCAATGCCCGAGGTAGCACCGGTAATAAGAGCAATGCGAGACATATAAATGATAGAAACAGACGATTTCGCAAAGATAAACGAGCCATCGAAGGTTTAAGCCCGCACAATAGCCAGAAACCAAAATATACGTCCTCTTAGGGTAAGCGCTCTACTTTGGTCAGGTTTTTGCAAGAGTGTCTTTCGGGAGCAGCCATTCCGAAACGAGTTCTGTTTCAACCGTTGATTTAAGGCGGCAATGGCCTCATTTATCCGACATCCAAGCACTATTCATTCATATGACACCTGAATTTTCGGTTGTAATTCCAACGTACCAGCAACCGGCCCTCCTCTTAAAATGCCTTGATGCATTAGGCCGCCAGCGGCTCCCACGCGACCAGTTTGAGATTATTGTTGTCGATGAAGGCAACTCGCCCGAAACCGAAGCCGCCGTGCTGCTTTTTGCCAAACAGATTGCCCGCGACGGGGGACCATTGGAAGTTCGGTACCTCGGCCAACCTGAACGGCGGGGACCGGCTGCGGCCCGAAATCGGGGCTGGCGAGCCGCACGGGGTCGTATTGTAGCATTTACAGACGACGACTGCCTGCCCGAGCCTCAATGGCTGACCTCTGCGCTAACCTGCTTTCAACGGGGCGCTCAGGTCATGAGCGGGCAGCTTCGGGTGCTGTTGCCCAATAAACCAACTCCCCTCGATCGCACGGCCACCCTGCTGAAACGGCCTGAATTCATGGCGGCTAATTGTTTCTGCCGCAAATCGACCTTAGAGCGCGTGGGTGGTTTTGAAGAAGCCTTCGATACGGCCTGGCGCGAAGACAGCGACCTGCAATTCAAGTTTATTCAGGCAGGTATTCCTATCGGCAAATGTCCTGAAGCCGTTGTGGTGTATCCTATTCGGCCCTGCCCTTGGTACGGCTTGTTGCAGGACGAACGCAAAAACAGTTACGATGCCCTACTCTATAAACGGCATCCGAATTTATTTCGGGAGCGTATCCCGTCTTATCGGCAACGGGTAGTACAATACTACTTGCTGGTAATGAGCCTTGTTGTTGGGCTGATTGGTTTGCTCACCGGGCAGGCAGCTATTGCATTGATGGGGCTGAGCGTTTGGGCTACCTTATCGTTCGATTTGATTATGCGCCATCTGCCACCCGACCCCGTTACCTGGCCGGGCACAAAATATGCCATACTCACTGCGCTGGCAACTCCATTCCTGTCGGTGTATTGGCGACTTTATGGGTCAATAAAATATAAAGTGCTGTATTTTTAAAAACAGAAAGGGAGGCTGATTAGTCGATGCGTATTACCGGGCCTCTGGCCCGGCCATGGAAAGCATTTTCGGAACAGATCATTCCTTCCACAGCCAGGCCAGAGGCCCGGTACTACAATCGCTTACGGGATTGAGGACAGTCTATGGCATTTTTTAAGGATTCCTGTTGTTTATTGGGTAATTTTGAGTTTTACCTAATGAGGAGATGAGCCATTTGCAACAGTCTTTAGCGGTTCGATTCACGTACAACGTTTTCTTTACCGAAAAGCTTTTCAACCCAACGAACTCGTTACTTGCCGATTTCCTGACTCAACAGGCCGACGAGACGAAGAAAAAACTATTGTTTGTTATTGACTCCGGTGTGGCCGACACCCACCCTACTTTGCAAGCAGACATCAATGCTTATTTCACACAACACCTTGACCTTGTTGAGTTTATCCCGGACTTGTTACTAATTCCGGGGGGCGAGGCCGCTAAAAACGACCTGGCGTTAGTCGATCAGCTTGTGGATGCTGTTGATCGCTATGGCATTGACCGGCACTCGTATGTAGTGGCTATCGGTGGCGGATCAGTGCTGGACTTAGTGGGCTTTGCGGCCGGCATTTCGCACCGGGGCATTCGTCATATTCGCATTCCAACCACGGTACTGTCGCAGAACGATTCGGGCGTTGGCGTGAAGAATGGCGTGAATTATCGGGGCAAAAAGAATTTCTTGGGTACGTTCGTTCCGCCGGTAGCTGTCTTTAACGACACCGATTTTCTAACTACCCTCGACGACCGCGACTGGCGTTCGGGCATATCGGAAGCCATTAAGGTAGCGCTCATCAAAGACAAACCTTTTTTCGAGTGGATCGAAGCCAATGCCCAGGCGCTTGCCGCCCGGAGCATGACCGCCATGCATTACCTCGTGCATCGGTGCGCCGAACTGCATCTCCAGCACATTGCCGGGGGCGATCCGTTTGAAATGGGATCGTCGCGGCCGCTGGATTTTGGCCACTGGAGCGCCCACAAATTAGAACAACTCACCAATTTTGAACTTCGTCATGGCGAGGCCGTCGCCATTGGCATTGCGCTGGACAGTCTTTACTCCCAGCAACTCGGCTGGCTCACCAATGCCGAAGCTACCCGTATTTTGAAAACACTCCGAACACTCGGCTTCTCTCTTTACCAACCTATGCTCGATGCTGATGATAGTGCGGGTGTATTGAAAGGACTCGCTGAGTTTCGCGAACACTTAGGCGGTCAACTTACCATCATGTTGTTGCAGGGTATCGGCAAAGGCGTAGAAGTTCATGAAATGGATGTCAACCGCATCAGACAGGCCATTGCCACCCTTCGCAAACAGGAGTTAGTCAATCAGTAATAAGGTCTTAAACACGGAGAAACGAAGGTTGTACCGAGATCACCAGGTTTTTTCTGGTCATCTCCGTTACCTTCGTGCATCCTCCATCCCTCTGTGTTTAGAAAAATGAAAACAGCCCTCGGTCATCTCAGTTACTGTTCCAATATCCACGCGGGCGAAACGTGGGCCAATCACTTCGCAGCCCTTCAGCAGGCGGTTCCTGAATTAAAAAAACGCCTGTCGCCCGACGCTCCGTTTGGTATTGGACTGCGGCTGTCGAACATCGCCAGTGAGGAACTGGAGCAGCCCGAAAACCTCGTTGCCTTTCAGCACTGGCTGGCGCAAAACGACTGTTATGTGTTCACCATGAACGGATTTCCGTTTGGTGGGTTTCATGATACGGTGGTAAAAGATCAGGTTCACGCGCCCGACTGGACCACCGAAGCCCGCGTTGAATACACAAAACGCCTGTTTCGGATTTTGTCGGTACTATTGCCGGTCGATGAACTGGGGAATGGTATTCCGGGCGGAGTATCAACCTCGCCCCTCTCGTATCGGTATTGGTTCGAGTGGGAACAACCGGCCGCCCGTGATTATATTTTTTCGCAGACCACCCAGAACGTGCTCGAAGTGGTGGCCGAGTTGATTCAGTTACGGCAGCAAACCGACCGGCTCATGCACCTCGATCTGGAACCCGAACCAGATGGCGTTATTGAAACCGCCGACGAGTTTATTGCCTGGTATACCGATTACCTGCTACCGATGGGCATTGAGCAACTGACGGAGCGCTTCGGCCTCACCGACGATGAAGCCGAAGCTACCATTTGCGAACACGTGCGCCTGTGCTACGACGTTTGCCACTTTGCCGTTGGCTACGAACGCCCGGCAGAGGTACTGGATAAACTCAAAAATTATGGGCTGCGCGTCGGTAAAATTCAGATTAGCGCGGCTTTAAAAGCAGAGTTTCCTAAGCCGGGGTCGCATTCGACAAACGAAGAACGTGAGACCATTCGCCAAGCATTTGCGGAGTTCAACGAGCCAACGTATCTGCATCAGGTGGTGGCCCGAACAACCGCCGGTGAACTGCTTCGGTTTCGTGACCTGCCCGATGCGCTGGCGGCTTTCAATAACGACCATGCCGAATGGCGGGCGCATTTTCACGTACCAATTTTCGTCAACGAATATGGAAATCTTCAATCGACGCAGGACGACATTCGGGAGGTGCTGAGTTTGCTGAAAACGCGGTCGTTCACCAACCAGTTAGAAGTTGAAACCTATACCTGGGGCGTATTGCCCGACGATTTGAAACTCGATATAGTTAATTCTATTGAACGGGAAATGAAGTGGGTGTATAAATCAATGATGAATGATGAATGATAAATGCGTTATCCTTGCATTCATCATTCATCATTCATCCGCACGGGCGGCCCCGATTCATCATTATGAAAAAGACCGTAGTACTCGACGTGGTGGGCCTGTCGTATTCGCTGATTGGCGAACACACGCCCTTTCTGAAACAGTGGTTTGCCAGCAAACATCAGGCGACCATCGACCCCATGCTGCCTGCCTTAACTACCTCGGTGCAGTCCACCTACGTAACGGGCAAGTGGCCCAGCGAAACCGGGATTGTAGGCAACGGCTGGTATGACCGCACGGATGCCGAAGTAAAATTCTGGAAACAGTCGAATAAGCTGGTAGCGGGCGAGAAAATCTGGGAACGGGCAAAAAAACTCGACCCAAACTTTACCGTCTCGAAAATGTTTTGGTGGTACAACATGTACTCCACCGCCGATTTTTCGGCCACCCCCCGACCGCAGTATCCATCGGACGGACTGAAGATTCCTGATTGCTACACCCACCCCGGCGACCTCCGCGACCGGCTGCAAAAAGAATTAGGCACGTTTCCGCTCTTCCAGTTCTGGGGGCCGGCCACAACTATCAAAAGCACTCGCTGGATTGCCGATGCCTCGATGTTGGTGGATAAGTGGCACAACCCGACGTTAACGCTCGTTTATCTGCCGCATTTGGATTATTGTCTGCAAAAGTTCGGCCAGGATTTCGCGAAAATTGCCAACGATCTGCGTGAAATCGACGACGTGTGCCGCGACCTGATTCAGTATTATGAACAGCAGAATGCTGAGGTAATTGTGCTCTCGGAGTACGGCATCACGAATGTGAGCAAACCCATTCACATCAACCGGATTCTGCGCGAAGCGGGTCTGATTCGATACCGCGAAGAGCGCGGCCTGGAACTGTTCGATGCGGGGGCTTCGCCTGCCTTCGCCACGCCCGACCACCAAATTGCCCATGTGTACATCACCGACCCATCGCGGTCCGACGGGTCGGTGTTTGAGAAAGTGCGAACATTGCTCGAAAAAACACCGGGTATTGAGTTGGTTTTGGACAAAGAACAGCAGAAGAAATACCACATCGACCACGAACGCTCCGGTGACTTGGTCGTTATGGCCGATGCCGATAGCTGGTTCACCTACTATTACTGGCTTGATGATGCCCGCGCCCCGGATTTTGCCCGACTGGTAGCCATTCACCAGAAACCCGGCTACGACCCAGTTGAGATGTTTATGGACCAGACCAATCCGCTCATCAAACTCAAAGCGGGCTATAAATTAGGCCGAAAACTCCTCGGTTTCCGATACCTGATGAATGTCATTTCGCTGGATGCCACGCTCATCAAAGGGTCGCACGGACGGATAGGCACCGCCCCCGAACATCATCCGGTTTTTGTAAGTAGCCAGAACGTAGGCAGTACGCTGTCGGCAGTGGATGTGTACGACAAAATATGGGAGACGCTCTCGGCTGAGATACCGAAAAAACAGACGGTCTAAGTTCTTGGTTATTCGGACGAAAGCTTGTAATTTACCTGTATGAAAGCCCTCGTCGCCCTCCTTTTGCTGGTATCTGCCTGCACCTCGCAGCGACCGTCGCCCGTTAATGCGCCTGCCGATGGAGCCGAATATTACCAGCCTAACCAACCCATTGCGGGTTTCCAGCAACGGCTTTACCCGGACCCGCAGGGTGGGCTGGGGCATTCTCAGGACCCCGACATTCGGGTGACGGATATCCGGCTGACGGCCACGTATACGGTCCTGTATTTAACGTTTGGTAAAGACCGCAACGACCGCAACAACAATTATTACGGCAGCAGCAGTATTTCATTCAATCCTAAAGCGGTGCTGGCTACGTCGGATGGTAAGCGAACCTACGCCCTTCTGAAAACGGAGGGCATACCCATGTCGCCTGATTCGCGCGAGATTAAAAATGACGAGAAAGTACCGTTCATTCTCTACTTCGAGCGGTTAGACAAGGGCATTGAAACTTTTGATTTATTTGAATGCAAAAGCGACAACCAGAATTCCTGCTTTAATGTAGCTGGCATGAATATTCATAATCCGGTTGAGTCAGCTACTCAGAACTAATAAGCTTATCGTTTCGGAAAGCGTTCTACTTTCTATAAAATCGGGTCAGATGGCGAGGTATCGTCACGCTGGCCCGATTTTCTGTTTATCGGCTTCTACAAAAATTTTGTTTTTGGCCAGCGTTTCCGGTCAACTATTCGTCTATGCGTTTGAAGGCAGATGCCTGTCTGTTCTTCGACCCGATTAACGTCTAAATCCTATGAAACTACCCATCAGAATTCTATGTCTGCTTAGCCTTGGCAGCCTTATCGGCTGGTTGAGCGCAGGTTGTCGTAAAGATTCACTTGATAATGCGGTGCCACAGACGAATTGCCGAATCCAGGAATATAAGTCGGTAACAAAGTCAGCGTTTTACGAACAAACCAATCAAACGGTGTATACCTACGATTCACAAGGCAACCTATCAAAAACAGCAGCAACGATGGATAAACGCCCACCAAGCGGCACTGTGGGTGGACAAACCGGTACAACAACCGGTACATATACATACAATGCCGATGGGTATTTAACCGCGTCTGCCTCACAGGAACTCTATATCACGGTATCGACACCTACCAATACAATCAGGGAGCAGATCACCACAACCAGGAGTTATTCGTATGCCAATGGCCGATTATCAGGCTACACCACCACGCGCGTAGGGGCCTATGGCATTACGACAACCACTACAGATTCATTTCTGTATGACGAGTCCGGCAATCTACTTAGCAAAACGGAGGTATCAACCTACGTGGTTCATGACCCGGCCATAGCAAAAGAGATTCCAACCAATCCAACCGGGCCACTAAAAATCTGGACGTATCGTGCTAACGTGTTGGTTGATTACGTCGAAAAATCAGGTGCATCCGAACAACGCCCACTCACCATTCAAAATGGCCTTGTGCTCAAGATTACCGGTACTAATTATGAGGTTCGCTATGAATATGATAACCAACAGCGCCTTACTAAGCAGGAATTTTATGCGGATGGCAATCTGACAGATTCCATTGTTCAAACCTGGACCAACACAAAACCTTCATCGGTTGCCTTGCCTGTTTTCAAAGGATTTCCAACGGCCGCGCAACTTACTGAATCGGGTCAGGCGGGGGTACTCGCTTCCCGTAAATCATTTTACTGGAACTCAACCACGAAGACGATGGAGCAATATGACGAAATCACTTATACTATGCAGACGAACGCGCAGGAGTTTATTACCAGTGCAGTGATTTTGAGTAAGCATCCAAACCCAGCGGCAGCCGCTCAGGATTTTACTACCACTGAAACCTATACGTATTCTGCTTGCCAGTAGGTTATTACCAATGTCATAGCGGCTCAACTATTCTACAGACTTGACTGATCGCTCATTAGCTATCATTATTGAAGAGTGCCGCCAGGGTCGGGAGGCAGCCATGCAGGCGTTTTATGAACGCTTTTATGGCTATGCGCTATCGGTTTGTCTGGCTTACGCCAGCGACCGGGAAGATGCCCGCGAGATGCTCAATGATGGTTTCCTGAAAGTATTTCGAAAAATAAAAGAACTTAAAAACGAAGCTGTATTACTGCCCTGGCTACGGCGCATTATGGTCAATACGGCAATTGATTATTATCGCAGGAATCAGAAACGCGCTGCTAACGTGTCTATAGAATCCGTCGAATATTATGCTGAAGAACCCTATTTAAATGACGAAGCTATTTTTGCTCAGCTTTCCGCCGAAGATATTTTAGCCGTGTTGCATCAACTGCCCGCTCCATATCGAATGGTATTTAGTCTCTACGTATTGGAAGGCTATGCCCACCGCGAAATCGCCGAACAGCTCAGTATTGCCGAAAGTACGTCGCGCTCATACCTGACCGAAGCCAACCGGTTGTTGCGCCAGGCATTGATTACCCAACTCCCTAATTCTCATGAACGAACCCGAAAATAAACCACTTCACGACTGGGTGCGTCGTTCATTAGACGATTACCGACCAGCCTACGAACTTACCGATTGGGTACGTATGCAGCGTCTGCTCCGCCGTCGGCGGTGGTGGCGCGGGGGGCTTATCGGCGTTTTGGGCTTAGTACTGCTTAGCTGGCTCGGCTGGCGGCTGATTATGCCGTCGGCAATTAAACCAAGAGCAGAGAAGCATCCGTTAATCAAGCTGAAACAGCCCCATTCGGCTGATGCACCTTATTTTTCGTCATCACATCGCTCCATAATAAAAGCGTCCGAACAAACAGCCCCAGAACGACGGAAGCCGGACGAGCGAGCGGAGCATCAGCATAGTGAACTACAGCGTCCACCAGCACCCAGCATGGCGATCAGTCTTACCGAACTTAAACCGCTATCAACAAACCTGAGTTTTCAGATTTCGCACCCTAACCGTGTTGCCTTTAGTTCGGAAGAGCCAGCCATTACGCAACAAATGCTGACAGGGGAATTCGGCTCCGACTCAACGTCTTACCGCGCCCTTGACCGAAATCTGAATCAATGGCCTGACGCGGTGATTGTCTGTGATTTAACCACGAGCATGTATCCTTACACGACCCAGTTATTTGCCTGGATAAAGCAGCACATAAGCAATCCAACCCTTAAAGGAATGGTGTTCTTCACCGACTGCGACAGTCTGGGTCAGCAAACTCACACGGGCGGCCCTCCCGGACGTATGTACATAACCCATGAACGAAATGCGGACCATGTGCTTCCGGTGTTATTAGAGGCAGCTCGTAATACGGTTCGCAACGACGACGATGCCGAAAACGACGTGGAAGCTCTTTTGTTCGCTCAACAAACATTTCCAGAGGCCAAACACGTTATTCTGCTGGCCGATAACCTTAGCATGGTGAAAGACATGGCTCTGCTCAGCCAGGTCATGCGACCTGTTCATGTAGTACTTTGTGGAACAACCGGCGGTCACCTGGATTTGGCTTTTCAGCCAGACTATTATCGCATTGCCAGCCAGACGCGGGGCAGCCTCCACACACTTGAAGACGACCTGAATCCCGGCGAAATTTCCAGTAAAACCACCCTTCGGGTGGGAGCGAATTATTATCGATATATGGCTCACAGGAAGAAATTTAGACGTACTGATTTCGACCATCGCCCAAAGCGTTTTCTTGGTTTTATCTGGTTATGATCCCGCTCATTAGGCCATTCTTCTTACAGCCAGCCTACCTTTTTCCGTTCATATGTACACCGAATTTTATAATCAGACGTTAGACTTGTATAGTTAGTCCGTAGTTTGTGTTTGATTATGCCTCTTTTAAATCCCGTTAAGCGTCGGTTTTTTACTCCTCTTTTTTCAATTATCTGCCTGTTTATTAGTGTATTTACGCTCGCTCAGGTCAACCTCAAATATCGTTTATTGAATGGCTATTTCCTGAACACTGAGGCACCCGTTAACAAAGGGAAACCTACGTTGTTTGTGTTTGAGCAAGCCGATACGTTTGGGCAGGTATTCCAACCGGCCACAACCATGAGCCGGAAACCTGACGTGCCGAATTTTGAGAAAGAAATGACCATTGGCATTGCGTTACCGCCGACCAAAACGCCCCCCAAACTCTCAGTTAGCAAAGTGTTTGTGCAGGATTCAACCCTCACGGTTCGTTACATCCGTATCGCCGACTCAACCGTTATTAAAAATCCACAGACATTCGCTACTCAGCCTGTGCTGCTGTTCGCTATCCCGAAACAAACCGTCTTGAAAACGAAATTAGTGGAGAACGGAAAAGTAGTGCAGACAATCAGGAAGCGGGAGGAAAGTTAGAGAAAGTAAAGTCAAAAAAGGGCTGGATATACGCTATATATCCAGCCCTTTTTTGACTACATCGACTTCCAATGAGTCTTTCAGTAGCTCAATACCCCCGCGCCGTATTATCAGCCCGTGGGTCGGATGCCCCCTCGTAGGAACCGTCGGGACGAATGAGTACGCAATCCATTCGGCCTAAAGTGTTCGTGAGTTTCTCCAGAATGTATCCCCGATTTTTCAGGGCGTCGATGGTGGCGTCTGAGAAAGCACCGTTTTCAAAAATCGTTTTGTCGGGAAGCCACTGGTGGTGAAATTTGAGCGCATTGACGGCCTGCTGCATGGTCATACCATGTTCAATTACGTTCAGGATGGTCTGATACACAGAGGTCATAATCGTGGAGCCTCCGGGCGTTCCTACCACCATAAACAGTTTCCCGTCTTTTTCCAGAATAGTTGGGGTCATGCTCGACAGCATTCGTTTGTTGGGCGCTATGGCGTTGGCCTGATTTCCAACCAGACCATACATATTGGGAACGCCCGGCTTCACGCTGAAATCGTCCATTTCGTTGTTCATGAAAAATCCGGCCCCGCCAATAACCACCCGGCTGCCATAGCCACCGTTCAGGGTAGTGGTGATACTCACCGCATTGCCATCTTTGTCAACCACCGAAAAGTGGGTTGTTTCGAGACTTTCATAACCTGGAATGGTGCCTCCCTTCAGATTTCGGCTGTCGGTAGCTTTAGCCCACGAAAAATCCGTCCAGCGGGTCCGAAGGTATTCAGGACTCATGAGTTGACTAACTGGCACTTTCACAAAGTCGGGGTCGCCGAGGAACTTGGCCCGGTCGGCATACACGCGTCGTTCGGCTTCAATCATGACCTGCACGGTACTGTCGCGATTCCAGCCCCATCGACGCAACGGAAACGGCTCCGTGAAGCGCATCATCTGCAATAACGCCACGCCCCCGCTGGACGTTGGCGGCATCGTAATTACGTTGTATTCCTTGTATTTAGCCTGAATCGGCTCGCGCCAGACGGAGTGGTAGTTTTTGAGGTCTTCTTCCGTAATCAGGCCCTTACCCCGCACCATTTCGTCGGCCAGGAGCCGGGCCGTTTCGCCTTCATAAAAACCGGCCCGTCCCTGCGCCTGAACCCGTTGCAGCGTTTTGGCTAAATCAGCCTGTACCAGCACATCGCCTTTGTGCCAAGTAATGGTGTCGGTTGGTACAGGGCTTTTCAGGAAGTAGGTTTTACCCGGATTGATGCTGTTCAGGTCGGTTTTGATGCGATTCAGTCCCAGCGCATCGCGTTCGGTGAGCGCAAATCCTTTTTCGGCCAGATCAATGGCGGGTTGCAATACCTGCGCCCAGGTCAGTTTCCCGAATCGTTTGTGGGCTTCCGCCATGCCATCCACTGAACCCGGCACCCCACTCGCCAAATGCCCACTCGTACTCAGGCCGGGCCGAACATTGCCCAACGAATCGAGGTACATGTTCTGACTGGCGCGGCCCGGCGCTTTTTCGCGGTAGTCGAGAGTGTAAGCTTTCCCGACGTTATCGCGATAGACCATAAAGCCTCCGCCACCAATGTTACCCGCCCCCGGATACACCACCGCCAGCGCAAACTGCACCGCCACAGCCGCATCGACCGCGCTGCCACCCGCCTTCAAAATGTTCAGGCCTACCTGCGAGGCTTCGGGGTGAGCCGAAGCTACCATGCCATTACGGCCAATGACGCCAACCCGGTCGGAGAAGAAGGGTTTAACCGTTGGGTCTTCGTCGCGATACTGATAAACGCCCTGGCTCTGAGTGACTTTTGTAGTGGTGGTAGTGGTAACGGTTGTGGTTGACTGCGTTTTGCAAGCCGCGAACCCTGCTGCAACAAGCAACAAAGAAGCGTAATGAATACGATACTGAACCATAGGTTGCATTCCGGTTAGGTAGTAATATTCCGTAATCTACAAAAATAACAAAAGTCTGTTAGGGGCATTCGGCGCGAAACAACAAAATAAATACAATAATTCGGCTTAAGCGAGTACAAAACCGATTCGTACTCTCCCTGAAAAGCAGATGCGCCAGAACCTCCTACGAAGAGGTTCTGGCGCATCCAGAACTCAGTTATTGCTAAATATAACCCATTAGACTTGTACGCCTATTGCTAAATATAACCCATTAGACTTGTACGCCCGCCGGTGGTTATATCAATCAAATCGAAGCGTTTGGTGGCGCTGAATGACCCTATATCGCTGTCGCTGTTAATTAATATAGCACCCATTAGGAGCACGTAGCGGCAGTGGTAGGTAGTTTTATCCACTAATTCCTGAATACGGGCATCAATTGCTTCATAGATAATCTCGGTGGCTTCGTAAAGCGGCTGGCTGGCCTGCATAACCCGGTCTTTCTGGCGAAGCAGTATCTGCTCGATGGTGTTCATCTGATAATCAATGTCGGTCACTTCCCCCTCCACAATGGCGTTATTCGTCAATTTATTCAGGGCGGCTTTGGCGGCTCCGCAACAGCCCGAATTTTTAGTCTGCCCAAATCGATGAATCTCTCCGAGTACTCCTTCCTTCGAGATACCAATGTGCGGGCCATAATAAATAAAAACGGCACCATCGTCAGGAATGTGGCTGGCAAAAGCGCCCATGCCGGTTAGCCCCGTGAACGGAAAACCGTCCAGCCCACCCATTTTGAAGGGGCCCAGAAACTCACCCGCCCGAATCGGATACTGAATGCTATTCACGTCGTCGCTGCAAATGCTGTCGGCCATTATAATCTGACTGGAGTCTAAGTCAAGGCGTTCTTCAACATAGTCGATTACCCGGTTTACGGTGTCGATGGTGGTAATGGCATTTGGGTAATACTGCCGGATAATGGCTAATCGTTCGCGTTTTTTCATGATAGTAATTAAAGAAGTATGTTGTTAGTAGCGGTTATGGGCGATGGCAAATCGCTTTCGTCCAGCATATCGCGCAGGTCAATCTCGATGGTACGGCTCAGGGAAGCCATCGGAATGTCGTTGGCCCCGCCCTCAAATGGATTCTCCGAGGCTTCGCCGACCTTATCCATTGAGGTGAACACCCACGACACCAAAACGCTGAATGGAATGGTCAGCCAGACAAAATGCGCCCCTAATTTCTGAAATTCATTTAGCATACCCAAAGGCAGCATCAGCACGAACAACCAGATAAAATACAGTGTGATACTGGCAAATTGCCGGGGATAAGGGTAGTTTTTGATGCGTTCGCAACGGCCCTGCTGGTCGTAAAAGTCAGCTAATCGGCGTTCCAGTTCGACGTAATCGAGCGGGTCAATCAGGCCATTTTCTTTCAGGTCGGTCAACTGCTTCGATTGCAGGGCAATGAGTTGGGTAGCGCGGTTCTTCTTGGTCAACACATACTGCCGTTCGTCGTCGGGAAGGTAAGTTATCAGGGCGTCGTCGAGCGAGCCTTCCCACTCAGGAACATTAAAAAACTGGTGATACTCTTTGTTGTACGGTTTCTCCTGGTTCTCCCAGGGTTGTGGTTTACGGAGTTGAAACCGCAGGGCCGTTAGCCAGGCGCAGTGCCGATAGATAAGTTGCTGATGGGTGGCGTGTTCGGTTTTCACAAAATCCCGCACCATGAACCCAAATGCCCGGCTGCCGTTGATGATAGCCCCCCAGATTTGCCGGGCTTCCCAGAGCCGGTTATAGGTCTGGGTATTCTTGAACCCTACAATAAACGCGGCTGCCGTACCAACTAACGCCACCGGCACCCAGGGAATGGCAATCCAGGTCAGGCCCACCACGTAGAGCAGCGTCGGGATGGTAGCCACTACGAACAAGCCGTAAATATCGCGCCGGGTCCAGCGTAGAAATTCCATAAGCTTATAATTTCTACCAATATGCATGGTAATCAGCGGTTTTCGTTCGAGGTAAATTTACTAATCAAAATACCTACCAGTACGACGGAGTAGAACTGCCCGGCAATACCGAACACGGAGGTGAGGAGTTTTGTGTAATAAACACTGGGCGTAATATCACCAAATCCGATGCTGGTCAGCGTGATGGAACAGAAATAAACAAAGTCGATATAGGTAGTTGCTGGGTTAGACGTATCAATCCCTTTAAACGACACAGGATTACGATAAAAAAGTGTCTGCATCAGAAAGGTACTGATTTCAATCAGCAGGAAATACCCGCAGGCGGAAGCTGAAATAATGTCGGCGTTAATGTAGCTGGGTTTAATCAGAAAACGGATAATCTCCCAGAAAATAAAGACAAAAAACAGCACATAAATCCCGCTCAGCCATTCCATAAAATGGGGCAGGTTTCCCAGAAACGGTAAACCAATGGGCAGCACGAGCACCATCGCAAAAAGCAGGTTGCGAACGATGTTCTTGGTTCGGCCCTTCTCCACAAACACGCCCACGCTGGACACTCCCAAAATCAGCATATTGATTGGCCAGATAACCCGGGTATAAACGTCGAGGTTTTGTAAAAATATGGCGATAAACAAGTGTTGAATCAGAGCCGCCAGCAGTAATTCATATCGCCATTTTTTTACAAAAGCCCGCATTGCCTTCATCCTATTCGTTAATGGCCGACAGCGGGTGTCGCAGATAAATAATCAATAAATTCAGCAGGAAAAATGGCAGTTCGACGGCGACACCCCGGAGGTCGCGATCCAGCAGGTGAAAGCAGATAATGAGCAGAATGCCCGCAGCCATCAGGAAATTCCCCCAAACGAACGTCCGGGGCAACAGAATCAGCAGGGCGCTGAGCAGCGTGACGGACCCATTAATGGCTACACCAGTTTTAGAAAATCCCCACTTGCCAAACAAATCGAGCATATCGGGTTTGCCCGACAGCATGGCCCAGCCCTGTTTGAAACCCATAAATACGGCCACGGCCATAAGAATGGCGCTGATAATTCGTGTAATCATCGTAAGTACGGTAAAGCTACATAAATTTGAGAAGGTTTTCGGAAACGACGTCAGTCAACCACTTATCCCCCGGAAGTCTGTACTTGTCCGAAATGATTTGGCGAAGAAAGGCCAATGTCGTACTTTCATTCGTTTAATACCTGATTGATAAGCTTTCCCATTCCTTCTTTCGCCCTGTAGAACTGATGCGCTTCATTCGCCAGACTTTCGAGAGTTTCCGGTTTGCGTGGCAGGCACTACGCTCCAACCTCCTCCGCACGATGCTTTCGCTGCTGGGCGTAACCATTGGTATTTTTGCCATCATTGCGGTGTTTACTTTAGTCGATTCGCTGGAGCGGAATATCAGAGACAGCCTGTCGTTTATTGGCGACAAAGTGGTATATGTGGAGAAATGGCCCTGGCTTTTCGACGGCGAATACCAGTGGTGGAAATATTTCCAGCGGCCTGAACCCTCCTACAACGAATATAAATTTCTGAGCGATAAACTCGAAAATGCCAAAGCCGTGGTGGCGATGGATTTCAAGGGGCGGGTTACGGTTAAGAATGGCAACAACAGCATGTCGTCGCTGATTCAGGGCACAACCTTAGACTACAATAAAATCTCAGACGTACCCGTTGAACAGGGCCGCTATTTCACCCAGCAGGAAATCGACAATGCCCGTAACGTTACCATTATTGGCTCCGACGTGGCCGAAAACCTGTTCCCGGCACAGGACCCGGTTGGCAAGACGTTTAAAATCAACGGCCTGAATTTTACGGTCATCGGCGTTCAACTCAGAAAAGGCGAGAGCGTACTCAATGTGGGGGGTAATCCCGACATTAAGTGTATCATTCCGTATGGCGCTTTTGCCAAAATGTTTCAATCCATCAATCCCAGCATCAGCATTGCCATTAAAGGGTACGATGATGATGAAGGGTTACAGGAGCTTGAAGGCGAAATTAAGGGGTTAATGCGTACCCGGCGGGGGCTGCGTCCGTTACAGGCAGATAACTTTTCCATCAACCGGCCCGAAGCACTGGCGCAGGCCATTGGCGGTATTTTTTCGGTGCTAACGGTAGCAGGATGGGTAATTGGTGGTTTTTCCATTCTGATTGGCGGTTTCGGCATTGCCAATATTATGTTCGTCAGCGTGAAGGAACGCACCAACATCATCGGAATCCAAAAATCGCTGGGAGCCAAAAATTATTTCATCCTGTTTCAGTTTCTGTTTGAGGCCGTTCTATTGAGTTTAGTAGGTGGACTGGCCGGCATTTTCTTAGTCTATTTATTATCATTCATGGATCTTGGCAGCCTTGACTTGCAGCTAACCGCCGGAAACATCCTATTGGGCTTAGGCGTTTCGAGCATTATTGGCATTTTGTCGGGCATCATTCCAGCCTTCTCGGCTGCGCGATTAGACCCTGTTATTGCCATCCGGGCCAAGTAAAAACTCGCTCTTACCCCGACTATTTATTTGCCCAGGGATCGCGGGTTTGCTGCTGAAACCGTTTTAGTTTCGTTAACATTCGGGTCAACTCAGCCTTGTAGCGTGGGTTGTTGGCTATATTTTGTAGCTCGCCGGGGTCGTTCTGAAGGTCGTATAACTCAAAACGTGGGCGGTGCAGATAAGCCGCAACAGTTCGTTTGCCATATAGTGTTGCCTTTACTTTCTGATTTTCCTGCCACGTAAATGAATGTTCGAGGTCGAGCGCCATCGGAAAAGGCAATTCGTGCGCCAGATTCACAATCAGTTTATAGCGCCGTTCGCGCAGCACCCGCATCGGGTAATACATGGTGATTTCATGCATCGAATGCGACGCATAGACCTCATCCCAACCGGCTACGGCTTCCTGCTCAATAATGGGTTTGAATGACCGCCCCTGTTTGCCTGCGCTACTCACGCCCGCAAACTCTAAAAGTGTAGGCGTAATATCGACCCACGAAATCATGGCATCCTGTATGAATCCTCGGCGTTGAGAGTTCGGGAGTTTAACGATGCACGGCAGCCGCATACCCGGTTCATAGAGCGTGGTTTTGGCACCAGCGAACGGTGCGCCATTATCGGAAAGATAAATAATAAGCGTATTGTCATACTGTCCCGTATCCTTGAGGTAATCCATTAACCGGCCAACGCCCTGATCGAGTCGGCTGATGGCTTCATAATATTGCGCTAACTCGGTCCGGCAGGCTTTCGTATCGGGCAAATAAGGCGGCACTTGCACCTCACGGGGCTGATAGAAGTGGTCGCCTACCTGTGGGTAACCGCCGGGCCGGTTGCCAAACGAATTCGGCTTCGAGCCGTCGAAAACCGGCGACCCATCGGGCGCTACGGTATTGCTCCGGTGTGGGTCGTCGGTGGCGAAATACAAAAAAAAAGGCTTATCTGATTTTTCGCTCAACAACGAATAGCATTCGCGGGCCATCTCAACCGGGCTTCGGCCAATTGAAGCCGGATTATTTACACCCCCTGCTTTGAGGACTTGTTGAAAATGAAAGACCCGTTCGGGGGCTACGTGGAATTTGCCAATGCGAGCCGTTCGGTAGCCAGCCTGTTCCAGCAGCACTGGCAACGACGTTACCGTATCAAACGCGCTGAAATGGTGCTCCTGATGCTCCAGTCCGTACATGCCGTTGGCATGATTTTGCAGACCCGTCAGCAAAACCGACCGGCTGGGACTGCAACTAGCCGTTGTGCAGAACGCATTTGTGAAACGGGTACCATCGGCAGCCAATCGATCAATATGGGGCGTTCGGATCGCGGAGTTTCCGTAACAACCAACGGCTTCACGACCATGATCGTCGGCCACAATCAGCACAATATTCGGGCGGGCTTTACCGGGCTGTTGGTCGGGACTATTTTGCCCATCAGCCTGTGTGGAAAGAATGAAGGGACTAAAAAGTACAATCCCGGCAAGGAGATGGACAAACCAGATCTTGACTCGCATAAGCATAGCGTCATCCAATGGACGGCCCAATAATACTTCTTTCTAATCAGATTTAACGTTTGTTACTGATGAAGCGACGTAGCAATATGTTACCAAAGCGAAGTATTAAACAATAAATTTTACTAAAAACTCTGTTACAGAAAACAACATCAGGCACAATATTTGCCCTGTTCCTATTACTTTATTTAACTATTAATATGAGTTTATATGGTTTCACTTATTCGGTGGGTAGGCGTGTTTCTGGCTTGTGGGTTGCCTACGTTAACCGTTGCTCAGCTAACCATTACCAGCCCGGTTCCGCGGATGGTTTTCCAGCGTAATTTAAGTAATGAAGCCGCCGTAACCATTGCGGGTATAGCTCCCGCAAACGCCACTGCCGTTGAGGCCCGTTTTGTCCCGATGGCCATTGGACAGGGAGCCGTTACGATCTGGACGCCCATGCAGTTTCTACCAAATTCATCGGCTTTCCGGGGGAAAATAACGGCAACGGCGGGCTGGTATCGTTTAGACGTGCGGGCAAAAAACGGCACCACCATTGTAGCGCAAACCAACGTAAATCGGGTTGGGATTGGTGAGGTGTTCATCGTTGCCGGTCAGTCCAATGCGGCTGGCGGTTTTCAGCGTGTAGCGAGCGCGGCCGACGACCGGGTTATGTGCGTCGATTTCCGACAGGACAGCCTGAACGAACAATTGTTGCCCCTTCGGTTCAGCCGCATTAGTTACGGTAGCAGCATTGGCCCCAGCCAGCCCCCGCATTTGTATGGTAGTCTGGGCGACAAACTCGCGCAACGGCTCAACGTGCCTATTTTATTTCTGGGGGCAGCCTTAGGCGGCACCACCAGTACGCAATGGTATGAGTCGGCTGCGGGAACTATTGGTACAACGCCCAACCAGTCGGTTTATCGGCGCATGGGTGTTGCGTTGCTTCACTACATTTCCCGAACCGGTGCCCGCGCCGTTCTATGGCATCAGGGCGAAGGTGATCTGTCGTCAACCACGCAGCAGTATTATAACAACATCAGCTACGTTATTTCAAAAACCCGGCAACAGACGGGTTCCAGTTCGGGGCCGCTGGCCTGGGTGGTTTCGCGGGTGAGTTACATCTTCGGCCAGACTAACCAATATGTTATTGCCGCTCAAAATCAACTCATTAGCAACATACCCAATGTATTTGCCGGTCCGGCCACCGATAGTTTAACGGGACCGGAGAATCGGGCCGACGATGTTCACCTTCAGGGGCAGGGATTAATTCGCTTTACAAACGCCTGGAATCAGAGCCTGACAACGGCTTTTTTCCAAAATGCGGTTCCCTTTATACCCACCGATTCGGCCTCCCTGATCACCAGTGGCTACACGCTGCCGCTCATCCGTCGGCCGGGCGAAACGATTGCCGTGGCTTCGCTCCGCAGCGACCCGCACGAATCCGACAACCAATATGTAGCTCAGGTTGTGCGGGCCAGCGATGGCGTAACGGTGCACGAGTCTGATCCCAGCACGGCCAACCCCATATTGGTAACCCTGCCCTTTTCGCTGCCTAACGGTCAATATCGCCTTCGTACCCGTTCGACGCACCCAGTCATTGTGGGAACCCTCGGCGAGCCGTTTACGATTAATCAGGATGCCTCGCCCGCCGGTCCGATGCCCCTGCTTTATCCGCCCGTTAGTGGAGGGACCGCCGACACAGCCATTCATCGGTTTGGCTATGGATTTGAATACTACGCCCATGCGTTTTATGCCATGGTCAATGCCTCCACTCCGGTAGAAGTCCGGCTGCAACGCATTGATGGCGGTAGTTTCGGCGATTCGGGCTGGACAACGGCCCCACCCAGTTCGCAGGCTCCTGACCGCGATTGGTTCGCTGATTTTAACTACATCCGAATTTATCCGCCTATATCGGGGGGCGTGGGTGGTGTAGAACCGGGTAAATATCGGCTGTCGGTGCGTCGTCAGGGCGATACGGGAAATGGCCTGTGGTATGAAATGGTACTCCTCGACGGCCGGTTTACGTTGTATCAGTCAGAAACCATCGGACCCATCCCACCGGTACTCACGTTGAATGGCCCTACAACCTCGGCCTGTCTAAGTGGCACTCTCAATGTAGCGGTGGATGTATCAGACGGAACCCTGAACCCTGGGAACGTTTTCAGCGTCAGGTTGTCCGATGCAAATGGCTCATTTGCCAACGAAACCACCATTGGTACCGGCACGACCAGCCCTATTGCCGTTACGCTGTCGCCATCGTTACCCAGCGGAACCAACTACCGTATCCGGGTTGTAGCCAGCAATCCGGCCGTAGCCAGTGCGCCCAGTTCACCCCTAACCATTTGTACGAGCGGAAGCGCCGATCTCTCCATGAACCTGAGCGTCAGTAGCCGAACCCCTGTCTCGAATCAGCCCGTTACGATCACCGTTGTGCTGACCAATAACGGGCCAGTCGATGCCATGAACGTAATGGCCAAAAGTTTACTACCAACCGGCATGGATTTTGTGGATACAGCCTCTCCCGTTGTCAGCGCATCAGCGAATGCAATTAGTATTAACGCCGGTACCGTCCTCAGCGGGGGCAGCAAACCGTTTACCTTTCGGGTGAAACCCAGCCAGCCAGGCATTTACGCGACTACCGCCCAGATCACGGCCAGCAGCCAGCCCGACCCCGACAGCCAGCCCAACTCCGGCACCGGCGACGGCCAGGATGACCAGGCTTCCGTCGATCTGCGAACCCCCGATGCCACCACCCTGGTCAGCACCTCACCTAACCCCAACCAGACACCCCTGCCCAACGTCCAGACTAATCAGCCCCCCACCGACCCGGCCAAAGCCGATTTGAGTTTAGTGGCCAGTTTCAGCCAGATGGTCGTTGCGCCCAATCAGGTGATTACCCTGACGCTAACGGTCATCAACCGGGGCGGAGCCACAGCTAACAATGTAACCCTGCAAACCGTACTGCCCAGTGGCTGGCAATTAACAGTAACCACCGGCCTGACCCTCAACGGCCAGACGGTGACGGGCAACATGGGCTCCATCGCTGCGGGCAGCAGCGGCTCGATTGTCTTATTTATTCAGGTGCCCAGCGGGGGCACCTTACGGGCACAAGTGCTAAGCGTGAGTCCGGCCGATACCGATTCCACACCAGGCAATGGCTATACCAATGGCGAAGACGACGAGGTGACAGTGAGTGTGCGAACAAGGTGATGAACGCACCGGTAATGCGGGTTTCTACGGCCGACCGTCCGCATTACTCCTTCCTAACAATTTCTTCCAGAAAGGCCCGAAACTTATCGGCGAATTCAGGGCGTTTAAGCGCAAATTCGACCGTGGTTTTCAGGAAATCGAGTTTATTGCCGATGTCGTGGCGTTTACCTTCGATGCGGTGGGCATAGAGGTTTTCCCGCTTCAACAGCAGTAACATGGCGTCGGTTAACTGAATTTCGTTGTTTTTACCCATCGGCGTTTGCTCCAGCATAGCAAAGATTTCGGGCGTCAGAATGTATCGACCGGCAATAGCTAAATTCGATGGGGCTTCGTTAAGGGCTGGTTTTTCAACCAATGTGTTCAATTCCAGAATCCGGTCACTCAACGATTTTCCGCCCACAATGCCATATCGGTTCACTTTGTCGTGCGGTACTTCTTCGACGGCAATCACCGAGCAGCCATATTGGGCATAGGTATCAATGAGTTGCTGCGTAACGGGTATCACCGAGTCCATGATGGTGTCGCCCAGCAATACGGCAAAAGCCTCATTTCCAACGTGGTGACGAGCATAACAGATGGCATCGCCAAGGCCATTCAGTTCGCGCTGACGAACGTAGTGCAGGTTGGCCATGTCTGAGAGTCGGCGCATCTCGTCGAGCAGTAACTGGTCTTCTTTTTCTTCGAGCCGGGTTTCGAGTTCGTAGTTCCGGTCGAAATGGTCTTCGATGGCCCGTTTACCCTTGCCGGTAATAATCAGAATGTCTTCGATGCCCGAATCAACGGCTTCCTGCACCACATATTGAATGGTAGGGCGGTCGATGATGGGCAGCATTTCTTTGGGCTGAGCCTTCGTAGCAGGCAGAAACCGGGTTCCAAGTCCGGCAGCGGGAATAACAGCTTTCTTAATCATTTTTGGATGAGTGAATGATAGAATGAGTGAATGATTTTTGCGGTAACTATTCGATCACCGCGCGGGCGGCCCCGTCACTCATTCTATCATTCACAATTAAACAACATACGGTTTAATTACACGAGCATTAATTTTCTTTAATTCAACGAACAGACGGTTGAGCATGGCGTCGTCGCGATACAGGCCTATAATGGAACCACCCGATCCCGTAAAGGAGGCCGACGCACCACACGCCCGCGCCGTTTCAATCAGGCTGCGGTTGCGGTCGCTGATGGTATAAATCTGCGAACGAAGGTCGAAATTGCGGTTCACTAACTCATTCAGAGCATTGATGTCGTGCCGATGGATGGCTTCGCGGCCTTCGCGGGCTACGTCGGCAATGGCGCTCATGGTTTCTACCACAACCGGCTCACCTTTCAACCACCGCGCCCGAACATCGTTATGCACCCGCCCCGATTGTTTGCCGAGATCGGTATTGTAGGCAATGTACAGTCTGGGCAGCAGGCGCGGGTCGAGGGGTTCATATTGTCCATAGCCCTGACGCTCCATCGTTTCCCGGTCAAAATCCATATACACGCAGCCCTCATAACACTGAATCACGCGATCCTGCAAACCGGCTGTAATGCCCAGTTCTTCGGCTTCGGTCGCCAGCACTAAGTTAGGCAACACAGGTAGTGGAATCTCAATACCATAAAACTGCATCAGTGCCCGAAAGGTCGCCACGATGATGGCGCTGGAACCAGACAAACCCACCTGTCGGGGAATAGATGTATTGTAACGAATCGAAAAATTCTGATTTGGCAACCGGATGCGTTCCGTTTCGCAGTATTCGGCAAATTTTTTAATGGCCGCTTTCAGCAGCGGTACGCCCCCATGATAGCCGAGTGTGCTAACCGAATCGCGCAGGTGATGCAAGCTCCTGAACACGTTTGTATCCTGCGGCTGGGGTTCAATATGCAGTTCGGGGGATGGGTAAAGCGTGACCGATGCCCCAAAGTTTCGGACACTAATGGCAATGGTTTTGCCGAAAAAACCGTCGGATGGATTGCCAAGCAAGCCAGCACGGGCATAGGCGCGGGTTTCGATAAGCAAGGTAAAAGCAGAGTAACTGACTGACGGCAACTATACGGTTAGGCTGTCTGATTAAACGACAAGTTTACGAAAAATAGAGTGAAGAGTTTGCCTGAATTTAATTTTCTGTAGCGTGGACCGCTGGTCCGCGTAGCCGTAGGCTAAGTTATAGCTGAAAGTTATTAGCCCGGGGCACGTTAGCCTACGGCTACGCGGACCAGCGGTCCACGCTACAGAAAACGCAAAAACGACCGGATTGTAAGTCCGGTCGTTTTTTGTGTATCGAATTGCCTCTACTACCTCATTTCACGTCGTTTTTCTCTACATCCGTCTTGTCTTTCCCGGTGTAACCCACATTGTGGGGGTCATACCCTGCATTTGGATCGTCGTCCTCTTCGAGATAGGTAGCATCAGCCCGGTGCAGCAGCGCATCATCGGAGGGGTTTTCAGCCACTTCACTCAGTTTTCTGGCGGCCTCATCACTCATCATTCTGCCTTTTGGCTGCTCCGCAATAGCGTCGGCATTGACGTCCCACTCCTGGTCGGTGCCTAAGCTTTCTCCCTTCGGGTCGCCCGCTCGGCCTTCGCCTAAGTTGGCATCGCGGGCATCCTGGGTGATGGCCAAGTTTCCGGCGTCCATGTCCATGCCTGACGAGGAATCTTTGTAGGCATTAGTGCCCACGCCTTCCGACTCCCGCCCGTAGTCGGAATCGCCGTGCTGGTTAGGGTCTTTTGAATAAAACTCAGGATCAACTTTATCTGGATCGAATGGTGATGTCGTTGCCATAATGGTATGTGTTTTTCAGACTATAACTCCGAATGGCAACGGGATGTTTTTGGCGGAGAGCAAAGGGTATGGAGCCGTGGGCAAAAATCACTGTATCCCTGCTGCCTTATGCTCTTCGCCCCGGGCCTTCTGCCCTATACCCTGCGTTCCTTAATTCCGCCAGCAATTGATCGTTAGTTTCTTGCAGCAGGGCCACACGCTCGGTAAGTTGAAACAGCAGAAACTCCATATTTCGGAGTCGTTCTTCGGTGGTGATGGCGGCAGACGGAGACTCCAGCATTTTAAACATTACTCCTTCGCCCCGAAGTAGCCAATCGCCATTGACCTGCGGATAAGCCACTAAGATTTTTTCGAGCGTGTCGTAGCGTGGTTTTAATCGACCGTGCAGGATATGATACACTTTCTCGCCCCGGTGTTCGCCCAACTGCCGGGCAAATTCGAGAACACTGATGTTGAGCGAGTCGATAAGCTGCTGAAGACGAAGGTGTATGGTCATGGGCTGTTTTTTCACACAAAACTGCGTAAAAATAATTCACTTTTTCGAGAAAACGGGTTTGCTTTTTACACAGTTTTGTGTAATTTTAAACCAGTAAACACGACCTTTTTAAAAGGCAAAAGGGACCTCAACATGGGTCCCCTGCTTGAACAGTAAACAACAAATACTAATGAACACACAAAACAAAAGCCAAATCGAGACAATTCAAAGCGGTAGCCCCCTGAAACCGTATCAAAAGATTCACGAACTGACCGGTGAGGTTGTCAATAAGTACAAATATCTGGAAGGGCACCCCCGCCAATACCGGTTCGATGCCAAAGAAGGTGTGTTCAATATTAACGGTAGTGAGAAGTTGGGGCGCACCCTCACTTTTCAGCCGATAGCCTGGCGTATCTTCACTGATAACATTCTGAATATGGGCACTAAAAACTGGGCGGAGATTTTCTTTATTGATGAGAAGAACTGTGTGTCGGCGGTGCTGTTTCATGGCTATTCGGTCGATAACATCTTCCGGCTTATCGAACCGCTCTACTACGACGACCTGACGCTGGCCGATGTAGTGATTACGGCCGTTGCTGAAAAGAAAGAAAACACCAAAATTCAGCCCAAAGGCGTGTATTATATCGCCACGTTCTCCTATAAAATGGCTGATGTGCAGCAAACAAGCGAACTGAAGCAGTTTGCTCAGGATGTGAAAGTGTTCCGGCAGGAAACCCTGACCGACATTGCCAACATCAAAACGGCCATGAATTATTATAACCCTTTTGCCAATCCGGTCGAAGAACCTGAATTGCTGGCTGCCGGGTAACCGCGAGTAAGAAATAAGTTGTGGCGTGGGTGAAGTGAGGCAAATACCACTTCACCCACGCCACTGTTTCCTACATACTTTTTCTTTATGCTCATTCAACCCCTTCTGTCGTCCGGCGATGCGTACCGTTCGTTGCCGCGCGTATCAAATTCTGATCTGACACGGCTGAAAGAAGAACACTTAGGCTACTGGTCGGTGCCCTCAGCGCGATTTATTCCCGAAACCACAAAAGTTTTCGGACGAGCATTTCATCAGCACCTGCTCGAACCCGAAACGGTGGGCACCGTACTGGCGCAGTTACTGCCCGACATGGTTGACCCGGCTGTTGGTCCCGTGCTGGCCCCTAATCAGAAAAAGCAGTTGCAGAGCCTGATGCAGACGATTCGAAAGGATACATTCTGTCGACGGTATCTGCGTTTGTCGGAACGGGAGCGCATCGTACTGTCAACCGACCCAACGACCGGGGTTGGCTGCAAAGCTCGTCTGGATATGGTGTACACTAGCCCAAAACGCCGGAATGCGCTTATTATTGACATGAAAACTACGTCGGCCCGAACACAGGCCCAGTTTCTGGAATCGTGCTACACCTATGACTACGACCGGCAGGCCGCCTTCTACCTCGACAGTCTGCGGTATGCCGATACAGGCGAGTGGAGTATGACGAAGCAGTTCCGGTTTGTGTTTATCGGCGTAATGAAACAGCGTCCGCATCGACTGTTTGCCGTAGATGCTACGTCGATTCCGGGCTTCATTGACTATGGCCGGAAAAAATACCGCTTCTGGCTCCGCAAATGGCGGGAGGAACAGGCGGTTGAACAAGTTCCCGCTCCGCTCTGGAGCATGAGTGCTTAAAAAGAGTTTGCAGGCTGCTGTTAGATTAATCCATACAGATGAACTGAAAACAGAAGACTGTGAGCAGTAAACTCAACAAGTATGAACGCATCAATTATCACGCTCACCCCAACAGAACTCCATTTTGACTGGGGTACTGATGGACTGGTGTTATGGATTGAAGAATTAGATGGCACCGATAGCCTGGCAGGTCAAATGAGTGAGGTAATGGACCGGATTGCCTTTGCCATTGAACTGCAAACCGGCTGGGATCACCGCACCGACGGCCACACCCTGCATCCGCTCTATGGCTATCGGCTGCTGCTGCGCGATGCGTCGGGCCGCTGGAATGCCGTACAGACCGATGAGACCGGCCACTTCGCCGGATTGGTTCCGCTCGAAGAAATGGACTACGAACTGGCTTATGATAAGGTTATGTGGCTGGATTGATGGGAATGAATAATGGATCGACCGACCGACTGGGCATTGTTCATTATCCATTATTCATTCCCATCACGCAACCTTTGTAACGCGATTGGCATCTTTAGGGAAACACAATCCTATTGATTGCTTATGAAAGCTCTGCTTACTTCCCTCCTGCTTACCTGCGTCACGCTGGCTCCTGCCCTGGCCCAAACGGCTGTTGATGCTAAAGATATCATCGCTAAAATCAATCGCAAAGAAGCCGTTTCCTACCAAAACGCCACTATTACCGGCGATCTGGACCTGACGAATTTAGCCAACCGACGTGAGGTTCGGGATGGAAATTGGGGCGATTCAGAACATTATTTAAGTGTCGTTGAGGTGCCCCTGTCGTTCAAAAACTGCACGTTTAAAGGAAAATTTCTTGCCTACCGTTCAGAAGATCGGGATGGCAAAATTCTGAGAACGAACAATGTTGTTTACAACGCCGATTTTACCGAAGCCGTCACCATTGAGGGCTGTACATTTGATGATGATGCAGCCTTTAAATACTCCGTGTTCAGCCAGCGGGCTATTTTTGCCAATAATAGCTTTCGCGACGGAGCATTGTTCAAATACACTAAATTCCGCAGTGCTGCCGATTTCAGTGGCTCAACCTTTCGGGATTACGCCGACTTCAAATACACGAAGTTTGATGAATCGTCGTCGTTTGAGAAAGCGACGTTTGAGCAGTATGCCGATTTCAAATACACGAAGTTCGACGAAGGCGTTGATTTTAGTCAGGCCCGCTTCACCAGCAATGCCGACTTCAAATATACCCACCTGCCACGCGGCACGAAATTCGATAACACCCGCTTCGACGGTTCCACAGATTTCAAATACACGACCCTTGATGGCCGGAAATTTTCGCCCAATGGCCTGTAATGAATTTTTACAAATGCCATTACTTTGAGTGATGGCATTTGTATTTATAAAACCTTATAGGGCTGTTTTCGCGTTTATAAGCTGCTCACTACGTTATGAATAGCTTTGAAACGCACAACCAAAATTCTTATCGCCCTTGTTGTTCTGCTGGTTATTGCCCGCCTGTTGCTGCCATATTTCGTGCTGCGGTATGTGAATAAGACGCTGGCCGATATGGGCGCTTACACTGGTCACGTTGACGATATTGATATTCAGCTCATTCGGGGCGCTTACCAGCTTGATGAATTACGGATTCGTAAAATCAATGGGAAACTAAAAGAACCTTTTCTCTATATTCCTAAAACCGATCTTTCCGTCGAGTGGAAATCGCTGTTTAAGGGAAAATTGGTTAGCGAGGTTGAATGCTATAAACCCGAAATCAACTTCGCTTTTAGTGAAAATGAAGCCAGTAGCCAAACCGGAGCCGAAGTAGACTGGACGGCTTACCTGAAGAAACTGCTGCCCATCAGCATCAACCGGTTTGCGGTTATCGACGGCAAAGTCGAGCTAACCAGTTTGGTGACACAACCCCGCGCCGACTTATCGCTGCAAAATTTCCAGGGCGAGATTCGTAACATCCGCAATGTAGAAGATAAAGCCAATAAACTCCCCTCGCCGGTGGTGGCTTCGGGCGATGTGCCGGGCTACGGCGGCACCATGAATTTTTCGGCCAATATGAACCTGCTGAAAATAACGCCGGATTTCGACTACAACATGCGCTTCACCGATATGCAGTTGGTGAAGTTGAACACCTTAGCCCGGCATTATGCCAACCTCGATTTTGAGCGGGGTACGGTAAGCGTTTACAGCGAAATGGCTATGTATGACGGCAAACTAAACGGCTACCTCAAGCCCTTAACCAAGGGCATGAAAATCTTTAAACTCAACGAGCACGAAGGCCGGTCGGTTGGAAAGTTCTTCACCGAACTCATCGTACAGGGAGGCACGGCCATTCTCAAAAATCAGAAGAAAGACCAGGTGGCTACGCGCATTCCGCTTAATGGAACCATCGATAATATTGAAACGGCTACCTGGCCAACGGTTTTTGGGCTGCTCCGCAATGCGTATATCGAAGCGTTTAAGAAAGAATTTGATAACAATATCACGCTGGGCGATGCGCTGAAGAGCGTTAAAGAAGACTATAAAGAGAAACGGGCCGAGCGCAAAGCTGAACGAAAAGAAAAACGCGAAGAACGGAAGGCCGAACGAAAAGAAAAGCGAGAGAAGCGAAAAGCTGCCCGCCAGCGTGAGAAAGCTAAGTAGGTCAACCTCTTCGCGACACCGTATCCGCAGGACTATCGACGAACACTATCAACGCGGGTGGCTCCACCCCGGCGCAGCGAATCGGGGCGTAGTTGCCGTTGCTTACGGTCGCCGGGCAGGGTTGAGTCCAGAACCGTTTTTCGCTTCATTTGGTCACTCGGGCTGCTTTTCTTCACCTTCGGGCGGGGTGGGTTGGCCTGGCGGTTGGTTTCCGTAGATGTCGATTGCTGTATGGTTGGAGCTTGATTGCTTTGACCCGATGCATTGATCAGGAGAGCAAGACTAAGTAAACTGGCGATGAACAGGACTCGTTTCATGGTTTTTCATACGTTGTGTCTATCACGTAACCGCCGGAGACGCCATTAGGTTATACGCTAAGAAACTGGTTGGGGGTGGTCGGACGACGAATTTGCTAAAATATAACCTGATATGCATTGGCTGCGTGTGGAATTTAGTGGGTTCGTGCATCTGTTAAGCAAGTAGTCTGTTCAGCATGTTTCTAAAACTGTTTCGCAAGCCCAAGTTCGCTATTGACCGCCCGCTGAACGAGCCAGCCGACTACATAGCGGCTTACCGGACCACGGGCGACCTAACCATTCTGGGTGAGCTGTATGAACAGCACATGGAACTAGTCTATGCCGTTTGTTTTAATTACCTGCGCGACGAAGACGAAGCTAAAGATGCGGTCATGAATCTGTTTGAGCAGTTAGTGACCGACTTGCGCCGACATGAGGTGCAACAGTTTGGCCCCTGGCTGCACAGCGTGGCCCGTAATTATTGCCTGATGCAATTGCGAAAAAGTCAATCTCACCCGAAAGTTGAATTAGTGACCAACTCGGGGGCCGATTCCGACGAAGATGTCCCGTTACTACTCACCGACGACACGGATGCGCCAGATCGGGAAGAAGATTTGACAAAGATGGAAGCCTGTTTGCAAACACTGCCGCCCGAGCAGCGCACCTGTCTGACGCTGTTCTATCTGGAACGTAAATCCTATTCGGAAGTGGCCGATCAAACGGGTTACGACCTGAAACAAGTGAAAAGTTACTTGCAAAATGGTCGGAGAAAGTTGAAAATTTGTATGCAGACCTAACGTGGCCGGGCTGGCGCACCAGCAGAAGCCTGTACTATAAATATGCACATCGGCTTTCCAGCCGCATTACTATCATGAGTGATCAATTGAATCTCAGCGACTTGCAGGCCTATCAATCCGGGCAACTGAGTGGTCCAGCGCGGCACCGCGTGGAGCGGCTTCTGCTGGAAAATCCGTTCTATGCCGATGCACTGGCGGGGCTGGAGGCCATGCAACAAACGGCCACGCCCACTGCCGAACAATTAAGCGACCTGCGCGACGCATTGCACGAGCGCATTCATGCGTCGGCCAATCAGAAACGGCTGTGGCCGCTCTGGATTGCCACCACTACGGCAGCTATTCTGTTTATGCTGGCGATGGCTATTTACTTTATTTTCTTTGCTAATAAACGTCCGCACCCACCGAAACCAACGGCTACGCAGTCCATAACAAATAGTTTGTTTCATAGTCCTGATGAGACTCAATTACCAATAGCCTCATCCACCGAATCTGTACTGATTTCTGTAAAACTTCGCGTCTGATTCGTCTATTGCTGGCGTATATTCTTCTGCTTCGATAAAACATTTACAAAACGTCGAACGTTAACCGGACATAGCAACTTACCCAATTTCCTATGTTTCGCACAACTTCACTACGTTCTGCTCTCCTCTTATTTTTTCTCATTAGCGCTTGTTTTTCAAGCAGTTTCGCTCAACAGCGTTTTACAGCTGGCCCCCGCATTGGCTTAAATTTATCTAACTATTGGGGGTCTGCCGATAATATGAATTTTACGCCCGGACTGGCGGCTGGTGCCTTTTTGATGTATAGTTCGCTCAATCACTTCGGCATTTCAGCCGATGTCATGTACTCGCAGCGGGGCACAAGCTATCGAGGGGGTAATATCAAGTTTATCCAGCGTGTCAATTACTTAGAAATTCCGGTGGTCGCCCGCTATTTCACGACGCTGACCGGCAATTTCCGACCGAATCTTTTCATTGGGCCTTCGTTGGGAATCAAGTTGAATGCTAAACGCATAAAAGGCGATTACTTGCAGGGCACCGGCCCGGTTTTGAACGGCGATAATAGCGATGACTTTAAAAATCTGGATTTAGGCGCTACGGGCGGTATCCAGCTAAACTGGGGCACCGGCAACCGGCAGCACTTTTTGATTGACGCCCGCTACACGCTCGGTCTGACCGATGTGCAGGCCCGCCCGAATGTGTGGGGTGCCCGAAATTCACTCCAAAACTCAACCATTACCTTAACGCTTGGCTACGGCTTTGGCGTAGGGCCGGAATACCGCAGCCGTTACCGGAAATAGCTGACCACTTTTTGAAACACTGGGCTAAAGCCGGGCGCAAATAATGTGTTGCAGGGACTTATGTCGTCCTGAAGCAATATATACCTTGCGCCGGGCTTTAGCCCGGTGTTTTGTTTTGCCCGCTTATTCAAAAAATGAACAAGCGGAATTTTTTATAACCATCCGCTTAGTAAGTGCATCAGGTTACATTAAGACTACTTTTTGTATTTTTGACCCCTCATTACCCAATTTATTCACCTATGCACTTCAGTCGGTCCGCACTGTTTGGTTTACTCAGCGTTTTATGTTCGTTAACGACGCTGGCGCAAACAACCCCGTCAACGTTTCTTCAACTTAATGCCCGTCAGAATTGCTGGGTCGATTCGGTGTTTACGAACATGGCCCCCGAGGACCGCATTGCTCAGTTAATCATGGTAGCGGGTTACTCGAATCGCAAACCGGTTTATGAGGATTCCTTATTACGGCTTGTGCAGACCAACAAACTCGGTGGAGTGGTCATGTTTCAGGGTGGGCCGGTTCGGCAGGCCCAGCTCACAAACCGATTGCAGGCGGCTTCAGCAGTTCCGCTGCTGATTGCGATGGATGCCGAGTGGGGGATTGCTATGCGTTTAGACAGCACCGTGCGGTATCCGTACCAGATGACGCTCGGTGCTATGCAGGGCAAAGACTCCGATTCGCTTATTTACCGAATGGGCGCTAATCTGGCCCGGCAGATGCGCCGGTTAGGCATGCACGTCAATTTTGCCCCGTCGGCCGATGTAAATAATAATCCCAATAACCCGGTTATTAATTTTCGGTCGTTTGGCGAGAACAAGTACGATGTTTCGCGTAAAGCCCTCGCCTATATGCGCGGGATGCAGGACAACCGGCTACTAACCAGCATCAAACACTTTCCCGGTCACGGCGACACCGGTACCGATTCGCATTACGACCTCCCCTTAATTACGAAAAACCGCGCCCAACTCGATTCGCTGGAACTCTATCCGTTCCGGGAACTTATCAAGGCTGGGGCCGCCGGTGTCATGGTCGCTCATTTAAGCATTCCGGCCTTAGATACGACCCGTAATCGCCCCTCTACCCTCTCGCCCGCCATCGTCACGAACCTGCTCAAAAACGAACTGGGTTTCCAGGGATTAATTTTCTCCGATGCCATGAACATGAAAGGCGTCACGAAATATTTTCCGTCGGGCAAAGCCGACGAACTGGGCCTGGAAGCGGGTATGGACATGCTGGAATTTACGGAAGACGTACCGGCTGCACTGGCGCAGGTAAAACAGGCCATTGCCGATGGGCGCATTACGCAGGCCTCTATCGACGCCCGTTGCCTGAAGGTTCTGAGAGCCAAAGCCTGGGTTGGTCTGGACCAGTATAAACCCATTGTGCTGGATAATTTAGTAGCCGACCTGAACCCCGCCCAGGATGAACTGCTGAACCGCCAACTCACCGAGAGCAGCCTCACAGTTCTGAAGAATGACCGGAATCTGCTGCCACTAAAACAATTGGATACCCTGCGGATAGCCTCGGTGGCGGTGGAGAGCGATAAACTCACGGCTTTCCAGCAAATGGCGGGTAACTACACCCAAATCGAGCATTTTAACATTACCTCCCGCACCCCCGATTCAACGGTAGCCGCCGTGTTCGACTCGCTCAAAAACTACAACCTGCTTCTGGTAGATGTGCATCTGAACAACATTCGCCCCGGCGCTAAATACGGCTTGCAGGCCAAAACGGCAGCTATGGTTAGCGAATTGGTCGCTACGGGCAAAGCAGTCGTAACGGTGTTTGGCAATGCATATGCGCTGGATAAACTGACGGTCGATACGGCCCAGCCTAACCGGAGTGTCGAGCAGGCTCGGGCTATTGTGATGCCGTATCAATTGACAAACTATACTGAAGAGCTATCGGCGCAATTGATTTTTGGAGCCATTGGCGCGTCGGGTAAAATGCCCGTTACGGTCAACCAGCGGTTCCGGGTGGGCGATGGCATTCCGGTTCAACCCATTGGCCGGATGAAATACACCATTCCCGAAGAGGTTGGCATCGACGGGCGATTCCTGACCCGGCAGGTGGATTCGTTGGTGAACGTAGGAATATCGCAGGGGGCCTTTCCGGGCTGCGTGGTGCAGATGGCCCGCAACGGCAAAGTTATTTTCCAAAAGGCTTACGGAAAGCATACGTATGACGCATCCCTTGGTGCCGAACCGAAGCCCGTGCAATTAGACGACCTCTATGACATGGCCTCCGTGACGAAGGTGAGCACCTCTACGCCCGCGCTGATGCGCTTGGTGGACGAAGGCAAGTTTAACCTGGATGGCAAAATGGCGGATTACCTGCCCTTTCTCCGCAAATCGAACAAGGCCGATTTGGTCTGGCGTGACGTGCTGACCCATCAGGCCCGGTTGAAAGCCTGGATTCCGTTCTGGATGGATACCAAAAACCCGGACGGTTCGTGGAAACCCAAAACATTCAAAACTACCCGCTCCGGTCGGTATTCGCTGGAAGTAACAGATAGCCTGTTCGAGTTCAAAAAGTACCCCAGATTTATTTATAAACAGATTCGCGACTCTCCGCTGAACGAGAAGAAGGAGTATGTTTACTCTGACCTGTCGTTCATTCTCTATCCACAGGTGGTGAAGCGGCTAACGGGCGAAAATTTTGAGGATTATCTGAAAGAAACGTTCTATAAACCTCTCGGTGCCAGCACACTAACATTCAATCCACGCCGGTTTTATTCACTTGACCGCATCGTGCCGACAGAGTATGATTCGTTATTCAGGAAAACGCTCATCTGGGGGCGGGTGCATGACGAAGGGGCGGCCATGCTCAACGGGCTATCGGGGCATGCAGGACTGTTCGGCTCAGCCAACGACCTCATGAAAGTATATGAGATGTATCGTCAGCAGGGTAGTTATGCTGGTCAACAGTTTATTTCGGCGAAAACGATGGCCGAGTTCACGCGCTACCAGTTCCCGGAGTTAGACAATCGGCGCGGACTGGGCTTCGACAAACCCTCGTTTACGTTTACGGGCAATGCACCCCGCTCGGCGACCAAAGTTAGTTACGGGCACTCGGGCTTCACGGGCACATTCGTCTGGGTTGAACCCGACCCGAACTATAACCTGACCTATGTGTTTCTGTGTAACCGCGTCTACCCAACCCGAAACAATCCGAAACTCGGGAATCTGAACACCCGTACCAATATTGTCGAAGCATTGTATCAGGCAACCAAACGCGGACTCCAGTGAACGGTCATTTTCTGCCAGGATTACAGGATAAACAGGAGTTTTATCGATAGAATTAATCCTGTTTCATCCTGTAATCCTGTCCAAAAAACACCACCATGAAAGATCATCTGATTCAGCTTGTCGATTACGAACTTTGGGCCAATTGCCGGGTGATTGATGCATTGGAAAGAGTCAACAATCCACCAGCGCGGGCCATTGCCGTGATGGGGCATATTCTGTCGGCGCAACACGTCTGGCTGGGTCGTGTTATGAATGAATCGGTCTTTGTTGCGATTTGGGAAGACATTCCCGTTAGCTGGATGATCGAAACCGCCGAACGGCAGCACCGGCATCTGCACGATTATCTTTCCGGCCTGCCTGAATCCAATTTGCTCCAATCTATTTCGTACAAGAATTCACAGGGTGTTCCCTATCAAAGTTCCCTATTCGATATCCTGACCCACCTGAGCCATCATGCCGCTTACCACCGGGGGCAGGTAGTGCAGCTCATTCGGCCGATGATTCCCGAAGCCCCGGTAACTGACTATATTGCCTGGACGCGGGAGAGGTAAACAATTTCTTTTCACACAGGGATTAATACTGGTTTTATATATCATTTCTAATTTATTTGCTTACGCTAAAGCAACCGTTTGTAAAAGTTCATTAATAGACTATTAGCTGACCTACTTTTTACCGTAACTCCCTAATCCATCCACCTCCATGAACGACTACGGTAAATACATTTCCGTCATACTGCCTTCCATGCTCAAATTCCTGCTGGGGCCACTGGCGGGCATTGCGCTGAAACTCACCTGGTGGGAAACCATGATCTGTACCATTATTGGGATGATGGTCAGCGTGGTTGTATTCACGTATCTGGGTAAGGCCATTCAGGACGGCTGGCAGAAATGGCGCAAAACAACCCCTAAGCGGTTTACCAAGAACAGTCGGCGGGCCGTGAAAGTATTCCGTAAATTCGGGATGGCCGGCATTGCCTGCCTTACCCCGCTTATTTTCACTCCCATTGGCGGGACGCTGATTGCGACTTCGTTTAAAATTGCTCCGGCAAAAATCATCGTCTGGATGGTCATTTTCGCCCTGTTTTGGGGTGTCATACTAACGCTCGCTCTCTATAATATTCCCGGCCTCCAGAAAATTCTCTGACGCAATACTACAGTGCCAATAAGTACGCATTACAGGAAATAAGTGCCGTTTGTCCCTTATAAAATCTGCCTGAATGATTCGTTTTTATGGTTTTCTGATCATCGTCATATTCAGTTTAGAGCAGTCCATTGCTCAGGATTCAAACTATTGGTCGTCGAACTACGGGCCGGGTGGATTCATGACCGCTGGCGCTACCGTTGCCGACACAAAAGACAGTGGTGTATTTTTTTATAACCCGGCGCTGCTGGCTATTCGCCCCAAAACGGCGCTGGAGTTTTCCGGGAGTTTATATCAGTTTGAGTCGACCCGAATTACTGATGCGCTGGGTAAAGGCAAAGACCTGAAATCGGTATCGGGCGGGGTTTCGCCCCAGATGCACTCCGGCAGTTTTGAGATGAAAAAAACGGAACGCCTTGTGCTGGCCTACGCGCTGATTCATACGCACATCCTGAACGACCGGGTTAATCAGCGACAGGATAAAAAACTGAATGCATTGGATGATGCCTACAGTCCAGGGGATGAAGATTATGTTGGGCAATTCAGTGAAATTAACCAGGTGAGCGAAATTTCGGGGGCGTTTAGCGCAGGGTATAAACTCTCAGAAAACCTATTTATTGGTGCCACACTGGAGGTCCCCCTGCGAAAACAGAGTTTCGACCTTGAATACAGTGGACGCGCTTTGCAGAACCTGCCTGCTAATTCAGACAAACTATTGCCCCCCTTGTCAAATGCACAGACTACCTATCGAGTAGAATACACTCAGGTTAGTCTAAAGCCTAAATTCGGGTTGGCATATAATCAATCCCGGCATCATTTCGGTTTGATGGTTACGCTACCGCTCACCCGTATTTTCGGTCAGGGTACACTGGTGAGCGATGAAGTAACAACTAATATGCGGACAACATTAACCGAAGAGCCCATTGACCTACTCGCTAATACTCGTCAGGAAAAACTGAAAACTGCTTACAAAACGCCACTTAGTGTAGCTGCCGGTTATAGCCTTGAGCTTGGCCGAAGTCAGGTTTATGTAGCGGCTGAATATTTCGCTAAAGTGGGCGACCATAACATTATTACTCCCCGAAATGAGGTTTTCGTCCGGCCTAACACCGGCACGACGGATGAGTTTACCAGCGCTTTTCTAAAATTTAAAGACGCACGCAAAGCGGTGACGAACGTAGGGATTGGGATGAGTTTTCCGGTCAAGCCTGCTGTTACAGGGTATGTATCGATGCGAACCAATTTCTCTTATGCCGATGAGAAATCATTTGCCGACGAAGATGGCTATGTGTCCTATACCACCAACTGGAATACCTGGCACGCGCAGATTGGGGCTAACATCCGACGCACGAAATTCAGTTTTCGCCCCGGATTGCTTCTCTCCTACGGTTCCACCCGAGCTTACAAACCCGAGGTAAATTTTGACACACCCAAAGATTATAATTTTTTGTTAGGCGAACCGGTCAATGCCAAAGCAACCCATTTGGTTGTTGGACTGCTGCTGTCGTATATTCATAATCTATAAGGTTTGACAACCTAAGCTTACCTGAACCAATGAATGTGTCCTTAAAGAAGTGGGTAAAAATACTGCTGATTATTGCGGCAATCCCCTTGGTGGCGGCAGGTATTATCTACTACGTTTTAGTTCATAACTTAAAAGACGTACTGGAGTATGCCATTGAGAAGCAAACCAATGGCAGCTACGCCTTTCACAGCAACGACCTGAAGGTTTCGTTAGCCGATAGAACCATCCTGATCGACAATTCGGTGCTGACCCGCAAGGACACCGTTAATACGCCGGTTTATTACGACATAAAAATTCCGAAAGCGTATTTGTCCATTGATAACTGGAAAGACCTGGTGCTGCACAAACGATTAGTTGTTGACAGTTTTTCGGTAGTTAAGCCGGAAATTATCATTCACGACTATAAAGTGCATGAAAAAACCCAAAGCCAGACTGGTTTTCATACGTCGATGATTCTGGAAAAGCTACAAACCACCTTAGACCATCTGCACGCAAAATCCTTTGCCATTCACGACGCTTCCTTCACGCTATTCACCCGCAAAAGTCCCGAACCTTTGGTTGTCAAAGACGTAAGTCTGATTGTCCGAAATTTTCTAAAAATTGATAATGACGACAGCCGATTATTAGGGTCCGATAATCTGGAACTGGCCTTAGGTCGGCAACGGTGGGTGCTGTCGGATGGAAAAAATATTCTGAGTTTTAGGGGACTAAAATTCTCCAGTGTGCGGCAGTTGTTTGAAATAGATTCGGTGCATTTTCATAAACCGGCTACAGCACTACAAGGTGAAATGAGTTTGCGGGCCGACAAGTTTTACTTCAACTCAAAACATCTGCCCGCCATTTATCAAAAAGGAGAGCTGTCACTCGATACGCTCATTTGCGTCAGGCCGGTGCTTACCTTACCCATTGCGGCCCAAAAAACGCAGACTAAAGACACCTCGATTCATTCTACTATTAAGACGCTGTTTAAGAGCATAAACATTCGCTATACGGAAATAAAAGACGGCGAAATTGAACTGGCCGGGCAAAGTAGTAAGGCCATAAAAGCCGGTACACAGAAGGCCAATTTAACAATTCATAATCTCAACATTAATCCGCAACGTGAGCAGCTATTTAAGACCGACAGCATCAAACTAAACCTGAATAACATTGCCTTTTATTCCAAAGACAGTCTGTTCAAAATTAGTGTGGAAAAATTCACGCTGTTGAATGACGACGTGCTGTTTAAAAACGTTCGCTACGGCCCAGCTTCGCCAAAAATGGCGGGTAAAGGCATGACCTTTACGGCCCCGGCTCTACGCTTAAATAACATCAACCTGGCCGATTTAATCCAGAAACGATTAGTGGCAACGGATGCCGAATTAGTGGAACCCAGCATTACGCTGATTGCCACCCGGAAAGCGCCCTCGAAACCGACGGTTACGGCGAACCACGATACCATAACCCACAAAAAAACCGACATCTACCAAACCCTGCATAGCTTCGGAGAACTGCTTCAGGTGAATCAGTTTCGGATCGTCAACGGCAGTGGGCAATATCGCCTGGCGGGCAGTACAAAACCCGTTAGTGCGTCGCTGAAGAAGCTCAACGCCCTGATTTTAGTGAAGGATTTGCTGGCAAGCGACTCGCTCATCAACATAAAACACGCCATTGCCGACCTGCGGATTCACGAAATGAACGTAGCAGCTAACGGCCTGACTATAGGCTTGTCCAACTACCGAATGGACGGAAAACACCGGCATAACTGGGTCGATAAACTACAAATCAATCTGGCTACCGGCACTTCTCTGACTGCCAACAAAATCTATTGGGAAGCCTTTAGCTGGGATGTGCTGCAACAAGCCAAAGTCATTCAGATTGACCAGGTTCGGGTACATGAGTTGCTGGTAGATGCCCATATAAAACCAAAACCGGCCCCAGTGGAGGCTACGGCTGCACCAGGGCCGAAACCGCAGCCCAAAGGCTTACCGAAACTGCGAATTGGCAAGCTGCTGGCCGAACACCTCAATCTGAAAGCTGCTTTGCCAAAAGAAACAATGGCGGGCTTTCAGGGGCAAGGCATTGAGGTACTTAAACTCACCACCGACCCTAAGTATTTCCATTGGGCGCAGTTTCTGGGCAATCTCAACGAGCTATACTTCCGGCAATCGGGTGGGAAGCAGATTCACGTGGCGCAGGTAGCCCTGCACAGTCACCAGAATACGACGCTGACGAACGTTCATTACGCCGATAATAAGGATGGGAAAACGATGGACGTGGCCCTGCCCAAAATGCAAATCAAAGGCCCGTTTCCCTCCACCGATTTCTCGAACATAAACCTTACATCGGTGCGGATTGAACGGCCTGCGCTGACGATGGTGACGGAAGCCAGAGATAAAGAAGCCGTTGCCGCCCGGCCCGCCAAAGCCTTTGCTGTTCCGCTTAATCTGTCTCTGCATGAATTAGATATCAATCAAGCCCGGGTAAATTTCGTTGCCAGAAAAGGGCAGGATTCCACGCAGATACAAACGGTAGTGGATGTGGAAGTTAAATCGCTTCATGCCAAAAAACACGAAGACGCTACCTTTGCTTTATTGCGCGTTAGTCCGGCTGACGTGAAGTTAAACACGCCCAAACTGAAGACTAACGCGCCCTCCATCAATCTTCAATTAACTAACGGCAAATTGGTGGCCACCAAAGCGGGAAAACCCAGCCTGACGACGCACCTGCTGGCGAACGTGACTATAATTGATTTGCACCCAACGCTGAGCTCCAAGAAAAGCACCACACCACCCGAACTTCGCGTAAAAGGCGTGAATGGCACCCTTGACATGCCTGACTTCCACTGGACAGCCGGGCAAAAACTGGCCTGGCCTACGTTTGTCGACCATACGAACCTAACTATCACCGACCTGTCGTTCAAAAGCGCGACGACCGCCGTCAAGGCCGAAAAAGTAAGCTGGGAACACAAAAACGAGCGGCTTCAACTCGACAGGTTTGCCATTGCCCCAACCATCACGAAAGAGGATTTTATGACGCCCCCGCATCTGCAATCTGACTACATTACGGTGCAGGGCGACGTGGCGCAGATCAACGGCTTCAAAACGACTCGCTGGCACGACGATTCTACGATTGCCATTAATAACATCGTCGTCAAAAACATAATCACCGACGTGTCACGCGACAAGCGACTGCCCGACCCGGCGGTTCTGCCGAACAAGATGATGCCTACCCGCCTGATTTCGGGGATTAAAGTACCGTTTCATATCGACTCCATAAACGTAATCAATAGTCAGGTCAATTATCACGAAACGTCGAAAATGACGGGGCGGGTGGCTACCATTCCGCTACACGATATTAACGGTACACTCAAAACCGTTACGAACCGCCCCACGAAAACAACTGATAGTTTGAAACTTTTGGCCAGTACGCATCTGCTGGGTCTTCACCTAAAGCGCGTGCATTATCGGGAGTCGTATGGCGATTCGCTTTCGGGCTTTCATATGCTGCTGAAAACCTCAGACCTGCACATGCCTGAACTAACCCAAATCACCAATCCGATGGCATCGGCTGATTTAGACGATGGTCATCTGGAGCCAATTACGGCCCGGATTGCGGGCAATAAATATGCGTCGGTGGGCACCATGCGCTTCCATTATAAGGATTTAAAACTCCGCTTGCTTGGTCATAAAGACACCACCCGACGCTCGTTGCTGATAAAATTTGAGAACTTTGCAGCCAATAAAATTCTGCGAAAGAAGAATGATGAAGATGCTCGAATTTTCTACGACCGCGACCAGAAGAAGTTTATTTTCGGTTACTGGATCAAATCCGTTGTAAGCGGCATATTGGTGAGCGTGGGCGTTAAAGCCAATAAAAAATACCACGCCAATTACCTCAAATTGAGCCAGCACCATACGCTCCCAGCCGAAGAAGAGTAAGTTTCAGGGATTTTTGTCATGCTTCGTTCCTCAACATGACAAAAACCAGATTTATCTTCGTATTCATTTTCGGCGATAACTCTCTATGAAACTTTTCTTATTTTTCTTCCTGCTTCTCTCCCTGAACGCCATAGCGCAGGTTCGATTACCGACCAACGAAGCAGGTCAGGTGCAGTATCAGGAGACGATTAAGCTACCAGATAATACGCGGAAGGCCCGGCAAATTATTGAACAGGCTCGTTCGTGGGCCAATCTGCAATATGATTCAACTACGGCCGAGCAGCAGTACGATGCCGAGCACACGATTCTATTCATCCGCTCTTTCTTCCCGATAAACAAGCAATCCATCCGCTACACACTGACGATTGAAGCCAAATACGGTCGTTACCGGGCCACCCTAACCGACTTAGTGGCCGAAAATGATGCCTTAACATTGCCTGTTCAGGCCAGCAGCGGCACAGTTGCCGAAATGGAGCGGGCAGCGGGGAGTAAACCCATCAACAAAAAGATACTGGAGCAAACCGCCCGGCAACAGGCCGAGCTATACCGCCAGATTGACAAAGCCTGCCGCGACACGCTGGCCAGTCTGAAACAAGCTCTAACCACCAGTCAGACAAGCGAATAGGTTATCGATGTCGGTCTACGCCTACCTGTTCGCACCAGTCCAGCACGGGGCAGGTCGAGCAATGCGGCAGCGTACCCGTACAGATGTGTTTGCCAAAAGGCATCAATAGCCGGTTGATGTTTATCCATTGCTCGCGAGGCACCTTCGTTTCCAACGCTTTCAGGGTTTGTTCGGGTTGCTTCGTCTGCACATACCCCCAGCGATTCACCACCCGATGCACATGAATATCGACGCTGATAGCGGCTTGTCCGGTGGCTACGCCCAACGCTAAGTTGGCGCACTTTGGCCCCACGCCTTTCAGCGACGTGAGGACGTCGAAGGTAGCGGGTAATTCGCCCCCAAATTCAGTAACAATCCGTTCGGCAATGCCGTGTAGGGTGTAGGCTTTCTGGTCGGGATAGGTGGTTCCGTAAAGCAGTTCGGTTAGGGTTGGAATATCGAGCGCGAGGAGTTGCTCGGGGGTGCGTGCCCGCTCGAACAGCCGCAGCGACACTGGGATGGTGGTTTCGTCGAGGGTGCGAATCGACACGATGCACGAAATAAGTTGCTCGAAGAGACTGTTATAGCCCCGCTCGAACAAATCGAACATGGCCGCTTTCGGATAAGGCCGGATGGCTTCTTCAATCCGCGCCAATACTACGTTGAGGTCAAATTCTTGTTTCATGTATGCTTAAACCTTCACGATCACCATTTCCACCCGCCGGTTTTCGGGCCGCTCTTTCAGGGTTTTATTCGTATTGATAGGCCGCGAGGGACCATAACCGACCGTTTCAATTCGGCCCGCGCTGATGCCTTTGTTTACTAAATAACGTTTCACTTCATTAACCCGGTTGCGCGACAGTTCCACATTCGCGTCGAATTCGCCAACGGTGTCGGTATGCCCTTCGAGCCGGATTTGCATGGTTGGGTTCGACTGCATGAGCGTCACTAATCGATCCAGTTCGGGGAAAGATTCGGATTTGAGGTCATATTTCGAAACGCTGAAATAAATATTCTTGAGCGTGATTTTTGCCCCCGCTTCAATGGGAACCAGGTCAAAATCACGAGCTACGTCAACGCGGTTGGTCGCTATGGTATCGCTCTGACTAAAGTAACCCGGAGCCGAGGCCGTAACGGCATAAACCCCGCGTCGGTCAATATCAATTTTGTAATTTCCTGTCGGGCTAACACTCCGCACCGAATCGGCCGGGTCGTCGCCCGATGCTTCGGCTCCTGACAACAGTCGGTAAGTGACGGTAGCCACAATGGGCTTTTTGGTTTTCGCGTCGCGCGTAACACCATTGATGGCAACATTTACCGGAGCGGGGGCTTCCTGTGGCGGAATCGATTTTGGTTTTTCTTCCGGCGAATCTGCTCCTACGCCCGGTTTCGTGCGGGGTGTGTAGCGCGGTTGCTGCGGCTTGGGCTGGACGGGGGGCGTCGTGGCCTTGGGTGTACGCTGGGCATAGGTGTCCTTTTTGCGCGGATTAATGATATGCACCCCCCAGAAATTGAAGCAGACGTAGTTTTTGCTGTCTTTGCACTCGAATAGGTCAAACGTTGTGTAACCGGGGTCTATTCGCTCAAAATAGGCCACAAAATCCACCCGCTCGCCGGGTTGCACACGCCGTCGGGTTTCGGCCGGTATGTTCTCAGCTTTAATAAATTTGTAGGACTTTTCTCCCTGATTAACATACAACCGCGAAGAGGGTTGGAAGCCAATATTATTAGTGGTTTCAATTTGGCTATTTCCACCGTTCGGCATGGGAATCGGGAACGGCCAGGAACGCCCCTGCGAACGTGGCTGTTGCGGAGCCTGAAATTTCATGTAAATGATGGTGTATTGCTCCGTTAATTCAACGCGCTTGATGGTCACGTCGGTGTCGTTTATGTCATCCACCCGGGGATTTTCGGTCGTATACTGCACCTGTGCATGCCCACCTAAGGCCAGGAGCAGCAGAAACAAACAGGGAAGTAGTCGGCGGTTCATAGTCGTTTCAGACAAAGCATTTGTTGTATAAACGTTTGACCACGCCGGGTAGTTTAGGGTTTAACCGATTACCACTGCAATTGGGGCTTACTTTCTCACACCATTCTCGGCATACCAATACGTTGTTTTGGCGTCGTCACTCGTCGGTTGGAACGTGAGCAAATTAAACCCCACTCTGTCAGCCACCGAACCGGCCAACGTAGTCACCCGCACGGCTTTTCCATCGCCATTCCAGGTTAGTGACTGGTTCGTCTGGCAGCGTTCTGGTTTGGTGCCCATTGCCTGTAGAAAATACGCATTGCCTTGTCCAAACACGGTAACGGCTCCATCGAGGGCAGCGCAAACAGCCGTTTTCTCATCAACGCCAATGCCACGCGGCTGTAGATTCCAGTCGGCAACAGCGCGGGCCAGAAACGCCAGATGCCGACCCTGCCGGTCGCGTTCGGCGTAATGCTGGTCGGTAATGGTATTCGTCAATAGCGGGTGTACTAAAAAATCATTCCTGCCAATATCAACCCGTTTATCATAGGGATTGGCTAAGGCTTCGTCGGAGGTGACGGAACCTTCCCGGGCCGCAAAATAAAGCTGACTTAAAATGGCACAGCCCGCACTGGTTCCACCCAACACGGCTCCCTTCCGAATGCGCTCGTTCAGGGCATCGGCAACGGGCGTTCCCTGCCAGAAATTTACGTAGTCGGCCTGATCGCCACCGGCAAAGAAAATAGCTTCGGCATTCCGAATCTTGCGGATTATATCGGTATTCTGCGCCATATCGCGCTTGTTAAGCAAAATGGTTTCCACCGAATTTACGGCTTCGCCCAATTCTTTGTATAGATAATTGTTGTAGCCGTTGCTTCCCGATGCCCGCAGAATCAACACATCACCCCCACCCGACCGGCGCAGGAACCAGCGCATGGCCGCATCTACATCCGTACTGCCACCGGCCAACACCACGCCCCCCTGCGGCTGCACCTTGGCATCGGCCGTATCGCCTACTACCCAGCTCGTATAAGCAGGGGGAATGGGCGTTACTGGTCCCACCGAATCGGGCGTTGATGAGCCGCAGGAAAGGTATAGCAAAACAAGCCACAGCCCGAGTAAGGTGTGTTTTATCATGGTATTATTCAGCATAAAAAAAGCGTACTTTTTGTCATCCCGACGAAGGAGAGAGCTTAGAGTAGGCTATCCTCAAGATCCCTCCTTCGTCGGGATGACAAAAAATACGCTTCTGGAAACTACATTCAATAAATTAACTGTCTAATATTCAGCATTCTGCACTAATGACTGATTAGCGTCTACCTCCCGTTTGGGTATGGGGAAGATTAGCTTAGGCGCATTCCAGGCGAAAGTACCCGTCGATTGCTTCAGTCGCTTGATGTCGTGAATCCGCAGCCCTTCAAACGCCAGTTCAAGCTGGCGTTCTTTCAGAACATCGGCCAGCGTCAGCTTCGTAGCGTCGAGCAGCGTTGCGCCCGCCCGCGCCCGAATGAGGTTTACATCGGCAGCAGGAGTCGCGCCCGTGGTTGAACCTAACCGGAAGTTACATTCCGCCCGCACCAAATACATTTCAGCCAGCCGGATAACCGGGATATTCGCACCAAAATCAGTCCACTTACCCGAATAGGTCCGTGTGCCGCCCCCTTTCACACCTAAGTAGAGCAACTCCCTGCGCCGGGCATCGGTCGCTTCATACACATCGCGGAAACTGTTATTCACCTGAATGTCGCCCCGTCCTACCGAAACGCCATTGACCGGCAAGCTGGCGTAGAACGTGGCCAGACCGTCGTTCGAGGTACCGGCGTTGTTCTGGTCGTTCTGCTGAATTTCAAAAATACTCTCCTGCGTATTGCGGTTGCGAAACGCCGAAATCACCGACGGATTAAGCCGGTAAACGCCCGAGCTAATGATGGCGTTGGCATTCGTCAGCGCTTTGGCAAAATCGCTCTGTTGCAGATACACTCGTGTCAGAAACGCCTGAGCTGCGTATTTGTCAGCGCGGGTGCCGTTATCGGCGGGCAGCAGGGCGATGGCTTTGGTCAGGTCGTCGATTACCTGAGCATACACCTGAGCAACCGTATTCCGAGCCGCCGTCGTGCTGGCCTGTTCTGCCGTTTTGGTGGCGGTCAGAATGAGCGGTACGCCTAACTGGCTGTTGTCGGCCGAGGTTCCCCAGGGCAACCCATAATACCGAACCAGTTCAAAATAGGTAATACCCCGAATAAACCGGGCCTCTCCTTCAAGCTGGCCTTTGAGCGTGGCATCCGTAACGACTGGCAGAGACTCCAGCACGTTGTTGACCGTGTTGATGGCCCGGTACGAGCGAATCCAGGTCCGTTCGGCTTCTGAATTGGTATTGGTCATGCTGGATTTCAGCGACACTTCACGGTAGCCGGCAAACGTACCCCGCCAGGTAACGTAGTTTTCAGCCGCCTGCAATTCGGCCAGCAGATTGAAGTTCGTGCCATACATGGCTCCATTGCCGAGGTGAGCATACGCACCAATCACGGCACTTTCTACATCCTGAGCCGAACTCAGGGCTGTAGTGGCATCGATGGTCTGATAAGGATTGATTTCCAGTTTGCTGTTACAAGCCGACAGACTCAATACAATCGACGCGGTAATATAAATAAGCTGTTTTTTCATTGCTGTCAGGTATCCAAAACGTTAGAAACCAAGGTTAATGCCGACTTGAATCGTGCGGGCTTGTGGGGGTGTATAGAAATCATGCCCCAGCGAGATATTAGACGACTGATTCGTCGCGTTATTGTACGTCGTGTTTACTTCAGGATCGTAGCCCGTGTACTTCGTGAACGTGAACAGGTTGAAACCCGACACATAAATACGGGCCGACTGAAGGTACGCTTTCTGAATCAGTTTTTTGGGCAGGTTATACCCCAGCGTAGCTGTTTTTACGCGCAGGAATGAGCCGTCCTGCACCCAGCGCGATGATACGCCCGCGCCATTACCGCCATACAACCGAGCCTGTGGCACCATTGTCACGTCGCCCGGTTTTTGCCAGCGATTCAACTGATCTATGGTCTGATTGTCGAAATAATCAGCACTGACTGACTGGAAGAAACCGGCTACGTTGTAAATATCATTCCCCTGCACGCCCTGAAGCAACACACTAAAATCGAAGCCTTTATACGACAGGTTATTCGTGATCCCATAAATAAAATCCGGGTTTGGATCACCCACTTTCATTTGGGGAGCAGCCGCATAATCGTTTGTCGGTTTACCATCCGTTCCCTCATAAATTGCATCGCCCGTTTGGGGGTCAGCGCCTAAGAATTTCTTTCCGTAGAAATAGCCCAGCGGTTCACCTTCGGCGACACGACCTAAGAAACGCGAACCTGCCGATATTGGGCTGACGTTCAGTTTCGTGATCTTGTTCCGGTTCACCGAGAAATTGAGGTTCGTGCTCCAGCGGAGGGCTTTCACAACGTTCTGGCTCGTCAGGCTTATCTCAAAACCTTTGTTCGACAAACTACCCACGTTCCGGGCAATCTGCGTGAACCCATTAATGGCAGGCAGCGGCTGCTGAAGCAAGAGGCCATCGGTATTTTTGATGTAATAATCCAACTGACCATTAATTCGGTTATTGATGAAACCGAACTCCAGCCCGACATCGAACTGCCCCGATTTTTCCCAGCTTAAATCGCGGTTTTCAATCTGCGACGGCGAAATACCCGCCTGGTCGGCATAAGGGAGGGCTTCGTACAAGCCACGCGACGCGAAATTGCCGATCTCGGAGTTACCCGTGATGCCATAGCTGGCCCGCAGTTTCAGCAAACTAAGCGTATTGGAGTTTTTCAGGAACTCTTCCTCATTAATAATCCAGCCTGCCGATACCGATGGGAAGAAACCATACCGATTATTAGCACCAAAGCGGCTCGACCCATCAATCCGGCCCGACACACCTAACAAATACCGCTCGGCATACCGGAAATTCACCCGCGCCAGATACGACAGAATGCTATAGCCCGTTCGGGTCGAACTACCGCCGATAATCCGGGCAGCGCTGGCTAATTTCGTAAACTTGTCGTTCGGGAAACCCCGGCCCGTCGCGTTCACGTCCTGAATATCCTGCTCCTGGTAGGTAATCCCGGCAAGCGCATCGATGGCCACTTTACCGAATGCCTGCTGGTAATTGAAAGTATTGTTGGTTGTCCAGTTGATAGAGCGCAGTTGGTTCTGGTAGCCATATCCGGTTGGCGCGCCATCTTCCGTCCGGCGACCCCGATAAATTTCCTCCTGAAGATTGAGCAGGTCATACCCAAATTCCGACCGGAACGACAACCCTTTCACTAACTGAACGGTTGCGTTCAGATTACCGAACGACCGGAAGGTTGTCGATACGTTCTTGGCATCGGTCGTTTCAATCAGCGCATTGTAATACAGCGTATTCCGGTTCAATAAACCATTGGCATCGTATTTCGGATTTAGCGGTGGCAGCGCATTAAGCTGCACCGGGTTCGAGAACGCATTATCGTCAGGGGTTTTGTTATTGATTACCCGGGCTATGGCAAAGCTGGCCCCCAGCGTGACGCGGTCGCTCACAGTATGGTCGAGATTCAGGCGGATATTATTTCGCTTAAACTCGTTAGCCACAATAATCCCTGTCTGTTGGTTGGTCGAACCGCTCAGATAGAAACGAGTTTTGTCGCTGCCACCATTAATGTTAAAATTAAACTGATTAACCGATCCCTGCCGAAAAGCAGCTTCCGACCATTTTTCGTCGGTTGTAGTAGCAATGTCCAGGCCAGCACCCTCAAACTCCTCTTTCGGGTCATAGCCTTCGTTGGTAGCGGCTTCGCTGAACAGTTCCACATACTGAGCGCGGTTCAAAAACTCCCGCAGGCGAGTGGGCTTGCTAATACCCGTGTAATAGCCGAGCGATACGTTTGTGCGACCCGCCCGGCCTTTTTTGGTCGTAATCAGCACCACGCCGTTCGATGCGCGGGAGCCATAGATAGCCGACGCCGACGCATCTTTCAGGATGTTGATGGATTCAATATCGTTGGGGTCAATATCGGCCAATGGGCTGTAGCTCTCCGTCGTGGTGTTGCCCGCATCGACCGATGTGATGGGAATCCCATCCAGTACATACAGAGGCTCATTACCGGCCGATACCGATGCAGCTCCTCGCACCCGAATTTGCATGGCGGTTCCGAGTTTGCCCGAGCTTTGCGTAACCTGCACACCGGCAGCCCGCCCCTGCAGGGCCGACTCGAAGGTTGTAACGGGCAAATTCGTAATCTCAGACGAACCGATGCTAACAGCCGAGCCAGTTACGTCACGGCGTTGCTGCGTACCATAGCCCACCACCACCACTTCGTTCAGAGAACGGCTATCGTTGGCTAAGGCGGCATTGATGGTCGAGCGATTGCCTATCACAATTTCCTGAGTGGTTACACCCACAAAACTGAACACCAGCACATTAGCATTGACCGGCAAGGTTAGTGTGTAGTTTCCTTCGGCGTCGGTTTGGGTGCCCCGGCTGGTTCCTTTTGCCACTACCGAAACGCCCGGCAGTGCCGCTCCGTCCTCCGCAGCCGTGACTTTACCCGTTACCTGACGCTCTTGCTGAGCCAGGGCTACAGTGCCGAACACACTGCTGAAGACTACCATGAAAAGTAGTATAACGTGTTTCATTGGTTAAATTTTTAATTTGTTAATTAGCAAAAGTAAAGATTAAGATTCAGTTAAAACAAGTTCAAATCTGTTAATTCCGCGAAATTGATTCGCGTTTTTATCTGCTACCCAAGTAAATCCTACGGGATACTGTACAAATAGTTAAAATAGAGGGAGACGATTTCTCTGTTCGGTAAATAGTTTTAGGCGAAGTGGTCGCTGAAGACAAGCCTTATAACAAAGAGTTAATTTTTTTCTAAATGTTGCTCAGGCACGAGTTTGAAAGTAGACACCAATGCCCATACTCATATAAAAAATGAAGAAGATGACTCTTGACAAGCGTGCTAAAATGGAAGTTTTAAAATAGACGCAGGGGAGCAGGGCTAATAACCTGCTCCCCTTCATTTTACTGCTTCACAACCCGCTTTCTAAATACCGCATCGCCTATTCTAATCTCGACAAAATACACCCCGCCCGGTGAGTTTCGCAGGTCGAGCGTTTGCTGGAAGGTATCGGTAGTTTTATGGTGATTCTGCCGGACTATTTCCGCCCCGTTCACCTTGCGGATACCCAGTGTTAAAGATCCTCGTAGCGGGCTGCTGAATGAGATGGTCATTTGCCCGTCACTGGGGTTGGGGGTTACCTGCAATAGCTGTTCGGCCAGTGGAGTTATGGCCGTTACGGTGCCCGCGCGCACGTTGATGGTCACCACCGCACTGGTACTGCACAAATCCGTTCCCGAGCCGGATACGGTGTAGGACGTGGTTTGGGTGGGGCTGGCAATTACCTGTGGCCCCAGAGTAGTGTTCAGGCCCGGGCCTGTCCAGTTATAAACACCCGCCCCCCGTGCGTTCAGCGTGACGGTTTCGCCGGGGTTAATGAACAGCGCCGACGAAGCCACCTGTACGGATGCTTTCATGCCGATGCGGGCCGTTACGTTATGCGCTACGTTCAGCCCTAAACTGTCGGCATAGCGCAGCCAGTCGCCTTTCTGGTTCTGCCGCCAAGCCGTAGCAAACAGCGATTCACCGTTTTTAGTGGTTATGAGCGCGACCGTGTCGCCAGCCGCGTAGGGCAACGTAATGCCAATGTGGAACGGCAGGCCACTTAGGGGCACGTTCCGGTCGAAGGTGACGGTGGTGGGGCGGTTGTTAGCCACGTCGGCCAGAATATCGCGCAGGGGCACGTCTTTCTGTTCCAGAATAGCGCCCGGCCCGTTCTGAAAACCCCGGCCATTCCAGACCGTTACGGTCACCACTGATTCGGTAGCGGCTCCTTTGGCGGCTTTAGCGACACCAAAACGCAGCGCAGCTCCAGCCAGGTTATTGTACCCCAGCGAATTGTCAAAAAACTCTGATACGGCCTGTGCCCGCTTGCTATTCTGACCAGCCACATAGCCCGTTCCGTTTGGCTCCCGCAGCACCGTTGGTGTGCCGTTGAAATTCGTCAGTTCGGCGCATAGGCCCTGATTCAGTACTTCGATATATTCCGTGCGAACCAAAGGGTCCGACTGACCAATGGCGTTATAAGTCACTAAGGTTACCTTGAACTTACCCGGCTGGGTGTAGGTCACCACCGGGTTTTGCTCATTGGACGTGGCAGGTGTACCTCCTTCAAAGGTCCACTCCCAACGGGTGGGAAAGCCGCCTGATAAATCGCTGAACCGGACCTGTCCACCCAGCAGCACCCGGCGGGTTTCGGCCCGGAAGTTCGATACCGGGCGCGTGGCTACCACCGTACCGCAGACGTTGGACGTAAGCAGGCTGTTTCGGCGCGGGCTAACGTCCATCACGGCCCGGATGCGGGCTTTCTGATCGAGCGTGAAGATATTCATACACGCATCGTCGGAATAGTCCATGTAGTTCTGCACCATGTTGGCTCCGCCACAGCTAACCCGCCCCGTGGGGCAACCCCGGCTTTCAGACGCCTGCGGGGGCGTGTCATTACAGAAATCGTCTCCACAGTTAGCATCCCCCCAGATGTGCCGCAAACCTAACCAGTGGCCGGTTTCGTGGGTAAGCGTTCGACCCAGGTTGTAGGTGGCCCGCATGGTTGGAAAATTCCCTTTTTCGGCATTCCCGAAGGAACGATAGTCGATTACCACGCCGTCTGTACTCCCTGGACTTGACGTTGGAATACCGGGCAGACTCGACTGGCTTGGAAACTGAGCATAGCCCAGCACCGACCCGCCCCCGGCTACAGGTTCGTTCAGGTCAACTACCCAGATATTATAATATTTGTCGGGGTCCCAGTAGGTGCCGGGTTTCAGAACGCCTTCAATGTCGTCTTTATTCCAGTTAGCCCGGTTGCCATTGATTCGGTCGATACCCGGTTCGGCCATTGTTTTGCCCTGACGGTCGAGGGCCGCTAAGCAGAATTCTATTTCAATATCAGCGCCAACCGGGTTTGCGTTAAAACCGCGCGTGTTGGGCTTCCGGCGAAAGTCTTCGTTCAATGTTGCCAATTGGGCCTGTACCTGAGACTGGCTCATGTTGCGCCCGGCTCCCACGGCTTCGCCGTTGTGCACGACGTGAACAATAACGGGGATGGTGATGACCGTAGCCGCTAATCGGCCCGACTGCATCTTCTTCTTGAGGTCGAGCATTTTAAGCTGCAACTCCCGCTCAAAATCATTGAGGGTGCCCAGTTCCGGGTGTTTGGCCCGAAGCAGACTGTCCATCTCCATAGCAATACACTGCTGCTGTTTCTGGAACGTCTGGGCACGCAGCGTCGTACTTAATAAACTGATTAACAGCAGGCTGAGTAGTAGTCGAAACATACGCCTATTGACTAAATTTATGTGTTTGGCCGCATAGCGACGCAATCAGGTCTTACTTGGTAACAGAGTTAAAAGTGAATCGGTAACTGGCATTGATATCGTTGAAATAATATTCAATCGTCAGCACCTGAGCCGTCAGGTTTTTGATTGTCCAGGGATATACGCCATTCAGGATGGGCAGATAAAATTCCACCGTGGCATTGGCGTTGACTAATGTCCAGGTATCCGTAACATAAATGTCCGGGTCTGCCGGGTTACACTTAGTTGCGCCTTCACTGGCTTCAAATTTCCGGTCTGCGTTGGCGTAAAAAGTCAGCAAATCGTCGGTAACACATGGGTTGATACCGCTTTGCGATACAGGAATTACCGACGACCCATTGCCGTCATCAATAATCTGCAGGGACACCATCTTCCAGGATTTTTTGTCGGTGCCGGTCAGTAGCTGCGAATACGTAGGGAGTTTCGGTTCGATTTTCTCAGAACACCCTCCCAGCAGCCAACCCACTATACCCGGAAAGAGCAGTAAACGTATAAAAAGTCGCATCGTTTCAGATCATTAATGTGTTCAACGGTTCTTACTGGGGCGTATAGGTCTGGGTGTAGGCCACCGTAGTGTCTTTACCACTGGTAAGCCTCAACTTAAATTGTAGATTCAGCGTAATCTTGCGGTCGCGGGGATTCCAGGCGCCCGTGCCCTCAATGGTGTCTGTTGCGCCCAGTTCACTGCTGTTCTGCGAGGGCACTGTCAGCGAGTTATCGCCATTATCAACAAACGTCAACTGGGGATGAATGGCATCGAAATTAAAGAAGCCGATATTCCAGTTACTCAGTGTGTAGGTTTTGCAGTCTGAACTGGTAATGTCAACATTAGAAATCGTAGCGGTCTGGGTGCCGTATTTCTGTGTTCCCGTGTACGATCCTCCCAGCAGACAATCGTCCTGAATGGTCACTTTAAGTTGTTTTCCCACCACACCATTCTTACCAAATCCAACCTGCAGGGTATTGGGCTGAACGCTGGTCAGCGTAAAGATAAGCGACTGCGATTCCAGAATATTATTGGCATTATTGATCAGTTTCAGGACAATATTGCCCTTGCTGGCTTTGGCCGGAATTACCACGGAGCCTTCTGTTCCCTGGATGGCATAGTCTTTACCGGCACGGGCTGTTCCCGTCACGGTGTAGGTAATCGTAATGGGCTGATCTAACTGAGGGCCAGCGTTGTGTACCTGAATATTGATCGGTTTACTGAAGCTCTCTTTATAGGTCAGTGTGCTATCCGTGAATCGAACAAAATAGGGGCCTTCAAAAGTGCGGTCAATATCCTGCTTCTCACAAGCCACACTTCCCCAGCCAAGCAGGGCTACCGATAGAATCATCAGTCCCCAATGGCTAATTCCATATAAATAGGTTGGTTTGGTTTCGGTTTTCATACGTTAGTAGCCCCTCAGGCCGCTCTATTAATAACCAGGGTTTTGCGTTAGGGCTGAGTTTTGCTGTGTTTCGCGTTGGGGAATGGGCCAGCGTTCGAGGTGGTTGTCCCAGTTGGGCGTAAACGCCGACATTACTGCCTGCGCCCTGCCTGTTCGCACCAAGTCGTACCAGCGTTGTCCTTCAAAGGCCAGTTCATACACGCGCTCCCGTTCAACGGCCAGTAAAATATCCGCCTGCGCCGTGAGCGTTATCGCGGGTGCTTTCGCCCGTGTACGCAGCACGTTCAGATCGGCAACAGCCCCGCTGGCACCGGTCAGTTTATTCTGCTGCGCCCGTGCCTCAGCCCGAATCAAGTACATTTCGGCCAGCCGGATATACACAATGTTGTTATTGTCTTCAGAAGCCGTGCCGTATTTCCGCACCGTCCAGCCGTTGTCGCTGCCGCGTTGCTGCTGGGCGTTAAACGTAATGGTTTCCCGGCGGGTACCGGCTTCGTTAGACACTAATGAAGCCACCAACTGATTCGATGGAATTATCTCCCGGCGGCCCACCAGCAAATTGTTCAGGCCGAGGCCACCCGTTACAGGGTCATTGCCTGTTCCGGGGTCATCCGTCAAAATATAGCCAACCTCCAGAATTGATTCGGCAATAAAGTCCTTCGTAATCACGTCGGAGAAATTCGTCATGAGCGTATAAACGCCTGAAGTAATTACTTGTGTAGCAAGGTCTTCGGCCTGCGCCCAGTTTTTCTGGTACAGATAGTAGCGAGCCATAGCCGCCCGGCAATTCACTTTATTCAGATAGGTAGCATTATTTTGAGCATTCGTCGATGCGGATGTAACATTTGGCAGTTCAGTGAGCGCAGCCTGAAAATCAGCCAAAGATGATGCCAGAATATCGGCTTTAGCGGTCCGGGCAATGCCACTGTTTGCATCTTGATTAGTCGAGGTAACTTTCGGAATATCGCCATACGTATAAGCACCAATAAAATTAGCCCATCCCCGCATGAACTTAGCTTCGGCCAGTACCTGCTTTTTGGTAGCTTCCGATACCCCATTTACGCCCGGCAGCCGTTCCAGAATAAAATTGGCTACATAAATTGTGCGATAAATACCAGCCCATAGCGCATCAACGGCCCCGTTTACAGCGGTTATTTTCTTGGTACCCAATTCAATATAATCAGTGAAGGTACCATTCGCCTGGATATAATCAGCAGTAAAATCACCCGCAATGATGTTTGGAGAACCCATACTCCGAAAGGCACTGTACAGGCCAAGTCGAACAGGCTGCACGTCGTTCGGTTCGTTCAGCACCAGATCATCAACCAGCAGATCGACTGGTTTAGGCTCCAGAATTTGCTGGCAGGAAGCCAACACGACGAACACCAGAATTAGACTATATCGAACGTAACGAATCATATTTTAAGACTATCTTTTCCTGTTGAGGAATGTATTAAAAACCGAAGCTTAACCCAACGAACACGGTTTTAACCTGGGGCAGGGTGAAGAAATCAATTCCCTGAGCGGCTGTTGACCCATCCAGCGTACTTACTTCAGGATCAGGGCCGGAGTAGCGGGTCCAGGTGAGCAGGTTTGTGGCCGAGGCATAAATTCGGGTATTCGTTAACTTAAATCGATCAATCCACTTATTGGGCAGGTTGTAGCTGACGGTTACATTCTTCAACCGCAGAAAAGACCCATCTTCCAGAAACCGGCTGCTTAGGTAATTGTTGTATGTGTTCTGAAACACATACCGGGGAACACTGGCAATATCCCCTTCTTTTCTCCAGCGTTTCAGCGCCTGTCTCGATTGGTTATTCTGTATATCGGCCCCGGTATTAACCAGCGTGTTATTGGTCAGATTCAGCACGCTGTTGCCGTAAGAGAACTGAAGAAATGCGCTAACCTCTATACCTTTCCAGGAAACTTTATTGGTCAGACCGCCATATAACTTGGGTTGAGCGTTGCCAATCACCTGCCCATCGTCGGGTGTAATGCGTCCATCACCGTTTTTGTCGTCGTAGATGGCATCGCCTGTGGCAGGGTCAACTCCCAGGAATTTCAGCCCCCAGAACGTGCCGAGCGGCTGACCAGGAAGAATCACGTTGGTCCGGGCTACGCCGTTAGCTGTATAGCCCCGAAAAACGGGCTGATCAGTGGCTAATTGTACGACTTTGTTTTCATTGTGCGACACATTCAGGTCTGTGCTCCAGCGAACGGTCTTATTCACGTTTACCGTCGAAATTGTCAACTCCACCCCCCGGTTCGATACCTCGCCAATGTTCCCCTGAACCGTGCTAAAGCCAGTTGTTTGCGGAATAGGCTGAGCAAACAGGAGTTTATTGGTCAGGTTATCGTAGGCATCAATCGTGATATTCAGCCGACCGTTGTAGAACGATGCATCTAAACCAACATTGGCTTCGCGGGTACGCTCCCATTGCAGGTTAGCGTTAGCCAACGCCTGCGGCCCCACGCCAGTCGCACCGCTATAGGTAACGGACGCCCAGGTACCCAGAAACTGATAGTTCCCAATCTGTTCGTTCCCCGTAAATCCGTAGCTCGTCCGAAGCTTCAAGTCGTTCAGGAAATGAAATCGCTCCATGAACGGTTCAGCCGATATGCGCCAGGCAAACGAAGCTGAAGGAAACAAACCAAAGCGTCGATTCTGCCCAAAGCGCGACGATCCATCATAACGGGTGGTGATGCTGGCTAAATACTTCTCGTTATAATCGTACCGAACCTCGCCAAAGGTTGATATCAGCCCATTAAGGTTTCGGTAGGAATCTCCCTGATCAACAATACCCGCCGACCGAATGTAGGTAAAATCATCACTTGGAAACAAACGCCCCTGCACGCTCCCGCTTCGTTCCGCTTGTTGCACGACTTCAAATCCCGCTGTTGCATTGAAATGATGTCGCTCGGCGAATTGAAAACTATAGTTTGCCGTATTGGTATTGACGAGTTTGGAAACGGTTGCGTTGCTATAAACTCCATAACCCTGCCCTCCCACACTGGACAGAAAACCGCCGATAGCCGTTGTCGATGGCTCAAACTGATCCTCCGTAATGTTATTATAATCGATACTGGTTTTTGACCGAACGCGTAGGTTTTGCAGAATTTCGTACTCCACATAAATACCTGCCAGCATTTTCACTGTATACGTTTCAAACCGGGGCAGCACAGCCTGACCTACCGGATTAAAATTCGGAAAACCAGCATAATTCGGATCGCTCGGACCGTATAGCCTGCCCTGCTCGTTATAGGGTGAGTAGTAAGGTAGACTTTTGATGGCTCCCGAATAAACACCGTCTAAGAAGTTATCGCCTTTAACACGCTTGTTTTTTACCCGCGACAATGTCAGGTTTGTGCCAAACGAGAGTTTGGAGGTGGCTTTGTGGTCAAATTTGAACTGGCCTGTATACCGCGTAAACTGGCTGTTAAGCTGCACACCCTCTTCATTACGATAACTGCCGCTAAGATAAAACTGCGTTTTGTCGTTGCCGCCCTGAGTCGATAGTTGATACTGCTGATAAACGGCTTTACGGAGAATAGCGCTGATCCAGTCGGTATCTTGCCCGTCGGTTACGCCTTTAATTAACCCCTGCTTATCAGGGTCCTGACCCGCATTGATAACGGCTTCGCGCTGGAGTTCCAGCAATTCGGATGCATTGAGCAGATCGGGCCGTCGAATAATGTCAATCATCCCCTGCTGCACGTCGGCCGTAAATTTAGTTTTTTGATTGGCTTTACCCCGTTTGGTGGTAATGAGTACCACCCCATTAGCCGCCCGCGACCCATAGATGGCTTTAGCCGATGCGTCTTTTAGCACGTCAATCGACTCAATATCATTCGGGTTGAACAGCGATAGGGCATTATCAGTTTGCCCACCAAACTCCCGGCCGGTCAAAGCTCCGTTTTCGACCGGCACTCCGTCAACAATAAACAGCGGGCGGTTGCTGGCGGAAATGGACGTGTTGCCCCTGATTCGGACCATTAACCCTCCACCGGGCGTGCCCGACGACTGCGACACCTGTACCCCTGCCGCCTGACCCTGTAGGGCTTGATCGAAACTGGCAGCCGGAATATCTTTGAATTTTTCGGGTGAAATGGAGGAAATCGAACTGGAAATATCTTTTCGCTGAGTGGTCGTATAGCCCGTCACAACCACCTGAGTCAACTCATTAAGCGACTCCTGCATCTGAATGTTAATAACGGTCTGGTTACCAACCGGTATTTCCTGCGAAATCAGGCCAATAGACGTTATTAGCAATACGGCGGTGTTGCCCGGAACGGTGATGCTGTAGTTGCCGTTAGCGTCGGTGCTGACTCCGTTGGAGGTGCCGCGCACCTGAATATTTACGCCGGGCAGGGGTTGTCCATCCTGAACCGATATAACTCTACCCGTTATACGCTGCCCCTGGGCCAGCACATAGCCAGGCAAAATGGCCAGCAGGACTGACCAGATGATAACACTATAAAATTTTCTCATGTATAGGTTATACTCCAAGTAAAAGCGTTTAAGGTTGAGACTCGCTAAACGGGAAAACAATATACTAAAAAGCCCGGGTAAGCTACTATTTTTTCAAACGAAAATTTCACCCGCATCGTATAAATCTGAACCCTGACGAACATACTCTATTTCTTCCTGCTTTTTTTACAAAATCGCGCTGGCAACCAAATAGCTGTTTGACTAAGAATACTGACAATAAAGAAGCCATGCGGACTAACCAGTCCGCATGGCTTCTTTATTGTCAGTTAAGAAAATCCTAAAAATTAAAAATTGGGATTCTTCGTGGCAACACCCGCTGAAGGATTCAACACCGATTCATCGGCCGGAACATCCCAGTAATCCATGAAGTTATAGCTAATGGTAACGTTTTTATTGACGACTCCGGCTGTCGTTACGACTGTATTGCCATAGCTACCACCTCCGTTAGCGATGTCATACGTCCAGCCCCATCGCCGGTTGTTATAGTACGCAACTCCCCGCCCGAAAAGAGCTACCCGGCTTTCTTTGGTTAGTTCGGTGAGTGCTTTCGACAGGGCTAGGCCTGTACCGGCAACGGCAGCGACACCTGCACCCTGGTAAGCCCGAACTGCGTCAACAAGCTTTAGACCGGTTTCAATGTTGCCCAAACGCATGTTCGCTTCGGCCAGCATCAGCGCATTTTCTTCGTAGCTCCCCGCAATGAACAGCTCATAAGCGCCTACATTGGTGGTGCCAAATATAGCCACCCCAGCCGCCCCAGCTCCGCCGTTGATTACATTATACCGGGTAGTATAAATGTAATTGTTTTTATAGGTGTTGGCGGTGTTAAAGTTATTGGTAAACCGTTTATCGCCAGCATTATAGTTCTGAATCAACCGCTCACTGACTTTAAACGTCGTGCTGTTGTTTACGCCGGTGCTTAAAGCGGCAACCGTTCCACCTGTGGCGGTAATAAAGGCATTCTTATCAGTACTACGGCCCGTAAACACGATGTCGTCTGCCTTAATACCATTCGACGTTAAGGTTAATACGCTATTCCAGTCGGCGGCAGTCATGGCCGTTGTCGAGGACTTGGCGATGGTAGCGCTCGGATTGCCATTTACGAAAGGAGCCAGTTTATTCGCCATAATGTTGCGGGCCAACATTGTGTTAATGCTCCGTTTCCACATATCGGCAGTTGGAACGCCCCCTTTTCCGACCTGGTTAAAAGCAGGAATCAACTGCTTCAGAACAGCCTGGTAATCGGTAGCGCTGGAAACGCTTCCCAGCGTAGTAGCCGCCTGATTAAAGAAGGTATTTGACTGATTGATAATGGCATCATGCAGTACATACGTGTTATTTGTAGTACCAGCCTTATCATTAATAAGTCCCGCATAATACATTGACCCAATAGAGGCATAGGCGTAGCCTTTCCACCAGTAACACCAGGCTTTTACTGTATTAGATCGGGAGGCTGCATCGCCCGAAAACTTAATGCCATCAACGAGGCTCAATACGGTATTGCAGGCATTGTTGAGCGCATACATATTTGTCCACTGGTAATAAATCGCATTGTTAGCATTCCCGGTAGCCGCACGAGTGTTGTATGAGCGAATAATACCAACCTGCGGAGATGGGTTCGTCACTTTGGTTCCATCATCTAAAATGATGTAGTCGGGCTGGGCAATGGTGGTAACCTGATTGTTTGAGGCATCGGCCCCTACGTGGTCGGCCATCAGTTCAAGGTAACCCCAGGGTAACGAAAAATAACTGTCACCCAGCCAACTATCTACAGCCGTACCATTCACGAGCGAGTTTCCAAACCCGTTAATGTATACGCCACCCTGCGCCAATTGATACAGACCTACTTCGTCGTCTACGTTCGCACCCAGCGTGGGGGCGTTGGGATTACCAACGTCCAATTGCTCTTTGCAGGAAACGCCCCCCAACATCATAGCTGCGAAACAAACTGCCGAAATGAATTTATATTTTGTTATGAGTTTCATTGTCAGAAGAATGGTTAAAAATTAAAACCCGATGTTCAATCCAACCTGGTATGATTTCGTGTTGGGCAGAGTGCTGTGATCGACACCCCGGTCGAACGACGAGTTTGGTGTGCCCGAGCTGATTTCAGGGTCATAGCCGGTGTATTTCGTAAACGTCAGGATGTTACGCCCGGTCAATACTAACTGGCACTTATTCAGGTAAGGTAGTTTAACAACTTTAGCCAGGTCGAACGCCAGAGAGACGTTTCGCAACCGAACGAAGGAGGCATCTTCTACAAAGAATTCTTTGGTCGCATTGTTACCGGCTCCACGCAGGCTACCCCACAGGTTGTAATAGGCGCTGGACCAGTAGGCCGTGTAAGCACCCGTTTTGCCATCAATCGTTACCGGCTTGCTGAAATCGCCACTGATGCCATCCCGATACATCCATTCTTTGGTCTGGTTATACAACTTGCTGCCATTGACCCAATCAAACTGGAAGTTCAGGGTCAGGATATCCTTAAAGTTAATTGCGTTAATAAACGACATGTTAAACTTTGGATTTGGGTTCATCAATGGGTATACTTCATCCGTGAACTGCATCTGATAGGTGGCTTTGTTGACCACCTTCCCATCAACAAGTGTATATTGGCTCTCATCGCCCGGCTTTATGTAACGGGTGCCATCCTGACGGGTAAAATCCAGGCTGTTCAGCAGTTTATAGCCGTACACCTGCCCAATGGGCTGGCCGGGTGTTAAGGCCAGCGACGTGCTGCCCGCGTTCGATGTCAGGATAATATCGGCTCCTCCGGCAATGGCATCAATTTGAGAAATCTGGTGCCCGAAGTTGGTCGTGAAATCCCATTTCAGCCCTCTGGAGTTATAAATAGGGAACGATAGCTGGAACTGGACCCCGTTCGACGACATATTGATGGCATTCGTTAACTGACCAGTCGATCCTAACGAAGGAGGTACGCTAACCGTATAAATCACGTTTTCGCTCTTCCGTTTCCAGTAGGTAAACGCCCCCGAAATGGAGTTCAGCCAGGTACGGCCGGAGTTACCACCAATGGTAAAGTCAGTGCCTATTTCCAGTTCTTTCGATACTTCTACCTGCAGGTTTGGGTTGTTGCTGGTCGTTTGAATGGCATAGGTCAGACCCGTGCCCAAGTTCTGTTGATCCAGAACAGGGTAGCGGTCGAACGCGCCCGGCTGGATGCCCGCTTCACCATAAGCCGCCCGCAGTTTGAAATATGGCAGAGCATTATTTAGGGTGCTGTTCTTAAAGAATGCTAAAGGGGCAATATGACCGTCGAAGTGGGGGAACGTAAAGGGGGTTGAACCACCACCAAAGGCCGAAGACCAGTCGCTTCGGAAACCAGCCGTTACACCCCCATAATCACCAAAATCAACTTTCTGATTAACTAAATAACCATAGGTAACAAACGGACGCACATAATCGAAATCGACAGCCTGCGATGAGGTAGCCTTAATGTTGTAGGGTGGCGCTAACCCCAGGCCTACACCATAGGTATCGTATTCGGTGTATTTGTTTTTGCGGTAATCGAACGAAATTTGTGTGCTGGTCTGAATCGGCAGATTGATATGGAAATCGTTCTGAAAATCAGTGCGTAAGTACGCCGTAGCGAGGAAGTTCTGGAACGTCGTGTTGTATTGGTAGTTGTCGATCTCCCCAGTATTGTCAGGCGCGAAGTTACTCGCGAAGTTACCACCACCAAAGTATGCAGCACTGGCGTTCTGCGACTGGTTGTAGTAGGTCCACCGGGCGTTTTCATTCCGGTAGTTGATGCCATATTTGGCATCCAGTTCCACAAATTTGTTTATCTTGTAATTCGCATCGAAATTCTGAATCACGTCAATTTTGTTGTCCAAGCCATCCGTATACTGCAAATTATAATATGGATTATTGGCATTGATACTAACGAAATCTGCCAACTGCTTATACGGATAATTACCGTCTTTGTCCCGGGCTGTCAGATCAAAGAAAGGCGACGTATTCAGAAAACCATACACCCGACCAATGTTACCGAGTTTATTACCTTCTCCGTAATATCGCCCACCGGCGGCTCCTAATCCTGGCTTCAGCGTATTTTTGGTATAGACTAACTGCGTCGTTGAACGGATTGTAAACCCTTTAAAGAGTTCGGTGCCCACGTTAGCCGACAGGTTGGTGCGGTCGATATAGCCATTTTTCAGGATTGGCGTCACGTTATGGTTATTGGCCAGCGAGATGTTAAAGTCGCTTTTTTCCGATGCCCCCGAAATGTTAATGGCATTATTGGTAGTCGTACCGGTCTGAAAAATCTGTTTGAAATGATCGTAGTATTTCAGATTGGCATTATAGGGTTTGTCGGCTACGTTCCGAATATCCTGAATCGCGTAACGGGTTGCTCCACCATATTGATAAGATAACCCAAGCACTGAACCGTAATCCGTATACGTCAGTATTTTTCCTGACGCATCCACCAGATTATTTTGGGCATCGGTCAGGTACGGATGCAGATCAGCTTTATGTACGTTTCCCGTATTCAGGAATTCGTTGGTCGCATAACTGGTCGAAAGATTAACGGAAATGCGGCCTTTCTTCCCTTTTTTGGTGAATATCTGAATAACACCATTGGCACCCTGCGCGCCATAGATGGAAGCCGAAGCGGCTCCCTGGGCTACCTCAATCCGATCTACATTGCTCAAATCGAGTGAGTTAATATCGGTCGCAGCTACCTGTACGCCATCAACCATAATAAGCGGTTTGGTACCGCCCTGCACACTGTTAATCCCCCGAAGCAGAATATTGACCGGATCGCCGGGGTTACCACTAACCGACGAAATCTGAGCGCCGGGAATTTTACCGATTAGCGCCTGGTCTATCGAAGCGGTGGGCGTTTGGGGCAGGTTTTTGCCAGAAACACTCTCGACGGCAATTCCCAGTTTGGCTTTACTGGTTTCAATACCGCTACCTGTTACGACTACTTCATTCAGTATCCGCGTATCAGATACCATGCTTACGTTAATCTCTGACTCGCTGCCTAATTTAATTTCCTGGGTGGCAACGCCAACAAAGCTAAAGACCAGCACGGATCCTTTGGCTGACGGCACTGTAATATCATAAATCCCAGCGGCATCCGTTGAGGTACCTTTAGAAGTACCCTTCAATACAACCGAAACACCTGGCAGTGGTGATCCATCTTCGGCAGAGGTGACCTTACCGATAACTCGCCGGTCCTGCGCCCACGCCGTGGAGCAGATTGAGCTTACCAACAGGAAGCTCAATAATAGAATTCTACTCATAGGTTTTTAAAGTTAAGTCAAGAAAACGCATTGATGCGTGCAAAAGTAGTATCAAAAATAACCAATGCAAATTTTTTAAATCAAACATTATTGCCAATATAAATTGGATTTTGTTTATTAAATCAGAATATTATTCTGAATCTATTTTTATTAATACTTAATTATAAATACTTACTATTTAAGAGACAGGACAAACCTGTAAATTATACTTTCCGAAAATGATGATAGTTTAAACATCAGCCTATACGATCATGCAGTAACCAAGGTCGCCACTATCCTACCATAAAACGAGCTGGCTACTGGGGTAGAGCATTGTAACAATGCTCTACCCCAGTAGCCAGCTCGTCTAAAATCCCTCTCTATTTTGAGAGCTGCTATTTAACAACAAACTTATACTAATTCAAGATTGGTTTTGCGTACCATTGATCGGATAAAATGTTTTAAATAGCCGATTACAAATCCCATAACCAAAATCCAAAATGGTATTAGTTACTTCGGGTTTTTCACCGGTGCGCTACCCGAAGCCGCTGGATTATAAGCCAGTTCGTTATCGGGTACATCCCAATAATCGAGGAAGTTGTAGTTAATGGTAGCGTTGGTACTTACTTTACCAGCCTTATCAACCACAACCGCTCCTTTCCGGCCACCCCCCTGCGAAATGTCGTTGATGATACCCATCCGGCGGGCATCGTAAAACGACAGCCCCCGGAAAACTAATCCCGTCCGGCGTTCCTTGCGAATCTCTTCCTTGGCTGCATCGAGCGAAAGGCCCGACAGCGGAGCTAAACCGGCTCCCTGGAATGTCCGCACGGCATCGATGGAAGATAGCCCACCGGCAATGTCGCCCGTGTAAATTTTGGCCTCAGCTTTCATCAGTTCATTTTCTTCGTAAGTACTCGACAAATAAAGTTCGTAGGCACCTGATGCCTGATTGCTCAATACAACCGTACCGGCCATGCCTTTACCGGCATCCACTAACCGCCAGCGCGTATTGAAGGAATTTCCCCGGTCGGAGTTAAAGAGCGCAGGGGCAGCCAGTTGGGTGAAGTTATTAGCGAGCCGCTTATCGCCAGAATTAAAATCCTGAATGAGCCGTTCGCTGATTTTATAGGTACCGGTCGGTGTACCGGGCGATGAGGTTTTTCCGGCTAAGTTTCCGTCAATCCGGCTGAAGAAATCGCCGTTATCGTTTGAACGCCCCGTGAACACGTTGTCAGCCGATTTCACTCCATCGTTGGTAAGCGTCAGAATCTGGCCCCATTGTGCGGCCGTCATCGCCTTCGTGGTGCTATTTACCAGAATGTTACGGGCCTTCAACGTATTGATACTGCGTTTCCACATATCAGGCGTTAAAGGAACCCCTTTCCCAACCTGAATAAAATCGGGAATGAGGGCTTTCATTACGGTCTGGTAGTTTGTTTCGCTGCTCAATCCACCCAGCAATGTAGCCGCCTGATCGAGGTTCTTAGTGGCTTCTTCAATGATCTTTTCTTTCGCCACATAGTTACCATTCGTTACGCCGACACTGTTGTTGACAACCCCTGCGTAGTAGATCGAACCAATGCGCGAGTAGGCATAGCCTTTCCACCAGTAAGCCCAGGCTTTAATGGTGTTTTTGCGGATGGTTGCATCCCCGCCATACGTCGCTTTCTCGGCCAGTTCGAGTACACTGTTCATGGAATTGTTCAGGTTGTACATGTATGCCCACTCGTAAAACAGCGGGTTAGCACCGGCATTGGCATTCACATTAACAAACCGAACAAGAGCAATCTGCGTATTAACGGCACTGGGGTTAATCACCTTCGTACCATCATCCAGAATGACATAATCAGGCATCCCTATCTGATTACCGTACTGGTTAGCGGCTTCTTCACCAATAATGTCGCCCATGAGTTCATGAAACCCCACGGCTCCCGTCCAGAATCGGCCCGGTACGCCATCATAATATTTGAGTTCCTTAAACCCGCTGATGTAAACGCCACCCTGCGCCAGTGAAATAACGCCCGATTCGGTCGAAGCACTGGCCGGCGATGGCTGATTGGGATTTTGAACGTCCAACTGCTCTTTGCAACCGCTCAGTACGGCCAGTTGCAAGGCACTAAATATAAGCAAGATACTCCGTTTCATATGTCTTAATAAGTTGTGAAGACTGAGCGGTCACGCATCCACCCGGAACGCTCGTAACCTGACTCAGGCTTCATGCTGTTTTTAGAAGCCAATGTTGATAGAAGCCTGATAGGTACGCAGGTTCGGCATGGTGTTGTGGTCGGTTCCGCGATCCCAGGCTGAGCCTTCGTTACCCGTTGTTTGGCCCGAGTTGACCTCAGGATCCATACCCGTATACTTCGTCCAGGTCAACAGGTTACGGCCCGACAACACCAACTGAAGGCGGCTAACCGGCAACCGGAACAGTTGTGCAAAGTCGATACCGAGCGCTACGTTACGCAGCCGGGCATACGAAGCATCTTCGTAGAAGTAATCTTTGGTACCGTTGTTGGCTCCGCCCTGATACACACCCCGGTAGAAAGCCGTCCAGGCACCGGTTTGCCCGTTGATGGTAATGGGTTTGGTATAGTCGCTGTGAATACCATCCCGATACATCCACGATTTTGTCTGGTTGTATACGTGGCTGCCGTTTACCCAGTCGAGCTGCACGTTCAGCGTAAGCCAGTTACGGAAGCTAAAATCGTTGATGAACGATGCATTGAAGAGCGGGTTTGGATCGCCTAAGCTGTATTGGGTAGAGCTGAACAACGGCTGCTTGGTGGTTTTATTCACCACATAGCCATTGCTGGCTACTTCATAATTCGGCTTCTGAGCTTCGGTCAAAGCGGCTGTCCCATCAGGATACACCTGATCAAGACTGCGAACGGCAACGAATCCGAACAACTGCCCGATTTTCTGTCCGGCCTTTAGCACGTAGTTAGTGCTACCCGCACTCGACGTTACGACCACCTGACCATTTCCTTTTACTGCCGTAATTTCGGATGTCTGATGCCCGAAGTTGGTGGTGAAATTCCAGCCAAAATCGCTGCCTTTATAGAGCGTCGTGTTCAGCGAGAACTGCGTACCCCGCGAAGCCAGCGAGAAAGCATTGTCTTTCAGCGTACCTACTCCACTCGACGGGGCTGCATCGACGTTATAGATGGAGTTGTCGGTCGAACGATCCCAATAGCTGAACGAGAAGTTCAGTTTACGGAGCCAGTTGCTCTGCCCACCTAAACTAACCGTGAAGTCTGTTCCGAGTTCAAGCTCGCGGGACACTTCCACGCTCAGGTCGGGGTTGTTCTGCTCAGGCGTGTAATAGAATGCGTTACTGCTACCAATGGTACGCGTACCGAGGGTTACGTAGCGGTCGAACGGTTTGGGTTGAATACCCGCTTCGCCATAAGCCGCCCGCAGTTTAAACTCAGGCACATAGCGCCCAAGGTTGCTGTTCTGCCAGAAGCCAAGCGACGAAGGCCGGACGTATATATCGCCACGAGGAAACGTAAACGGCGTTGACCCGCGCCCGAAAGCCGATGAATAATCAGACCGGAAACCGCCCGATACGCCTAAGAGTTCGCCATACTCGAACCGCTGGTTTACCAAATAGCCATACGTTACGAATGGTTCTGTGTAGTCCTTATAAATCCGGTAGGTAGTTGCCTGTTGCCCCGTGTAAGGCGTATAGGTAGGAAGGCCCAGGCCATAGGTTTCATAATCCTTATACTTATTGTTCCGGTAATCGAAAGCAATCTGCGTCGAACTGACTAAAGGAATATTCAGCTTAAAGTCATCCTTAAAATCGAAGTGGAACGTGGCGCTTCCCAAGAAGTTCTGGAACGTTGTCCGGTAGTCATAGTTATCGATTTCCCCTTTGGCATCGCTGGCAAAGTTACCCTGATAATAGTTCGGGTTAGCGATAATATTCCGGTTCAGGGTCTGGTTCGGGTATGTCCGGCGGTATACTTCCGTTTGATAATTAAGGCCATATTTCGCATTCAGATCCAGGAACTTAATGGGCTTGTAATCCACCTCAAAGCTCTGGATTACGTCAATTTTATTGTCTTGTACGTCGCGGTACTGAAGATAAAAGTTCGGGTTCGAACCGTTCACACCCGGCGCCCCACCATAATACGACCCGTAGTTACCATCGGGGTCAACATACTGATAATCTGCAAACGGACGGGTGTTGTTTAGCGAGTAAATAATGTTCCGGTCATACGACTTAATCGTATTTTTGGTATAAACCAGTTGAGTTACTGAGCGGAACGTCAGGTTTTTCGCCAGCTTAAACCCAATGTTGCTGGTCAGGTTAGCGCGGTTAAAGGCTCCGTTGTTCTTGAAGTTACTCTCCTGATAGCTGTTCGATGCCGCAAAACTATAATCCGATTTAGCCGTACCGCCTGATACGTTAACGGCTGTGTTGATGGTATTAGCTGGCTGAAAGAATTCGGCGAAATGATCGTAATATTTCAGATTCCGGTCATAAGGCTTATTGGCCTGACTGTTCACGTCGAGCGCGTTGTACTGTACGTTTTCGAGGTAGCTGGTCGTAGCCGGATCGAGCACCAGGGGTTTACCCGACGCACCAATCACGTTGTTATCCGCATCAGTTACGAACGCATGCTTGTCGGCTTTAGCCAAACCGCCTATGTTTAGAGCAGTAGAGGTAGCAATGCTCGATGAAACGTTAACCCGGATAGGACCATCCTTACCGCGCTTGCTGAACAACTGAATTACGCCGTTAGCACCCTGAGCGCCATAAATTGTAGCCGCAGCCGCCCCCTGGATTACCTCTACCCGTTCAATATTGGTGAGGTCCAGCGAGTTAATGTCTGTAGCACCCACCTGAACGCCATCCATCAGAACGATGGGCGAGGTACCCCGGTTTACGGTGTTGATACCGCGCAGCAGAATATTGGCTTTGGAACCCGGCGTTCCGTTGGCGCTGGTAATCTGCGCCCCGGCAATTTTACCAACTAAGGCCTGATCAATAGAGGCCGTTGGTGCGGCTGGAAGGTCTTTGGCAGAAACCGCTTCTACCGCAATGCCCAGTTTGGCTTTTGTGGTCGCAACCCCTACCCCCGTTACAACTACTTCGGAAAGCTGACGGGAATCGGACACTAAACTCACGTTTATTTCTGATTCAGTGCCAATTTTAACTTCCTGCGTAGCAACGCCTACGAAGCTGAATACCAGCGAGGCTCCTTTACCGCCGGGCACCGAAATTTCATAGGTACCGCCCGCATCGGTGTTTGTTCCTTTCGTAGTTCCTTTCAATACAACCGAAACACCTGGCAGCGGTGATCCGTCTTCGGCAGCCGTAACCTTGCCGACAATCCTTCGTTCCTGCGCCCACGCCGTGGAGCAGATTGAGCTTACCAACAGGAAACTCAATAGTAGAATTCTACTCATACATTTTTTAAGTTAAGTCAAGAAAACACGTTAATATTTACAAAACTAACACCAAAATTAACCAATACAAATTTTTTTTAAACAACGAATATAGCTAACATAAATTTGGTTTTGTTTATAAATGCCGAATTTTATTCCGAATCTCATTTTGTCACTACTTAGTTATAAATACCTTTTATTTAACTAATGTATAAACTTCAAAAATATACCTTTTCAAAGAAATTACTTACCTGTATATCGTGAATATATACCTGTATCAATAAATCGATGAGTAAATCAGCCCTGATATTGACGAACACCACGCTAATAGGCATACCTGCCGTTAATAACTGATCGAATTCTTTGAAAATGACTATTTATTAAAAACAGCAAACCCGGTGGTCTCCACCGGGTTTGCTGTTTTTAAACCAGATCGTAGTTAATTAACTTCCAGATTCAACAGGCTGACTGAGCGCCTTCTCAATAGACGTTGTCATACTTCGGGCATGTTGGTAACCAATGCGAAACAACTCCCGAGCTTTGCTAATATCAGTTGTACTGTATTGCGCCAATTGAGGAGGTTCAAGCAAAACTGCACATTTGGCAAATCGGTCTTTGGTTTTACTCTGCACGGCCAGCACCAAACTTCGCTCGATAACCCCCCGCATGGAGCGGATCGGTTTTCGCGGCCCGAGTACGTTGCAGTGCGACCCAATCAGCAAATCCACTTTATGCTCAATGGCATCGACGGGTAAGTTATTCAACACGCCCCCGTCTACAAACTGACGTTTATTGATGAGCAAAGGCTCAAAAATACCAGGCAGACAGCAAGACGCCAGTACCGGGCGAATGAGTTCGCCCCGCTCAAAAATGACCTGCTCACCGTCGTTCAGATCAACGGCCACCACATGCAGTGGAATCTGTAAACCCTCAAACGAATCGTGTGAGATGTATTTTTTGTATAGCTCAATAGCGGTGTCGATTCGCAGCAAGCCCATTCGGTTCCAGGCGGGCCGCAAATGGCGAACGAATGATGACGATTCGACGATTTTCAGGCTCTCATCGGGCGAGTACCCCTGCGCCAGCAACGCACCGGCAATGGCTCCCGCGCTGGTACCGGCAATCTGATCGAACCGGATGCCCATTTCCTGCAACGCTTTAATAATACCCAAATGGGCAATTCCGCGTGCTCCCCCACCCGATAATACCAGACCAATTTTCATACTGTTAGCTCGTTGTGGATACATAACGGCGGGTGGAATTTTTTGGTTTGTGGCCGCCTTAGAGCAACTCCGCCAGCTTTCCTTTTTCCTGAATACGAACCCCTTTGTCGGTTAGTTCGACGGTGGCGGCTTCAGTTACGGGGTCATGCTCAAAAACCAGAATCCAGTTTTCGCGGGCGGCCTGTTGAAGCAGGTTTGTTTTCTCGTCCATTGTTAGCAGAGGCCGCACGTCGTAGCTCATCACGTAAGGTAAAGGAACATGGGCCGATGACGGAATCAGATCGGCCATATACGCGATAGTTCGGTCTTTGATCCGAAACAGGGGCAAAGCCATCTTTTCGGTATGTCCATCCACATAATGCAAATCAATCGTGTCGAATGGGAATGGGATTTCCGTCAGAAAAGCCAGTTGACCACTTGCCTGTAAAGGCAGGATATTTTCGCTTAGAAACGATGCTTTTTCGCGCGGGTTTGGGTTAACGGCCCAGTTCCAGTGCGCCGGGTGCACCCAATAAGTCGCCTTAGGGAAAGAAGGTGTTAATTGCTCACCCTCACGCCGAACGGCCCCACCCACATGGTCGAAGTGGAGGTGCGTGAGCAACACATCGGTCACGTCGGTTGTTGCGTACCCGGCTTTTTGAATCGAACTGAGTAGATTAGCCTCACCGTGCAGATCGTAGTGGCCGAAGAATTTAGCATCCTGTTTATCGCCAATGCCCGTATCGACCAGCAGCAGCCGGTCGCCCTGTTCATAGAGCAGGCAACGCATGGCCCAAGTACAGCGGTTCTGTTCGTCGGCCGGGTTAAGTTTATTCCAGAGCGGCTTGGGCACTACGCCAAACATCGCTCCACCATCCAGTTTGAAAAAGCCCGTATCGAGGGGTTGAAGAGACATAACCGAGTTTTTCGGCAAGTTATGCTTTTCTCCCGATTGCTCTGTTGCCTGACCGGGAAGTGGACTGGAGAGGGAATTGTAGTCTGGGCACAGGATAGAGCAATAAAACGTATCAGCCCGACCCAGACTACAAGGGTTGTAGGATGTGGGGTAGCGGAAAGCATAACCATGATTTGGCTGGTGTGGATGGACACCCGACAACTTTGCCGGGAGTAGAACCGCAATCAGGGGTGCAAAACCGCATTAAACTTACCATCATCATGTCCCCTCCGCCATACTCAGTTGAGCAACGGGGGTGTTGAGTTGACGAACGGCAGCTCTTTTTCACTCCTCCCCGACCAGCCGTTTCATTAAATCAGGTTTCGAGCGACGAGAAACGTCAACCGCCTGACCATCGTTGAGAACAACCTGACCACCTTCGCCCCGCAGGTATTTGACGACATGGTTAAGATTGACGATATGGGACTTATGGGTGCGAAAAAAAGGCTCGCCTTCCGCACAGAGATGGTCAAACTCCGCCAGCCCCCGCGAAGCCAGCACGGTTTTCTGGTTGGAGAAATGAATGGTTGTATAACTTCCGGCCGCTTCGAGCCGGGTAATGTCGCTAACGGGAAAAAGTAGTATGCCATCGAGCGTGGGAATCACGATTTTTCGAATCCGTTCGCGGTCTTCTTTCATAATCCGCAACAGACTTCGCAGATCGTCGGATAAGGGTTCCTGCTGGTGATCGTCTTCTATTTTCTCTTCCAGTAGTTTGCTGTTCCGGGCCAGTAGTTCTTCGTTCTCACCAGCCCGCTGAAGGGCCAGTTGCTGCGCCGACTGGTATTCGGCCTGATACGTCTGCAACCGGTCGGCGAGTGCCAGGGTCAGCAAGGTAGCTTCCAGAGCCGCCCCAATCTGATACCCATAGACGATCCAGATGTGTGTGAACGGAATGACATCAAGCAGGGCCAATACGCTCGTCATGGTGCCCGCAATGTAGAAACTCCAGGCGAGCAGGTAATACCGGGCGGGCCGATAGCCCTGCCGATAAGTCCGAATCCCTAATGCCAGAAGCGAGATGAAGCCCAATAAGGTTAGCCCGTAGAAGATGCGCTCTAAACCGGGCACATCGAGCAGACGCAGCAAAGCCGTTAGAGCCACTACACTCAGCAGGATCATAAAATAGCGGTAGAAACCGGGCAGAAACTCACGGGTCCGCAAAAAATTCATCGAAAACCAGATGGCCGCGCCAAACGTAAGAGCCGAGATAAGCAGGTAAAGTCGTCCATTATTTAACGCCGGCATAGAACGCCACAGTAAATCATAAAGTAATCCTTCGAAGGACATGAAGGTAAGACAGGACAGCGTAACATAAACCGCGTAAAGCAGATACACTCGATCTCGGACAAGGCCGTAAACAAACAAATTGATGAGCACCATCACCAGCATCAGCCCCATAACGGCCCCGTTAAAAAGCGACTCTTTCTGAAGATGACTTACCACTGGTCGGGCGGATGCCAGTAATACCGAAAAGTGGAGGATATTATCATCGCGAAGGGCCAGAAAAACCGTGCGGGGCCGCTCGCCAAGGGGGAGAACAACCGTGTTGGTGAGGAAATAACGATGCTCAAACGGTCGCAATACCCCTGAGTGATACTCCGTAAGCGAACCAGTCTCGCTAATTACATACTGGTCGACGTAGTCGGCGTCCTGGGTCATAAAGAGCAGGAAAAGCGGTTCCGACAAGGTGTTATCTACCCGAAACTTTAGCCAGATGCGCGATTTTGTATGCCCGAAGTTGAGCTTTTGCTGATGACTGGGTCGAAAGGCAGTCTCCGGCTGTTTGACTACCTCGGCAAACGTTAGTTGTAGGGTCGGGTCCTCAAGAATGAGCGCTTTGGGACCCAATTCAACAAGTTTGCTGGGGTCTGGATGTGCTATAGGCTGAGCCATGGCCGATACCCCACCAAGGATAAATAGTAGTGCTATCGCCAAACGCATCATGATTTACCGGAATGAATCGAAGCAACGAAGATAGTACCGTTGTTACGTTTGACAAAACTTATGAGTACGGATACAAAAATGTTCTTATGAGTTGATAGTAACAGACTTAGCCAATAAATTTCATTTGATTACTGTAGTTTATGCAGCGCTTAGGTGGGCTGTTCGTCAGCAGAACTCAATAAATTGCATAGTCACTTTTCACGGATAAATTCTGTTTATCCTGTATCAGTTCGTACTTGTATGCTGTATTCCTATCGCGAGCCTAAGACAGAGGGCGTTTTAAAGCTGATTTGCCATGAAACTGGTTTTAACCGACAGTTTTTTAAGGAACGAAATTTCCGCCTGTTAACCGTCGCCTGGAACACGGGTCGCAATCAGACAATCACCATTGATGGAATTGATTACGACTTTCCAGAACAAACGGTTGTTCCGCTCATGGTCAACCAGTCGTTTACGTTTCAGCATGCCGAAACTATTGTAGCGTGGCAGTTCGACCGGGAGTTCTATTGCATCGTTGATCATGATAAGGAGGTTTCCTGCGTAGGTTTGCTATTTTACGGAGCCAAAAACCCTTTATTCCTGCATCTGGATGCCAGCGAACAACAGAAATTCGAGGCTCTGCAAATGGTCTTCAACGACGAATTTTCTACCTACGATACCATTCAGGGCGAGATGCTGCGAATGCTACTGAAGCGGTTGATTATTAAACTTACCCGGCTGGCGAAAGAGCAGTACATAACCCCTGAATTGACGGAACCAGACCTCAACCTTGTCCGACGGTTTAACTTACTGGTCGAAACCAATTATCGAACGCACCACGCTGTAAGCGACTATGCCGATTTATTGAACAAATCGCCCAAGACGCTGGCCAATCTGTTTGCGCTCTATAATCAGCAGTCGCCTTTGCAGGTGATTCATCAGCGGATTGCCTTAGAAGCCAGGCGTTTACTACTCTATACCGACAAGTCGACCAAAGAGATCGCGTATGAACTGGGGTTTGATGAAGTCCCTCACTTCAGCCGGTTTTTCAAAAAGCAGGTGGGCTTGCCGCCGTCGGAATTTAAAGAGCAGATGAAAAATAATCTGGCCGATTATTCGCCTGTCGGGAAGAATTGATAACAGGGCGGGAAGTACAGCCATTTCGGGGCGCATTTTGGGGCTGCACCTTTGCATTGTCAATAAGGCAAACCAAAACAACCTAACAATGGCAACGTTCGCAGTACCAACCCGGGACCAGGTCTCGGCTCAAAATCAACAACTTTTCGACAATCTGCAAAAAGGACTCGGTTTCGTGCCTAACCTGTACGCCACCTTCGGCCTTTCGGAAAATGGCTTAGGCGCTTATTTAGCTTTCCAGCAAAGCCAGACCAAAGGCGCATTTAAAGCCAAAGAACGCGAAGCCATCAATCTGGTGGTGTCGCAGGCAAATAATTGTGTGTATTGTCTGGCCGCTCATACAGCTATCGGTAAACTAAACGGCTTTTCGGACGAACAGATTCTGCAACTTCGCGCCGGGTATGCCGACTTCGACCCTAAACTCGATGCACTTGTTAAAGTAGCCAAAGCCATCACTGAAACAAAAGGGCATCCGGCACCTGAACTGGTCGATAATTACATTGCCGCCGGGTATGCACAAAGCAGCGTGGTTGATTTAGTCCTGATGGTAGGCGACAAGATTATCTCGAACTACCTGCACAGCATCACGCAAATTCCGGTCGATTTCCCGGCGGCTCCGGTGCTGGACGAAGTACATGCGTAAGTTATTTGTGATCGAGAATTAGCCACACAAATAAGAATGGCTAATGGAAAAGCGTAAGTTAAAGGATTGGTAGGGAAGCGGTTTTTACTCCTTCCTTACCAGCCTTTTCATCATGTTTTCATCGCCAGATACCTGAAAGGCTCATAATCAAGCTGTTGAGAAAATATAACAAAAGTATCACGTTCAAACTTTTCTCCGATATTGGGCGTATATTTCCTATACTCCCCCTACACTTTACATGAAACGCATTGTTCACAAACATCCCTTAGCCATTCGGTGGTTTCACTGGGTCAACTTCCCGGTTCTGTTCGTCATGATCTGGAGCGGCCTGCTCATTTACTGGGCCTACGACCCCTATAAAATTCAGCTTGGCGACTACACGCTCCTATCGTTTTTCCCGGATGGGTTCTACAAATTCTTAGGCGTGTCGCGTCGGCTGGCTGAGGGGATGGCCTGGCATTTTGTGTTTATGTGGGTGTTCCTCATTAACGGATTGCTCTATGTGGCTTACACGTTTATTTCGGGTGAGTGGCGGCATCTGGTTCCCGACCGCAACTCATTTCGGGAAGCCATTCAGGTAACGCTCTACGATTTGAAACTCCGCAAAACCCAGCCGCCGTTTATCAAGTACAACGGAGCGCAAAAGATAGCCTATTTCGCTATCATGCTGATGGGCGCGGGATCGGTGCTGACGGGCTACGCCATCTATAAACCCACGCAGTTTCACTGGCTGACGGCGCTCATGGGCGGCTACGAAACGGCCCGACTGATTCACTTCGCGCTGACGATTGGTTATGTGCTGTTTTTCGTGATTCATATTGTTCAGGTCATCCTGGCCGGATGGCACAACTTCCAGTCGATGGTGACGGGATTTGACGTATTGAAACCCAACGACCCGGAGCGTCCGACAGCAGCGGAGTCTGCCCACGAGGAACCTGTCGATCCATCTGAGCCTACTATAACCCCTGCCCTGTCATGAGCCAGTCAACTGAACCTAAACTACCCGAAAGCGACGTTCCCGAATCGGTCATCCGCCGACGGATGATTAAATCGTTCGGCTGGTTTGCGCTGGCCTCAGCCGTGCCGGTGGGCGTGTATTCCTGGATAAAATCCAGCCCGAACCTGATGGGTGTCAAAAAACCCCTGCGCCGGGTACTGGATGCCAACGAAGCCGTTGCGCGAACGTATTTCAGCAATGCCAATCTGGTAAAAACCTTTCCGCTCGAAGCCGCCGTGAAAAACGCCCGGGTTAACGGCTTTGACGGGATACGAACGCCAGTTTCTGATGATTGGAAACTACAGATAGACCGGGAGGGTGCTGAGCCCCTACTGCTGACAATGGACGACATTAAAGCCCTGCCCAAACACGAAATGGTCTATGATTTCAAATGTGTAGAAGGCTGGAGTCAGGTGCAGCACTGGGGCGGTGCGCGGCTGTCTGATTTTATGGAACATTACAAACTCGGTACGCGCTCCGGCAAAGCGCCCAACCCCGATCAGGCCGATGATCTGTTCAAACACGTTGGCATGGAAACGCCCGATAAGGGGTATTATGTGGGCGTCGACATGGAGAGCGCCATGCACCCGCAAACGTTGCTGGCCTACGAACTAAACGGCGAACCGATTTCGGCTCCGCATGGCGCGCCGGTCCGGTTAATTATTCCGGTGAAATACGGTGTTAAGAATTTAAAGCGCATTGGCCGGATATTCTTTTCCGACACGCGCCCCCGCGATTTCTGGACCGAACGGGGCTACGATTATTATGTGGGATTGTAAATGCAATAGAACCGCAATGGCGGATCGTGCATATTTTTATGATTTTTAGGATATAAAATGATCCTGATTAATCGTAAGAATCATAAAAATATGCACGATCCGCCGTTGCGGTTCTATATCTAACAAATACATCATGAACTACTTACTCATTCTTCTAACAACCTTCGGCTTAACCGCATGGTTGCCTGCCGAAAAACCAGTGAAACCAGCCGCCCAACCGGTTGTGGTTTTAGAACTATTCACCTCACAAGGCTGCTCCAGTTGCCCACCTGCCGATAAAGCCCTACAGGAAATAACCCAGCAGGCGGCTAAAGCTGGTCAGGCGGTGTATGGTCTCTCCTTCCACGTCGATTACTGGGACCGATTAGGCTGGCGCGACCCCTTCAGCGCCAAACAATTCACTGACCGCCAGCGTCAGTACGACCGCGCCCTAAATAGCCAAACCTACACGCCCCAACTCGTTATCAACGGGCGGCAGGACGTGATTGGCGGGCAGCGCGGACGCATTGAACAAACCATCCAAACGATTCAAAAACAACCTGCATCAGCGTTTGTGGGCGTGGATGGAAGCTTGACCCGCGATGCCAAACAGGTAACTGTCAAATATGAGTTATCAGCCGCCGGGCCCTATCGCGTGAATGTAGCATTAGTGCAGAAAGAAGCGCATACTGCCGTGCAAAACGGCGAAAACGGAGGCCGCACTTTAGTAAACACGAACATTGTGCGGGATTTCAAAACCATTGACGCATCAGGCATCTCAGGTAATGTATCTCTCAATGTACCTGCCGGGTTAACTCCTGATCAAACGACGGTGCTGGTGTATGTTCAACGGAGCGATAACGGACAGGTTGTGGGGGCCAAACAGTTGTGAGAATACGTGGTTTATGAGTAACACTTGCTGATCATTATTAGGTCAGTCACTACGTTATGAAAAAGCTACTAAACAGTCTGTTTCTGGTATTAACAGCCATGTGTGCTGGCGCGCAAACCAAGCCTCAATCCCCTACTCCGGCATCTATAGTTTCGGTGATTGAAGGGATTACGAACAAACATTTCCAGCCAGATACTGCCTACGCAGCCCTATCGGAGGAAGACGAAACATTACTGGCCAAAGAACCTGTGGCTAACTGGAGTTTATTACAGGAGTCGGGTGAGATGACCTACTCGAATTTGGTCATTGGGTCGCGGTCTTATCAATTGGTCATTATTAAGCCCACCAAAACGGGTATTCTAACCGCAACATTGCTGCGGTTCGTTACAGCCAAATCAAAACCCGAGCCTATTGCCCGGGGAACACTCCAGCCAAAAGAAGAAAAGCCAAAATGAGTACTGTAATACCGAAGCTCCAGCTTCGGGTGTTGGATGAATCTGTGCTCAAAATCGCCCGAAGCCGGAGCTTCGGTACTACAAACTCACTGCCTGTTTCCCGGCCTTCAAGGCCATTGTTTTCCCCCTCCAGCGCAACGTGCCTGTCAGGTTAGGCGGCAATGTCACATTGCCGGTTAGTCCTCCCGTTGCCATCTTCTGAAACTGAACGGCAATCTCGCCCGATGGGTGGGGCATTTTTCCGTCGACGGTCGTCAGGTCGCCCAGAAACGGTTCGATACGTACGGATTTAAAACCGGGTTCGGCGGTTCGGATGCCGCAGGTTGTCGATAGAAATTCGTACAAAGGCGAGGCACTCCAGGCATGACAGTCGGAGCGGGTAGGTTCCGGGTTTTCGGCGAAGGTGGTCAGGCCCATCGCCAGCATGTCGCGCCAAGGTTTTAGCTGGGCAATAAACTGGTCGCCCAAACCCGTTTTCTTGAGCGCTTCAAACAGGTAAAATTTGAAGTAGAACGTAGTCTGCGTCAGTGAGCTATCCGTCATTGCTTTCTGCAACAAAGCGGGCTGCTGAGCGGCTGGTAGGGCGTCAGTCAATACAGCCAGAATATTGGCGTGTTGACTAAAGGAAGTTTTATCCGGCGTGTCAGCAAATAAACCCCGTCCGGCGTCCCAGCACTGGGCAAATACGGCTTTGTTCAGTTTTCGGGCCAGCTCGCGGTAGTATTCAGCCCGTTCGTTCTGACCGTAGTGCGCCAGTAAATCGCCCGCCCGGAAGTAGGTATAGGCCTGTTGCAGCGACAGAATACTCGACCCACCCTTTTTGGCACCCGACGGAACGCCCCCGGCAATTTCGTCCTTCGCATTCTTCCAGGCCGACCAATCCACAAAATTCCACCACTCAAGCGGTCCGTTCAGCCCTGCTTTGGCGATGCGTTGCTCGTGCCAGTTCAAGACACCCAGAATACCCGGCAACTTAGATTTCACAAAATCATCATCCTGCCGATGCATCCAGTAATCATGCACCATGCAAACCCAGAACAGCGAAAACGTTGGAATCACCTGAAAATCAGCCGATGGATAACGGCTTTGCGTTAGTCCATCGTTAAAGCGGCTATGGTCGTAGTCCATAATGGCTTTCCGCATGAGCCGGTCGTCGCCCGTTACATAGAGCGAAATCATGGCCTGAATGCGCGTATCGCCCGTGTATTGCAATTGTTCGTAGTATGGACAATCATAATACGTTTCACCTGCACAGAGCCGGGCCGTTCGCCAGCCCACATTCCAGAGTGATTTTAGTGTGGTATCGCTCGTTGAAAACTGCGCTTTTTCGGCAAACGGATAGCCTGTGAACCTCCCGATCAGATCGTCCAGAATCAGCGACTCTTCTTTCGTTTCGACGGTCAATTGCAGGTAGCGATAGGTCCGAAACCAGAGCGGGCGAAAGGTTCGCTTGTCGGAGCCATCGGCCACGAACTGGTCATCAAAACCGCGCATGGTTCGCCCTTCTATGTCGTTCCGATTGCCTTTCTGCCCTTTGGCATCAATCAGGGCTTCGGCGTAGGACAGCGTTACAACTGCGCCCTTTCCTTTACTCACGGTTAGTTCGGGATAGGCATTGGTCAGATAGCTTTGGTCAAGCAAAAACGTAGCTTTCGTATTGGCCGGAACTGTTACGGGTCCTTTCCCCTGCAAAAAACCGGCGTCCATCTTACCATTCTCGCTCCGCCGAACCGTTGCCAGCCGAACCGCGCTTTCTTCCATCATTGGGATCGTGCGCGGCACCAGGCCCCAGTTGCCATCGGTACCGAGGCCACGCGGTTTAGCTGGAAAGAACAATAGTTTAGCGGCTACCCAGGCTTTATCATCAAAATTGGGTTGCTCCCAGCCCCAGGGATATTTAGCCGCATCGACCCGGTCGCCATCACCGGCCACGATGTATGTCCTTAGTTTAGGAATGTCGTTTTTAATGGGTGAATAAGCCGGGTTCTGGTAAATTTTCCAGCTCGCATCGGTATTGGCAATTTTCTCTGTATCGCCGTCGCCCTGCAACAGAAACCCAAGTTGGTAGCTCATCTGCGCGAACGGGGCGCCCTCGCCCATATACCACACCTGCGCGGCCAGCACGTTGCGGCCCGTCTGTAGGTACGGTGCAAGGTCCAGCGTTTCGTAGTTCCAGTTCTGCGTATCAGAGCGGGCAGGTCCCAGCGCCACCGCTTTCCCGTTCACAAACAGCCGGTAGCGATTATCCGCCGACACATGCACCACAAAACGGGCTGGTTTCTGCGCTAACTCAATGGCTTTTCGGAAATGGTAAATACCGTATTGCCGGGCCGGAGCCGTGGGGTGCAAAATCCACCGGGCAGGCCAGTACTGGGTTGTCCAGTCGCGGGAGGCTGGTTGGCTATTTTGAGCAAAGCCCGATAATACAGGTATGAATAGCAGAGAAAGGCTTAGGAATCGTTTCATGGTACGAAAATAATGTGCAAGATAGCCGGGTAGTGGCAAAATTATTATCACCCATAGAGTGCTATGTCTCAATCCCGACGAAACTTTGTCAAAGTTTGAAACTTTGACAAAGTTGACGGTACTTTCGCACTGAATTTCCTTAGCTAACAACTACATGTATTTTCTTGGATTCGATCTCGGCAGTTCGTCTGTCAAAGCCTGTTTACTTGCTGCTGATAGCGGCAATGTTGTAGCCTTAGCGTTTTTTCCCGAAACAGAGATGACTATCGAAGCCCCCCAACCGGGTTTTGCGGAACAACAGCCTGAAAACTGGTGGAAAAACGCCTGCTTAGCCAGTAAAGCCGTCATGCAACAGGCCAATATCCGGCCTGAAGAGGTCAAAGCCATCGGCATTTCGTACCAAATGCATGGCTTAGTTGTGGTTGACAAAGATTTTAACGTACTCCGCCCGTCCATTATCTGGTGCGATAGCCGGGCCGTTCCCTACGGCAATGCAGCGTTCGATGCGTTGGGCCACGACCGCACACTCCATCACCTGCTCAACTCGCCGGGCAATTTCACAGCCGCTAAACTCGCCTGGGTGAAAGCCAACGAACCGGATGTATATGCAAAGGCGGCTCACTTCATGCTCCCCGGCGACTACCTTGCCGCCCGCATGACCGGCGAGATTGTAACGACCGCATCGGGTTTGTCGGAAGGTGCGTTCTGGGATTTTCAGGAAAGTCAGCCCGCTCAATTTCTGCTCGATTATTTCGGTTTCGATTCGGCGCTCATTCCCGTCATCAAGCCCACCTTTGCGCCACAGGGAGAGATAACCGCATCGGCTGCTGCCGAACTGGGTCTTGCTGCCGGAACGCCCGTAACCTATCGGGCTGGCGATCAACCCAACAATGCATGGTCGCTGAATGTGCTGGAGCCGGGGCAGATTGCCGCTACCGCCGGAACATCAGGCGTGGTGTATGGCGTGAGCGACCAGGCCAAATATGACCCACAATCGCGGGTGAATACGTTCCTGCACGTCAGTCACACACCCGAAGCGCCACGCTATGGCGTGCTGCTGTGCGTGAATGGCACGGGTATTCTGAATAGCTGGCTCCGAAATCAGGTATTACAACGGTCGATTAGCTATACCGACATGAACGTACTGGCCCACGAAGCGCCGGTTGGAGCCGATGGGCTGATTTGTTTACCCTTCGGAAACGGAGCCGAACGAATGCTCGAAAACGCCGATTTAGGAGCCTCGTTTCATGGATTGCAACTGACCCGGCACGGTCTGCCACACATGATTCGGGCCGCGCAGGAAGGCATTGTGTTTGCGCTGTATTATGGCATTCAGATTATGGAGAGTGTTGGCGTTGGCTTGCAGACCATCAGGGCGGGCGAGGCCAACATGTTCCTGAGTCCACTCTTCCGCGACACCTTAGCTAACCTTACCGGAGCCACCATCGAACTCTACAACACCGATGGCGCACAGGGAGCCGCTCGTGGGGCGGGTCTGGGATTAGGCTACTATAATACCGCACAGGAAGCCTTTACGGGTCTGCACGTTACCAAAACCATCGAACCCGACATGCGGGCGCAGTCAGCGTATCGGAATGCGTATGAGCGGTGGGAGGAAAAATTGAAAGGAATATAAAACAACCCTTTCAGCCCACTGCTTTAGCTATGGGTTTAGAAAAAGGGCAATAAATAGTTGTAAACCATGAACCCCATCTTCGCGAAACTTAATTACAAATCTCAGCCCGAAATCGCCGTTATCAAGGCACCGGACGAATTTTTACCCGTTGTTGCAGACGTGCAACCGATGGCAACCATTGTTACAAGTCCTGAGCAAATTCAGGAGGGTACATTTGCCATTGCCTTCGTTAAAACACAGGCCGAAGTGGATACGATAAGTACAGCCCTGGCCGAACAACTTAAAGGCGATGCCCTGCTCTGGCTGGCGTACCCAAAAGGCAGTTCAAAAAAATATAAATGCGATTTCAACCGGGATACGGGTTGGGCCGTTCTGGGCAAACTTGGCTTTGAACCTGTCAGAATGGTAGCTATCGACAATGACTGGAGCGCGCTGCGTTTTCGACGGGTGGAATTCGTCAAAAAGATGATCCGACATGAAAGCGGGGCCTTAACCGAAGCCGGGAAAGCGAAAGTTCGGTCTGAACGCTGACAAAGTTTTAAACTTTGTCAGCGTTCAAAAGTAAGGAGACGCTACCTTTGGCTTTCTTTTTCAATCAAGTGTTATCTCAATTCCTGTTTCCATGTCTGACGTTACATTAACTCTCGGCGAAAAAACGTACTTCCCGTTTCTGGAAAAACCCGTTCAGTACGAAGGCCGGGAATCCGACAATCCATTAGCCTTCAAATTTTACGATGCCAACCGGCTGATTCTGGGCAAACCCATGAAAGACCTCTTTCGGTTTGCTACAGCCTACTGGCACACCTTCTGCGGCACTGGCGCTGACCCCTTCGGCCCCGGCGTGAAGCATTTTCCCTGGGATGCCAACACCGACCGGCTCGCGGCTGCTCATGATAAAATGGACGCGGCTTTCGAGTTTATTACCAAAATCGGCATGGAATTTTATTGCTTTCACGATGTCGATGTAGCACCGGAAGGTAATTCAAACGCTGAGTTCGAGAAAAATTTCCGGGCTATCGTCGATTATGCGAAGCAGAAACAAGCTGCCAGTGGGGTAAAACTTTTGTGGGGAACGGCCAACCTGTTCTCGCACGAACGCTACATGAACGGGGCCAGCACCAATCCCGATTTTCACGTATTGGCACACGGTGGCTGGCAGGTGAAAAACGCCATCGACGCGACAATTGAACTGGGTGGTTCGGGCTATACGTTCTGGGGAGGTCGCGAGGGCTACATGTCATTGCTGAATACGAATATGAAGCGCGAACAGGAACACCTTGGTAAATTCCTGCAAATTAGCCGCGATTATGCCCGAAAGCAGGGTTTCAAAGGCGCGTTCTACATCGAGCCGAAGCCGATGGAACCGACCAAGCACCAGTACGATTTCGACGCGGCAACGGTGGTGGGCTTCCTGAACAAGTTTGGTTTGCAAGACGACTTTGAACTGAACATCGAAACCAACCACGCGACGCTGGCAAATCACACGTTTGCCCACGAATTGCAGGTTGCCGCCGACAACAATATGCTCGGCAGTATTGACGCCAACCGGGGCGATTACCAGAACGGCTGGGACACCGACCAGTTCCCGGTGGATGTTTATGAACTAACCGAAGCCATGCTGGTGATTCTGGAAGCGGGCGGACTGAAATCGGGGGGCGTAAACTTCGATGCAAAAACGCGCCGGAACTCTACCGATCTCGAAGATATTTTCATCGCCCATATCGGCGGTATGGATACCTTCGCCCGGGCCGCCATTGCTGCCGAAGCCATTCTGAATAAATCGCAATACAAAAAACTCCGCACCGACCGCTACGCCAGCTACGATTCGGGCGAGGGTGCACGATTTGAGAAAGGCGAACTAACGCTCGAAGACTTGCGGGAGTATGCTATGAAAAACGGCGAGCCGAAACAATTGAGCGGCCAGCAGGAGTTATACGAAATGATTCTGAATCAGTATATTTAACCTGTAATGGAACGCGGATTAGGCGGATGCCTGCGGCAACGCCGATGTTCGCTGATTAAAAAAATCCGTGTGAATCGGCGTTGCCGCAGGCATTCGCCTAATCCGCGTTCCATAAACCATTATGAAAACACTCCTCCTTTTCCTCGCCTGCCCGCCCTCGCGCAAACCAGCACCGACGAAGCTGCCGTGAAAACGACTATTAAACTGATGTTCGATGGGATGCGAAAGGGCGATTCGACACAGATAAAAAACACCTTTATGCCCGGCGCGTCGTTGCAGACCATTGCGAAAAACAAGGAAGGCGAGGTGGCCGTGCGAAACGAAGACATCGGCAAGTTTGCGGCTTCGGTGGTTAAACAGCCTCCGTTTGCGCTCGATGAGCGACTGGCTGGTATCGACGTAAAAATTGACGCAGAACTGGCAACCGCCTGGACGCCCTACGTCTTTTATTTCCAGGATAAGAAAAGCCACTGCGGTGTCAATGCGTTTACGCTCGTGAAAGTGAGTGGCAACTGGAAAATTCAGAGCATCATCGATACCCGCCGGAAAGACAACTGCCCGGATTTACCGAAACCGTAGTGCCTCACGTTAAAAAATATATTGATACGCTGAAAAGCTTACAATGCAAGCCAGTTTGTGACTAAAGCAGAATATTCATTAAATGTAAGTTCAGTTGGAATCCATTTATTTTCAGCACACAATTCTGGTAAAGCGTCTTTAAATTCATTATATTCCTGAATAAGATTACTGGGACTGGGAATAGTGTCTTCGGTTTTATTACTCAACCAATTACGAATAATTTTAACCACTTTAAGTGGATCGTCTTCGTGCGATTGTATGTCCTGTCCTGACAAATCGGAAATAAATTGCCGGAACCTAAACTGTTCACTTTCGATAATTATATACTTTTAGGACTTTCGCTTAGAGTGTGATTGCCTGAATTCTTGGGTTGGCTAACTCGTGTCGGAGGTAGTCAGCGAACAATGCCGTTCGTACTTGATAAATGGTTTGGCCGATTTGTTTAGCCTTGACT